>OIYO01000022.1_pt1 | contig 177991 bp, 170 predicted proteins | sample 1588191 | NCBI WGS metagenome assembly OIYO01 (sample SAMN03283275) | human gut metagenome | biome: human-associated habitat; material: feces | host: Homo sapiens | place: Peru | collected 2012 | reverse complement strand
CAGGAAACAGAGTTTAAGACAGTTGGGAGAAAAACATGCGTGAGGTAGAAGAACGTTTATGGCAGATGAAAGATCAGCAGTACAAAGAATTTCAAAAAAAACTGATACCGAATATCAAAGAAGATACGATCATCGGAGTCCGGACACCGGCACTCCGCACCTATGCAAAGGAATTGTTGCGCGAAGCAAAAGGAAATCCGGCGTGTGAGCAGAGGATAGAGCAGTTTAAAAAGGAACTGCCACACCATTATTATGAGGAAAATAATCTGCACGGACTTCTGATCGAGGGCATGAAAGATTTTGTGCCCTGCATGGAGGCACTGGATGAGTTTCTTCCATATATTGATAACTGGGCGACCTGTGATCTGATCTCACCGAAAGTTCTGATCTCGCAGCCGGAAGCATTGTTGCAGAAGATAGAAGAGTGGATGGCATCCGATCATACCTATACGATCCGTTTTGGCATGGAAATGCTGATGCGCCATTTTTTAGATGACCGGTTTGAAAAGATTTATCTGGACTGGGTGGCAGAAAAAAGGTCAGAAGAATACTATGTCAATATGATGATCGCATGGTTTTTTGCAACGGCACTTGCCAAGCAGTATGAAGCAACGCTTCCGTATCTGGAAAATCGGGTGCTTGACACCTGGACACATAACAAGACGATCCAGAAAGCAATCGAGAGTTACCGGATCACACCGGAGCAGAAAACCTGTCTGAGGGAACTTAAGGTGAAAAGATAGAGTCCTGTTATGGCATCTGAAGTTATACCTATATGATAGTTTTTTCCTGATCTTTAGTGAAAGGCAGTGATAAGCCTGAAAACCTGTTCCGCAGCAGCAACCATGTTTTCCTTTGCGTTTGCAGGGCACATCGCATCGTCCAGGGTTGTTACAGTGCGGAGGATAGGGAAAAATGCATCAATGCCGTGCTGATTGCAGGTGGTAGCATCTTCGGTTACACAGCCGCAGAATGCGATCACAGGTTTTTTATGTTTTTTTGCTATCGCGGCAACACCAATAGGAGCTTTTCCCATAACCGTCTGTCCATCGAGTCTGCCCTCACCTGTGATCACAATGTCGGCATCTGCGATGTAGGATTCCAGTTTTGTTTCCTCCAGTACGATTTTGATGCCGGATTCTAAAATGGCATTTGTATAGGAAAGAAAGGCAAATCCAAGACCACCGGCAGCACCGGTTCCAGCCTGGTTCATGTTTGCATTAGGATAGTTTTCCATAGTCAGACGGGCAAAGTGGGAAAGCCATTTGTCCATCTGCAGGATCATAGAAGGGGTTGCGCCCTTTTGCGGTCCATAAATAGCACTGCAGCCCTGTTCTCCGCACAGGGTGTTTGTAACATCACATGCTACTTGAAAGCGGCATTCCTTTAATTGTGGGATCACATGCTCATCCGATATTGTTTCGAGGATGGACAATCCTTTTGCACCAAATGGAACTGGATTTCCGTTTGCATCGAGAAAGCGATATCCTAAGGCCTGAAGCATTCCGATCCCTCCATCGTTTGTAGCACTTCCGCCGATACCGACTATGAAATTGCGACAGCCATTATCTATGGCATCGGATATAAGTTCTCCGACTCCGTATGTGGTGGTATTCAATGGATTGCGATCCTGTTCAGGCACGAGCGTGATACCTGCAGCTGCTGACATTTCGATGATGGCTGTTTTGGTTTCATCGATGATCCCATATGCAGCCTCAACAGCATTTCCAAGTGGGCCGGTAACCGGTATGGTTTCTATGCGCCCACCCATTCCAAGAGCAAGAGCTTCGACAGTTCCTTCACCGCCATCTGCCAGAGGACGCACGACTACCTGCGCATCCGTTATCACTTTGTGTATTCCTTCTGAAATAGCAGAGCCGGCTTCAAGAGAACTGAGGCTGCCTTTTAATGAATCAATTGCTACAACTACTTTCATGATATACCTCCCAAATTATTCCGAGCTTAACTGATAGGCTAAGTATAACAAAAATGGGTAAATACGTATATATTTTGCGGAAACATGTGAAAAAATGGTTAGAGAACTAAAAAAGAAATCCATATAGACGATAACAGAATCCCTTGCTTTCTCCACCAACATATGCTAAAATATCAACTGTTGAATTTCATATCGAAACATGAGAGTGAACCAATGGTCCACGAAGGGGTACACCACCGCGGGTGTATTTCTTTGTGGACCTTTTTTGCTGTATAGGAGATTTCTTTAAAATTCAATCAGATTAACCAGAGATAACAGGAGGAGCACATGATTATTACAGTAAATGGAAAACAAAGAGACGTAGCAGAGGGGATGACGATCAGCCGCTTTTTACAGGAAAACAAGCATCATCCGGGACAGGTGGCAGTAGAGATCAACGAAGCCATTTTAGCAAAAAGCGAATATGACACAAAGATGCTGCAGACAGGGGATGTTTTAGAAGTGTTGACGTTTATGGGAGGCGGTGCGCCGCAAAAGGATACATTTACCTTGAGGGGACACGAATTTCAGTCGCGTTTTATCTTAGGTTCCGGAAAATATTCATTAGAACTCATAGATGCAGCAGTGAAGGAAGCGAAAGCAGAGATCGTAACCCTGGCATTAAGACGGGCAAACGAGGGTGGCATTGCAAATATTTTAGATTACATACCAAAGGGCGTGACACTCCTGCCAAACACGTCGGGCGCAAGAAATGCAAAAGAAGCAGTGCGCATTGCGCGGCTGTCCAGAGAGATCTGCCAGAGTGATTTTGTAAAGATTGAAGTGATCCGTGATTCTAAATATCTGCTTCCGGATAACTACGAGACCGCAAAGGCAGTCGAGACACTGGCAAACGAAGGATTTGTGGTAATGCCGTATATGTACCCGGATTTGAACGCAGCGCGGGATATGGCAAATGCAGGAGCTGCATGTATCATGCCGCTTGCCGCACCGATCGGCTCAAACAAAGGGATCTGCACCAAAGAATTTATCCAGATCCTGATCGATGAGATCGAACTGCCGATCATTGTGGATGCGGGAATCGGAAGACCATCCCAGGCATGCGAAGTCATGGAGATGGGAGCAGCTGCAGTGATGGCAAACACCGGAATTGCGACAGCGGGAGACATCCCAATGATGGCAGCAGCATTCTGCAAGGCGATCGAGGCAGGAAGAGAGGCATATCTTTCCGGACTTGGCAGGGTAAAAGAAAAAGGCGCGAGCGCATCATCACCACTGACCGGATTTATCCAGGAATAAATACATAACAGAGTTGTTCAGAAATGAGGATTACAATGAAAAACGAAGAACATATCAACGAGAGCATCTTAAGTGATGAGATCAGGGAACATCAGAAAGAGGCACGCATTGACCATATGACCTACCTTCCGGGGATGGAGATCCTCAAGGAGTCAACGGTCATGGAACAGGTCATTTCTGCCATGGAGCAGTATGATTATGAAAAATATGAGGCGGCAGATGTACTGCGTGCCATTGCGCATACAAACCGGACACCGGAGGACTTCGCAGCATTGTTATCCCCGGCGGCAAAACCATATTTAGAGCAGATGGCGCAGGCGGCAAAAGAGGAGAAAGAGCGGCATTTTGGAAATTCCATCAGCTTTTTTACACCGCTTTATATTGCAAACTACTGTGAAAACTATTGCATTTACTGTGGTTTCAACTGCCATAACCGCATCAAGCGTGCAAAATTAAACGCAGAGGAGATCGAGGCAGAGATGGCAGAGATCGCCAAAAGCGGATTGCAGGAGATCCTGATCCTGACCGGAGAGAGTCGTAAAATGTCGGATGTGACATACATTGGAGAGGCATGTAGGATCGCACGAAAGTATTTTAAAGTCATCGGACTTGAAGTCTATCCGATGAACTCCGATGAGTATGCTTACCTGCATGAATGTGGCGCGGATTACGTCACGGTATTTCAGGAGACCTATCACTCGGACAAATATGAGACCCTGCATCTGGCGGGGCATAAGCGGATCTTCCCGTATCGGTTAAATGCACAGGAACGTGCACTAAAGGGCGGTATGCGTGGTGTCGGATTTGCAGCATTACTGGGACTGGATGATTTCAGAAAGGATGCGTTTGCAACCGGAATGCATGCTTATTTACTGCAAAGAAAATATCCGCACGCAGAGATTGCATTTTCCTGCCCGAGACTGCGCCCAATCATCAATAATGACAAGATCAATCCGATGGACGTGCACGAGGCGGAACTGTTGCAGGTCGTAACAGCGTATCGTTTGTTCATGCCATTTGCAAGTATTACCGTATCCACCAGAGAGTGTGCGAGAGTCCGTGACAACCTGATGAAGATAGCAGCAACCAAGATATCCGCCGGGGTCAGCACAGGGATTGGAAGCCATGCCAAGGGCGTCGAGGACAAAGGAGATGAGCAGTTCGAGATCTCCGATGGCAGAGATGTAAGAGAGGTTTATCAGGCATTGGAGGAAATGGGACTCCAGCCGGTAATGAGTGACTATATTTATGTGTAAAGAGAGCAAAGAACCGTTCATTGCGGTCACAAACAGGGCATTGTCCAGACACCCCTATCTGGAACAGATTGAACGGATCGCAAAAAGAAAACCAAAAGCAATCCTCCTGCGGGAAAAAGATTTATCCGAAGAAGCGTATGAGAATCTGGCAAAAGAAGTAAAGATGATCTGTGATCGTCAGGGAATCCGACTGATCTGCCACAATTATCCTGCGGTGGCAGAGCGGCTTGGAATTTCCACACTACATTTACCGCTTGCAAAGTTAAGGGAATATGCAGCCTGCGAGCACGAAAAGAAATTAGAACTGGGCTGTTCGGTACATGCGGTGGAGGAGGCAAAGGAGGCAGAGCGGCTGGGAGTATCTTATCTGGTGGCAGGTCATATCTATGCGACTGACTGCAAAAAGGGGCTGCCGCCGCGTGGACTTTCTTTTTTAAGAGAGGTCTGTTCCAATGTCACAGTTCCGGTATATGCGATCGGCGGGATCGGATTTGCTGATGGAAGGATTGAGGAAGTATGTAAGAATGGTGCCAAAGGTGCCTGTGTTATGTCGGAAGTGATGAAACTCTAGCGAAATGTTGGCTCTTTTTTGGGAATGTGCATTGCACCAATGAAAATAATCTGCTATACTTAATCGGATAGTAAAATGGAGGAGCGATATGTCACAGGCAGTTATTATAAAAAGTAATAAATCCGGAATCCATCTGATCTTAGATAAGGAGATGTCATTCCAGTCGCTTTTGAATGCAGTTGTTGAAAAATTCAAGGAATCCGATAAGTTTTTTAAGGGTGCCAAGCTGGCAATCTCCTTTGAAGGACGGGAGCTTACTCCGGAACAGGAGAATGCGATTATTGATGCTATCACAGCGAATACCTCGATCGAGATCCTCTGTATCGTGGACAATGATCCGGCACATGAGGCATATATCAGACAGCAGATCGAGGCATGTCAGGCAGCAGTGCAGCAGCCATATATGGACGGCGGTACACAGTTCTACCGGGGAACACTTCGTTCCGGGCAGCAGATTGAAAGTGAGTCCGGCATTGTAGTAGTGGGTGATGTAAATCCGGGTGCGACCGTGGCGGCATGTGGCAGCATTGTGATTCTGGGTGCGGTAAAGGGCAATGTCTATGCCGGAACAGCCGGAGATGACAGCGCATTTATTGTCGCACTTGATATGGATCCGATCCAGATACGCATCGGAAGCGTGATCGCCAAAAGCCCGGATAAGACCTTTGGCAGAAAACGATGGAAGAAAAAAGTAAAAGAGACTGCTTCAAATCCGCAGATCGCATATACCAAAGACGGTACAATCTGCATTGAACCGTTGACGAAAGAGTTATTAAGTGATATTTAACAGCAGGAGGAATGAAAAAACATGAGCGAAGTAATTGTAGTTACATCCGGAAAGGGCGGAGTCGGTAAAACCACCACAACTGCAAATGTGGGAACCGGTCTTGCGCAGTTAAATAAGAAAGTTGTATTAATCGATACCGATATCGGTCTGCGTAACTTAGACGTGGTTATGGGACTTGAGAACCGTATTGTATACAATTTAGTCGATGTTATCGAAGGAAACTGCCGCATCAAACAGGCATTGATCAAAGATAAAAAATACCCGGAGTTATATCTCCTTCCGTCCGCACAGACCAGAGATAAGACAGCAGTAAGCCCAGAGCAGATGCAGGCACTGATCGAGGAACTGAAACAGGAATTTGACTATATCTTACTGGATTGTCCGGCTGGTATCGAGCAGGGCTTTAAAAATGCCATTGCAGGAGCAGACCGTGCACTGGTTGTAACCACACCGGAGGTTTCTGCAATCCGTGATGCAGACCGTATCATCGGACTTCTCGAGGCAAACGAAGTAAAGAAGATTGATCTGATCGTCAACAGACTTCGTATGGACATGGTAAAACGCGGTGATATGATGAACGTCAACGATGTCTGCGATATCCTTGCTGTAAAACTGATCGGAGCGGTTCCGGATGACGAGCACATCGTAATTTCCACAAACCAGGGTGAGCCGTTAGTAGGTTCTGACTGCCTGGCTGGAAAAGCTTATGAGAATATCTGCCATCGTATTATGGGAGAAGAAGTGCCATTCCTTGATTTAGAAGGAAAGACAGGAGTATTTTCTAAAATAAAAGACCTGTTCAAGAAAAACTAAGGAGGAAGCAGCTCATGGGATTAATGGATTTATTCAAAAAGAAGAGCTCGGGTGATGTGGCAAAAGACCGTTTAAAGCTTTTGCTGGTATCTGATCGGGCAAGCTGTTCCCCGGAGATGATGGAACAGATTAAAAATGAGATCATTCAGGTTATTTCCCAATATATGGATATTGATACGGAAGGACTGGATATTCAGATCACACAGACAGAGTCAGAGAGTGGAAATGGCTCCGTTCCTGCACTGGTGGCGAATATCCCGGTTCGTGATATTCGCCACGGAAAATAATTTAGGAAAGGATACGTCCGAAATGGGACGTATCCTTTTTTCTTACTATATAGCCCCAATTTCTATGCATAATATGCATATCAGCGTAGAAATTATGAATTATTCTGTAAACGCATCCGAACACTCTGCCACCCCCTGTTTAACAACAGTGCAAGAACCAGATCCAAGAGAAAACGGCATGGTATCAGAACTCTGGTTGAAACCGGGATGGAGTGGATAAAATGCGAAAGCAAAGCCTGATCGGTTGCATGGACACATAAGATCCAGATTGTTTTGGAGCCGATATAGGCAAAAAAGTTCGTAAGGAACGGACTAAAACGCTCTATCCACTGGCTGATCCATTTGACAAAAAGGATACCGCCAAAGGCAGACAGCAGTTCGAATCCGTAGAAAGAATACAGGAACTGATTGATATCAAAGCGATAGTCAGCCTTGTATTCAAACAGGGCAATGAGAAACCACAAAACGATCAAAATTTTTTCGGCAGCAGGAGTGATGATAAATCGCGGGTCATTCCGGTACAGGTAGCCAACATATAACCAGGCGGCAAAGACAGTTCCGTAGTGGAGTCCGAGCGGAATAAAAGTCCAGGTGATAAGCCACTTGGAGAAAAACACTGCATAAAGAAGAATGATAAGCCGCAGGTAAACGTTTTTTAATTTCAGCAGAAGTGCCAGATAGATTTCTCCGACAAACAGAGCACCGAGAAACCATAAGGCATAGACAGTTGGAATAGATTCCGGCTTGAATGGAACACCAAAATCCGAAGCAAAAACAAAGAAGCCGGAAACAAGCCGTTTGGCAACCATCCGAAGGACGGAAACAGATTCAAAACCCAGATGATTCTGGATCAGAAAATAAATGCCCTCCAGTACAGACATGGCAAAAATGGTGATCCAATAGGGAGCAAAATAGAAACCGAAGCCTTGTGGAGCCGTTGCCGAAACGGCAGATCGCGGAAAAAATATCCACTGATAAATAGAAATAAAGGCATATGAAAGGACCAGATAAAAGTGGACACCAGATGATTGTTGAAATAGTGCCCGACCATAACCAGAAGAATGGTAATGCCTTTCATAATATCAATATAACGAATCCGTGTTGTTTGTCCGCTCATCCGTGCTATGAACCTCGCCTCTTTTGTAATGATGTAACCGATAGAATAATTTATTATAATATAAAAGTAGGAAATATGCAATGCAGGTTGACAGGCATTTTAGAAGATAGTATTATCATACTAATTTGATATGAATTAAAGAAAAGAGAAGAAAGATGAAATATGATTTTGATACAGTGATTGACCGCAATCATACCAACTGTTTGAAATATGACTTTAAAACAGAGCGTGGCATGGAAGAAGATGTCCTGCCGCTTTGGGTGGCAGATATGGATTTTCAGACCCTGCCGGAGATCAGAAGCTGTTTGCAGGAAGTCGTTTCCCATGGGATTTTTGGTTACAGTGATGGAAAAGAGGATTATTTTGCCGCCGTGCAGGGCTGGTATGCAAGGCACTTTGGATGGGAGATCAAAAAGGAATGGCTGATCAAGACGCCTGGGGTCGTATATGCGATCGCGGCGGCAGTGGCGGCCTATACCAATGAGGGGGATGCGGTGCTGATCCAACAGCCGGTATATTATCCGTTCGGACAGATGATCCGGGAAAATAAACGGAAACTGGTCAACAATCCGTTGCAGCAGAGAGATGGACATTATGAGATCGACTTTGCGGATTTTGAGCAGAAGATCGTGGAGCACCATGTAAAACTGTTTTTATTATGCAGTCCGCACAACCCGGTGGGCAGAGTGTTTGAAGAGTGGGAGCTAAAGAAACTTGGTGATATCTGCATCAGACATCATGTGATTGTATTAAGTGATGAGATCCACAGCGATTTTACCTACCCGGGACATACGCATCATGTTTTCGCATCGTTGGGAGAAGTATATGCAAATCAGTGTGTCATCTGTACTGCACCGAGTAAGACATTTAACCTTGCGGGATTGCAGATCTCCAATATCCTGATCCCGAATGAGAAACTACGTCATGCGTTTGAGTCGGCAGTGACAAGGACCGGTTACAGTCAGGTCGGTATCATGGGACTGGTGGCAACACAGGCGGCTTATGAGTACGGCGATGAATGGGTGGCAGAGTTAAAAGCGTATCTGTATGAAAACCTGAATTTTGTCCGGAAATATTTAAAAGAAAACCTTCCACAGATTCGGCTGATCGAGCCGGAGGGAACGTATCTGTTGTGGCTTGATTTTTGTGGACTTGGACTGACAGAAAAAGAACTGGAAGAGCTGGTTGTAAAGAAAGCAAAACTCTGGCTGGACCGTGGTGCGGTGTTTGGAGCGGAGGGAAGAGGGTTTGAGCGGATCAATATTGCCTGCCCTCGCAGTACGCTAAAGCAGGCATTGGATCAGTTGAAAAATGCTATTTCATAAGAAGTTCTACCGGGCAGTGGTCGGATCCCAAAATATCCGTGTGGATCTTGGCGTCTAGAAGCTGCCCGTTTAAGCGTTCCGAGGTAATAAAATAGTCAATACGCCATCCGGCATTCTTTTCTCTTGCCTTGAAACGGTAAGACCACCAGGAATAGACCTGTTCTGTGTCCGGATAGAAATACCGGAACGTATCGGTAAAACCACTTGCTAAAAGAGTGGTCATCTTTTCCCGTTCTTCATCTGAAAATCCCGCATTTTTACGGTTGGTTTTCGGATTCTTCAGATCGATCTCTTTGTGGGCAACATTCAGATCTCCACAGAGGATCACAGGTTTTTTTTCATCCAGCGATTTCAAATAGGATAAAAACGCATCTTCCCAGGTCATGCGGTAAGGAAGCCTTGCCAGCTCGTTCTGGGAGTTCGGAGTGTAGCAGGTAACCAGGAAAAAGTTGTCATATTCTAAGGTGATGACACGTCCTTCTTTGTCGTGTTCCGGGATTCCGATGCCATAGCTTACCTGAAGCGGCTCTTCTTTGGCAAAAATGGCAGTGCCGGAGTAACCCTTCTTTTCGGCATAGTTCCAGAACTGGTGATAGCCGGGAAGGTCAAGTGAGATCTGACCTTCCTGTAATTTTGATTCCTGAATACAGAAGAAATCCGCATCCATCTCGTGAAAAACATCCATAAATCCTTTCTGCATGCAGGCGCGCAGCCCGTTGACATTCCAGGAGATTAATTTCATAGAGAGTACCATCCTTTCAAAAAGTTGTCAGTCTTATGATAAACCAAACCGGCAAAAATAAAAAGTGGATATTTGTTTGAAAAAAAACGGAGGTATGGTATGCTTAAAAAAGCGGACATTGAAGTAAGAAAGAAACGGAGCCCCCATGAACATTACAGTTAAAACGCAGTCTGGCAGCGTAGCCGGACAGGTTATATTTGAGGAAAAAGAAAAGAAAACACTCCTGGAGTTACTGCGGGAAGATCAGATCTATCTGGATGCACCATGCAATGGCAATGGAAGTTGTGGCAAATGTCTGGTGCAGTATGAAAAAGGCAGTACGAAAGTGACAGCGGCAGAGCAGGAAACACTTTCGGCAGCGCAGCTGCAGCGGGGCTTCCGGCTTGCCTGTCAGTCCGTGCCACAGAAAGATGCAGTGGTTGTATTGCAAAGCTCAGAAGAGATGGCAGTGCAGACAAAGTTTATAGAGGATGAAAAGAAAACGGATCGTAAGGACAGCGGGGAGAACCCGGTCAGACCGCAAAAAAAGAACGATACCCTTGGGATCGCAGTTGATATCGGAACCACCACGCTTGCGGCGGCACTGGTGGATCAGACCACAAAAGAGACCATCTGTTATGCCGTTTCCGTCAACCATCAGAGAAACTATGGGGCAGATGTCATCACAAGGATACAGGCGGCGTGTGAAGGAAAACAGGATGCGTTGCAGGCGGGCATCCGTGATGATCTGGAAGATTTGTTCCGACAGCTTTTAGAAAAAGGGCAAAAGAAAAAAGAGGACATAAAAGAGATCGTGATAGCTGGCAATACGACCATGTGTCATCTGCTGTGCGGTTTTTCCTGTGAAGGACTGGGCAGTGCACCGTTTCATCCGGTAGATCTGTCATTGCAGCACTATACTTATCCGGAGCTGTTTGGCAGGGAAACCTATCCTGCGACCGTTACGATCCTGCCTGGCATTTCTGCTTTTGTGGGGGCAGATATCGTGGCAGGACTTTACAGCAGCGGCATGTGTGACCTGTGGAGACAGGAAGCAAACGATCCAAAGACCGTGTTGTTTTTAGACATTGGAACGAACGGAGAGATGGCGCTTCTGACCCCTGGGGGATTATTCGTGACATCGGTGGCAGCAGGACCTGCTTTGGAAGGTGGAAAGATCCGCTGCGGCATGCCGGGCATCCCGGGGGCGATCGCAAAGGCATCACTTTTAGGCAGACAGCGGATGATCACGACGACCATTTCCGGTGCACCTGCGATCGGGATCTGTGGAACCGGGATCCTTGAGATCGTAAGTGAGTTGTGGAAATATAAAGTGATCGATGAAAACGGAACCCTGTCAGAGCAGTGTCAGAAAGACGGATTTCCGGTGGCAAAGGGGATCGTTTTCACGCAGGAAGACATCCGGCAGGTACAGATGGCAAAAGCAGCGATTCGCGCGGGAATGGAAGTATTGTTGCAGACCGCAGGAATACCGGCAGAAAAGATCGATACGGTACTGGTTGCCGGAGGCTTTGGCACGGCATTAAATATCGAAAAGGCAGTCACGATCGGACTGTTCCCAAAAGAAGTACAGGATAAGATCAAATTGCTCGGAAACAGTGCATTAGAGGGAGCCATCGACTGTATCAAAAATCCGCAGGCAGCAGAGGAAATGCAGCAGATCGCAGAGGAAGCGGTGGAAAAAAATCTGGCAATGCAGGAAGATTTTCAGGAAAAATATATCCGATATATGCAGTTTGGTATATAAAATGTTATACTGAAGATAATGGAGGCAAGAATGGAACCATTAATGAGAGAATTAAAAGCCTGGGGCTGTGATACCGAGGGGGCTTTGGAGCGTTTTTTAGATGACGTGTCTTTTTATCAGAGCTGTCTTGGCATGGTGGCAGAAGATCCAGGTTTCGAGGCATTGGGGAAAGCATTAAAAGAAGAACAGGTATCGGAAGCATTTGACTGCGCACACACTTTAAAGGGCGTGTTAGCCAATGCAGGCTTAACTCCGATGTATGAGATCACAGTACGGATCGTAGAGCCGCTTCGGGCAGGAAACATGCAAAATCTGATGCCGGCCTATGAGGAGTTACTGATCTCCCGCGCATACTTAAAACAACTGTTAAAGAAGAACGGAGAAGGCAATGAAACTGTATCTGGCTAAGATCACACCACTCCTGGATCCGGCATTTTTTGAGGCGTTACTTTCTTTTGTACCAAAAGAAAGGCAGGATGCCATCAAAAAGATCCGCTGCACAGAGGATCAGGCAAGAAGCCTTGCGGCAGGTCTTCTACTGGAATATGGGCTGAGGGAGTGCGGTTACACGCTGCTTGAAAAAGAGCATGGAAAACAGAAGGTCTCTCTGGTGTATGGAGAGAATGGCAAGCCGGAGCTATCAGCTGATAACGGTATTTTTTTTAATCTGACCCATTCAGGCGACTATGCGGCAGCAGCATTTGATACGATGCCGCTAGGCGTTGACATTGAAAAAGTGCGGGAACAAAAGCAGCACGAAAACAGTAAGAAACTGGCAGCACGTTTTTTTTGCAAAAGAGAGCAGGAATTTCTTGAAAAGGTCGAAAAGCAGAAAGGCGTGGCGGCGTCTGAGGTGGCGTTTATAAAGCTCTGGACCAGAAAAGAAAGCTATGTAAAAGCAAAGGGAACCGGAATAAAACTTCCTTTTGATTCGTTTTGTGTGTTAGAACCACAGACAGAGGATCATACGCTGTTTTTTCATACAGTGACCCCGGAGAATGAAAGTTATCAGCTTTCGGTGTGCAGTGGAAGAGAAGAAATGCCGAAGATCACGACTCTGGATTTGACGGACATTGGAAAAACGATTATAATAAAAACCTGTGAAGGAGGAGAGATCCATGTATGACGAGCTGACCGAACAGGACATCAAAAAGATGGAAGAGGAGATTGAGTACCGTAAATTAGTGGTACGCAAACAGGCACTGGAAGCTGTAAAAGAGGCAAGAGCGCATGGCGACTTAAGCGAAAATTTTGAATACCATGCAGCCAAAAAAGATAAAAACCAGAACGAGAGCCGGATCCGCTATCTGGAAAAGATGATCAAAACAGCAAAGATCATTTCAACTGATTCCGCAGAGGATGAAGTGGGAATGAATAATACCGTTACTGTGTATTTTGAAGAGGACGACGAGGAAGAGGTATATAAGCTGGTAACGACCGTCCGGGGAAATTCCCTTAAGAATCTGATCAGCAACGAATCGCCGCTTGGAAAAGCCCTGCTCGGACATAGAGTCGGAGACCGGGTGGAGGTCGTGGTAAATGAGAATTACTCCTACTATGTTGTGATAAGAAAAATTGAGAATACTGTAGATGATGGAACCGATAAACTGCGGAGTTTTTAGAAGATGAGGTAAATATGAGACTGACAGAATTATTAAAATCCGATGAAGTAACCATTTCCTGTGAGCTTTTCCCACCAAAACAGGGAGCACAGTTAGAAAATTATAAAAAGATCGTAAAAGAAATGGCTGATCTGAAACCTGCTTACATGAGTGTGACCTACGGTGCGACCGGAGGAACATCAGACTATACCGTAGAGCTTGCCAATGAAGTGTGCAATGTCAATCACATTCCGGCACTCGCACATTTAACCTGCGCTTCCTCAACCAAAGAGAAGGTAGCTTCTGTGATCGCAGAATTAAAAGAGCATAAGATCGAGAACATCCTGGCACTTCGCGGAGACATCCCGCAGAATGCAGAGTTCCCGCTGCCAGACCAGTACAAACATGCCAGTGAGCTGATCGCCGATATCAAGGCACAGGGCGATTTCTGCATCGGTGGTGCATGTTACCCGGAGGGACATCCGGAAGCACAGACCATTTATGAAGATTTGGATCATCTGAAAGAAAAGGTCGATGCGGGATGCGAGTTTCTGACTACGCAGATGTTTTTTGACAATAACATTTTATACAATTTCATGTATAAAGCATTAAAGAAAGGCATTGATGTGCCGATCGTGGCAGGTATCATGCCAGTCACCAATGCAGCACAGATCAAGAGGATCACATCCTTATCCGGAAATATGGTTCCGCCACGTTTTCTTGCAATCGTAGACCGCTTTGGTGAAAACCCGGAGGCAATGAAACAGGCAGGGATCGCCTATGCAACAGAGCAGATCATTGATCTGATCGCAAACGGGGTCAATCATGTACATATTTACACGATGAACAAACCGGATATCGCCGGAGCGATCCTTGACAATCTTTCACAGATCTATGTGAGAAAATAAAGCGGAAAGAGGGAATTACCTTGAAAAAACAGGAAGAACTGTTCCATGAGATCGGGGAACTGATAAAAGCAACAAAAGAGCAGAACCTTCGCTGGAGCGTAGAAGTGATGACAACGGAGGGAAACGATCCGGAAGAAAAACCGGTGGAAGAGGAAGATGGTGTAAAGTGGACGGTAGACGAGTGCTACGTGTCTTACTACTGCAAATACAAGGGTAAAGATTTCTGCATGGTAACGTATGAGATGATACGGACCGCAGGCGAGAGAACGGCAACTACCAATATGGTATTTTTACCACCGCTTGGCATCCGGCTGTTTGATCTTAGAACCCTGCTGCCATACAGCGTTGAAACATCCAGTGTATTGTTAAACCAGATCCATAATCTTTTTGTACTGCTTATGGACTTACACAAGGCAGATGCAGGAAGCATTTATTTTAACGTAAAACCGGGAAAATTAGAGATCGAAGATTAAGATAAAAAAAGAGGACTCTATCGGATAGGTGTTCAGGATGCTGGATACCTATCCGATAGAGTCCTCTTTTTTTAGCGTTCCCTGTTTTCTTTATTCCAATCCTGCTTTTTTACATCGTCCAGAGAGATGGTGTAGTTGTGCTGCTGTACGATTGATTTTAAATCTTCAAATTCCGGTTTTTCCTTTTCAATGCCATAGCCGGAACTTTTCTTGATCCGGATATTGCCATAAGAACTGTGCCTGGTCTCAAAGGTCGACTCCAGTTTCGCGCGTTCGAATACCTGATAGCGGACCCCTCTTGTCGTGGTGTGCAGGAAAAACAGCACAGTAAAGCGGTCGCGTTCCTCTGGTGGACACAGGCAGGTCAAAAGGATGCCGGGACGGTTCTTTTTCATCTGGATCGGTGTGGTGAAAACATCGAGTGCACCGGCTGCAAATAAGATCTCGGTGGCAAGTCCGATGGCTTCTCCGGTCATGTCATCAATGTTGCAGGAGATCGAGAGCACGGTATCGTCGCAGGCAAAGTCGGAAAAATCATCGGCTTCCTGCTCTGCAACAGGCTTTTTGGCAGCAACATACGGCTCTCCCATAAAGACACGGACACAGTTTGCAATCTCAAAATCCTTTGTGCCCATGCCGTAGCCGATCGCACGCACACTGAGTGGAGGCATGGCGGTAAAACTTTTTACAAAATAGCGCAGCAGAGCTGCGCCGGTCGGTGTTAAAAGTTCGCTGCTGATCGTGCCTTTATAACTTGGGATCCCTTTTAACAGCTCGGCGGTTGCCGGAGCAGGAACTGGAAGGACACCGTGTGCACATTTGACAAACCCGTTTCCGACATGGACAGGAGAGCAGAGAATGTCATCCGGCGCGATCAGATGGATCAGATAGCAGCAGCCGACCACATCAGCCAGGGCATCCAAAGAACCGACTTCGTGGAAATGGATCTGCGATAAGTCGCTTTTGTGTACTTTGGCTTCTGCACTGCCGATCAGGGTGTAGACAGACGCGGCACCCTTTTTAACTGCATTGGGGAGCGGAAGCGACTGGATCTCTTTTAAGATTGTCGGGTAATCACGGTGCTCATGATGGTGATTTGCCGGCGCATCTTCAACAGGAGCATGCTCATGCTCAGGAGTATGCTCGTGTTCATGTTCTTCTTTACCATGGATGGAAACGTTCATATGCGTTCCGGCGATCCCACATTTTTTAGCAGGAACCGGCTCGATCGTAATATCATAAGGCGAAAAAGCCTCATTCATCTTTTCTAAAAACAGTTCTTTTTCGGGGCAGACCTCATAGAGTGCTCCCATTAACATATCTCCGGCAGCTCCCATGTCACATTCGATATAAAGTGTCTGTTTCATGTTTACAAAGTACCTCCAATTTTATGATTGATCATGCTGGCAAGATAGCCTGCACCAAATCCATTGTCGATATTTACGACGGAGACACCGCTGGCACAGGAGTTTAACATGGAAAGGAGTGCGGCAACGCCTCCAAAGCTGGCTCCGTAGCCAACACTCGTTGGTACGGCAATGACGGGACAGTCGGTCAGACCGCCGATCACGCTTGCGAGCGCACCCTCCATCCCGGCAACTGCAATGATGACATTGGCAGAAGAGAGTGTTTCTGCCTGTGCAAGGAGCCGGTGCAATCCGGCAACACCAACGTCATAGAGCCGGATCACAGTGTTGCCAAGGACTTCTGCTGTCTGTGCGGCTTCCTCTGCGACTGGAATATCGCTTGTTCCGCCGGTTGCAATGACGATGGTACCATCTGCGGTGATATGAGGTGTCCGGTTTACGACACCAATTTTGGATACCGGGTCATACGAAAGCGGAAAACGTGCGGACAGATAGTCTGCGGATTCCGTGGAAAGTCTTGTGATCAGTATATTTTCAGGGATATGTGGGAGCAGGCTGTTTAAAATGCCTTCCATCTGTTCTCTGGTTTTGGAAGCTCCATAGATGACTTCGGGAACGCCTTGTCTGAGCTGTCTCTGGTGGTCTACTTTGGCATAACCCAGATCCTCAAAAGGAGCGACCTTTAATTTCAGATATGCCTCATCCACCGAAAGAGTTCCCTCTCTGATCTGTTCTAAAATCTGTTTTAATTCTGTGTTTTCCATTGTGATCTCCCATTCGATGATACAAGTAACCTTATTATACTCTAATCAGGAGGAAGAATGCAAATTTCCTTTGGTAGTATTGTATAAAAAATGGAAACTATTTTTGTTGATTTAGTTTCTTGTGGATTGAAAAGTGAGATGTTACAATAAAGGAAACCGGAACGGAAAAAACAGTTTCTGAAAGGAGCTTACATATGGAAACAAGACAAATGATCTTAGAAGGAACCATCCGGGCATTCAACCGCAAGGGGTTGAAATTCACCATGGATGATGTGGCAAAGGAACTCTCCATGAGCAAGAAGACGATCTATACCGTCTTTCGCGATAAAGAATCCTTATTTTTTGCAATGGTGGATTACCTGTTTGATTCCATCAAAGAAAGTGAACAGCGTGTATTAAACGATGAGAGCCTTGATACGTTGGAAAAGATCCGAAAGGTCCTTGGCGTGATACCGGAAGGATACCGGGAGATCGATTTCAGACAGCTTTATCTGCTGCGGGAAAAATATCCTGCGATCTATCAGAGAGTGGAGGAACGCTTAGAGACCGGCTGGGAAAATACGATCGCGCTGTTAGAACAGGGGATGCGTGAAGGCGTGGTACGCAAGGTGGATATCCCGATCGTAAAAATGATGATGGAGGCTGCCATCGAGCAGTTTTTCCAGAGAGATATCTTATTACAGAATGGAATTTCCTATATGGATGCACTGGATGAAGTGGTTGACATCTTGGTAGATGGAATACGCATACGGGGGTAGCAATGGGAACACGGATTTATTTGAATGACGACTGGAAATTTACACCGGAATACAGAGAAGAAATGTTGCAGGCATCTTTTGCTGCAGATGCACTTGAGACAGTGAGACTGCCGCACACAGGAAAAGAGACACCCTTACATTATTTTGATGAGAGCAGTTACCAGATGGTGAGTGGATACCGCAGGAGCTTTTTTGTACAGGAAGCGTGGAGAGAAAAAAGCATTTTCCTCACACTGGAAGGAGCGGCACACGACAGCGAAGTATATTTAAATGGAAAAAAGATCGGAGAACATCATTGCGGTTACACAGCATTTACGATGGAACTTAGTGATGTCTTAGTGTACGGGCAGGAAAATATCCTTGTGGTCAAAGTAGACAGCAGAGAAAATTTAAACATTCCGCCGTTTGGCTATGTCATTGATTATATGACCTATGCCGGGATCTACCGGGATGTTTATCTCACGGTAAAAGAGAAGACTTATTTTGAAGATGTATTTTTAACCAGTGAGCTTACCAGCTTAACGCAAAAAGATGGAAAGCCTGCCTATGGAAGCGGAACCTTAAAGACAGAGGCAGTCATCCGCGGCAGCCAAAATGGTGATGTGATAAGACAGAGCATGCGGAAAAAACAGGACTACGGCAGTAGCGATCAGCTTTTGGGAGAAGTCCCAGTCACAGCAGAACAGATGAAAATGTCATTTCCGGTAAATGAGGTCATGTTGTGGAACACCGAATGTCCGGCACTCTACGAGATAAAGACAGAGTTACTCCGGGATGGCGTAACGGTCGAAGCGGAAGTGATCGTATTTGGTTTCCGCAAGGCGGTATTTTTAGAGGATGGCTTTTATCTGAACGATGTGAAAACAAAGATCCGCGGCTTAAACCGTCACCAGAGCTATCCATATGTGGGATATGCGATGCCATCTTCCATGCAGAGGATGGATGCGAATGTGTTAAAGGAAGAGCTTGGTGTCAATGCTGTCCGGACATCGCACTATCCGCAGAGTCAGGCATTTATCAACCGCTGCGATGAGATTGGGCTTCTCGTTTTCACAGAGATCCCGGGATGGCAGCATATCGGAGATGAGAATTGGAAGAAACAGGCAGTGGAAAATGTGCGCGATATGGTCATGCAGTACCGGAACCATCCGTCCATTATCTTATGGGGTGTGCGGATCAATGAATCCGGAGATGATGACGCATTTTATGAGCAGACCAACCGCGTAGCGCATGAGTTAGACCAGAGCCGCCAGACCGGAGGTGTGCGTGCCCATAAGAAGAGCAGTCTGTTAGAAGACGTGTATACCTACAACGATTTTTCCCATGATGGAAAGACAAAGGGCTGTGAAAAGAAAGCAGCGGTAACCTCAGACGAAAAGAAACCGTATCTGATCAGCGAATACAACGGACATATGTATCCGACCAAAGCCTATGACTGGGAGGAACACCGGGTATGGCATGCGATCCGTCACGCCAATGTACTGGATGCGGTAGCGGGCGAAAATGATATTGCAGGAAGCTTTGGCTGGTGCATGTTTGATTACAATACGCACAAGGATTTTGGAAGCGGCGACCGGATCTGCTATCACGGAGTCATGGATATGTTCCGAAATCCGAAACTTGCTGCTGTCATCTATGCGTGTCAGCAGGAGGAACGACCAGTGCTTGAGATCAGTTCCTCCATGGATATCGGAGAACATCCGGGCTGCAACAGAGGAACGACCTGGATACTGACCAATGCGGACAGCGTGCGGATGTATAAAAACGACCGCTTTATCAAGGAATACCAGAGAGACGAAAGCCCTTACAAAAATCTGGCGCATGGTCCGGTCATGATCGATGACTTTATCGGAAACGCGCTCGAAGAGGAAGAAAACATGAAACCGGCGCAGGCGGCTTATGTCAAAAAGATATTAAATACCACGGCACGGTACGGTCTTTCGAACCTGCCGAAATCCGTCTATCTGATGGCGGCAAAGCTTGTCTTATGGTATCACATGAAACCTTCCGATGCCGTACCGCTTTATAACCGCTACATCGGTGACTGGGGTGGCACCTCAACGGTCTATCGTTTTGAGGCAGTAAAAGGCGGCAAAGTGGTAAAAACGATTGTAAAGGAACCGGTTACTTCGATCCAGCTTGAAGTGATAACAGACCATACCGTATTGCAGGAGGAACACACTTATGACGTGGCAGCCGTGCGGTTCCGCGCTGTAGACCAGAATGGAAATGTGCTTCCGTTCTGTCAGGAACCATTGCAGTTAAAGGCAGAGGGAGCCATTGCCCTGATCGGGGAAGAGGTTGTCGGATTGTCCGGTGGAATGGGTGGAACGTATGTAAAGACATTGGGAAGCGAGGGAGAGGGCACACTGACCATTACCTCCCCGCAGTTTGGAACACAGACCGTTTCCTTTCAGATTAAAAAGAAATGAGGGTAACTATGAAAGAAAGATCAAAAAGCATTTTTGGAAATGCAATGTCAGAAAAGACCTACCGCAAGGCAGTGAGATCAAAACAGAAATACGCGAAAAAGTTCGGTGATGACTCAGAGAAGAATTATCCGGTGATCCTTCAGAAAAATGAGCACATCGGGGACCTGCTCGGAGTCTATGACATCCGGCTTGGCGAGGAAAATACGGCAGGAAGCGGAACCTTTGATAACGAAAAGGGGATCATCGTTGGAAATATCCGGATGGGATTTGGACATTACCGCATTTCCATGGCGATCGCATCCGCAGCAAGATCCATGGGTTATACACCGTACTGGATGGACTTAAATTCCTATCAGCAGACGACCTGTACCAGGGTCATCAGCGCGCAGAACGACCTGTATTCCCTTGGATCAAGACTTTCCGGAAAGAGCCGGTTATTTAACCGCTTTGTCTGGGAACCGATGAATTATGAAGGCTTCCGCAAACTTTCCTACAATGCCGCAGACCAGAAGAATGCAGAGCTGATGGCTCCGGTATACCGGAATGTACCGCATGATATCCCGGTTGTTGCAACCCATGTATGGCCGGCACAGGCAGCGATCCATGCGGATATGAAATATGTGGTGAATGCGATCCCGGATAACTGGCCGATGGCACTTCATTTTTCCGAGGGAAGCGTACATACCGTACAGACGCATTACGCATATCAGGGCTACCGCATTTTAAACGGAATGCAGGGCAATGATGTTTTAAAACCAATGCCGGAGGATGCACTTTACTATACCGGACACTATATCGACCATGAGCTTGTGAGCAACATCGAAAAAGACTGCGCGGCAAGAAGAAAGAGAAAAGAAAACGGAGAGCCGATGCGATTTTTACTGACCATTGGTGGAGCGGGAGCACAGAAAGAGATCTTTGCAGAGATTATCCGTTATCTGTTACCGGAGATCAAAGCAAAACGTGCCGCTCTCTATGTCAATGTAGGCGATTACCGCAATGTCTGGGAAGAACTGCAAAAGGAGATCCCGGGAATGAAAGAGGTTTCCACCGAACATTTCAACCAGTGGGAGCAGACCATGAGCTTTGCCAAGGCAGCACTGGATGGAGAAGTAACTGGCATCCACGGTTTCTGGCATGAAAACATTTTTGAGGCAGTCTACTGCACCAACCTTTTGATGCGAAGCTGTGATGTCCTGGTGACCAAACCGAGTGAGCTGGCATTTTATCCGGTACCGAAACTGTTTATCAAACGTGTCGGCGGACATGAGCAGTGGGGAGCCATCCATTCTGCAGAGATCGGAGATGGAACCTTAGAGTGCCGCGACATTCCGCATACGTTACAGATGATCGATCTGTTTTTACAGGAAAAAGGACTATTATATTCGATGTGTGACTGCATTGAGCAGAACAAAAAGCAGGGTGTTTATGACGGCGCATACAAAGTCGTAGAACTTGCATTTGCAATGAAAGAGAAAAAATAAAAGAGAGAGTAGTTTAAAGGAGGGTTCTTTATGAAACTGACAGGACGGGAAAAAGTCTCCTATGGATTGGGAGCAGTGGGAAAGGACATGGTATACATGCTTTCCGCCAGCTATATTCTGTATTATTATCAGGATATCTTAAAAGTAAGTGCGATCGCCATGGGTATCATTTTGATGGCAGCGCGTGTATTCGATGCGTTCAATGATCCGATCATGGGCGTGATCGTGGCAAAGACACGTACAAAGTGGGGAAGATTCCGCCCGTGGCTTTTGATCGGTACTTTATTAAATGCCGTGATCTTATATCTGATGTTTGCAGCACCGCCGGCATTAGAGGGAAGCGGACTGGTTGCATATGCAGCGATCATCTATATCCTCTGGGGCGTGACCTACACGATGATGGATATTCCATACTGGTCCATGATCCCGGCATTTACAGAAGGTGGCAAGGAACGTGAGGGATTATCTGCACTGGCACGTACCTGTGCAGGTGTCGGTTCTGCGATCGTGACGATCATCACGATGAAATGTGTCTATGTCTTCGGACAGGGCGATGAGCGCACCGGTTTTAAATTCTTTGCATTACTGATCGCAGTTTTGTTTGTCGTATTTATTGCAATTACCTGCCTTAACATCAAAGAAAAATCAACGGTAGATGTGGATGCACCATCTGTGGGACAGATGTTTAAATCCCTGCTCCAGAACGATCAGGCAATGACCGTAGTGGCTGCGATCGTACTGATCAACAGTTCCATTTATATTACATCCAATCTGGTCATTTACTTTTTTAAGTATGACTTTGGCGGCGAAGGATGGTATAATGCTTATACATTATTTAATACCTTTGGTGGAGCGATCCAGATCTTTGCCATGATGCTGTTCTTCCCATTGCTTCGTAAGTTTTTAAGTACGATCCAGGTATTTTATGCAAGCTTTGCAAGTGCCATTATCGGATATGCGGTACTGCTCATTTTAATGTTCCAGAGCATGTCAAACCTGTATCTGTTATTTATACCGGCATTTTTCATTTTTGCAGCAAACGGAATGTTATCCGTATTAACGACCGTTTTCCTGGCAAATACCGTAGATTACGGAGAGTTAAAGAACAACCGGAGAGATGAGAGCGTGATCTTCTCCATGCAGACTTTTGTGGTAAAACTGGCATCCGGCGTGGCAGCACTCGTTGCTTCTATCTGCTTAAGTGTCTGCAATTTAAGCAATGACACATCAGAGACCGCGGCTGTGGCAGCCACAGGAGCAGGCTCTGTCGTAGGACTTCGTATGACAATGACACTGCTTCCGATCGCAGGACTTCTGATCGCCGTATTTGTATTCCACAAACACTATATTTTAAATGAACAGAAAGTAGAAGAAATTGCTGCAGAAGTAAAGAAGAGACGTGCAGCAGAAAAAGAAAGGTAAGACGCATATGATCAAAGAGCAAAATCAGATATTCCATCTTGCAACCGAACATACCTCCTATGTCTTCCGTGTGACAGACAGCGGACATTTAGAGCACCTTCACTATGGCAGAAAGATCACGATGCCGGGCAGCGCGTTATTTGAAAAGCATGCGTTCGCGCCGGGCAATACGAACGATATCGGCAGAAAAGAGTTTACTTTAGAGGACATGAGACTGGAAATGTCCTCCTATGGCAAGGGCGATATCAGAGAGCCGTTTCTGGAGGTGGTCTATGAAGACGGGAGCATGACATCTGATTTTCGCTTTGAAAAGGCACAGATTCTTGAGGGAAAAGAACCTTATGAAACACTGCCGGGTTCCTATGATGAAGCGGATCAGGTGGAGCATCTTTGTATTACCTTAAAAGAGGCATATCACAACCTGATCCTGGAATTGCATTACTATGTCTATGCGGACTGTGATGTGATCACAAGGAGTGCAAAGTTATATAACGAGGGAGAGGCAGCAGTAAAGCTGCTCCGCCTGATGAGCTTACAGATCGATTTTGACACGCCGGATTATGTGTTTACCACATTCCACGGTGCATGGGCAAGAGAGATGAATCGCAGAAGCTTAAGACTTCTTTCCGGAAAACAGGTCAATGCTTCCTATACAGGCACAACGTCAAGCCGTGCCAACTCTTTTGTGATGCTTGGAAAAGAGCACACGACAGAGGAACATGGGGATGCGTATGGATTTCATCTGATCTACAGTGGAAATCACTATGAAGCAGCCGAGGTGAGCAGTTTTGGAAAGACCAGACTGGTGACCGGGATCAATCCGCAGTCGTTTTGTTTCCTGGTAGAGCCGGGCACTTCCTTTGAAGCACCGGAGGCAGTGATGACCTATTCCCCGGAGGGATATCAGGGAATGAGCCTTAGGATGCACCGGTTTATCCGCGAACATATCGTAAGAGGAAACTGGAAGAAAAAAGTGCGCCCTGTCCTGCTCAACAGCTGGGAGGCAGCCTATTTTGACATCAATGAGCGGAAACTCCTTTCTCTGGCAAAAGCCGGCAAAGAGATGGGCATTGAGCTTTTTGTCATGGATGATGGATGGTTTGGCAGCAGGGATGATGATACCCAGTCCTTAGGCGATTGGGAGGTAAATCCAAAGAAACTGCCAAACGGACTTTCCGGTCTTGCGAAAAAGATCAAAGATCTCGGACTCATGTTTGGTATCTGGGTTGAGCCGGAGATGGTCAATGTGAAAAGCAATCTTTATCAGAAACACCCGGACTGGACGATCGACATTCCGGGAAGAGACCATGCAGAGGGAAGAAACCAGCGTATTTTAGACCTCACACGGACGGAAGTGCAGGATTTTATCATTGAGAAGATGAGTGAGGTATTTTCTTCGGCAGACATTTCCTATGTGAAATGGGATATGAACCGGACGTTTACCGACTATTTCTCCAAAGCATTGCCACCGGAGCGGCAGGGCGAAGTCGCACACCGCTATGTGCTCGGACTTTATCGCTGCTTAAAAGAACTGACAAGCCGTTTCCCGGATATCTTATTTGAGGGATGCGCAGCGGGGGGAAACCGGTTTGACCCTGGTATGCTCTGCTATTTTCCACAGATCTGGGCAAGTGATGATACGGATGCGTTCTGCCGTGCAGAGATCCAGAACGGTTACAGCTACGGCTATCCGATGTCGGTTGTGAGTGCCCATGTTTCTTCCTGCCCGAACCATCAGACCCTGCGCAATACACCGATTGAGACAAGATTTCAGGTGGCTGTATTCGGGGTGTGCGGATATGAGTGTAACTTCTGTGATATGAAAAAAGAGGAGCTTGCCGTGATCAAGGAACAGATCGCACTTTATAAAAAGTGGAGAGAAGTCTTGCAGTTCGGCAATTTCTACCGTGGCAGAAGCTTCAATGGATTTGAGACGCCTTATGCAAACGCACTTTGCAATGGCATTGGCAATACGATGGAGTGGACCTGTGTGTCACCGGATCAGAAAAAGGCTGTGGGCTTTCTGATGCAAAAGACCGTGGCACCCAATACGCAGTTTGAATATTATAAAGCAAAAGGGCTCTGCCCGGATACGCAGTATCATTTTTATAACCGCAGGCTGCAGTTTAATGTCAAAGATTTCGGAGATCTGGTCAATACCGTATCGCCGATCCATATCAGACAGGATTCGATCGCACACCATCTGGTTGCAAAATTCGTAAAGATGGAGAGCGAGCAGGAAGATTATAACGTTTACGGAGATGCGCTGATGTATAGCGGTGTCCGTCTGAAACAGGGCTTTGGTGCAACAGGCTATAATGAAGAAGTGCGTTTCTTCCCGGATTTTGCATCCCGGATGTACTTTATGGAGGCAGTTCCCGAGGCACCAGAGGAAAAAATTTCCCTCGAAAATGAAAAAAAGAGTTGACACTGTCACTTTACCGTGGTAAACTCTAAAACAAGTAAAAAAGAAAATCGTTGAGCAAAGAGAGTACTTCATAGGATACCTCACAGAGAGTTCTGCATAGGTGGAAGCAGAGCAGGCGAGTATGACAGGAATGGGTTTGCGAGAGCAAAGCGAACAGTTGATAACATTGACTTAGTAGCGGATGCCGTGTCCTCACGTTACAGGGGTATGATATCGAGAGTTTTTTCTCTGTATCAGAGAGGTGAAGCATGATTGGTGGCGGATATTTCCAAGTTCAGGAAATATCCGCTTTTTGTATTTTATAAGTAAAGCGAACGGATCAGCAGCTTCACGAAACAGGGTGGCACCACGAGAGATCGTCCCTGACCGGATCTAAAAGATCTGGTCAGGGACTTTTTTGCTGTATAGGAGAAGCAAGCTTACCAAGATGCGCACACTTTATTTTTTCAGGAGGATGACATGAAACGGATCTATAAAGTTTATAAAAAGACAGTAAGTATTGTAAATGAGACATCAACCGGGATGTACCGCAATCTGGTTGGAGAGAAAAAAGGCTTTTTGTTAGAGAGTTATGATAAAAATTATGACCGCTATACCTTCTTTGGCGCAGAGCCGGAAGAACTCATTTCCTCAAAAGGAAATGCACTCGTTATCACAAAACGGGATGGCAGCAGTGAGGTGCGGGAGGGCAATCCGCTTGAACTGTTAAAAGAATATTATAACGAATTTGAGATCCGCAAGGAAAATGATGAACTGAATTTTTCCGGCGGTCTGGTCGGAAGTGTCGGCTATGATTTCATCCGCTATACCGAGCAGCTGCCGGATGAAAACCCAGATGAGATCGGGATCGAAACGATCCAGATGATGCTGATGAAAGAATTTATCTTAGTCGATCATGTGGCAGAGACGTTAAGTGCGATCGTATTGGAAGCGGATAACGAAGAGGGACGGCTCCTTGCCATGCAAAAGGCAGAAGAGATGATTGGGGAGGCGATGGAGGGAGAAAACAAAGAAGAGCAAAACTTCTCCCCGGATGGTGTGATCGTAAAGAAATCCGACACACTGGAAGAGTACAGCAGAAAGGTCGAACAGATCAAAAATTACATCAGAGAGGGACATATTTTCCAGACCGTATTATCCCAGCGTTGGGCGATCGAAACCGGACAGAGCGGATTTACTTTATACGAGAAATTAAGAGAATTAAATCCATCTCCGTATCTTTACTATTTCAACTTTGGCGATTTTGAGATCATCGGAAGTTCCCCGGAGATGTTAGTCAAACAGCAGGGCAAGCGGGTCTTTACCTGTCCGATCGCAGGAACGAGACCAAGAGGAAAGACAAAGGAAGAGGATAAGCGGTTAAGCGAGGAACTTTTAGCAGATGAAAAAGAACGTGCCGAACACGTCATGTTAGTAGACCTGGCAAGAAACGATATGGGACGCATTTCCGAATTTGGAACGGTAAAGGTAACCGAGTTTATGAAGATCCGCAATTACTCCCATGTGATGCACATCGTATCCATGGTAGAGGGAAGAAAAAAAGGAACATTCCATCCATTTGATCTTCTGGCATCCTTCCTTCCGGCAGGTACCCTAAGTGGGGCACCAAAGATCAGGGCAATGGAGATCATAGAAGAACTGGAAACCGTACGGCGCGGCTTATATGGCGGTGCAACCGGATATGTGGACTTTTCCGGCGATATGGATTTTTGTATTACGATCCGTACGATGATCAAAAAAGCAAAGAAAGTATATTTACAGGCAGGTGCAGGAATTGTGGCAGATTCGGTACCGGAAAACGAATACAAGGAGTGCTGCAATAAAGTAATGGCACTGGCAAAGACATTAGTGGAGGAGGAAAACTTATGATACTGTTGATCGACAATTACGATTCCTTTACCTTCAACCTGTACCAGTATATGGGAACATTTGAGGAAGACATCAAAGTAGTAAGAAATGACAAGATCACGATAGAAGAGATCCGGGCAATGAAACCGGAAAAGATCGTGTTATCTCCGGGACCGAAAAGTCCGAAAGAGGCAGGTATCTGCATGGACGTGGTAAAAGAACTGTATCAGGAGATCCCGATCCTTGGCATCTGCCTGGGACACCAGTGTATCGGGGAAGCCTTTGGAGGCACCGTTACTTATGCAAAGACTCTGTTTCATGGAAAACAGTCCGAGATCACACAGGATGGAACCGGAATATTTTATGGGATCAGTTCTCCGGTAAAGGTGGCCAGATATCATTCCCTTGCCATACAGGAAAGTGACTTCCCGGAATGTTTACAGGTTTTAGCCAGAACAGAAGACGGAGAGATCATGGCGATCCGCCATAAAGAATATCCGGTCATCGGATTACAGTTCCATCCAGAGTCCATCTACACTGAACATGGAAAACGGATGATTGAGAATTTTTTGAACGGAACAGCGTTTGAGCGGTAGATAAGACGGGAGGTTACGATGATATTAGAGACGATCGTGGAAGATAAAAAGAAACGGCTGGCAGAGCAGAAACGAAACATCAGCGAACAGGAAATGAGAGCGTTGGCAGAGGCGGCAAAACCGGAGCATCACAGTTTTTATCAGGCATTAAAAAAAGACGGAATCTCCATTATAGGAGAATTTAAGCGTTCCTCACCAAGTCTTGGAGCAATCAAAAGCAAGATCAACCTGTTAGACCGCATTGAGGAATATAACGCATCGGTGGATGCCATTTCCTGTCTGACCGAGGAAGACCATTTCAATGGGAATGTGGATTATTTAAAACAGATAAAAAAAGCATCTCCGCTTCCGATTTTGCGAAAAGATTTTATGATCGAGCCATATCAGTTTTATGAAGCAAAGCTGATCGGTGCAGATGCGATCCTGTTGATCGCAGCGATCCTTGACGATGTGCAGATGAAAGATTTTTATCAGCTTGCAAAAGAGCTGGGAATGGATGCACTGGTGGAAACACATGATGAGAGGGAAGTGGAGAGAGCACTTGCCATTGATGCGGACATCATCGGAGTCAACAACAGAGATTTGAGAGATTTTTCCATTCATCTGGAAACGACAAAACGTCTGGCGCCTTATATCCCAGACGATAAGGTATTTGTGGCAGAGAGCGGGATCATAAGAGATGAGGATGTCTCTTTTTTAAAGGAAAGTCATGTAGATGCCTTTCTGATCGGAAGAGCATTGATGGAAGCAGAACATCCGAAACTGGTGGCAAAACGATGGAAAGAGATCGGCAGATAGGATGGTGAGAGCATGCCAGAGATCAAGATATGTGGGATCACCACAGAAAAGGAGCTGCAATGGCTCATAGAGGAGCAGGTGGAATATGCCGGATTTGTCATCTGGGAGAAAAGCAAACGCTACTGCTCCATTGAAAAAGCGAAAGAGATCATAAAAAAAGCAAGAACAGATAGCATAAAAACAGTGGCAGTCACAGTAAATCCGGGTCTGGAACTGGTGCAGGAAATTGCAGATGCCGGATTTGATCTTTTACAGGTGCACGGAAAGCTGGACCGGGAAGTGGCAGAAGAGGCAAAGCTTCCCATCTGGCGGGCGATCAACTTAAACGGCTGGGAAGAGTTAGAAGAAGCAAGACAAAAGATCGCATTGGAAACCGGGTACCGGAAAGGCGCGATCGAGGCGGTTTTAGCAGATGCAAAAGAGTACGGCAGCGGAAGAACATTTGGATGGGACAGCTTTAGAGCCGGAGAAGAAAAATTGCAGCAGACCTATTTCGAATTTCGAAAAGAGTTAAACGAACAGCAGATTGCCTTTATCCTGGCAGGAGGGCTGAAGAAAGATAATGTGAAACGGGGGATTTCCATTTTTAAGCCCGATATCGTAGATGTCAGCTCCGGTGTGGAAAAAGAAGAAAACGGTGGAACGGGATCTGGAAAAGACCGTGCGAAAATAAAAGAATTTGTGCAGTGTGTGCGCAGGGAATAGAGAGGAAAAACAGTATGAATAAGAAAGCATATTACGGAACATTTGGTGGACAGTACGTATCAGAAACACTGATGAATGTATTGAGTGAAGTGGATGCGGCATTTGAGGAAGCAATCCATGATGAAGAATTTTTGAAACAGTATCATTATTACTTAAAACAGTATGTAGGACGTGAGACACCGCTTTATTTTGCAGAACGGCTGAGTGAAAAATACGGAACGAAGATCTATTTAAAAAGAGAGGATCTAAACCACACCGGAGCACATAAGATCAACAATGTTTTAGGACAGATCTTACTGGCAAAGCGGATGGGCAAAAAGAAAGTGATCGCAGAGACCGGAGCAGGACAGCACGGAGTTGCAACCGCAACCGGAGCAGCACTTTTTGGCATGGAATGTACGGTATACATGGGAGCCGAGGATATCAAACGTCAGGCATTAAATGTGATGCGTATGGAGATGTTAGGGGCAAAAGTCGTCAGCGTGACCTCCGGCAGCAACACCTTAAAAGATGCGACAAACGAGGCAATCCGTACCTGGGCAAAAACGGCAGAGGATACCTTTTATATCATCGGTTCTGCGGTAGGCCCGTATCCCTATCCGAAAATGGTAAAGGAATTTCAGAGCTGTATCAGCCGTGAGGCAAAAAAACAGATCTTAGCGTCAGAGGGCAGATTACCGGATACTGTGATCGCCTGTGTCGGCGGAGGCTCCAACTCCATCGGTATGTTTGCTGATTTTATCGAGGAACCGGACGTGAAACTGATCGGTGTCGAGGCGGCCGGAAAGGGCATTGAGACAGGCGAGCACGCATCGGCAATGGCACTTGGTACACCGGGAGTTCTTCACGGCATGCGCTCCTATCTGCTGCAGGACGAAGATGGAAATGTCAAGCTGGCACATTCCATTTCCGCGGGACTTGATTATCCGGGTGTCGGACCGGAACATGCCTACTTAAAGGAAACAAAACGCGCTGAATATGTTGCGATCACGGATGTGGAGGCAATGGATGCGTTGATGGAATTATGCCAGTTAGAGGGTATCATCCCGGCAATCGAGAGTGCACATGCAGTGGCATATGCAACGAAATACGCAAAAGAACTGCAGCAGACTTACGGAGAGGCAGCGAAAGACAAGATCATGGTCATCTGCTTATCCGGAAGAGGCGATAAGGACGTCAACACGATCGCAGATTATCTGGCGGGAAAGGGATATCTGAACTAGGAAATCATAAAATCAGTCAGTGGAGAGGAAAAGATATGAACCGAATCGAAGAGAGAATGAAACAGTTACAGGAAAAAGGCGAAAAAGCATTTATTACCTATATGACAGCAGGACTCCCGGATTTTGAGGGAACCAAACGGTTATTAAAAGGAATGGAGCATGCGGGATGCGATGTGGTGGAACTTGGAGTTCCGTTTTCTGACCCGGTCGCAGACGGACCCGTCATCCAGAACGCATCTTACCGTGCCATCTGTAATGGCGTAAATTTAAAAAAGATCTTTCAGATGGTAGAGGAAGTAAGGAAAGACGGCTTGGAGCTGCCACTCATTTTTATGATGTATTACAATACGGTGCTCTGCTATGGTGTGGAGGCATTTGTGAAAAAATGCCGTGAAGTGGGCGTAGACGGACTCATTATCCCGGATTTGCCACTTGAGGAGCAGGAAGAGATTAACCAGTATTTAAAAGGATCCGATGAAACAATCTTAATACAGCTTGTATCACCAGTATCAAAACAGAGGGTACCAAAGATCCTGGATGGGGCAAAAGGATTTGTTTACTGCGTATCTTCCATGGGAGTGACCGGACAGGGAGCCACTTTCCATAAAGAGGTAAAAAGCTACCTGGAAGAGGTAAAGAAAACAGCCAAAATACCGGTCATGATGGGATTTGGCATCCGCACGGCAGAGGATGTAAGACCGATGAAAGACATCATAGACGGAGCCATTGTAGGCAGTCATTTTATCAATCTGATGGAAGAACATGATTACAGCGAAGCGGTGGCAGAAGAATATTGTAAGACATTTAAGAAAGAATTAAACGAACTGTAGGAAAGAGAAGAACAACACAGAAGGTCAGAAAAGGAGAAGCGGAATGAAAGAATATATTGCAAAAGTTGTAGATGGAAAAGATTTAACGGAAGAGGAAGCAAGAGCAGCCATGAAGATCATGCTCGAAGGAGAGGCAACACAGGCACAGATCGCATCATTTTTAACGGCACTGCGTATGAAGGGAGAAACCCTGGAAGAACTGGTCGGTCTGGCATCCGTGCTTCGTGATAAGGCAGAGACAATCTCACCGGATGTGGAAAATTATGTGGATCTGGTCGGAACCGGTGGCGACTGCACTTATACCTTTAATGTATCAACTACAGCTGCTTTTGTTGTGGCGGCGGCAGGACTTCCGGTTGCAAAACACGGAAATCGTTCCATTTCCTCAAAATCAGGAGCAGGAGATGTCTTAGAGGCACTTGGTGTTAATATCATGGCAGAGCCGGAACTTGTGCAGAAATGTGTGGAGAAAGTCGGCATCGGCTTTATGTTTGCCCAGTTGTTCAATAAGTCAATGAAATATGTGGGCCAGGCGCGCAAAGAAATGGGTATCCGCACCGTATTTAATATTTTAGGTCCGCTTGCAAATCCATCCCGTGCAAAAAATATGGTTGTCGGCGTGTACGACAAAAAACTTACCGAGAAGATCGCGGCAGCAATGAGCCAGCTTGGCGTGGAGCGTGCTCTTGTCGTAAGCGGCTGTGACAACATGGATGAGATCACAATGACCGGCGAGACAACGATTTCAGAGATCAAAGACAAAAAGGTAACAACCTATCAGGTAAAACCGGAAGATTTTGGCTTGAAATCTGTTTCGTTAGAGGAATTAAGAGGGGGAGACGGTACGGAAAACGCGAAGATCACACAGGGTATCTTAAAAGGAACCGTGCAGGGAGCAAAGCGTGATATTGTATTATTAAACGCAGGAGCAACTCTTTATGTGGGAGGGGTTGCAGAAAGTATCGCTTCTGGTGTAAAATTAGCAGCGGAAGTGATTGATTCCGGAAAGGCATATGAAACACTTGAAGCATTGATCCGTGTTTCAAATAACAGATAAAAAGGTAAATAGTATGATACGTTTTAACAGTGACTACACAGAAGGCTGTCATCCGGCGATCTTAGAGAGACTGATGGCAACCAACATGGAACAGACCGAAGGATATGGAGAGGACCGCTATTGCAGGCTGGCAGCAGAAAAAATCAGGGAGCAGATCGAAGATCAGAGTGCAGCAGTACATTTTCTGGTGGGTGGAACGCAGACAAATATAACTGTGATCTCTGCGGCATTAAAACATTATCAGGGTGTCATCACAGCGGCGACCGGACATATCAATGTCCATGAGACAGGAGCCTTAGAAGCGTGTGGCCATAAATGTCTGACCATTGAGACGGAGGATGGCAAACTGACCGCTTCCTTGGTAGAGCAGTATGTGGATGCACATTTTAACGATGAGAGTGCGGAGCATATGGTACAGCCCAAGATGGTCTACATCTCCAACCCGACAGAACTTGGAACTATCTATGAAAAACAGGAACTGATGGACTTATATGAAGTGTGCCAGAGGAAACAGTTATATCTGTTTTTAGATGGTGCAAGACTCGGCTATGGCTTGATGTGCAGTGAAAATGATCTGACCCTGCCGGACGTGGCAAAATATACGGATGTCTTTTATATTGGTGGAACCAAAGTGGGAGCTCTGTTTGGAGAGGCAGTCGTGATCACAAATGATGCGTTAAAAACAGATTTCCGTTATAACATCAAGCAGAGAGGCGGAATGCTTGCCAAAGGACGTCTGCTTGGATTACAGTTCCTGACCTTATTTGAAGAAAACCGCTATTTTGAAATATCGCAGCATGCAGCAAGATTGGCAGAAAAATTAAAAAGAGAGCTGACTGGTCTTGGTGTTTCCTTTTATATTGATTCTCCGACCAACCAGCAGTTCCCAATCCTGCCGGATGCGGTGATAAAAGAGCTGGAAAAAAAATATAGTTTTGCCTATCAGGCAAGAATAGATGAAAAGCACAGTGCCGTCCGCATCTGTACCTGCTGGGCAACCAGAGAAGAAAATGTAGATGAGCTGCTTCACGATCTCAAAAAATGGTTAGGACGGTAAAAAATGGCATTGAAACATATCTTATTTATAGCAACCGGAGGAACAATCGCATCGAAAAAATCAAGGAACGGATTAAAACCGCAGATCACACCGGAGGAATTGCTAGAATACATTCCACAGGTAAAAGAGGTCTGTCAGATTGAGGCAATCCAACTGCTCAATTTAGACAGCTCCAACATGGAACCGAAGCACTGGAAAAAGATCGTGTATACGATAAGAGAGCAGTATGAGAAGTATGACGGTTTTGTCATTGCACATGGCACAGATACGATGGCGTATACCGCAGCAGCACTCTCTTATATGATCCAGAATTCAAAGAAACCGATCGTGATCACAGGAGCGCAGAAACCGATTGACCTGGAGATCACGGATGCAAAGTCCAATCTGCTGGACAGCTTTTTGTATGCCGCTGATGAGCAGTCGCAGGGCGTACAGATCGTATTTGACGGAAAAGTCATTGCCGGAACCAGAGCAAAAAAGGTGCGGTCCAAAAGTTACAACGCATTTTCGAGTATGGATTTTCCGAGCCTTGCCATGATACAGGACGGACTGATTATGCGTTACCTGCCGATGCTCCCCTATGAGGAAGAGGTAAAGTTTTATGAGGAAATGGATGAAAATGTGTTTCTGATGAAACTGATCCCGGGCATCAAACCGAGGATGCTTTGCAGCATCTTTGAAAATTATGACTGCATCATCGTGGAGAGCTTTGGCGTGGGCGGGATTCCACAATCGATCGCAGACGAATTTTACCGCCTCTGTCAGGAATACCCCGACCGGCTGGTCGTTATGTCCACCCAGGTGGCACATGAGGGAAGTGATATGACTGTCTATGAAGTCGGGCATGATATGAAAAAGAACTGCCGTTTCCTGGAGTCCTATGATATGACCTTAGAGTCCGTGATCGCAAAGACAATGTGGATGCTCGGAAACTTTAAAGGCGCAGATTTTGAAGAATTGTTTTACCATAAGATCAATTATGATCTGGTATTTGGAAGACGTTAAGCCATAAGGCTATAACGTCTTTTTGTTTATATAATTGGTCTTGTATTTGGAGTAGATGATCTTCTGGCTGTGGTAGAGACCGAAATAACCGGATAACATATAGCTGAATGCAACTGCCAGTAAGAAATACGGCATGCCATCGTATCCGAACAGTTCAAAGCTGATCAGAAGAGAAGTGATCGGACAGTTTGTAACACCGCAGAAGACCGCTGTCATGCCGACTGCCGTACATAGCGTAGGGGAAAATCCGGTGAGATTTCCAAACAGACAGCCGAAAGCTGCTCCGGTGAAAAAGGACGGAACAATTTCTCCGCCTTTATAGCCTGCACCAAGGGTTAAGGCGGTAAAGACCATCTTTAAAAAGAATGCCTCCGGTCTTACCGTGCCATCGATACACTGGGCAATGATCTGGATACCGGTACCGTTGTAATTCTGGTTGCCGACCAGAAGGGTTAATACGATGATGATACAACCACCCACAAATACCCGCACATAAGGATTTTTGAAAAATTTCTTATAAAGGTATTCGGACTGGTGCAGCATCACGCAGAATAAGATACTCACACCGGCACAGAGAATGGCAAGCACGGAGATCATGACTGCGGATGAAATATGGAACGTCGGGATCGAAGCGATCGGAAACAGCTCCTGTGATACGCCAAAGGATGATGCAACCGCATGTGCGACCAGAGACGAGATGACACATGGAACCAAAGCCGCATAATGCATGATGCCGACACTGACGACTTCCATGGAGAAGATCGCTGCCGCCATCGGAGTCCCAAACAGCGCAGAAAAAGCGGCGCTCATCCCGCACATGATCATAATGTGTTTATCTTTTTCATCGAAGCGGAACAGTCTGCCAAGGCCGTTTCCGATACTGCCTCCAAGCTGTAAGGCAGCTCCCTCACGACCTGCAGAACCACCGAAAAGGTGCGTGATCAGAGTCGAGATAAAGATCAGCGGAGCCATCCTAAGCGGAAGGTTGTCACCGGAATGAATGGCAGAGAGCACCAGATTGGTGCCGGTATCTTTCTCATCATGTAACAGGCGGTAACAGCCCACGATGATAAGACCGCCGATGGGCAGTAAAAAGATGATCTCGGGATTTTTCGTGCGCACTAAGGTCACAAGGGACATACAAAAATAAAACAGGGTTCCGACTCCTCCGACAACAAGACCGGATAAGATGGCGAAAACAACCCATTTCACTGAGGTGCCAATTCTTGTTAAGGCGTGTTTTATCTTATGCTTTACCAGTTCTTTCATAACATTTAAACTCCATTTCAAACAAAAACATTTCTAATTAAATCTTAACATTATCTTAGCAAAATAACAACTGTCTCATAAAATATCATAAAAAGTACTTGACAAGAATCCTTGTCATTGCTAAAATGAAAATGACAAGAAAAGTTGTCAGAATGACAAGAAAAAGTGTCAAATAACAGGGAGGGAGATATGCCATTACTGAATCATTTAAAGGAATACCGGGCGAAGAAAAATGTCAACCAGCATGAGATGGGACAGCTCGTCGGTGTTTCCAGACAGACCATCAGTCAGATCGAGCGGGGCGATTACTCGCCATCCGTTACACTGGCACTTAAGATCGCAAAAGTTTTTGAAGTTCCGGTAGAAGCCATTTTTGAATATGAGGAGGATGAAGATGAGAGATAACAGAGCAGAACAGAATGCAAGAGAGGATAAAAAAGCATTAAAGACCTTTATACCAATTCTGATCGTTTCAGCGATCGTCGGCGCAGTCATTGGTGTGGTATCTGCAATGGCGGATGAGATGCCACTGCAGTTTGGAGCAGGGTTACAGGATACCATAGCAGCATGCAGCCCCTTTTTCCTGATCGGAATTAATACTGTTGTGCTGATCGTAACCATCTGTATCATTGTGACAGCACGGAAGAGCTTTCAGGCATGGGATGGCGAGGACGAAGCATATGTGGATGCCATCGAGCAGAAAATCAGCATCGGACTTACCATAGGCAGTATTGATCTGATCTTAAGTTTCTTTTTGTTTGGAGCCGGATTTTACGGTGGGATCAGAGATATGAACAGGGGCAGTATGGAATGGTTCCCATATATGCTTAACGTTGCAGGATTATGCTACAGCCTGTTTGTAAACGTTATAGGTCAGAACCGCCTGGTAAATCTGGTAAAAGAGATCAACCCGGAAAAGAAGGGAAGTGTCTACGATACCAAGTTTAAAAAGGTCTGGTTAAACAGCTGCGATGAGGCAGAGCAGCAGATGATCTGTAAAGCAGCATACAAGTCTTTCGCAGTTTCGCAGACAATGTATCCGTTCCTCTGGCTGGTATGTGTCTTCGGGATCTTCTGGTGGGATTTTAATCTGGTTCCGCTTCTGATGGTGAGTATCATATGGATGGTGCAGGTTGTTGTCTACAGTGTAGAGAGCATGCGTTTGTCAAAGCATAACTAAATTGTTTCTTTTTGAACTTTATTGTGTATAATTTTGACTCGGGAAATGTGACCTGTCTTTTTTCGAAAGAACAGCATACGCGCGACTGTCTGCCGGCTGCATACAACAAGTGAGAACTTTCTGGCTGCACTAAAAGGCCACTCACACAGACGATAGAAAGCCTTGCTCCGGAACTCAAAAACTCCTGCTATTGAAAAGATGGCAGGAGTTTTTTCAAACAGTCCTCGCTGGCGGCTACGTTTTGTGTGAACGACCATGTAAGTGCAGCGCGAAAGTCCTCAAGATAGTTGTATGTCATCCGGCAGACAGTTGCGCGGGGTGTCCTTTCGTTAAAAAGACAGGGCAAACTATATTTTTCAGAAACGTTTTTCTGAAAATTCCGGATTTTTTTGAGCTGAATAATGAGATTTGTTTTCTTCAGGAAAGTGGTAAGAGTAATGTCTTTAAGTACAATAGACTTTTTTTTGTGCATTAATTACAAAAACGAAATAAAAACTTTGGATAAAATATGGAAAATGACAATTGGGGGTTGCTATTTTTTGGGAATGGATCTATAATTTGATCATAGCTGAAAACGTTACCGGAAACAGTACCGGAAACAGTACCAATAACACTACCGGAAACGTTTTTAAAAACAATATTTTTATTTTAGGAGGAAGGATTTTATGAAAAGAAAAGCATTATCAATGATGCTGGCAACCGCTATGATCGCAACATTATTTGCAGGTTGCGGAAATGCAGGTACGGGGAACACTTCATCTACAACAGATGCAGGAAGCAAGGATGCAGTAGCTGCCACAGAAAAAGCTGACGACAAAGAACTGAAAAATGAGATCGCAGCCGGTGGAGGATCTGTTTATTACTTGAACTTCAAACCTGAGCAGGATGCAGACTGGCAGAAATTAGCCGCAGATTATACCGCACAGACAGGAACGGAAGTAACGGTTATCACAGCAGCAGATGGTACTTATGAGCAGACCTTAAAGTCAGAGATGGCAAAAGAGAAAGCACCTACCTTATTTCAGGTAAACGGACCGGTTGGACTTGCAAACTGGAAAGACTACTGCATGGATTTATCCGGCAGCGAGATTTATACACATTTAACCAGTGATGATTTTGCATTGAAAAACGATGCAGGAGAGATTTCCGGTATCGCATATGTAATTGAGACCTATGGTATCATTTACAACAAAAAGATCCTGAATGATTACTGCACCATGGATAACGCAGTTATATCATCCATTGATGAGATTAACAATTTTGCTACCTTAAAAGCAGTTGCAGATGATATTCAGGCAAGAAAAGATGAGATCAACAGCCAGTTCGGTTATGATCTTCAGGGTGCATTTACTTCCGCAGGCATGGATGGTTCTTCTGACTGGAGATTTAAAACACATCTTGCAAACCTTCCAATCTACTATGAATACAAAGACAGAGGCATTACAAGCACAGATGCAATTGAAGGTACTTATTTAGACAATTACAAACAGGTATGGGATTTATACATTACAGATTCTACCTGTGAGCCTGGCGTATTATCCAGCAAAACAGGAGATGAAGCAGAGTCAGAGTTTGGTATGGAAGAAGCAGTATTCTATCAGAATGGTACCTGGGAGTACGGTAACCTGACAAACGAGGACAACGGATATTTAGTAACCGCAGATGACCTTGGAATGATGCCGATTTACATTGGGGTAGACGGTGAGGAAAATCAGGGACTCTGTACAGGTTCTGAGAACTACTGGTGTGTAAACAAAAATGCTTCTGCAGAAGACACACAGGCAACCTTAGATTTCTTAAGCTGGGTGATCGGTTCTGACGAAGGTCGTGATTCTATCGCAAACAGCATGGGATTTACAACACCATTTGATACTTTTACCGATGAATATGTAGCAGATAACGTATTTATCCAGCAGGCAAATGATTACATTGCACAGGGTAAGACATCCGTTACATGGAACTTCTCAACCATCCCATCTGAGGCATGGAAAGATGGAGTTGGTTCCGCATTATTAGAGTATGCACAGGGAACCGGCGATTGGGATGCAGTTGTTACCGCATTCGTAGACGGATGGGCAACAGAGTATCAGGCAGCAAACGGACAGTAATAAAAATGCCAATGGGCAGGCGGTTTGCCGCCTGCCCATTGAATTTTAGAATGGAGATTATCATGGAGAAAGCGATTAAAAAATATTTTCCTGTTTTTGCACTCCCAACTTTAATAGCATTTACTATTGGATTTATAGTTCCTTTTCTTATGGGTATCTATTTATCGTTTTGTGAGTTTACCACGGTCACAGATGCGAAGTTTGTGGGGATTAAGAACTATTTCAGGGTGTTTAGCGACCCGACATTTGTTCATGCACTGTGGTTTACGGCATTATTTACAATTGTATCTGTACTTACGATCAATGTATTCGCATTTACGATTGCGATGCTTTTAACAAAGGGAATTAAGGGGACGAACTTTTTCCGTACCGTATTTTTCATGCCAAACCTGATCGGTGGTATCGTATTAGGTTATATCTGGCAGATCTTACTCAATGGTATCCTGGCAAACTTTGGAAAAACACTGACCTATTCTTCCTCTTATGGGTTCTTGGGATTGATCATATTAATGAACTGGCAGCAGGTCGGTTATATGATGATCATCTATATTGCAGGGATCCAGAATATTCCAGGAGAGTTGATCGAAGCAGCGAAGATCGATGGAGCCAGCAGCTGGCAGATCTTAAAGAAAGTAACCCTTCCGATGGTAATGCCATCCATTACGATCTGCACCTTTTTAACACTGACGAACTCCTTTAAACTGTTCGACCAGAACCTGGCGCTGACAGCAGGAGAGCCGTCTAATAATTCACAGATGCTTGCGTTAAATATCTTTGAGACATTCTATGGCAGAAACGGATGGGAAGGTGTCGGCCAGGCGAAGGCAGTGATCTTCTTTATCATTGTAGCAGCTATAGCAATTACACAGAACCGTCTGACCAGAAGTAAGGAGGTGCAGCAATAATGGCAAAAAAGAATACCGACAGTCAGGTAAGTACTGTCAGAAAAGCAAAACACGGATGGATCTTAACCTTATTCTTCTGTCTGCTTACAATATTTTATGTTTATCCGATCTTCCTGGTTGTGATCAATGCTTTAAAGAAAAAAGGCTTCATTATGAAAGCACCTTTTGCATTGCCGGACTCCCGTTCCTTTTTCGGACTTACAAACTTTGTAAAAGGAATTGAAAAAACGAATTTCTTTGCAGCAATTGGTAATTCCGTGATCATCACGGTAGGTTCGGTTGCAGCGATCATCCTGTTCACTTCCATGTGTGCATGGTATATCACAAGGGTACATAATAAGGGAACCACTGCAATCTACATGTTATGCCTGTTTTCCATGATCGTACCGTTTCAGATGGTCATGTTCCCGTTATCGAAACTGGCAAACATGATGAAATTAAGCAATCCGATCGGTATCATCCTGGTTTATCTGGGATTTGGAGCCGGACTCGCTGTGTTCATGTTCTGCGGTTTTGTAAAGAGTATTCCGATTGAGATTGAGGAAGCAGCAATGATCGATGGCTGTACACCATTGCAGACATTCTTTCAGGTTGTATTCCCAATCATGAAACCGACGGTCATTACAGTTGCCATCTTACAGGCAATGTGGATCTGGAACGACTATCTGCTGCCATATCTGGTCCTGGATTTAAAGAAATATAAGACGATCCCGATCGTGATCCAGTATTTAAAAGGCGGTTATGGTGCGGTTGACTGGGGTACGATGATGGCAATGTTAGTGCTCGCGATCATCCCGATCATCATTTTCTATGTCGCATGCCAGAAATATATTATTGAAGGAGTAGTTGCAGGAGCGGTCAAAGGCTGATATGATATAATCAGGGTGTATTTTCGGTAAAAATGACGAAAAAATGTATTTTTACGAAAAAATACGAAAAAACAGTGGACAGGAATGAAAAATATGGTTACCATAAAAGACATAGCCAGGGAGTCAGGATACTCTGTCAGTACCGTTTCACGTGTATTGAATCATAGAAATGACGTCAGCCCCGATGCAAAAAAGAAAATCGAAGAAGTAGTAGCACAGTATAATTTTGTACCGAATAACAATGCGAAACATCTAAAGCAGAGCAACTCCAAATCGATTGGCGTATTAGTCAAAGGTATTTCCAATATGTTGTTTGCCAGCATTGTCGAGGAAATCCAGCAGATGATCGGCAAGGCCGATTACACATTGGTTGTTTCTTATCTGGATGAGGATGCCAATGAGGTAGAGGAAGCGGAACTGCTCTGCCGCGAGAGAAAGCCGTTAGGACTTTTGTTCTTAGGAGGTAATCCAGAGTACTTTAAAAAGAGTTTTTCACAGGTGGATATCCCCTGTGTGCTGGTCACAAACCGTGCCAATGAGATGAAATTTCCAAATTTATCCAGTGTGGCAACGGATGATATTGCGGCTGCAAAATGTGCGGTAGATGCACTGTTTGAAGCCGGACATAAGGACATTGGCATTTTAGGCGGTGATTTTGAGAAATCTTACACCAGTTATCAACGTTATCTGGGATGTGTTGAGAGCTTTAAAGAGCATGGGATGCCGATCAAGCCGGAGACCTGCTATGAAAATGCACGATTTTCTTATGACAGTGCATATCGTGCGATGGGACGTCTGATCAAAAAATACCCGCAGTTGACGGCAGTATTTGCAATGTCGGACGTGATGGCGATCGGCGCAATCCGCGCACTCAGGGATATGAATTACCGTATACCGGAAGACATTTCCGTAATTGGCTTTGATGGCACAGCTTTGGCAGAGTACTACAATCCCAAACTTGCCACAATCAAACAGGCATATCGGACGCTCGCGGTCCGAAGTGTTGAGATTTTATTTGGACAGATTGAGTTGAAAAAAGACCCAATCCATGAGATCGTTCCTTTCGAATTTGTAAGTGGAGAGAGTATAGGAACGATATAGCAATAATTTAGGAGGACTTAGTCATTATGAGAAGCAGTGGTGTGTTAATGCACATTTCTTCCCTGCCGTCACCGTATGGAATCGGAACCATGGGAAAGGAAGCAAGAAAGTTTGCAGATTTTTTAGAAAAGTCAGGACAGAAATACTGGCAGATCTTACCGATCTGTCCGACCAGTTATGGTGATTCTCCATACCAGTCCTTTTCCAGTTTTGCAGGAAATCCATATTTTATTGATCTAGAGTATCTTTGCAAAGAGAAACTCTTAACGAAAAAAGAGTGCGAGTCTTTCCCATGGGGAAGCAATCCGCGCTATGTTGATTATGGAGTGATGTATGGATCACGTTATCCACTGCTGAAAAAGGCATATCAGCGTTTTGTAAAAAATGAGCCGAAAGAGTTTTTCGATTTCTGCGAAAAAGAGGCAGAGTGGCTGGAAGATTATGCACTCTTTATGGCATTAAAAGATGCCAACGGCGGTGTCGCATGGTTTGAATGGGACAAAGACTTAAAAGTCAGAAAGCCGGAAGCAATCAGAACTGCAAAAATAGAATATGCAGACGATATCTATTTCTATAAGATGCTCCAGTATCTGTTCTTCAAACAGTGGTGGGAGTTAAAAGCGTACATCAATGACAAGAATATCGAGATTATCGGAGATGTGCCGATCTATGTTGCAGGGGACAGTGCAGACGTATGGGCAAATCCGGGACAGTTCTATTTAGATGAAAACTTAGACCCGATTGATGTTGCAGGATGCCCACCGGATGCGTTCTCAGAAGATGGTCAGTTGTGGGGCAATCCATTGTTCCGCTGGGATGTGATGAAAAAAGACGGATACAGCTGGTGGACCAAACGTGTAAAAGCAATGTCCAAATTATACGATATTGTAAGGATTGACCACTTCCGTGGATTTGACTCTTACTATGCGATCCCGGCAAAAGATGATACTGCGAAAAACGGTGAGTGGCGCAAGGGACCTGGCATGGACTTATTCGAGACCTTAGAGAAGAAGTTAGGCAGATTAAATATCATTGTAGAGGATTTAGGTTTCCTGACTCCATCCGTGATCAAACTGGTAAAAGACTCCGGTTTCCCGGGCATGAAAGTCATCCAGTTCGCATTTGATTCCAGAGAAGGCAGCGATTATCTGCCACATAACTATCCGAAACACTGTGTGGTATACACCGGAACGCATGACAATGACACAATCTTAGGCTGGATGAAGACAGCTCCGAAGGACAGTGTGAAATTTGCCAAGGAGTATTTAAACCTGACCAAAGAGGAAGGTTATAACTGGGGCATGATGCGTGGTGCATGGTCATCTGTGGGAGATCTTGCGATTGTTCCAATGCAGGATCTTCTTGGAATTGGCGGAGAGGGTCGTATGAACACCCCGTCTACACTTGGCGGAAACTGGGAATGGAGAGCAATTCCGGGCGAAGTGACCACGAAACTTGCCAAGAAACTGCTTTCCTATATGCAGATGTACGGACGTGTCAGACAGGACGAAAAGCCGGAGACAGAAGAGACGGAAGCAAAAGATATGACAGTAGAGAAATAACAGGAAAAGAATACATAAAAAAGCAGCCCCTTTCATAGACTGAACTAAGCTATGGAAGGGGTATTTTTATGGATATAGGAACAAAAAAGGAATTTAATCTATACAAAGACATCAATCAGCGGACCGGAGGAGAGTTGTATTTTGGTGTGGTAGGACCGGTGCGAACCGGAAAGTCCACATTTATCCGGCGCTTCATGGAACTGATGGTGCTTCCGTATATCGAGGAGGAACCGGTGCGGGAGAGAGCGTTGGATGAACTGCCACAGGCGGCAGCCGGTAAGACCATTATGACGACAGAGCCGAAATTTATCCCACAGCAGGCAGCTGAGATCCTTCTGACATCAGGAAACCAGAGCGAGGAGCCGATCAAGGTCAGGGTGCGCCTGATCGACTGTGTCGGCTTTCTGGTAGAGGGGGCGACCGGGCACATGGAGGGAGCCGAACGCCGCATGGTAAAAACACCGTGGTCAGAGCAGGAGATCCCGTTTGCGGAGGCGGCATCCATCGGGACGCAGAAAGTCATCCGTGACCATGCCACAGTCGGCATCGTCGTGAGCACCGATGGCAGTATCGGGGAACTCCCGAGGGAGAATTACATAGAAGCGGAAAAGCGGACCGTAGAGGAACTTAGTGCGATCGGAAAGCCGTATGTGATGGTATTGAACTCAAAAAAACCATACAGCGAGGAGACGATGCACCTTGCGGAAGAACTGTCCGAACAGTATCAGACGTCCGTTATCCCGGTCAACTGTGAGCAGTTACGCAAAGAGGATGTGTCGCGGATCTTAGAGAATGTGCTGTATGAATTTCCAGTGGCGCGGGTGGAATTTTATATCCCGAAATGGGCGGAAATGCTAGAGGCAGATCATCCGATGAAAGCGGAGATCATGAAGACCGCGGGTGAAATCTTATCTTCCATGGATAAGACAAAAGATGTCTATGCGATGGTAACGCAGCCGGAAAAATATGTGTCGAAGATCAAGGTCGAGGAAGTAGAGCCATCATCGGGCAGCGTTAAGATCCGCATGGATCTCTGGGAACGCTATTACTATGAAAATATGAGTGAACTGACCGGAGTACCGATCGCGGGCGAGTATGAGCTGATCTCAATGATCAAAGAGATGGCAGAGAGGAAAGAGGCTTATGAGAAAGTTGCTGATGCCATGCAGCAGGTGCAGATCAAGGGGTATGGCGTGGTCAATCCGGAACTTTCGGATATTACGATGGAGGAACCGGTTTTGATACGCCATGGCAATAAATTTGGTGTAAAAATGAAGGCGGTTTCGCCTTCCATCCATATGATCCGTGCCAATATCGAGACCGAGATCGCACCGATCGTAGGAAATGAGGAACAGGCAAATGACCTGATCGCCTACATTAAAGAGGGACAAAAAAGCAAAGAAGGTGCATGGGAGACCAATATTTTCGGAAAATCGATCGGGGAGTTGATGGAGGATGGTATCCGTGGTAAAATTGCAATGATGGATGATGAATGTCAGCTGAAATTGCAGGATACCATGCAAAAGATCGTCAACGACAACAATGGAGGTATGGTCTGCATCATCATCTAATGAAACGACAGAAAGAGGAAACAAATGAAAGAATTTATTCAGGGAATGTATCAGAAAACGCATTTTACGAAAAGACTGATCGCAGTAATCCTATCTGTGATCGTGATGGGATTTGCCCTGTCATGGCTGGTACTGGTCGATCTGGGAACTGATCCGTGCACCAGCATGAATCTGGCGATCTCCCATAAGCTTGGGATGTCCATCGGAAACTGGCAGGCACTTTTTAACAGCTTTTTGTTTATCTTCGTGATCCTGTGGTGCAGGGAAAATATCGGATTTGGAACCCTTGCCAATATGTTTTTGGTGGGATATTCACTCGATTTCTTTTCCTGGCTGTGGGGAAGGGTGCTTCCGGAGGGAGCGTTTTCTTCCATGGCAGTGCGGATCGGTGTGTTATTTCCTGCATTATTGCTGTTTGTATTATCCGCAGCCGTTTACATGGATGTGGAGCTTGGAACTGCACCATACGATGCGATCCCGTTTTTAGTATCGAAAAAATTGCCGAATGTACCGTTCCGTGTCATCCGTATGGCATTTGATTTTGCGGTGATCGTGCTGTCCCTTTTATTTGGCGGCAAAGTGGGCATTGTAACCATATTGATGGCGCTGACACTTGGCCCTGTCATCGCATGGGCAGGAAAACATATGGAGCGGTTTTTGCGCTAGTCATTTAAAGTACGCTTTTCCTTCTCTTTTTCATTGGCAGGCAGTTTCTGATAGTCTCCGGTCTGCCGGAATTTGTCATAGGCATCCTGATAGGCGGCGGTGATCGCTTCCTTCATCGGGTCCTTGTCACTTACCATAGACACGGAAGTGGAAAAAACAGAAGCTGCTTCTTCCTTGGTTTTACAGGATTTGAGCTGCTGTTCCATCGATTCACGCATGGACTGCACGCGTGCAGCCTGAAGATACAGATCCGGGTATTCTGCCTGCAGAAAACGCATTTCTTCTGCGGTCAGTTTTTTCCCGGATTTTAATTTTGCCTCGATATGTGCAAGATAGGATGCTTTTTCCTCGTCACTCATGCCACAGGCAGGGCTTAAAAGCTCGGAGATGGATGTGGTGAGAGAAAAACTGTCCAGAGCAGAAACCGGGTTAGTGGTAAGTGCGCTTTCTACAGGTGTCCCGATACTGGAATGGGAAAGGGACTGCAGGGCAGTATCCGTGCCGCTTTTTCCGGCAGAATGTAATAATTTCTGAATCCCAGATAGATCAAATGTCATGTGATATGCCTCCCCAAAGTTTATTTGATAAATATATCGGACGAAAAAGGCAGATGGATAACGAAATTTCGTTCTCTGGTTGTAAACTCCCCGGTTTCTGTTATAATAAAATCATTAGGAAAATATACAAAAAGCGAGGTTATCTGATGAATACAGTTTACGAAAAGTTACAGAAATGCTATGAGAGTTATCAGGCAAAGATTTCCTTTCAGCCAAGGGTTGCGCTGGTACTTGGTTCCGGACTTGGAGATTATGCCGATGATATCAAAGTAGAGGCAACTCTTGATTACCATGATATCGAGGGCTTTCCGGTTTCTACCGTACCGGGGCATAAGGGCAGATTTATCTTCGGTTACGTCGGAGATGTGCCGGTCGTATGTATGCAGGGCCGTGTGCATTATTATGAAGGATATGATATGTCTGATGTGGTGCTTCCGGCACGTCTGATGAAGATGATGGGTGCAGAGGTCTTATTCCTTACCAATGCAGCCGGCGGTATCCAGCTTGGCATGAAAGCCGGAGATTTTATGCTGATCAAAGATCAGATCGCCTGTTTTGTTCCATCCCCGCTTCGTGGTGCAAATATTGATGAATTAGGAACACGTTTCCCGGATATGAGCCAGATCTATGATCCGCAGTTACAGAAGATCGTAAAAAAAGCTGCGATCGATCTGGGTATCGACATAAAAGAGGGAACCTACCTCCAGTTATCCGGTCCGCAGTTTGAGACACCAAAGGAAGTGGCAATGTGCCGTACCCTTGGCGCAGATGCAGTTGGTATGAGTACTGCCTGCGAGGCAGTTGCTGCACGTCATATGGGCATGAAAGTCGTTGGTATTTCCTGTATCAGCAACCTTGCATGTGGTATCACAGCTGTGCCGTTATCACACGAAGAGGTACAGGAGACCGCGGATAAAGTTGCACCGATGTTTAAAGCACTTGTGACAGAAACAATCAAACATATTTCCTAAGAAGGAAAGGTGGAATGAGATGAACATACGGTTTTACAATGCAAAAATTTTAAAGACAACCGAAGACCATAAGTTTCAGATCGTAGAGGGAGAGCTTCATGTAACGGGCGACAAGATCTCTTATATCGGTGCCGCAGGGCAGGGCGAGAATGAGAAATGGGACAGGGAGATTGATGCCTGTGGCAATCTGCTGATGCCGGGCTTTAAAAATGCACATACGCATACCGCGATGACATTTTTACGTTCCTATGCTGATGACCTGCCATTGCAGGACTGGCTGAACAAGCAGGTGTTCCCGAAGGAGGCAATGCTTACGGCAGATGATGTTTACTGGTTAAATATCTTAGGTATCATGGAGTATCTGACCAGTGGTATCACATCCAATTTCGACATGTACTTTTTCCCGGAGGTCAATGCAAAGGCATCTGCAGATACCGGATTTCGTACGGTTTTAACCAGTGGATTAAACAATTTTACCAGTTCCGTGGAGCAGATGGAAGAAGATTTCCACATGGTAAATGAAATGAGCGATCGGACCTCATTTCTGGTTGGATTCCATGCAGAATACACGACTTCCAGAGAATTGATGGAGGGCGTGGCAAAGCTGGCAGAAAAAGTAAAATCGCCGGTCTGGCTGCACAATTCCGAGACCAGGCTTGAGGTGGAAGAGTGCAGAAAACGCTGGGGCATGACACCGACCGAACTGACCGATTCCCTTGGCATGTATGCCTATGGCGGCGGTGGCTATCACTGTGTCTGGATGGATGAAAAGGATTTTGAGATCTTCCGCGATAGAAAGCTGACCGCAGTTACAAACCCGGCGTCCAATTTAAAACTGGCATCCGGTATCTGTCCGGTCAAACGTTTTGTAGATGACGGCATTTCCATGGCGATCGGAACAGACGGTCCGGCAAGCAACAATTGTCTGGATATGTTCCGTGAAATGTTTTTAACATCGGCACTGGCAAAAGTCCGCGAGATGGATGCAGCCTGTGTCGGAGCAGATGAGATCTTATACATGGCAACCGCAGGCGGCGCGCAGGCAATGCAGCTTTTGGACTGCGACAGGCTTGAAACCGGTAAAAAGGCGGATCTGATCATGATCGATTTAGAACAGCCTAACATGCAGCCGGAAAACAATATCGTAAAAAATCTGGTCTACAGCGGCAGCAAGCAGAATGTTAAGATGACCATGGTAAATGGTAAGATCCTCTATGAGGACAATCAGTTTGAGATCGGATTTGACAAAAAAGAGATCTACAGACATGCCAATGAGATTATTGGCCGTATGAAATAAGCAGAAATCCAAAGGCAGGTACAAGCGATGCAGGTAATTTTTATACATCACAGTTGTTTTGTGGTAGAGGTAGATGAGAAGGTTCTGATCTTTGATTATTTTGGTGGGGACCGGGTAAATGGCTACCGGTTTTGCGGCAGGCTGCCGGAGTACGAGCCGGACACGCCAGTCTATGTCTTTGCCAGCCACAAGCATCAGGATCATTTTGATATGGACGTGCTCCATCTGGCAGAGCAGTATAGGGACATTCATTTTATCCTGTCCAAAGACTGTAAGATGAGCCCAAATTTTTTGAAAAAACATGGATTCCCGGATACAATACGACAGAAGATCGTATATGTGAGTCCCTGTGAGACCTATCAGGTAGGAGGACTTCACATTGAGACACTGCGTTCTACCGATGCGGGCGTTGCATTTTATGTGGAGACCAACGGAGCTACATTTTACCATGCCGGAGATCTGAACAACTGGAAATGGGATGGTGCCGGAGACCTGGTCAATGGTATTATGGAGCGCAATTATAAGGGTCAGATCAACCGTCTGGCAAAGAAACATATCAATCTTGCCTTCGTTCCGATGGACCCGAGGCTGGAACAAAATAAGTTCTTAGGCATCGATTATTTCTTAGAGCATGTGGATGCGGAGTATATCTTCCCGATGCACATGTGGCAGGATTATTCTGCGATCACAGAGTACAAACGCAGGATTTCCAATGGTGCCATGGCAGAGCGCATCGTAGAGATCTCGCATGAAAACCAGACCTTCCCGATCCAGGAAGCATGAATGACTTGACGATTGGGAAACAGTTGCGATATACTAATTCAGTTAGAGAAAGAGAGGTAGCGATTATGGCATTTTTGGGTTGGTTTATACGATATTTAATCATAGCATTGATTCTTGCGGCAGTTGCCGGATTAGGTATTTTTACCGGTAAAAAATTAAGAACACGCAAGGATGAAAAAACGGCAGGCGAGCATCCGTCTGCAGAATAGTACGTTGGAGGAACTAGTCGTGAAGAAGTTTTACGGAGAAAATGAACTGCGCAGAATGTATCTGGAATTTTTTGAGAGCAAAGGACATCTGCGCATGAACAGCTTTTCATTGGTACCACACAATGATAACAGCTTATTACTGATCAATGCAGGTATGGCACCGCTCAAGCCATATTTTACCGGACAGGAGATCCCACCGAGAAGAAGAGTGACCACCTGTCAGAAATGTATCCGTACCGGAGATATCGAAAACGTAGGAAAGACTGCAAGACATCTGACATTCTTTGAGATGCTTGGAAACTTTTCTTTTGGAGATTATTTTAAACATGAAGCGATCGCCTGGTCCTGGGAATTTTTAACAAAAGTACTTGGACTCGAAGAGGACAGACTCTATCCTTCTATCTATGGAGAGGATGATGAGGCATTCGAGATCTGGAACAAAGAGATCGGTGTCCCTGCAGAGCGCATTACCCGTTTCTACCGTGACCCGGAGACCGGAGAATGTGATAATTTCTGGGAGCATGGCGCAGGTCCATGTGGTCCGTGTTCGGAGATCTATTATGACCGTGGAGAAAAATACGGCTGTGGAAAACCGGACTGTAAAGTAGGCTGTGACTGTGACCGTTTTATGGAAGTATGGAACAACGTATTTACCCAGTTCAACGGAGATGGAAAGGGTGGATACGAAGAGTTAGAGCAGAAGAATATCGATACCGGTATGGGACTGGAACGTCTTGCTGTTGTGATGCAGGATGTAGACTCCGTATTTGATATTGATACTATGAAAGCAATCCGTGACAGAGTCTGCGAGATGAGCCACAAGACTTACCAGACCGATGCACTGGATGATGTTTCCATTCGTCTGATCACCGATCATATCCGTTCCGCAACCTTTATGATTTCTGATGGTATCATGCCATCCAACGAAGGAAGAGGTTATGTGCTTCGCCGTATCATCCGCCGTGCCGCACGTCACGGAAGAATGTTAGGCATCGATGGAACCTTTATGGCAAATCTTGCAGCAACGGTAATTCGTGAGAGCAAGGACGGTTATCCTGAATTAGAAGAAAAACAGGATTTCATCTTCAAAGTACTGACACAGGAAGAAGAGAAATTCAGCAAGACCATCGACCAGGGTCTTTCCATTCTTTCCGATATGGAAAAAGAGATGGAAGCGAAAGGCGAAAAGGTATTATCCGGAGAGGATGCGTTCAAACTGTATGATACCTATGGATTCCCGATGGATCTGACACAGGAGATCCTCGAGGAAAAAGGCTTCTCAATTGATGAGAAGGGCTTCAAAGAGGCAATGGAAGTACAGAGAACAACCGCTAGAAAGGCACGTAAAGTGACCAACTATATGGGAGCTGACGTTACCGTATATGAGTCCATCGACCCTTCTGTCACAACCGAGTTTGTCGGATATGACAAGTTAGAGGCAGACTCAGAAATCGCAGTTCTGACCACAGAGACCGAACTCGTGGAAGCACTTTCCGATGGAGAAGTGGGAACGATCATCGTAAAAGAGACTCCATTCTATGCAACCATGGGTGGACAGCAGGGAGACAAAGGTGTGATCCGTACCGCAGACGGTTTGTTCAAAGTAGAAGATACCATCAAGTTATTAGGTGGCAAGGTCGGACATATCGGTAAAGTAGTAAGCGGTATGATCAAAGTCGGCGATAAGGCAACCTTATCGGTAGATGCAGAACTTCGTGGCAAGACCTGCAAAAACCACTCTGCAACACACTTATTACAGAAAGCATTAAGAGAGGTCCTTGGAACCCATGTACAGCAGAAAGGTTCTTATCAGGATGGAGAGAGAACCCGTTTCGATTTCAGTCATTTCGAGGCAATGACGGCAGAAGAGTTAAATGCTGTCGAGAAGATGGTCAATGAAAAGATTGCAGAGGCAATTCCGGTAGAGACCGCTGTTATGACAGCCGAGGAAGCAAAGAAAACCGGTGCAATGGCACTGTTTGATGAGAAATATGGCGAGACCGTAAGAGTCGTATCCATGGGTGATTTCTCAAAAGAGTTCTGTGGAGGAACTCATGTAAAGAATACCAGCGAGATCACTGCATTCAAGATCATTTCGGAGAGCGGTGTGGCAGCAGGCATCCGTCGTATCGAGGCTTTAACAGGAGAAAACGTATTTGCTTATTATCAGAAGATCGAGGATGAGCTTGAAGCAGCAGCAAAAGCAGCAAAAGCAACTCCGGCAACTCTGGTTGAAAAGATCGAGCATATGCAGGCAGAGATTAAAGCACTTACCAGTGAAAATGAATCCTTAAAGAGCAAGGCAGCACAGGAAGCACTTGGCGATGTTATGGATCAGGTCGTAGAAGTAAAAGGTGTGAAACTGCTTGCTTCTTCCGTAGATGGTGTGGATATGAACGGTCTGCGTGATCTGGGAGATCAGTTAAAAGCACAGCTGGGAGAGGGTGTCGTTGTTCTTGCATCTTCCTGCGACGGCAAAGTAAACCTGATCGCAATGGCAACCGATGGAGCAATGAAACAGGGAGCGCATGCAGGTAACCTGATCAAGAGCATTGCCGGTAAAGTCGGCGGCGGCGGTGGCGGTCGTCCAAATATGGCACAGGCTGGTGGAAAGAACCCGGCAGGTATCGCAGATGCGATCGCAGAAGCCAAAGCGGCATTAGAGGGTCAGATTTCATAAATATAAAAAAAGTAGTTGACAAATAAAAAATATCCGTTATACTATTCTATAGTGCAATAAATATGACCCAATCAGTTGAATATGCACAATACGCAACTGGAGGGAGGTTAGGTGTGAGATAATGTCTAGTGTAATTGTAAAAGAGAACGAGACTTTAGATAGCGCTTTACGTCGTTTCAAAAGAAACTGCGCAAAAGCAGGTATCCAGCAGGAGATTCGTAAAAGAGAACATTACGAGAAACCAAGCGTAAAACGTAAGAAAAAATCTGAAGCAGCTAGAAAAAGAAAATACAACTAATTGTGAACCAATTTTTGTATGCTAAAAGGCTATCGCAAATGCGATAGCCTTTTTTTCGATTTATAGATATAAAAAGAAGATCAATAACCCAGTTCCTCACCGATTAAAATAACTTTGATCCTGCCTTCCATGCCACTTCGTCTTGTGATAACAACCTGATTGCAGATGCAGTCCGGTGAGAGACAGTCAGCGCAGACTCCTGTAGCTGAACATGGTGTTTTCTTATTAAGCCGGAGACAGTTCATAGGGGTTGCAACATTATGTACTCTGGACAATGCTTCGTCTACATTGGCAACAACCTTGTTCATGCCGGCAAGGACGATAACGTTTTCCGGTCCATAGATCAGGGCTGCTACGCGGTTCCCAGTGCCATCGATATTGACAAGCTCGCCGTCTTTCGTGATCGCATTGGAACTCATCAGATAATAGTCTGCACTTAACGCATCATGATACATCTGTTTGACTTCGTCCGGAGAATTTGCTGTTGACCGGTCGATCAGACGGATGTTCGGGTCGTGGCGCAGTGCGGTTAAAAGTCCGGTATCTTCCAGTGTCATGGAACCACCAAAAGAGACCGTGCAGTTTCCATCTAAAAAGGAAAAGACTTTTTTTTCTGCATCTTCAATGGTAGGACAGTAATAGCCTTCCATCCGGCGTTTGGACAGATTTTTGATGACTGTATTTGCCAGTGTTTCATAGTATGTTTGTTTGACTGAATTTGAACTCATTGATATGCCCTCCTATCTGTGCTTTTGCTATCATGTGTGTAAAAACAGTATAGCATTTTGTTTGACTTTTTTCCACAAGCTGATACAATAAAATCCAGTATGTAAAAAAGAGAGGAGACAGGGATGGATAAAAATTTAAAGAAAATGATTTCTTATTATAAACCATATCAGGGAATTTTCTGGGCAGATATGTTTTTTGCTGCATTATCTGCATCGGTTGCGTTGACACTTCCACTGATCGTACGTTATGTGACCTCAACATTGATCTACATGGAGCCAGCGGAAATTCTTGCAAAGGTGAAATGGCTTGCCGTGCTGTTGCTCGTGATGGTGGCAGTGGACTGTTACAGTAAATTTTTTATTGCAAATTATGGTCATGTGATGGGGGCAAAGATCGAGTATGATATGAGGGCGGAGATTTTTGACCATTTTCAGAAACTTTCCTTTGCCTTCTATGACAATCAGAAGGTCGGACAGCTGATGAGCCGTATCACAACGGATCTGTTTGATATCACGGAGTTGATGCACCATGGACCGGAGAACATCATTCTCTCGATCATTAAGATCATCGGAGCATTTGCCATTCTTCTTTCCATCAATCCACTGCTGGCACTGGCAGCCTTTGTCGTACTGCCGTTTATGTTTGCATTTGCTTATTATATGAACAAAAAGATGCGGCTGGCATTTCGGCAGAACCGTGTCAGGATCGCAGAGATCAACGGACAGATCGAGGATAACTTATCGGGTATCCGTGTGGTCAAATCCTTTGCAAATGAAGCAATCGAAAACGAGAAATTCCGGCAGGGCAATGAGGGATTTCTTGCGGCAAAAAAGAACAGCTACCATTATATGGGAAGCTTCAATGCAGGAATGGGGACATTTACTACATTGATCCAGGTCTGTGTCATTCTTGCAGGAACTGTGCTGATCGCATACGGAAGAGTGGACATTAGTGATCTGGTAACATTTTTGCTTTACATCAGTGTATTTACAGAGCCGGTAAGGACGCTGATCGATTTTACGGAGCAGTTCCAGAACGGATATACCGGGTTTGAGCGTTTTCGTGAGATCATGGATATTGAACCGGATATCAAAGATGCGGATGATGCAACCGAGCTTTGCGAGGTAAAAGGGGATATCTCCTTTGAAAATGTTTCGTTCCGCTATGAAGAAAACACCGAGCAGGTATTAGATCACATCAATCTGAACGTGCCGGCAGGTTCCTATATGGCACTGGTCGGTTCCTCCGGGGCAGGAAAGAGCACGCTTTGTTCACTGATCCCGCGGTTTTATGATGTGACAAACGGTTCCGTCAAGATCGATGGAAAAGACATCAGAAGCCTTACATTAAAGAGTTTAAGAGACCATATCGGGATCGTGCAGCAGGATGTCTACCTGTTTGTGGGAACGGTCTATGATAACATCCGCTATGGAAAGCCGGATGCCACCAGGGAAGAGGTGATCGCGGCGGCAAAAAATGCGAATGCGCATGACTTTATCATGTCCCTGCCAAATGGCTATGAAACAGACATCGGACAGCGCGGGATCAAGCTTTCCGGTGGACAGAAACAGCGTCTTTCAATCGCGCGTGTCTTCTTAAAAAATCCGCCGATCCTGATCTTTGATGAGGCAACCTCGGCACTCGATAACGAGAGTGAGAAGGTAGTGCAGGATTCGCTTGAAAAACTGGCGAAAAACCGTACCACGATCGTGATCGCACACCGTCTTTCTACCATAAGAAATGCAGAGAAGATCCTGGTACTGACGGAAGAGGGCATTACGGAAGAGGGAACGCATCAAGAGCTGATGGAAAAACAGGGAATCTATGAGAAACTTTATCAGATGCAGTTCCAGTCTTAGAAGCATTTCTAAAAGTTTTGTGAAATTTTTGCTTAAATTTGCAAAAACGGATAAAGTAGAGTAAAATAAACATGTTTGTGTAAAGAGGTTTGTCCGTGGAAATATGCGGATGTATAAGAAAGGAATGGTACAAATTATGACAAAGATTGACATTATATCAGGATTCCTTGGAGCAGGAAAGACAACATTTATTAAAAAAATGATAGATGAAGTATTCAAAGGAGAGAAACTGGTTCTGATCGAGAACGAGTTCGGAGAGGTCGGTATCGACGGCGGATTTTTAAAAGATTCCGGCATTGAGATCAGTGAGCTGAACTCCGGCTGTATCTGCTGTTCTTTAGTAGGCGATTTTGGAAAGAACCTGCACGAAGTCATTGAGAAATTCCATCCGGACCGTATTCTGATCGAGCCGTCAGGCGTTGGCAAACTTTCCGACGTTATGAAATCCGTGATCGATGTGGAAAAAGAAGAGGATGTAAAATTAAACGGACTCATTACTGTTGTAAACGCTTTAAAGGCAAGCAAACAGATGAAAGCATTCGGTGAGTTCTTCAACAACCAGATCGAATATGCAACCACTGTTGTCTTAAGCAGAAGCCAGAATGCAACACCGGAGCAGTTAGAACTCTGTGTAAAACAGATCCAGGCACTCAATGATAAGGCTGCAATCATCACAACTCCATGGGATGCCATGAAGGGAGAGCAGATCTTAAAGGTCGTAGAGGGACAGGACTCTCTGGAAAGAAAACTGATGGCAGAGCAGCATGCGAAGGAAGAAGCAGAAGAGCACGAACATGAGCACCATCACGACCATGACCACGAGGATCACGATCACGAACATCATCACGATCATGACCATGAGCATGAACATGATGAGAACTGCACCTGCGGATGCCATGACCACGATCACGAAGAGCATGAGCATCATCATGACCATGACCATGATCACGAGCATCATCATGACCATGAGCATGAACATGATGAGAACTGCACCTGCGGATGCCACGACCATGATCATCACCACCACCATCATGCAGACGAAGTCTTTACAAGCTGGGGAAAAGAAACTCCGCATAAATTCACTAAAGAAAAGATTGAGGACGTATTAAAGACCCTGTGTGAGACGGATGATTACGGCGTGATCCTTCGTGCAAAGGGAATGGTAGAGGACGAGAACGGTTCCTGGATCTACTTTGATATGGTACCGGGTGAGTACGAACTTCGTGATGGTGAGCCAGATTACACAGGAAGACTCTGTGTCATCGGAACTAATATCGAGGAACATCGGTTAGAGGAATTATTCGGCATTGCATAAGATGGGATGGAAACAGTAAAACAGAAAGGAAATCAGATATGCAGGAAATACCAGTATATTTATTTACCGGATTTATGGACAGCGGTAAAACAACATTGGTAAAGGAGACACTTTCCGATGAAAGTTTTACCGAGGGAGATAAATGTCTTTTGATCTGCTGCGAAGACGGAGAAGTAGAGTATACCGAGGCAGAACTGAAAAAAGCAAATACCACACTTGTTATGGTAGAAAACGAAGAGGATTTTACGGCGGATTTCTTAAAAAAGATGCAGGAAGAGCATCAGCCGGAAAAAGTATTCATCGAGTATAACGGAACCTGGGAGATGGCAACTCTGCTTGAAATGGAGCTGCCGAAATACTGGGTTATGGTACAGTCCCTTGCAACGGTAGATGCCACCACATTTGATATGTATCTGGCAAATATGCGTACGATGATCATGGAGCAGCTTTTTTCTGCGGATGTGGTCATCTTCAACCGTTGTGATGACAGCACGGACAAGGGAAAATACAGAAGAAGTGTCAAAGCGCAGAACCGGAAAGCACAGATCGTCTATGAGCGTGCCGATGGTACCTTAGATGAGAGACCGGAGGAACTTCCGTATGATCTGTCACAGGATGAGATTGAGATTACAGATGCAGACTATGCCATCTGGTATATGGATTGTATGGAAAATCCAAAGAAATACGAGGGAAAGAAGATTTCTTTTTTAGCTCTTGTATATAATCCGGATAAGCTGAAAAAAGGTGTTTTCGTACCGGGCCGTTTTGCAATGACCTGCTGTATCGAGGATGTGACCTTTATCGGCTTCAAATGTAAATATGCCAAAGAGGATGAGATCCCGCACAAATCCTGGATCCATATCACGGCAGAAGTGCATGTAGAATTTGCAAGAGAATATAAAGGAAAAGGACCGGTCTTATATCCGGTATCCATCACTCCGGCGGAAAAGCCGGAGGATGAATTGGTTTATTTTTCCTGAGCCTGAGATCGGACATAAGCTCCGATCAGTTTGTCTGACTTTAAGATATGGTTGATCAGCCACTCCTGCAGGAAGGAGAGTAACTCGGTAAGATATTCCTGCTGGTTGTCATCCATATCTTCCAGCTCGGACAGGTTGATGCCAACCAGACGCTCGATAAACGCGCTGTGCGCACGCCGCTGCATTTCAATGTTTGGATATCCGATCTGTTCCATATATGCTTCTTCGTCTTCGAAGTGAAATTCTGTATAATCTCTTAATTCATTCAAAAGACGCATAATCTCATCATATTTATCATGCAGCAGTTCTTCCTGAATCAGGGCATCTACATCCGCAATAATTTCAAAGAGTCTGCGATGTTCATCATCAATGAGTGTGATGCCGGTTTTATAGGCATCTGTAAAGACAATGCCTTTCGCCCCGTTTGCCGGGACTTTTCCAATCATCATATCACTTCCAAGAATATGACCATAAAGCCAGCGCGCCAGATAGGTCAAGAGTTCATTTAAAACCGGGATCGCATTTTCAACCGTAACAGAAGAAAGATCATAGGAATTTACCTTGGCGGTAAATGCTTCGTGTTCTTTGTGCTGACGTGGCAGTTCCGGGTCGTGGATCTGTTCCATATATGCCTCTTCATGGGCAAAATGAGTTGCCGCATAATCCTTTAAGGATGGGATGAGGTTTTTGATCACAGCAGGTGCATTTTCCGGTAACTGGATCAGTTCAAAAGCTTCGTTTAACATCTGAAACAGCTTCCTGTGCTCTTCATCAATCTGTGGTATTCCAATCAGACAATCATTTGTAAACTGGTACATGGTTGTGTCCTCCATTTCAAAAATTGGTAGTATCAATTTGATAATTCCATTATAATACAGAAAAGAAAAAAATGCAGTAAGCAAATTAAAAAGAAACGGGTTGACAAACAAACTTTAAAGTATTAAAGTATGAAAGTGTATAGGACAAATATTACATGAAAATGTATTAGAACGGAGGATATTATGAAAAAGAAAACAGTGGCAGTGTTACTTACGATGGCAATGACAGCGGCTCTTGCGGCCGGATGTGGAAATGCAGCAGACAATGGTGGGGCTGTGGCAGCGACAACAGAGAAAACAGAGATCCAGACAGCCGATGCGGATGGAACCGTTTATAAAGTGGGGATCGTCCAGTATGTGGATGATGCGTCCTTAAATCAGATTGAAAAGGCGATCGAGGAAGAACTTACCGCCAAAGGAGCAGAACTTGGAGTTACGTTTGATTATGCAGATTATACTTACAATGGACAGGCAGATTCCTCTACCTTAAATCAGATCGCAACAGATCTGGTGGCAGAGAACGTAGATCTGATCATCCCGATCGCAACACCGGCAGCAATGATCATGCAGAATGCGACCGAGGACAATCAGATCCCGGTAGTTTTTTCCGCCGTATCCGATCCGGTCGGAGCAGGACTTGTTGCATCTTTGGATGCACCGGGAGCCAACATCACAGGAACTTCCGATGCGCTGGATACCAAAGCCGTGATGAATCTGATCGTAGCAGCGAATCCGGATGCAGAAACGATCGGATTGCTGTATGATAAGAGTCAGGATTCTTCAACGGTTTCCATTCAGGATGCGATCGCTTTTTGTGAGGAAAACGGTCTTGAATATGTGGAAAAGACCGGTACCACCAATGCAGAGCTTTCCGCAGCAGCAGATGCACTGGTAGCTGCAGGCGTGGATGCGGTATTTACACCGACAGACAATACAGTAATGACCGCAGAACTTGCAATCTTTGAAAAATTTATTGATGCAGGTATCCCGCATTATACCGGAGCCGATTCCTTTGCATTAAACGGTGCGTTCTGTGGTTATGGTGTGAATTATGTAGGTCTGGGACAGGAAACCGCGGATATGGCAGTGGAACTTTTAACCGAAGGCAAGACACCATCCGATATGGCAGTGCGCACAATGGATACCGGAATTGTTACGATCAATACCGAGACAGCAGAGGCACTTGGCATGGACTACTCTGTATTTAAAGATATGTGCACAGAATTAGTGGAAGTTACCACAGCAGAAGAATTTGAATAATGAGAGAAACGGAGAAATACATATGGGGTCTATCATTACACTTTCCATCGTGCAGAGTGCGTTGGAACTGGGTTTTATCTATGCACTGGTGGCATTGGCATTGTTCGTGTCGTTCAGTCTGCTTGATATTGCAGATCTGTCGACCGATGGCTGCTTTACCCTGGGGTGTGCGGTCTGTGCGACCGTGACTTTAAGCGGTCATCCGGTCCTCGGACTGTTTGCCGCAATGGGAGCGGGAGTCTGTTCCGGTTTTGTGACAGCATTTTTACAGACCAGAATGGGCATCCAGTCTATTTTGGCAGGTATTATCGTCAATACAGGACTTTATACGATCAACATTGCGGTAATGGGATTTGCATCCAATCTGAACCTCTTTTCCTGTGATACTGTATTTTCCTGGGCAAAAGAGACGATCGGCGGAACCTGGTATAAACTGATCGTGGCAGCAGTCGTCGTGATCCTTGTTGGCATTGTACTGGCATTATTTTTAAATACCAGACTGGGGCTTTCCATCCGTGCCACAGGCGACAATCCTGATATGGTGCGGGCATCCAGTATCAATACAGGTCTGATGATCACGATCGGGCTTTGCGTGGCAAATGCACTGACAGGACTTTCCGGCGGACTGCTGGCACAGTATCAGAAATCCTGTGACATCAATCTGGGTACCGGAATGGTCACAATCGCGCTTGCCAGCCTGATCATCGGAGAGACGATCTTAGGCAGAGGCGGCATGGGAAAAAGAGTCATCGGCGTTGTGCTTGGAAGCTGTCTGTACCGTTTTATCGTGGCAGTGGCATTGCGTTTAAATGTGCCGGCAGAGTGCTTAAAACTGGTATCTTCCCTGATCGTAGCGTTTGCGATCGCCCTGCCTTATTTAAAGAAACAGGCAGCTTTTTATAAGCAGCGCAGAGTGGTGCGCACACAGAACCATGTTTATCTGGAACAGTATCAGAAACAGAGACAGGAACAGGATGAGGAGGGAAAGAGATCATGTTAATGATGAAAGATGTCAGCAAAACCTTCAATCCCGGAACTGTCAATGAAAAGACAGCATTAAGAAATCTGAATCTGGAACTGGCGGATGGGGATTTTGCCACGATCATTGGAAGCAACGGAGCCGGAAAATCGACGTTGTTCAACGCAATCACAGGAGCCTTTTTCGTGGATCAGGGATTGATCGTATTGGATGGAGAGGATATTACTTATCAGAAGGAACATGTCAGGAGCAAGGTAATCGGACATTTGTTCCAGGACCCGCTTAAGGGAACGGCACCGCATATGACGATCGAGGAAAATATGGCACTGGCGTACCTGCGTGCGAGAAATAAACGATATGCATATTTCAGCCGGATCACGGCAGCGGATAAGAAGAAGTTCAGAGAACAGCTTGCCCTGCTTGATATGGGATTGGAAGACCGGATGAAGCAGCCGGTCGGCTTATTGTCGGGAGGACAGAGACAGGCACTTACCCTTTTGATGGCGACGATGGTAACGCCAAAGATCCTGTTACTGGATGAGCACACGGCGGCGTTAGATCCTGCCACCGCGCAGAAAGTGCTCGACCTGACCAAACAGATCGTTTCCGAGCGCAAGATCACCTGTCTGATGGTAACCCACAATATGAAGCAGGCACTCGAACTGGGAAACCGTACGCTGATGATGGATTCCGGAAATGTCATTTTAGATGTGTCGGGAGAGCAGAGAGAGAAGATGACGGTGGATGATCTTTTAGAACAATTTGCAAAAAATGCCGGAAAAAGTCTCGATAATGACAGAATTCTATTTTCCAAAGTGGAATCATAGAAAAAGAATAATAAGTATAAACAGAAAATATGGGGAAAGCCGTTGAAAATTCGCGGCTTTTCCTTTATCATATTAAAATGAGTGTAGCGCAGTATAAGGCTAAGGAGGAAAAAAATGTACCCAATCGTAAGAAGAGAAAAATTGGCAGATAAGATCTATCTTATGGATGTCAAGGCACCCCGTGTCGCACAGTATTGTGAGCCGGGACAGTTTGTTATTGTGAAAATGGATGAGGTAGGAGAGCGTATACCGCTTACCATTTGTGATTATAACAGGGAAGAGGGAACCATTACGATCGTATTCCAGACCGTAGGTGCATCGACCGAGCGTATGTCATCTTTAAAAGAGGGAGATGCGTTTCAGGATTTCGTTGGACCGCTTGGATGCCCGTCTGACTTAATTGAGGAGGATATAGAAGAATTAAAGAAAAAGAAGATTTTATTTGTGGCAGGCGGTGTTGGTACCGCTCCGGTTTACCCACAGGTAAAATGGCTCCATGAGCACGGCGTTGACTGTGATGTTATCATGGGTTCCAGAAATAAAGACTTACTGATCCTTGAAAAAGAGATGAAAGAGGTAGCTACCAACCTGTATGTGACAACCGATGACGGTTCTTATGGATTTAAGGGAACCGGTACGGCACAGTTACAGGAGTTATGGGATAAAGGCATCCGTTATGACCACTGTGTTGCGATCGGACCGATGATCATGATGAAATTTGTCTGCAAACTGACAAAAGAACTCGGTATTCCAACCGTTGTTTCCATGAACCCGATCATGGTAGATGGAACCGGTATGTGTGGTGCATGCCGTCTTGTTGTTGGAGACGAAGTAAAATTCGCATGTGTAGACGGTCCTGAGTTTGACGGTCATCTGGTAGACTTTGATCAGGCAATGAAACGTCAGCTTCAGTACAAGACCGAAGAGGGCAGAGCAATGCTGAAATTACAGGAAGGCGACACCCATCACGGTGGATGTGGCCAGTGTCATTAATGGAGGAGAGGTAGAATCATGGACGTATTAAAGAGAGTACCAGTTCGTGAGCAGGAGCCACAGGTTCGTGCAGCGAATTTTGAAGAGGTATGTTTAGGATATAACGAAGAAGAGGCAATGGCTGAGGCAGCACGTTGCCTGAATTGTAAAAATGCGCAGTGTATGAAGGGATGTCCGGTTTCCATCAATATTCCTGCATTCATTGAAAAAGTAAAAGAAGGCAAATTCGAGGAAGCTTATCAGATCATCAGCGAGTCCTCTGCACTTCCAGCTGTCTGTGGCCGTGTATGCCCACAGGAGAGCCAGTGTGAGGGGAAATGTATCCGTGGTATCAAAGGAGAGCCTGTTTCCATCGGTAAATTAGAGCGTTTTGTTGCTGACTGGGCAAGAGAGCATGGCATCCGTCCAAAGAAAGCAGAAAAGATGAACGGACACAAAATTGCAGTCATCGGTTCCGGCCCTGCAGGTCTGACCTGTGCAGGCGACCTTGCCAAATTAGGATATGATGTTACGATCTTTGAGGCTTTACATGAGGCAGGCGGCGTACTGATCTATGGTATTCCGGAGTTCCGTCTTCCAAAACAGAAGGTAGTAGCAGCCGAGGTAGAAAATGTAAAATCTCTTGGCGTTAAGATCGAGACAAACGTTGTCATCGGTAAATCTGTGACGATCGATGAATTAATGGAAAACGAAGGATTTGAGGCAGTCTTTATCGGTTCCGGTGCAGGACTTCCAAGATTTATGGGGATCCCTGGCGAGCAGGCAATGGGTGTCTTCTCCGCAAACGAGTTCTTAACCAGAAACAACCTGATGAAAGCATTCTTAGATGACTTTGATACACCGATCAAGGCAGGCAAAAAAGTGATCGTTGTCGGTGGTGGTAACGTTGCAATGGATGCTGCCAGAACCGCAAAACGTCTTGGCGCAGAAGTACATGTCGTATACCGTCGTGGCGAGGAAGAGCTTCCGGCACGAGTAGAGGAAGTACATCATGCAAAAGAAGAGGGTGTCATCTTTGACCTGTTACAGAACCCGACCGAGATCTTAGTGGATGAGGACGGATGCGTAAAAGGTGCGAGAGTGATCAAGATGGAGCTTGGCGAGCCGGATGCTTCGGGAAGAAGAAGCCCGGTTGAGATCCCTGGTTCCGAGTATGAGATCGAGGCAGATACCGTGATCATGTCACTTGGTACTTCTCCAAACCCATTGATCTCGTCTACCACAAAAGGACTTGAGATCAACCGCAGAAAATGTATCGTAGCAGAGGAAGAAAACGGTGCAACCTCCAAAGAGGGCGTATTTGCCGGTGGAGATGCAGTAACCGGAGCAGCTACGGTTATCCTTGCAATGGGAGCAGGAAAGGCAGCTGCCAAGGGAATTGACGCATATTTAAGCAACAAATAACAGAAGGTACGTTTTACGGATCTTCTGTCAGCGTGAAGAAAATAGAGCAAAAAAGAAACTCCTCAGAGATCATATGATTTCTGAGGAGTTTCTTGTATTCTTGACAATAGAATGTTCGCGGAGTGTGCATTCTATTGTTATTCCAGATTCAGATGCTTCTGTAGGATAACCCTGCATACGATATAGTAGACGATGCAGAAGCAGAGTGACCAGATCAGAGAAATGGTCAGGGTATTACTTAAAAATTCCGGCGGCATGGTTGCGGTGCTATTTTCAGTATCGATAAACAGAAAATGGAAGTTGCTTGCCAGTGTAAAGATAGAAGAGGTGATCTGTTCTACAAAATACAGAATAACACCCGCAATCACAGAGGCGGCCGCTTTGCTTTTGGAAAAAAGCTGTCCGATACAGCTGCTTGTGCATACCATTAAAATAAAGACAAGGCAGGACAGTAACATGGAAACCGGAAGCAGTCCAAAGAAGAAAGCACCCATTGACATTCCCATCGCTGCCTCAAATTCTGCGGCGACTTCGGTAAAAGCGGAATAGTCAACATGTAAGATCTCGCCCTGTGTGCCAGCCCAGACAAATAGGAAGATGGACAGAACCAAAAGTGCCATTGAGCAGAGCAGCCAGACCAGTGAAACACCGAGCTTTACATGGAAAACAGTCGTTGTCTTTACCGGCAGGGTGTGGGTAAGATAACCCTGACTGGAAAACATGGTCTTATAAAAATGAATGGCGATATACACATAGGTTACAATAAATAAAGCAAAAATCGAAAGCATGTAAAAAACCATCAGGACAACCAGTAAAATCTCAGAAAAGTCTGAAACCTGTGCTGCACGCGTGTTGGCACTGAGCACGATGGTGCCGATCAGTGTGACAACTGCAAACAGTGCATAGAGTAATAGCATCAGTTTTGCGGTGTCTTTAAATTCGTGTTTGATCAATTTTCCTAACATTTGAATACCTCCCGAAACAGTGCGTCAATGGATTTTCCCTCTTTTTCCCGGATATCATCCACGGAAGAAGAAAGACAGATCTGTCCGTTTTTGATAAAGATGACTTCATCTAAAATGTTTTCGATATCTGCGATCAGATGGGTCGAGATTAAAATAGAAGCATCCGGGTCATAGTTTGAGAGAATGATATCTAAGATATAGTCTCTGGCAGCAGGATCAACACCAGCGATCGGCTCATCCAGGATATAGAGATCAGCGCGGCGGCTCATGACTAAAATGAGCTGTACCTTCTCTTTGGTACCCTTTGACATCGTTTTAAGACGATCGGAAGGATTGATCTGCAGTTTTTCCAGCATATCATAAGCCCGGTTCTCGTCAAAGTCATCAAAGAAATCTTTAAAATAGGAAATGACATCGGAAACCCGCTGGTTCATGTTCAGGTAGGTGTGGTCAGGCAGATAGGAAATGTGTTTTTTGCTCTCTACACCGATTGGATTTCCTTTATAATAAAGTGTTCCAGAGGTGGGAGTTAACAGACCATTTAACATCTTGATCAAGGTCGTTTTTCCACTTCCGTTCGGTCCTAAAAGTCCAATGATATGACCGCCTTCTATGGAAAAGCTGATGTGGTCGACAGCAGTTTTCTTGCCATAGTTTTTGGTCAGGTCTTTCGCTTCAATTAACGTGTTCATAACTGTTCCCCTTTCAAATGGTGTTCTGGATCAAAGCAAGGATCTCTTCCTTTGAAAAACCGAGTTTTTGCATTAAATCGATAAATTCTGTAATTTTTTCTTTTGCAAAATCCTTTTTTAATTCATCAATCAATTCAGTGTCCTCCGTAATAAAACGTCCAGCCGTCCGCTGGGTGTAAACAAGTCCGGTTCGTTCGAGTTCGGAAAAAGCCTTTTGCATCGTGTTTGGATTGACAGAAGCTTCGCTGGCAAGATCACGAACAGAAGGGAGTTTGTCTCCCGGTTTGTATTTCCCTGATATAATGTCGGTCTGTATGCGCTCTACAATCTGCAGGAAAATCGGTCGGTCGGAATTAAGATTCCATGGCATATCATCACCTCAATTCATTTTGTATTAATTGAATAATACAATGATACAAGAGAAATGTCAAGCACGAATTGTAAGATTTGTGACACAAAAATGTCATTTCGTTACAAAAAATGAAATATCCACAAAAATTGCCGATATACAAGGTAAAAGGAATAAAAAAGCTAAGGATGGCGTCAGATTTCAAGGAGTAGAGATACGGGAAAACTGACGCTATTTTTCTGCGAATGGGGAGGAAATTGAGTGTTTGAGATAGCAGTTTGTGAGGCGCAGGATGCAGTACGCGATCATCTGCAGACGTGGATGAAAGAGGAATGTGCCTCCTGCAGCAGGATTGCTTTTTTTACGAAAGCGGAAGAATTACTGGAAACAGAAAAGCATTTTGATATCCTTTTTCTGGCAATGGACGGGCAGAAAGAAGAAAGTTTAAAGATTGCAGAGCATATGGGCAAAGCGTGGGGAACCAGAGTCATCTTTATGAGTGAGAGCAAAGATGATGTGTTCGACGTATTTGATGTCGAGGCATTTTATTACCTGTTAAAGCCCTTAGAAGAAGAAAAGACCAAAGAGGTGCTGCATCGCGCCATTACGAAGACAAAGGACAGAAAAGACAAAGAGCCTTTGATCGTGCGTGTGGAGCGCAGTTATTATCATATTCCAAAGGATAAGATATGGTATATTGAAAATCTGGGCAGGAAGGTGGTGCTTCATATGAAAAACCGTGAGATCACCTATTATGCCAAAATGAATGAGTTAGAGGAGGTGCTGGGAAGTCATTTCTTTCGCTGCCACAGAGGCTATTTTGTCAATTTTGCGGCAGTGAAAAGTTATGGATCAGGAAGTATTCTGTTAAAAAACGGGGAGAGCATTTTAATGGCGAAGCAAAAGTATAATGAATTTGCATCTGCGTATGCGGACTATTTGCGCGCCTGTTAAAAATAAGCAAAAAGATGGGAGAGAATGAGTATGAAAATTCCAAACAAGATTTACACATCAATCTATAAGGCAAGAACAGCACGGATTGCAAAACAGAAGACGTTAAGCAGCAGAATGAAAACAACGACGACGGCAAAAAGCAGCGCGTCTAGGACTTCGGGTGCGACAAGGGCACAGTCCTATCTGAATCAGCTGACCGGAAAGAATAACAGCAGTGTCATTGAAAAACTGGCACAGAACAGCAGTGACCAGCTTTTCTATTCCAGGATGCAGACCGCGGCAGGACAGGTAAAGAGCAGTGCGGAAAAACTGTTAAAAACCGGGGAAAATTCTATCTTTGAGCAGGAAGATACGGCAAAGGCAAAGGAGCAGGCAACCGAGGAAATTGAAAATTTTGTCAATGATTACAATATTATGATGGGCAGACTAAACAGTTCTTCGGATAATACCGATACTACTTACAGGAAAAAATTACAGGATATCGCCACTGCAGGCAAAAAAGAACTGGAAAAGGTGGGGATCACCATTGGAAAGAACGGCACGCTTTCACTGGATGATAAGAAGTTAAAAGAGGCAGAACTTGCCGATGAGAAATCACTGTTTTATACCAAGGGCTGTCTGGGCGAGAAAGTGAAGACGGTAAGTGACCTGGTATATAAACATGCAAAAGAAAAGGTGCAGACGTTAGAGAAGGAAAGCTATTCTCTGAGTGCAAATTACACACGCTATGGAACTTCTGCAAGCCAGAGTACAAAGGGGTATTTTAACAGGAAGGCATAGCGGATGACTGCAGCAGAAAGGGATGCGTGGCAGGCAGATGTATGTAGAAGAGATAAAACGGATACACAGGGTATCGACCAGAAAAGATAAATTCCGTGAGCGCGAGCGGTACCGCAGAAGCTTCTGGGGAACGGTGTTTTTAGAGCTTGTTTTAGAAAAAATGAGCGAGGAAGAATTTGATTTTGAAGAGGAAGATGAGAGAAAGCCGGAGAAGAGACGACCGGTAAAAAGACGTCCTGCTCTGTCAGCCCAGCCACAAAGTGTTTCATTCCAACTGGAAAAGGGAGTGGAAAAACGAAAGTTTCACTGGGAACTTCCCAAACGGAAGGAAGAGAGCTTTTTGGAATGCGAGCGGGTACTGTTTTGGGCATCAGGTGATTTTTTGGAGATCGCGGCACGACCGGAGCGTTTTTTAGAACATTCTGAAAATTATGGTGAGCTGGTTTCGTTTATGCGTCAGATCGGCGTGGTTGCGACGAACCAGCTTTTTTTGGAGAGCAATGAGATCCTGCGCAAATATTATGACGGAGCAGTGCAAAAATTTTATGTGGAACGGGCTTTTTATCGTTATTGCAGGGAAAAGATAAAGGGAAAGGAAGATTCTCCTTTTTTTATCTATGATACGCTGACGGAGACATACGAGTATTTTTTGCATGCCAATGTCCAGAATGCGGTCCGTTGCAATAATGAAGAGGGAAAACATTTTGCCATGCAGAGTGGAATCTCCTGGGCAGGGAGCAGCTATTACCATGCAAAATATTATTATAAGGCACTGGAAATGGAAGAACTGTTTGAGAAAATCTGTACGGAGCTGGCAGAGAAGTATGACACGGATGTGCCGGATTTTGCAGTGTTAAAAGAAGAAAACCAGTTCCAGATGGACGGAGGACTGACCTTCCATGGGGCGTGGGTATGGGCGCAGAGCCAGAATAATTACCCGGCAACGGAATACGGACTGCGTGTGATGGAGGCAAAACCGCCGGAGGGCTTTCTTTATTTTTACCGGGATTATTTTAATGATGGACAGTATCGGACATTTGAGACATTAAAGACGAAGATCTGGGAGATGCTGGCACAGAATCCGGCAGATGAGAGAGAGTTTTACACCTTTACGGTGGAAGAAAAAGAATATCACAACGGACTCAGCTATCTATTAGAACAAAAAATCAGCAAGGAAAACTGGGAGTTCCTTGCTAATTTCAGGCTGCACCGGACAGCGGGATGTATGGAGATCCTGTGTGGTTGAGCGATCACTGTTCCTGTAACAGGCAGTGGAGCAACCGGTCATTGTCTTCCGGTTTCATAATGCAGAACCGGATGTATTTGTTGTCCAGGAATGGGAACGTAGAACAGTCACGGATCATCATTTTTTCCCGGATGGCACGGTCAAATAAGTCCTGCGAAGTCACGGTCTCACTTAAGATACGCACCAGCATGAAGTTGCCGCTTGGCTCATATACTTTATAGGCAGGATGTTTTTTTAGAATGTCATAGATCCTTGCGCGCTCGGAAGAGATCAGGGATTTCGTTTCCTCAATGTATGCGGTATCGGTGAACATTGTTTCTCCGGCAACCACGGCAAGGGAGTTGATGGTCCATGGATTTTTCCTTGTGTTGATCGCTTTGATCAGATCACGGTTTCCGGTGATGGCATAGCCAAGGCGCAGACCCGGTGCGGCAAAGAACTTGGATGTTCCTCGCAGGATGACGATGTTGTTGTAATAATTTGTCAGAGGAACGGCAGAGATCTCATTTTTATTATCTGCGAACTCAACGTAAGTCTCATCGACCATAACGTAGATATCATACTGTTTGCAGGCATCTAAGATATGGCGCATCTCATCTCTGCGGATGCAGGAAGAGGTCGGGTTGTTCGGGTTGCAGATGACGAGAAGGTCGATGCTCTCGTTTAAGTGTGTGAGGAAATCCTCAACGTTTAATCTGAAATTGTCGCTTTCCCGCAGTGGATAGTAGAGGGTTGTCCCGCCACCCAGTGCGATCTCACGTTCGTATTCGGAATAGGTTGGCCCAATGACAAGCGCTTTTTTCGGGTGTTCGATCTGGATGAACAGCGAGATCAGCTCGGTAGAACCATTTCCAACGATGACATTTTCGTATTCGGTCTCACAGTAGGATGCGATACATTTGCGGAGTGAGGTATATTCCCGGTCCGGGTAAGTGGTGATCACATCGATCTGCTCGGAGAGAGCGGTCCGGAGTTTTGGAGATACTCCAAGAGGATTGACGTTGGCAGAAAAGCTGACAATCTCCTCTTTTTTTATGCCATAGATCTCTTCTATTTTTTCTAAATCGCTTCCATGAAAATGGTCTTTGTGTTTTATCATTGCGCACTCCTTAAAATTAGTTTATAATCTATTATGATATTATAGTCGATGCTTGGAAAAAAGCAATAATAAAGATAAAAAAGCGGGGGTCATTTTGCGCAGACGGATACAGCAGCTAGCAAGGGGAAAATTTGAATACAGTAAGCCGTCATTGACACTTCAGACAGATAAGATCGAAATTGAGGTAGTAGAGGAGCGGGATGTGGAAGGTGATTTTGTCATCACCAGCGCAAACCACGAACCGATGCGTGGTGTTGTTTATTCTTCCAATCCCAGAATGGAATGTCTGACACCTCAGTTTGAAGGCGAAGAAGTAAGGATACGGTATCAATTTCATAGCAATGGATTAGTCGAAGGGGATATTCAAAAAGGTGAATTTTGCATTGTCATCAACCAGGGAGAATATAACCTTTCTTTTGTTGTGTCGGTAACCAGGCTCTATGCGGAGACATCCATCGGAAAGATCAGTTCCTTAAACGATTTTGTAAGGCTTGCAGAGGAACGGTCACAGGAAGCATACCGCCTGTTTTATTCAGGACATTTCAAAAACATCCTGAAAAAAGATGAGACAAAGGAAGCACTTCTCTATCAGGGATTTTCATCCGGCGTACAGAGCAGACAAAAGATCGAAGAGTTTCTGGTTTCCTGTCATAAAAAACCGAGAGTAACGCTTACCCTGCCGGTGGAAGAGGCGGCGTTTTACGGAGTTACCTCTGACCGCAGGGAGATGGTGGAACTGCACAAAGATCATGCCGGATATGTGGATATCCGCGTGACATCCGATGCAGACTTTTTACATCCGGAAAAGACACATTTAAGTGAAGAAGACTTTATCGGAAGTGTCTGCCAGGTGGCATATTACATAGAAGAGGCGGCACTGCATGCCGGCAAGAATTATGCCAGATTACGGTTTGAAACACCGACACAGGCACTGGAATTACGCATCTGTGCAATGCGGCAGCAGGAAGAGGCTGAGGCAGATACGGCAAGACTCGATGAGAAAAAAAGCCGAGTCGAACTGTTAAAATTATACCTTGATTATCGTTTGAAACGGATCGTGACCGGTGTCTGGGCAAGAGAATCCGGAAAACTGTTAGACCATCTGTCTGTTTTAAGACCGGATGAGGCGATGTATCCGCTGATGAAGGCACAGACGCTGATCATGAACCGGCAGAAACAGGAAGCCGACTGGATCTTAGAGGATTTCAAACGGGAGTGGCTGGATAAAAACGCACCGGAGTGGGGCTATTATCTGTACTTAAATACCCTGCGGGAGCGGGAACCTGCCTATGTGGACCGGCTGACGGAAGAGATCGAGCAGATCTTCCGCAAACATCCGGATTCTTCTCTGTTGTTCTGGATCTTACTGTTTTTGCGGGAAGAATACTGTGCGGACGGTGCAAAACGGCTTTCTGCCATCCGGGAGTGGATGAAACAGAACAAGAGCCCGTATTTTTATTTAGAGGCATATTATCTGTTCTGGCAGGAACCATACCTGCTTGCAGAACTGGGAGAGTTCGAACTGTCGGTGCTGCACTGGGCGGCAAAACAGAAGGTCATGACGAAGGAACTTGGTGTACAGGTCATAAGCATGCTTTCTGCAAAAAAAGAATTTTCAAAACTTCTGTACCATATCTTAGAGCAGTGCTATGAGGTAAGCCCGGAGGAAGAGATCTTATCTGCAATCTGCGGGTATCTGATCAAAAGCCAGTGTTTTACACCGTCCTATCATAAATGGTACGAGCAGGCGATCGCAGCCAATCTGCGGATCACGGGACTGTATGAAGCATATCTGATGTCACTGGATGAGCGGGAGATCACGGATATTCCAAAGGTTGTGCAGTTGTATTTTCTCTATGATAACAGCCTGCCGTATCAGAAAAAGGCAGTATTATATGTCAATATCATTGCTGCAAAGGAGAAGCGGCCGGAAGTTTATCAGAAATACAGAAGAAATATGGAACAGTTTGCCATGGAGCAGATCGAGGCAGAGCATATCAATGACAATCTGGCGATCGTTTACACGGAAGTACTGGGAGATGGCATTTTTAATGAGGAGATCTCCGGGCATTTTGCAAAGCTGCTGTTTACCCATAAGATCAGCACCTTTAAAAATGGCATCGTAAAGGCATATGTCTGTCAGAAGGCATTGCAGCAGCCTCTCATGGCTCCGGTAACGGGCAATGTTGCCTATCTGCAAATCTGTACCGGAACCTATTGTCTGTTATTTGAAGACAGTTATGGAAATCTGTTTTGTGAAAGTGTTCCGGTCACGGATGAGGCGTTGTTAGAGCCGGAACGCTATATCAGATCTTGCATTCATACGGCACCGGGAGAACTGCCCTATATGCTGTATCAGATGCAGGATAAGACTTCCTATGATGCGTTTACAGAGGAGGATACCAGATGCTTTCTTCCGCTTCTTGCATCAAAGCAGGTTTCTGCATCGTATAAGGCGGCACTTCAGCCAAAGATGATCCAGTATTATCTGAAACGGGACTACAGCACGCTGACCGGGAAATATCTGTTAGAACTTGACTATGGGATTGCGACAGCGGAGGGCAGACGTTTCCTGATCGAGGCATTAGTCGAGGAGCATCTGTATGAAAAGGCATATGCCCTGGTGCAGCAGTATGGATATGATTATCTGGGAAATGCCGCAAAAGTGGCTCTGTGCAGCTATGCGGTCGAAACCGCGGGTTATGAGGAAGATGATTTCCTGCTAGGATTTGCAACGATGGCATTTTTAAATGGAAAATACAATGATGTCATGCTGATCTACCTGTGCAAGTATTACAATGGACCAACGAAGCAGATGGCAGAGTTGTGGAAGGCGGCAGGTGCGTTTGAAATCGATACGTTTGATCTGGAAGAGCGGATCTTGACCCAGATGCTGTATACAACAGATTATGTTCCGGATATTCAGGAAATTTATGACAGCTACAGCATGGGTGGCGGAAGAAAACTGGTCTGCATCGCATATCTGTCCTACTTTGCGCATGCGTATTTTACCAAAGATGCCGTTGTGCCGGAGCAGGTGTTTGCGCAGATCAGAAAGTATTACCGCGAAGGTGAGAGTTTAAACGATGCCTGTCTGCTCGGACTTTTAAAATACCTTGCAGAAAAGGAACAGAGGAGCAGGGAAGAAACCGATCTTGCAGACGAACTGTTAGAGCACTACACTGCGAAAAACTGTTATTTTTCTTTCTATCGTAAATTTGAAAAGAAACTGATCATAAAATATCATCTGTATGATAAATTTTTTGTGGAGTATCATGCCAGACCAAGGAGTCGTGTGGTCATCCATTACAGTTTTGATGGCACGACCTATCTGGATGAAGAGATGAAAGAACCGTACGATGGTATCTACAGTAAGGAATTTATCCTTTTTTTTGGCGATACGGTGCAATATTACATGGCAGAGGAAGCTGAGGGAGAGACCAAGGTGACAGAGAGCGACTGCCTAAGCAATCAGAGCATCACTGAAAATGCAAAGGAAAGCCGGTATGAACGGTTAAATGAAATGCTGTTCCAGGAGACACTGGAAGAACATGATAATTTAAAAAGAGAACTGAAAAATTACTACGGAATGAAACGCGTAACAGAGGAGGCATTTGGTCTGCTGTGATGGAACATAACTATTATCTTGGCATCGATCTGGATGACGAGAATGCAATCGTGAGCTTTTTCCAACTGAATAATAAGGAGCCGGAGACGGTAAGCCCGGTTGCAGGAAGTGAGATTTTCCAGATCCCGGTAGCGGTGGCCAAAAAGAAGGGCATCGGACAGTGGTTCGTGGGAGAAGAGGCGCGGAAACTTGCATTGCAGCAGAGTGAAAGCGAAGTAACACATCTGTTGGAGCGGGCACTTGCTGATGAGACCGTCTATGTGGAAAACGAGGCCTATCCGGCAAAACAGTTACTGACACTGTATCTTCGCAAGCTGATCTATATGGCAGCAGGACTGGGCAATCCCATGCAGCCGGATAAACTGGTCATTACCCTGGAGCGGCTTTCAAGGGAAAAGACGGAGCTGTTTCTTGGGATGGCAGAGGCACTTGGTATGAGCGGAGAACAGATCATGCTGCTCGACAGACAGGAGAGCTTTTATTATTTCATTTATAATCAGAAAGAGGAGTTGTGGCTGCATGATATCTGCCTGTTTGATTACCGGGGAAAAGAGATCCGATGTCACAGGGCAGAGCGTAATCCACGTACCGTACCGCAGGTCGTCAGCATGTCAGAGGACATAAGGACCATAGATGAAAATAACCGGGATGAGACATTTCTTAAGATCGCACAGACCCAGTTTGAAGGGCATGTGATCTCATCGGTCTATCTGGTCGGGGACGGCTTTGAAGGCGGCTGGATGAAGGAATCTCTTTCCTATATCTGCAAGGGCAGAAGGGCTTTTATGGGTAAAAACCTATATTCCAAGGGAGCCTGTTATGCCGCAGCGATACGGGACGGGCAGAGAACATGGGATTTTGTCTACATGGGTGACAATGAGATGAAAGTCAATGTCAGCTTAAAGGTTCTAAACCAAGGAAAAACAGAGTTTTATACATTGATCAGTGCCGGCGACAACTGGTACGAGACGGTCGGGGAATGTGAAGTGATCTTAGATGAACTGCCGGAGATCGCATTCTGGCTACAGGCACCCAGAAGCAGAGAGGCAAAGGTAGAAAAGGTAGAACTTTCCGATCTGCCGAAGAGACCGAAAAAGACGACTCGCATCCGGATCACGGCAAAACCGCTGTCAGATATCAAGGTGCAGATCAAAATGAAAGATATGGGCTTTGGCGAGCTGTTTTTAAGTTCGGATAAAAGCTGGGAGTATATCATGGAATTTTAGTCCAAATGAGAAAGGAAAGGCAGGGAGATTACTTGGGTGAGCTGATTTTGTGCAGGCAGCAGATCGCGGCTATGCCTTATTATATTGAAACAATTTCATTAAACGTATACTCTCTTGAAGAACTGAGCTACTATGTAGAGCACAACCTTTATCTGATCGGACCGGATTTCATGGACGAAGAGCTGTGTGAATGGGTCGAGGTGGAATTGAAATTAAAAGAGACCGCAGACCAGCTTCGGGAGATCAGGGAGGCACAGGGAACGTTGTCGGAATTTGTGCTCTGCCTGCTGCAGGCAAGCGATTACTGTGACAGACAGACCCTTTCCCATATCAGACAGGTCTTACAGGAAATGGAGCACAAGACCGATTTCGAGTGTGGCAAGATCCGTGCAGACCGCTACATGGAAAATAAGAAATATATCTGTGCCATTGAGGAGTACAGAAAGGTACTCCGGATGGAAGAAGAGGATACAGTTCTTATTGGAAATGTCTGGCACAATCTTGGAACCGCCTACAGCAGACTGTTCTTTTTTGAAAAGGCGGCATCATGTTACTATAATGCCTACGAAAAAAATCAGGACAAACGTTCGTTGGAGGCGTGTCTGATGACCTATCGCTGTATGAAAGATGAGCGTGGCTTTAAGCGGAAGGCGGCAGCTGCTTTCTTAAGTGAGGAAGAGACGGCAGGGATCGCAAGTCAGCTGACTGCCTACAGCCAGATGGGGGAGATACGGGAGTTTGAGGAAGAGATCGATGAAGCCGCAAAAACACCGGAAGAATTTTGCAAAAAGGCACAGGGGTTGTTAGAGCAATGGAAAGTAGAATATCGAAAAAACTGTAAGGGATGATGAAAATGCGTTTTTGGGAAAAGTGGAAAAAAAAGAAGAAGGATCAGGACACGTTTGAAGCAAAATTTGAAGAGCTGGATGCAACCGTGCTGACCGAAAAAGATTATAAAAACGGAACAAAAGTAGAACAGTATGTGGTAGAACGCTTAGAGCAGATGATCGACATCACAAAAGAAATTGAGGATGAGAAAGCAGAGTATCGCATGGTAACAGCGTATCTGAATGATATCCACACGATCGAGGATCTGCCGGAAGAGGTGCGCAAACAGATCAATGAGACGGCAACGAATATCGTACAGCTTGATTCGGCGAGGAACGGATTTTTAAATTCGGCAAAGAAACTGACTGATGCGCAGTTTTCCCAGCTTGCAAGGGAGGAAAAGGAGATACCGGATGCGATCAGACGGCTGGCATCCAATGAAACGTATCAGGATATGTTGCGCAAAGATATGAAATATCTGGAGCGTGAAAAATCCAGATTTCAGCTGCATAAGGAATATCTGACCAGCCAGCAGCATACATTAAGGCGCCTTTTATATGTTCTGATGGGACTTACAGTGGCAGCGTTTATCGTACTGTTTGCCCTGCAGGAAGTCTTAAAAGTCAATATGTATTATGGATATGCGATCACGCTGTTTGTGGCAGTGGTCAGCATCTGTGTCACATCATTAAAGATCAGCAGGAACAACACCGAGATCCATGTGTCGGAGCGCAGCATCAACCGTGCGATCACATTGCTCAACAAGGTAAAATTCAAGTATGTCAACATCACAAATGCGATCGATTATGCCTGTGAAAAATATCATGTAAAGCGTTCTGCCGAGTTGAACCAGATGTGGGAAGATTACATGGAAGCGGTAAAAGAGCGTGAAAAATATCAAAAGACCAGCGAGGATCTGGATTATTTCAACGGAAGACTGGTCCGCTTATTAAAGAATTACCAGTTATCGGATGCACAGATCTGGACAACGCAGGCGATCGCACTGGTAGATCACAAAGAGATGGTCGAGATCACGCATAATCTTGTGACAAGACGTCAGAAGTTAAGAGACCGGATGGAATACAATCTGAATACGATACAGGAACAGAAAAAAGAAGCAGAACAGCTGATGGATAAGGTGGGGGATAAGAAAACCCAGGTGCAGGAAATTATTCAGGCGGTGGATCGTCTGACGGAAACTATGTAAATGAGACAAGAAGGAGGATATTTTTGATTACTACAATTCTTTTAGCGACAGCAGTGATTTTGTTATGTTTGTTTTTAACCCGTATTTCCGGTAAGATCGGAATGCCCGCCCTGTTAGCGTTTATCGTTTTGGGAATGGTGTTTGGAACAGATGGGATCCTAAAAATCCCATTTGACGATTTCTCCGTGGCAGAAGAGGTCTGCTCGGTGGCATTGATCTTTATCATGTTTTACGGTGGCTTTGGAACAAACTGGAAGCAGGCAAGACCGGTTGCAGGAAAAGCAGTATTGCTCTCAAGTGTCGGAGTACTGGTAACGGCATTGTTGACCGGATTATTCTGTTATTTTGTATTGCATTTTACCTTCTGGGAAGGAATGTTGATGGGAGCAGTTGTAAGTTCTACCGATGCGGCGAGCGTGTTCTCCATCCTGCGTTCCAAAAAACTGGATTTAAAATACAATACGGCTTCTCTGCTTGAGATCGAGAGTGGTAGTAATGACCCGTGTTCCTACATGCTTACGGTGATCATCTTAAGCGTGATGAGCGGGGATGTGTCCGGTGGGTCACTTGTCTTACTGATCATCACGCAGGTCGTCTTCGGTATCCTGGTCGGCATTGTGGTGGCGAAGGCTGCCGGATTTGCACTGACGAAAATTACATTTTCCAACGATGGATTTGACACCATCTTTGTATTCTGTATGGCGTTGCTCGCCTATGCGGCGGCATCTGCTCTCGGTGGAAATGGGTATCTCTCCACTTACATAGCAGGTATTCTGTTGGGAAATATGTCCCTGCACAACAAAAAATCACTGGTACATTTCTTTGATGGTGTGACCGGGCTGGCGCAGATGCTGATCTTTTTCCTGCTCGGACTGCTTGCATTTCCATCCCAGATGCCGCAGGTATTGCTTCCGGCGATCGCGATCGCCCTGTTTTTAACGTTTGTTGCGCGTCCGGCGGCGGTGTTTGCCATGCTTTCCCCACTCAAATGTCCGGTCGGGCAGCAGATATTCATCTCGGCAGCAGGATTAAGGGGAGCGGCGTCGATCGTATTTGCGATTATGGCGACCGTGAGCCCGGCTTATATGAAAAATGATATTTTTCACATTGTCATCTGCATCGTATTATTCTCGATCAGTTTTCAGGGCTCGATCCTTGGATTTGCAGCCCAAAAGCTGGATATGATGGATGAAAACGCAAACGTTATGAAAACGTTCAGTGACTATTCGGATGAGATGCCGGTGGAGTTTGTCAAGATCTCCATCAAACCGGGGCATCCATGGGAAAACCAGTTTGTCCGTGATATCGTTTCCCTGCCGGATCTTCTGATGGTACTGATCTTAAGAGGAGAAGAGCGGATCATTCCAAATGGAAATACGAAGATTTTAGTCGGAGATAAGATCGTGCTCAGTGCCCTTTCGCCGGGAGAAGAGCTTGGTATCTTCATTTCGGAATATCATGTGGAACCGGATTCGGATATGGTTGGGAAACCGCTTGCCAGATTAAAATTTGGTGAGGGTAAACTGGTCTTATTATTGAAGAGAAATGAAAAAGTTGTGATCCCAAACGGACAGACCGTTGTGCGAGGGGATGATGTGCTTGTGATCAGTCAAAGCTAAAAAACCTCACCCTGAAGTTTTTCAGGGTGAGGTTTTTTGATAATGGAAAAGTGGTTACTTTCCACATCCCGGGTCAAATTCAGGGTTGCACATATAGAAGTTTTTGCTGTCAAGTTCATCCTGTACCATGCGCAGTCCCTCACCGAAACGCTGGAAATGCACAACCTCACGTTGCCTTAGGAAACGGATCGGGTCGCAGACCTCCGGATCTTTGACCAGACGGAGAATATTGTCATAGGTCGTGCGTGCTTTCTGTTCTGCGGCCAGATCCTCAAATAAATCTGTGATCGCATCGCCTTTGGACTGGAACTCGCAGGCGTTGAACGGGATTCCTCCGGCAGCCTGTGGCCAGATTCCTGCGGTATGGTCGACATAGTAGGGAGCGAACCCCTGGGCTTCTAATTCTTCTGCACTTAAGCCTTTGGTGAGCTGGCGGACAATGGCACCGACCATTTCAAGGTGGGCGAGTTCATAGGTTCTGATACGTTGGAAATGATTATTTATACTGGATTTCCAGGGAAAAAACATTTTCTATGTATCGCCCGATCCCTGCCTTTGACTCCATATTATTATAGTATAGGATTTTGTCAACGCAGGATTTTAAGAACCGGTTCTTTTCGGCTGCCGACAGATCAGGATCACGCAGGACATGCAGGCAGTCCTTAAATCTCCGGATCTTTTCTTCATAGTTAACGATGTCAGCTTTCTTTGCTCTGGCATCCTCTAAAGCAATGATCGTAGACGCGATATCCTGTTGCGTCTTAACATTTCGTTCTAAGAACTCATCCTTGGAATAGATGCCGTCCTCATAAGCATCTTTCTGTCTGGCATCTTTTTCATTCAGCTTTTTCAGCTTATTTTCCAGATTGATCACAATACTTTTATTGATCGCCTGCTCCCTGCCATCATCTGATTTCTGCGCCAGCTCAAAGTCGTTTAACGTTTCTTCCATAGAAGAGATGAAACGCCTTAAAAGGGCAGAATAGAGGACGGATTTGGTATGGCAGTAAGCCTGATGGTTGCAGAGCATCATCTGTGAAACGGAATTATGGTTTCGATAGATCTTAAGCGACATGGCATGACCGCAGGTGCCGCAGTAGAGCAGTCCGGCAAATGGATTGCAGAGCTCTTTGTTCCTGCGCAGACTTGGATTGGTTCCGCGCCTTGCCATGCAGGCATCGTATAATTCCTGGGTGATGATCGGCTCATGCAGCCCTTTGTAATATTTTGCCTCGGTGTTTTGCGGACGGGATTTTGTTAGCTGTCCATCGTTCATGTATTTTATGACCTTCCGGTTATTCCACCGGACCATACCAAGATAGAGCGGGTTGCACAGGATAGAACTTACGATAGCAGGAGTCCAGTGCGCCGCTTTCTTTGGTTTGATGTGCATGGAATCCAGCTTGTGGGCAATACTTGTAAAACCAATGCCTTCCGGTGTGTAGGCATATAACTCATGGATCAGTTTCACGGTGTCGGCTTCCTCCGGGATGATCTCTAAGGTATGACAGGTGTCCCCATCTCTTTTTATGACAGTTCTTTTATAACCGTATGGATCTGCAGACCCGATATAATTTCCTTTGGCAACCGATGCCTCCCGCCCACGTCTTAAGATGCGTTTGGTATATTCTAAATAATCATTTCCTCTGGTGATCTCCATCTCAAAGAACTTCCGCTCATATTCTTCCTGCAGGTTGAATGAGTGGGTCAGCGTGAGAACCGTTGTATTTGTGTACCGGAGGATATTGATCAGCCGCCCGCAGTCCTCCAGATCACCGCGGGACAACCGCTGTGGTTCTACAACAAGGACTGCCTTGTACTGATCGGATTCGATCAGCTTAAGCAGTTTTTTTATCTGCGGTCTGGACTCTATAGTTTCGCCGGAGACAACTTCCCGGAAGATATTCTTTTCCGGGATGGGAGCGTGGAAGTGTGTGGCAGCGTATTCCTGGATCATCTCTTCATGCTTGCGGAGCACTTCTTCCACGGTCATATCCGGACTGTCGGACCGGGACTTGCGGAGATAGACAAGAACTTCATTTACGGTGTATGAGTCGGTGTTTGGCATAGTATATCACTCCTTTGTGAAAATGTATGAAAAAAAGGGTATAAAAATAACAGCCAACGTGGAACAGGGGTTCCGCACTGGCTGTTTTTGGAATGATACGATATGCTTGGCTCAGGGAATGTAGCTTTGGAGCGATGGTTGGTGGGCTGGTGTTGGTGGCATGGGTAGGTTTTGTTTGTTTTACATAATTGACAAAATTATAACATATGCTATAATACAAATAAGATAACTTGTGAAGGAGTTACACTGGGTCCCAGAATGGGGTAGGTATATACCGAGCATTCCCATGTGCCTGGGGTTATCTTATTTTTTTGACTTTTTCAAACTTTCAACAAAATCAGCAGGATTTTTCCCTATTTCAGTAATGATAAAATCTATAAATTGCTGAGAATAAGTAAAAGAATGCTGATTACCAATCACATGTTCATAAGCATACTTGGGGTCATGTTTTATGTCATAAAAATCAATTATTAAATTTAGTACAAATGGATTGAATCCAGATTTATACTCTAGTTTAATATTTCTTTTTTTCAGCCTTTCTTGAACTGCGGTAATTACATTATTATAGGAATATTTATGTGTATCAGATGGATCTTTTAAATCTTTTACCACAGCTACCTTTGTATCGGAAGCTGAACTGATACTTACGCAAAAATCAGCTTCTGGTTTTTTCTTTGTAATATATAAATTCTGTCGGATATTAATAGCGAATTTGTCTGAGTTATATTCTTCGCTTAAAACTTCCAATTCATTACCTTGTTTTATGAGCTTTTCGGCAATTTCCGGAGAATATTTGAGTCTGATTTCCTCATTACTGAGTGGCTCATAACTTGCTGAAATTGTAAGAAAATTTTGAGCTATAAACTGTGTTATGTCTATATTATGGAAACGTTTGATTTCATTGACAAAGTTTAGAACACAAGCTTGAAATAATGGTGCATATTTTATTTCATAATCTTCTGTAATATAATGCGTACTAATATTTCTGAGTTCAAGTATTTTTTCAAGATTAAGCCGTATACGTGTATTTTTGTCCGTATATATTTTTCTGATAACAACTTCAACGCTTAAGGTTCTATCTGGCTTGTCTGGAAAGTAGATACTTTCTCCACGGTTTAAAAGAGTAGCCTTTAGCATTAACTCCCAGGCATTAATTATGAAAAAGGAAAATCCCTCGATCCTGTATTTGATGGTAGGCTTATTGTATATTTCTAAGCCTAAAATAAAAGCTTCAATACTTTTGTCAATGAGCCGCTGTTTAATGTCTTCCATGATATCCTCCTTATAGTAGTTGTAATAGCAAAGGTTTTAGTTCATATTTTTATCATTTCCTCTTTTGGGGGAGTGATATATACTGCATTGACATCCGGTTCGCAGGGCTGGTTACATTATTCTTCTGGCTGTTCAGTGCCTCCCATATCGGAAGAGTCCGAAGAATTGATAATTTCCCCCGAATCAGCATTTACAAAATCTACATGTATATCGTCAGCTTTAGTGCCGTTAAAAATGGCATACATGCCACCATACATATAAAATCCTATGACAGACATAGAGTCTGTTAAACCTAATTCTGTGGATGTGGTAGTGACAGTGAACTTTGTAAAATCAGAATTTGCTTTTATATCTGTGAAGTTCGGATAATCTTCAGATCCGACCATGTCTGCTAATGTAGAGTTGATATTATCCGCAAGTTCCTGCATCATTTTTTTGTGTTGCGATTTAGACATCACATAGGTTGCACTTCCGTCATCATTAAGTGTAATGGAGTGGATATCGCTATCTGCGGCTTTTTCATCAAGCTCCTCTTGGGTAGTATCTCCGACGAAATCAGCAGGAACTGTTATTGTAACATCAAATAAATTTTTGTCTACATCAATATCGCCTATTGCATTTAAGTCAGAGATATCATTTTCTGTGCTCTGCGTGTCAGCTTCTTCTACTGTTTGAGTTGATGGTGCAGAGGATGACTGAGCCTGATCTTTGGTTCTACATGCGGTTAGTGCCAAAGATGAGATAAGTAAAATAGTAACAAGCTTTTTCTTCATAACATAATCTCCTTGTATTCTTGTAGTAATATATTGATTTTAACATATCTGTAATTACTAGACAATAATAATATCATAATAATTCCATAATTATAGTTGCAAGTAAAAAAACAAAAAAGAAGTGTAACATAGACAACCGGTGCAGCATTAACTAAAAAAGGAGGGAATTTTATGGAATATCGAAGAGTGATACAGGAATTTCCAAATGGTACAAATATCAATTTGATACCGATTTTGACACTGGAAGAGGAAAAAGCAAGGCATCAGCGTTTAAATGATGCAGCGTTGGAACTGTTACTGGCGCAGGAACGGGCTCACAAGAAAAAACAGATGAAAACAGCCACATGAGAGGTGGCATGATGGACAAGATAAAAATTTTACAACTCTCATGAAAATTTCCATATTGATGCGAACAAGTTTTTTGGGGCAGCAAGAAAGGATAAATCAAAGGAAAATGGTAAAAGAAGAGCAATGAAGTTGTATTACATTGATATTTGAATAATAATGCTTGATGTGGTATCTTTAAGCAGGAGAGGTGAAAAAGATGAAAGTATTTGTCATATACATACTTAGATACTTAATAAAAATGATATTTTTGGTATTGACTGCGTTTTATGGTTTCTGTGTTGGATATAGGATCAAACATAGAAGGGAAATATATTTTAAAAAGCAACGAAAACAAATTGCGAAACGTGGAAAATTGATTGCCTATATGTATGCACATTATGCTGTAGTATATAAGAAACGGAAAAATGTGCATGATAAAAGAAATGAAAAATGGTTATATGAAAAATGCTATAATTATGCAAAGAAGTGTGACAAATTAGATTTAAAAATGGCCATAGCACATTTAAAGAGCGATATAACCATATTTGAAGTGATCGCTGCCTTGATAGCTATCTGCGTGGGGTTTTCTAATCAAATAGTTGCTCCATATGCGGAAGCGACAGCGATGTTAGTTATGGGAATTAGAACAACCATCGGATTAACTGATTTTCAAATAAAAATATATGACGAATTGAATTCAAGTTTGCAAATGGGAATTTGCATAGTATTTGCGTTTTTATTAGTTGTTGATCTTCTTAAAGTAGGGAAAATATTAAGAAAACAGCAATATTTATTGTGTATTTTGGAAACAATTGGCAATTGAAAGATAGTAAGAAAAAAATATAATGAATAATGAAAAACCAAGCATTAATCAAAGTACTTTTTTTGTTGACACAATTGAGTGGGAACAAGACGTATTCGAAATATGCAACCAGACAGATGGCCTTATAGCCAAGGAACAGATGGAGTTCGTCATAGGAATCACTTATGATATATTAGATATTTTAATTAGCAGGAATTGTTTTTACTGGAAAAGGAGAATACCAAGGAACATAAAACAGAAGTTGGGGTAGATTGTAGATGAACAGAATAGTCTACAAAGGATGGTGTGGTAAAAAATCTATATTTTATTTGAATAAATGTTATAATTATATAAATTTATAAAGAGGGGGGATTATGTAAGTGAGTATCTTACTTCAGATTATAGAAAATACAAAAGTATTGAGCGATGATTTGAAAGGACCAATTATAAGTGTAGCGGGCTCAGGTATAATTTCAATTATTGGATTTGTTTGGAACAATAGATCCATGAAGAAAAATTTTAAAAATGAGATTTTGAAGCAAAGGAATGAAGTGGCATTAAACAAAATGGCGACGATGCCAATGAAAATATTAGAGCTGTTGGAAAAAATAATAGAAACAAATGGGGAAGATGCTGAGATACAGAAAGAATTTAATGTTATCATGAATGAAATATATGCATATGGGTCCGAAAAAGCGATATCTCTTATTTCAAAGATACAAAAGGATAATATGGCTTTTGACGCTAACAGCGCTGACAGGGATGCATATGAATTGATTGCATTATATATATTGTTAGCCACACAGATAAAATATGATGTTACAGGAATATTTGTTAGTCCGGAAAAGTGGTATGAAATGAGATTAAATGATTATGAAATTAATAGGGAGGAGATGTGCTTGGCTAATAATAATGTTGTAAAGATGTTTGAGTTAAATAAAAGATTTTGCATAAAAAAATAGAACAAGGAGATTATGTACCGACTCTTTTACAGTGAAAAAATATTAATATACAACATATGCATCCCAGTTCTTCCGTCCCGATATCTGTCAACAGCCCCGCAACTTTCCGGTAAGGCATACTGAAACGCTGCGACAGGTAGCGGAAGGATGCAGCAGCTTCTCCATCAGGGCCACCATACTGGCTGATGATGATCTGTGCGATCTTGGCATTCGGTTTTGTGATATTGACTGGATACTGTAAACGTCTTTCATAATTCCACATCTAGCAGGCACCTCCTTCCCAAGGCAGGGGCACATCTGCCCAGTCCCAGTTACAGGTTGGATTCGCGGAGTCAATGGTCAGTGGACCAAAGCGTTCGGCATAAACGCGTAGGGCATTCCGTCGCAGATCCATATAGTGATTAAAGTAATCAATGGCGTCTTTGTCATCCGGATGAGTGTCCAGATATTCCGTAATGTCAACAACGGCAAAGCTGACCCTATTGATCCAGTGCAGCAGTTGGGCGTTTGTCATCTGGGAAAGGTTCATACTCTTGCACACCTCCCCGCTGCCAGAAATGGCATATCAAGTTCCGGGAAAATGGTGCCAACTTCGAGGGCATGATCCGGTTCATAGGTGTTGGAAAAACATTGCCAGGGAACATATGCCATGGCAAGAGAGAAGTCGCCGGTCAGAGAAACCGTTTCCGGTACACATTGGTTGGAATGATCCGGCACAGGTCTGCGTTCTCTGGTGGCAGGTGCAGTGGAAGAGCGTGTCATTCTGCAGCCGCCACATTCCGTAGACGTTGTCATATGATAATTTCGCATAGATAGAAAATCCTTTCGACATAATGGTTTTTCTATAGGTTATGTCGGAAGGTGTGGGTTGGTGCACAGTCGGAAAATGAAAAATATTTGGACATTCAAAATATTTTTGTTGACAAGAATTAGGAAATTCGATATAGTTATAATAAATTAACGCGTTAAAAATATAAAAATTTTATAAACTATTTATAAAATAGGAGTGAGGTTAAGAATGGATAATAATACAAATGTAACAAACCCGGAAGACAAAGGTGGATTTTTATGGGGACTGCTTGGATGCTGTATCCCATTAGTTGGTCTGATCTTATTTTTAGTATGGAAAGACAATAAGCCAAAGACTGCAAAAGCAGCTGGAATTGGTGCAATCGTAGGAGTTGTTGTTTCTGTACTGTGCTACATTCTGGGAATGGTATTAGGACTTGGTGCTTATGCAGCATTGGGTATGTAGGATCGGTGACAAAACAGGCAGATTTTTAAGGATTATGTTTGGCTGCCACGCAAGAGCGGATCGCTCGTTTTTCTTTCGTGGCAGACAGTTCCCAATCTGTGCGAGGTGTACCGGAGAACTGGTCGGGATGATCACAGGGATACCGATCGCGGTGGCGCTTGGCGTGCCACAGTTTCAATTTGTGGTATTGCTTATGATGCCGATGTTACTCGATGGGTTCATCCAACTGCTTACTTCATATGAGAGCAGGAATATCCGCAGGTTGTGGACCGGTATTCTGTTTGGCATTGCATTTATCTTTTTTCTGATCTGTTTTCACAGGATCTGTGTCTATATCGCAGGAGAGATCTTAAAACTGTTCATGGACCCGGAGAAGGTAGAGCGTGCGGTCAGAGCATTTACATAAGGAAAGTATCGTAAAAAGAGGCAGAGATGTCTCTTTTTTGTTATAATAAAAACGATAGAAAAACCTGACTTTTGAACAGATAAAATGGCGGAAAATAGTAAAATAAAAACAAAAAGTTAGGGTTTTAGATAAATAGATACGAAAATAAAACCTAACTTCCGTGTAGTTGACGGTGATTAGGAGCAAACGTAAAATGTTGAAAAAGGGAGAGAATTGGTGGTAATTACGATGGACGATGGAACAAAAAAGGATGAGAGATTTCCGCGTAAAACAAGAGAACTGCTTCGGATCATAAAGAAGGCGGATGAAGCGGACAGGCTGTATGAGACAGTGATGGAAGAATTGCAGCATCCGGTCAGCATGCCTGCATTATGGGCGTGCAGGGAGTATATTTATAAGCTGCCGGAGGAAGTTTACCGTGGGGATGGGATGGAAAGTTACATACTTCTTTCCATCCGGGCATTGATCGCAACGATGGAGGATGAGCTGAATCTGGCAAAGCAGTTTCTTTCGCAGCTTGGAGAAACACCGGCACATATAGATATCAGCGAGTGTACCGGAAGAGATTATATCCGTATGGCGACAGAAATGGTTATGCCGTTTGTCAGTGATAATGAGTTTTTTCATGTCGCTGCAGCATTGACAGATCTGAATTTACCGGTAAAGAATCTGACCTTATCTGCAAGCCGGCCGAGCATTTTAAATGGTTTCAGGGATTTTACCAGATATGGAAGAAAAATAGCAGAGAACAGGATGGCACTTCAGAAAACCATACAGACCCTGTACGGGAATAAGAGCAAAGGAGTTGTCGATATTGCCCTTGCAGAATGGTACTACCAGGAAAATGATCCGTTTCATTCACTGGTGCTGATCACAGGAACAATCCCGTTCATGGAAAACAAACGGGATATCCAGTGTCTGTTTGTGGCAATGGCACTGCAGATGAAGATCTTACTTTTAAACGGACAGATAAAAGCAGCGGAGCCGCTGGTGGCACAGATAAAGACACAGATCGAAAAATGGGGCTGGGAAGAGCTGATGAACAGCTTAAAGGCGCTGACGGCATGGGCTGCCTGCTATGACGGAAACATGGATGTCGTTCAGGAATGGATGACGGGCAGCGCCCCGGATGAGACAAAACCGATCTACATGATGGATGTGTATGCATACCTGGTAAAGATCCGGTGTTATCTGTTTGCCGGAAAACATATGTTAGCGCTGGTGCTTGCCAAACGGATGCTTCATATATTGGAAAAATGCAACCGCTACATGGATATCTGTGAATGCCATATGATGATCGCGATCGCCTGCTACAAAGCGGACAGTATGGACGATATGTGCGGGGAACTTGAGCAGGCACTTCTGCTTGCAAAACGTTATCACTATATCAGGCTGCTAGCAGATGAAGGTGCCTACATGGAAAAAATGCTCCGTGTGTACCGGGAGAAAAAGGGTGCAGACGATTTTACGGATCAGATCTTAGAACTTGCCATGGATGTGGCAAAGCGACTTCCGGATTATATGAAGTCACCAGAGGAGTATGCGGTGGTACTGACACTGACAGAAAAAAAGGTATTAAAGCTGATGGTAGATGGACTTTCTTATGAACAGATAGGAGAAAAGCTGAACAAGAAAGTGGGAACCGTAAAGTATCACACTTCCGGGATATACCGGAAACTGGGTGTGAAAAACAGACAGCAGGCAGTGAAACGGGCTGCTCAGATTGAGTGGATGTAGGGCTGCGGAAAGGAGAGGTTTATGAGAGGAACAAAAGGAAGGAAAGTGAAGAAAAAAATAGCCATGGTTCTTGCGGCATTGATGATGATTTCGGGGATCGATGTATCGGGGGAAAACGTGGTAAAGGCGGCAGAGGAAACTACAGCAGCTGCTGTAGCAGAAAGTATGCCTCAAACGCTGACTGTAACAGAGAGCAGTGGTGACGATAAAGCAATCATCACAGAGGGCAAGTTACAGGATGATGGAATTGACAATAACGAAGCTGCAATATATCAAGGTGAAAACTGGTATTATGACAGCACAACAAATCAGCTTATAATGAACAACGCATCTATTAAGAATATTCAGAGTGAGAATGGTGATCTTACAGTTTTGCTATATGGTGAAAATACAATAAGCGAAAACTTTTATTTTTACATAGATGCAGAAAAGGAAAATACACTGAAAATAATGGGCTGCGATAATAAGGGAAGTCTGACAGTTGCCGGTGAGATTAGGGATGGAGGAGGACGTGCGGGTATATATCCGGGAATAGCGAACCTGAATATTACAGATGCAAAGATAAAATTTTCCAGGATTCTTTTTGAAGGCAGCTTAGTCATAGAAAACAGTGAAGTTATCGGAAGTAGTGAGGACCACGCAATTGATGTTGATGGTGTGACTATAACAAACAGTTATATTGAGGCAATATCTGATTCTTTTGTGTCATTTGTCTATTCGGAAATTGTATGTATATCAGGTAGTCAGATTGTGATGGAAAGCGGAAAAGATGATTATGATGATAGCATTTTATATAATGATAAAATTTATAACTCTATTATCACACTGAAATGCAAAGAATCAGGTGCTACAGTTTCGAAAACAAATGTATATGGCATAGCATCATTAAAGAAAGATTTTACACTGGAAAGCACAGACAGCATCAATTTTTATGATGAGAATGCAAGAATTGCTAATATGGAGATGCTCAGTGTCAAAGATGGGGCTCGTGTTTTGGTACGTGATTCAGAGCATAAGCATAATACCGATGGCGGTATTAAATATACATGGAAAAATGACAGTGAACATACGAAAGGATTAGTATGTAGAAACTGTCCGATTGCTTACGTCGCAGAAGTAACAGAAGCACATAGTCCGGATGAGAGTGGTCTCTGTGCATGCGACAAGGCATATCAGCCGGCAGTGCTTACAACAGACAAGTATGATATGGATAAGGACGGTGTATATGATAAGGTTTACGAAATCAGCAATGCAGATCAGCTATACTGGTTTGCGGATAAGATAAATAATGAGAATTATACATCCGGTAACATAAACGCTGTCCTTACAGCGGACATTGTTGTGAATGAAAATGTTCTGAAGTCTGACGGAACATTGAATGATGGAACATTTACAGATTGGACACCGATTGGAATGTGGGCTGGTGATGATGAGTATTATTCTTACTCGGGCATCTTTGATGGACAAAACCATACGATCAGTGGATTGTATTTGAATCAAATGGGAATGGTAGGTTGTGTAGGATTATTTGGTCATGTAGGAAGTGGGGGTAAGGTTTCCAATGTAAGAGTGCTGGATTCTTATTTTAGTGTAAATGGTGGTGTTGGAGGTGTATGCGGATATAATGCTGGAACAATAACAAACTGTTATAATGCAGGTATGATCAATAAATTAACAGATGATTATACGAATAACTTCGGAGGTGTGTGCGGATATAATACCGGAACAATCATAGACTGCTATAATACAGGCAATGTAAGTGGTGTTAATGATAATGGAGGTGTATGCGGAAGTAATGATGGAACAATCATAAACTGTTATAATACAGGTGGTGTTAGTGGCGATTATCATGTTGGTGATATATGTGGAGATAATTATGGTGCTACAGTAACAAACTGTTACTACCTGTCTGATACCGAAATTGATCATAAGGATGGAACAGTTGGAAAAACAAAGGAACAGTTTGCAAATGGCGAAGTTGCTTATCTCTTACAGGCTGACCGGACAGAAACGATCTGGGGACAGACCATCGGAACAGACCTCTATCCGGTATTAGGCGGTAAGAAAGTTTATCAGAACAGGGAATATGACAGCTGTGACGAAAGTGGAAATGTAGTCGCTTATCTTTATTCCAATGAACAGGAAAATAAATATACGCATACCCTGGTCAAGACGGATCGAAAAGCAGACTGTGTAACGGCAGGCGAAGATGAATACTGGACCTGCAGTGTCTGCGGAAAGATGTTTCGCGATAAAGAGGGGGAGAATGAGATCAGCAGTATCCCGGTGATCGACGCATTGGGTCATACGATGAAAAAAGTTCCTGCCAGAGAAGCCACCGAAAAAGAAACCGGAAATATCGAATATTATGTCTGCAGTGTCTGTCAGAAATATTTTTCCGATGAGGCAGGAAAAAATGAGATCACAGACAGGACAAGTGTTGTGATCCCGGTAAAGGAAGTGACACCGGCGGACTCCACAGAAAGCACGGAACAGCCGGATACAGGCTCCATGGAACCGCAGAATACAGGTTCCACGGAAAATACGGAGCAGACAACGCCGACTCCAAAAAAGAAAGGCACTAAATTTAAGGATTCTTCCGGCAGCCAGTACAAGGTAACAAATTCGAGCAGGAAAAATCCAGCCGTAGAGTATGTCAGACCAAAGAGCAGCGTGAAGGGAACGATAAAGATCCCTGCAACGGTGAAATACGTCGGAGTGACTTACAAAGTAACCTCGGTCGCAGACAGGGCATTCCGCAACAATAAAAAGGTAACGAATCTCACAGTCGGCAAAAATGTCACGAAGATCGGCAAAAATGCGTTCAGCGGCTGCAAAAATCTAAAGACACTTACGATCAGGTCAACGAAGCTTACGAAGAAGGGACTTGCAGGCAGTTCGTTTAAGGGAATCAGTAAGAAAACCGTGGTCAAAGTGCCAAAAAACAAATTGAAAGCATATAAGAAGCTGTTACAATCAAAGGGACTGGATAAAAAGGTAAGGGTAAAATAGGAAATTGCTTGACTTTCGTATAGATAGGTATTACTATTAAAAATTAGTTGAGAATAACTATCAATAAAACGAGGGATAAAACATGACATTAGAAGCATTGCCAGTGGGAAAAACAGCACAGATCAAAGAAGTTGGCGGAGAGGGTGCACTCAGATGTCGGCTGCTTGATATGGGACTGATACCGGGGACACTTGTCACCGTAATAAAGATCGCACCAATGGGAGATCCCATTGAATTAAGACTCCGTGGATATGAACTGACGATCCGGATGGAAGATGCAAGAAAAATTGTATTGCAGGAAGAGGCAGAAGAAAAACCAAAAGTGGAGGAGACATTATGATATTTGCACTGGCAGGAAATCAGAACTGTGGAAAAACAACGCTATTTAACCAGTTAACCGGTGCAAATCAGCATGTCGGTAATTTCCCGGGAGTAACGGTTGACCAGAAGACAGGCGAAATCCGGTCTGCAAAAGATTGTTCGGTGGTGGATCTGCCTGGTATTTATTCTATTCGGCCATATACCAACGAGGAAATCGTGACAAGAGATTTTATTTTAAATGAAAAGCCGGATGGGATCATCAATATCGTGGATGCAACCAATATAGAACGTAATCTTTATCTGACTTTACAGCTATTGGAGATGCATATTCCTATGGTACTGGCTTTAAATATGATGGATGAAGTGCGTGGAAACGGTGGCGCAATTGATGTCAGGGGAATGTCGGAACGTCTTGGCATTCCGGTCATTCCAATCAGCGCAGCAAAAGATGAGGGAATCGAGGATCTGATCGAGGTTGCCATTCAGACGGCAAAAAGAAAGGAATACCCGAAAATAACGGATTTTTGTGAACAGGGACCGGTACATCGCTGCATTCATGCTGTTTCCCATCAGGTGGAGGATCATGCGGCGAAAATCGGAATGTCACCGCGATTTGCAGCAACCAAGATTGTTGAAAATGACACCGATATTATAGAACGGCTTGCGTTATCAGACAATGAACTTGAAATGATGGAACACAGTATCGAGGAGATGGAAAAGGACAGAGGACTGGACCGTAATGCTGCATTGGCAGATATGCGTTACCAGTTTATCGAGAAAGTCTGCGATAAGACTGTAAAAAAATGTCAGGAGAGTAAGGAACACATTAGAAGCGTAAAGATAGACGGTGTGCTGACCAATAAATATCTTGCAATCCCCATGTTTTTGGGCATCATGATACTGATCTTCTTTCTGACATTTCATGTGGTCGGAGCTGCATTAAGCGACCTTCTGGCAGAGGGCATCGATTTTGTGACAGCAGCATGTGACAGGGGACTTACAGCCTATGGCATCAATCCAGTGGTTAAAAGTCTGATCATTGATGGCGTATTTGCAGGCGTGGGAAGTGTGTTAAGCTTCCTGCCGGTTATTGTTGTGTTGTTTTTCTTCTTATCTATATTAGAAGATTCAGGATACATGGCACGTGTGGCATTTGTCATGGATAAGCCATTGCGTAAGATCGGACTTTCGGGAAGAAGTTTTGTGCCGATGCTGATCGGATTTGGATGTACGGTTCCGGCAGTAATGGCAACAAGAACACTTTCATCAGAGCGGGACAGAAAGATGACAATCATGCTGACTCCGTTTATGAGTTGTTCGGCAAAAATCCCGATTTACTCTGTTTTTGCAGCAGCATTTTTCCCGGGAAGAGAAGCACTTGTGATGATTTTCCTTTATTTGTCTGGAATTGTGGTTGGAATTGTCGCGGCAGCAGTATTAAATCACACAGCATTTCAGGGCAATCCGATCCCATTTGTCATGGAGCTGCCAAATTATCGGTTTCCATCTGCGAAAAGTGTGGGACAATTAATGTGGGAAAAAGCAAAGGATTTTATCGAGCGTGCATTTACAGTAATTTTTATGGCAACGATTATAATCTGGTTTTTACAGACTTTTGATACGAGATTTAATGTTGTAACAGATAGTGCAGATAGTCTGCTTGCCCAGGTAGGACAGCTGCTTGCACCGGTTTTTACACCGCTTGGTTTTTCGGATTGGAGAATTTCAACAGCCCTGATTACTGGTTTTACAGCAAAAGAAGCGGTTGTCAGCAGTTTGAGTGTGTTGACCGGAACCGCTATGGCAGATTTGAGCCAGGTACTTGGCAGCATGTTTACAGCACGTTCTGCCATTAGTTTTCTGCTTTTTACTTTGTTATATACACCATGTGTTGCAGCGATTGCAGCAATTAAACGTGAGATGGGCAGTGGGAAAAAGGCGTTCTGCATTGTATGTTTACAGTGTCTGATCGCATGGTGCGTGGCGTTTTTGGCATATCAGATAGGAGGCATTTTTGTTTAAATGCAGATTGTAGATTATATTTTGCTTGGAATGGTTGCAGTATGGATTGCTGCAGCCATCTTATTTTTAAAAAAGAAAAAAAAGAGTGGTTCCTGCCTTGGCTGCAGTTGTGATTCCTGCAATAAATGCCCTAAAAAATAGTTTTTCGGACATTTTTTTCCTTTTTAGCTGTGAGAACTTGCGAAAATAGGAAAAATGATGTAAAATTAATATACTTATGTCGAATTAGCAGAAGAAAAAGTAACATAAACCGGGAAAGGGGAATTTGAAATGAAAAAGAAAATCGTTGCAGGATTGCTGCTTACAACAGTTTTATGTATGACATTTGGCGGTTGTGGCAGTAATGCAGCAAATGAAAGCAGTGATGTTTCGGAAGCAGTTGTGCCGGGAGCAGAAACTTCTTCTACAGAGACAGTTTCTGGTACAGACGAGGCGGATAATGGTGTAGTGGAATTAACTGTGTGGTCAGAAGAGGATAACTTTGATCTGTTAAATCAGATGATAGACAGCTTCAAACAGAAATATGCAGGTCAGGCAGAGTTTGAGATCAATCTGGTGCAGGGCTCTGATTCCGAAACTAAGAATGTATTGCTCGGGGATATCCATAACGGGGCAGATGTATTCCCATTTGCAGATGACCAGCTCTCTGCCATGGTAGCAGCAGGAGCGTTATATCCGGTTCCGAATGCAGATGAGGTGAAGAATGCCAATATAGAAGAGGCAGTATCAGCGGCTTCCATTAATGGCACGCTTTACGCATATCCGATGACAGCTGACAATGGATATTTTCTCTACTATGATAAGAATGTACTCTCTGATGAAGATGTTCAGACGATGGATGGCATATTAGCAGCATTAGAAGCGGCAGGAAAGACATTTTCCATGCAGTTAAATTCCGGCTGGTATCTGTATTCTTTCTTTGGTAATACCGGATTGGAGTTTGGGGTTAATGATGATGGTGTGACCAACTATTGTAACTGGAACACAACAGAGGGAGATATCAAAGGCACAGATATTGCACAGGCGATTTTAAATATTACATCCAGCCCGGCATTTATTAATGAAGAGGACGGAGATTTTGTTGCCGGGATCCAGAACGGAAGCGTAGCAGCGGGAATCAGTGGTGTCTGGAATGCCGTTGCAGTGAAAGAGGCGTGGGGATCAGATTATGGTGCAGTAAAACTTCCGACCTATACGGTTGCAGGACAGCAGGTACAGATGGCATCTTTTACCGGATATAAGATGATGGGGGTCAATGCGTACTCCAAACATCCGGAATGGGCAGCAAAACTGGCAGACTGGTTTACGAATGAGGAAAATCAGACACTGCGTTTTGAGCAGAGAGACCAGGGACCATCTAACAGCAATGCGGCAGCTTCCGATGCTGTAAAACAGGTACCGGCAATTCAGGCAGTTATCGCACAGTCCCAGTATGGTAAGTTACAGCGTGTAGGAAACAGTTATTGGGATGCCTGCACAGCGTTTGCGGATACGATGGCAGCCGGCAATCCGTCAGGGCAGGATCTGCAGGAGATTATGGATACGTTAGTGGATGGTATTACCGCATCTGCTGCACAGTAAATGATAAGGAGGATATGTATCATTATGAAAAAACAGGGACGTTTCAGTACGAAAATGATCATTCTGATCCCGGTATTTATTCTCGGATTTGTATCTGTCATTTCCAGCATACTGGCAGTTCGAAACATTCGTAAGGTAAATGCAAATGCAACACAGATTGCAAACGGTTATATGGTATGTGTGGATGAGTTAGGGGATATTCAGACAGAAACCGAAAAGATCCATCGTTTGAGTCTTTCCCATATCGTGGCAACGGATTTGGACACGATGATCTCGCTGGTTGATACCATCCGTTCGGAACAGGCAGTTCTGGATGATTATTTGGCAGCGTTTGAGCAGTATGTGGATGACTCGGATCAGGACAATTATGAGGCGATTCTTTCCAATTATGAGGGATTAAAATATGAGATTGCAAACCTGATGGCATACAGTGCAAACGGAGATAAAGAGGCAGCCTATGCACTTGCCAATGGAGCAATTTCCGAGTATGCGACTGCTATGCAGGATAATATCAAAGCGATTCAGGAAGTGGTAAACAGTGGTGCAGAACAGGCAAAGGCACAGCTTGCATCCGTATACATCTATTCACTGACTGTCAGCATTATTACAATAGCGATCAGTGCAATCTCGCTGTTAACAGCAGCGTTTGCAGTAATGAAATTAGTTATTGTACCGCTTTCTAAAACGCAGAAAGAAATTAGCGAGATCATCGATGATATCGATCATCGTGAGGGTGATCTGACACGACGTGTGACCATCTTATCAAATCAGGAGGTTGCAGCAGTTGGAAGCGGTATCAATCTGTTTATGGGAAAATTGCAGGATATTTTTAAAATTATCATTAGCAACTCTAAACGTATGGAAACTGTAGTTAATGAAGTGCGTGACAGTGTTATGACTTCAAACAGTAGTGTGTCTGATCTATCTGCATTAACGGAGGAACTGTCAGCAACGATGCAGGAAATGTCAGAGAATGCATCACTCATTAACAGCAATACAGAGTCTGTTACCGGAGAGGTAAACCAGATTGCAGAGCGTACCACAGAAATCAATAATTATACCAAAGAAATGAAAGAACACGCCAATTCCATGGAAGCTGCAGCACGTACGAATATGGAGTCTACCGGCGTGAAAGTAAATGAGATCCTTGCAGTATTAAATCAAGCGATTGAAGACAGTAACAGCGTAAATCAGGTCAACAATCTGACCGACGATATCTTAAATATTGCAAGCCAGACCAACCTTCTTGCATTAAATGCTTCCATTGAGGCAGCAAGAGCAGGAGAGGCAGGACGTGGATTTGCAGTGGTAGCAACCGAAATCAGCCAGCTTGCAGCAGCCAGCCAGGAGGCAGCAAACCGTATCCAGCAGATCAATACAGTAGTCACAAATGCCGTACATAATCTGGCAGATAATGCAAACGGACTGGTACAGTATATGAATGATTCTATTTTACCAGAGTTTGAATCATTCGTAGAAGCGGGAAGCGAATATAAGAACAAGGCATCTTATATTGAAAATGCAATGAATGAATTTGAGACAAAAACAGATTCGTTAAAGAATACTATGGTAGAGATCCAGACTTCCATCAACACGATCGCACATGCGATTGAGGAAGGCGCCAATGGTGTCAGCAATGCAGCAGACAGCACACAGGTACTGGTTGGAGACATGGAAAATATCTCAAGCCGTATGGATGAAAACTTTGAGATCGCAACCGATCTGAAGAAAGAAACCGCGATCTTTACAAAACTGTAAAAGGTAAGAGAAAGAAAAGGGCATCACCGTAAAAGGTGGTGCTCTTTGTGCAATAAGCCTTGCCAGAATATCTGAATTGGTATATAATAATTTAGTTTTATATAGGAAAAATAAGGAGATATAAGGATGAGTAAAATTAGAACCAGATTTGCACCAAGTCCTACCGGAAGAATGCATGTAGGAAATCTGCGGTCTGCATTATATGAGTTTTTGATTGCAAAACATGAGGGTGGAGATTTTATGCTCCGTATAGAGGATACCGATCAGGAGCGTTTCGTTGAGGGAGCGGTCGATATCATTTATCGTACATTAGAGGAGACCGGATTAAAACATGACGAGGGACCGGACAAGGACGGTGGTTATGGACCGTATGTGCAGAGTGAGCGCATGAAGACCGGTATCTACATGAAATATGCAAAAGAATTAGTGGACAAGGGAGAGGCTTATTACTGCTTCTGTGACAAAGAGCGTCTTGCAACCTTAAAGACGGAGGTCGTTGAGGGAAAAGAGATCATGCTCTATGACAAACATTGCCTGCATCTAAGCAAAGAAGAAGTGGAGGCAAATCTTGCAGCAGGCAAGCCATTTGTAATCCGCCAGAACATCCCAAACGAGGGAACCACAACATTCCATGATGAATTATATGGAGATATTACCGTGGAAAACGCAGAGTTAGACGATATGATCCTGATCAAATCCGACGGATATCCGACCTACAACTTTGCCAATGTAGTAGATGATCATACCATGAATATCACACATGTGGTACGTGGAAATGAGTATCTGTCATCCTCTCCGAAATATCAGAGATTATACGATGCCTTTGGATGGGAGTCACCGGTCTATATCCATCTGCCACTGATCACGGATGAAAACCATAAGAAATTATCAAAAAGAAGTGGGCATTCTTCTTTTGAGGATTTATTAGAGCAGGGATTTTTAACCGAGGCGGTCGTAAACTATATCGCACTTCTTGGATGGAGTCCGGAAGATAACCGTGAGATCTTCTCGTTGGATGAACTGATCAAAGAGTTTGATTACCACAGGATCAGCAAATCACCGGCAGTATTTGATTACACCAAGTTAAAATGGATGAACGGCGAATACATCAAGGCAATGGACTTTGACGCATTCTATGAAAAAGCAGAACCATACCTGAAAAAAGTCATCACAAAAGATCTTGACTTAAAGAAGATCGCAGCAATGGTAAAAACCAGGATTGAGGTATTCCCGGATATCGCAGAGCATGTAGATTTCTTTGAGACACTTCCTGAGTATGACATTGCGATGTACACACACAAGAAGATGAAGACCAACGCAGAGACATCCCTTGCCGTATTAAAAGACGTGCTTCCAATGTTAGAGGCACAGGATGATTTCAGCAATGATGCTCTGTATGCACTTCTTCTCAAATATGTAGAGGAAAAAGGTGTGAAAAATGGTTATGTAATGTGGCCGATCCGTACTGCAGTATCTGGAAAACAGATGACACCGGGCGGTGCAACTGAGCTGATGGAGGTGCTCGGCAAAGAGGAGAGCATAACACGTATCCGCAAGGGAATCGAATTGTTAGAAGCTGCTTTATAAAAGCAGACATGAGGTAATTATGGATTTAAACCCGTCTCAGGCAAGTGCCATCCGGCACAAGGAGGGACCGATGCTAGTCTTAGCCGGTCCCGGGAGCGGGAAAACGCTTGTGATCACCGAGCGTACTCGCTATCTGATAGAAGAATGTCATATTTCCCCTTCCAATATTTTAGTTATCACGTTTACAAAAGCAGCGGCAACCGAGATGAAAGAACGCTTTCAGAGGCGAATGGGCAGAGCCTGTCCAGTCACATTTGGAACGTTTCATGCCGTTTTTTTTATGATACTCAAACATGCGTATCATTATACGGCGGAAAATATCATGAAAGAAGAGCAGAAGTTCCAGTGTATCCGTGAGATCGTGACAAAACATAAGTTAGAGTATGAGGATGAAACAGAGTTCCTGACCGCAATCTTAGGCGAAATCAGTGCGGTAAAGAATACCGGGATTGAGATTGCACATTATTATTCGAAAAACTGTGCGGAAACGGTATTTCGACGGATCTTTAACGAGTATCAGGAATACCTCTACCGCCATGGCAAGATCGATTTTGATGATATGTTAGTCTATACAAAAGAACTTTTTTTAGAGAGGAAAGACATTTTAAGCGCATGGCAGAAAAAATATCCCTATATCCTGATCGATGAGTTTCAGGATATCAATAAGATCCAGTATGATGTGGTAAAACTGTTAGCAGGCGACAGCCAGAATCTGTTTGCGGTCGGGGATGATGATCAGTCGATCTACCGGTTCCGCGGGGCAAAACCGGAGATCATGCTTCATTTTAAAGAGGACTTTAAAGAGGCAGAAACGGTGCTGCTCGATACCAATTACCGTTCGACGGTGCCGATCGTGACCGCGGCAGGCAATGTCATAAAGTATAATAAAGAACGTTTTCCAAAGAAGATACAGGCAGCCGGGGGAGATGGCGCGGCGGTGGAATATCTGCTGTTTGAAGGACAGCGGGAAGAAAATGCAAGGATCATCTGGGATATCCAGGAAGCCATCGACCATGGGGCCAGTTACCGCGATTTTGCCATTCTATTTCGCACCAATATGCAGCCAAGACTTTTGATGGAACAGCTGATGGCGTATAATATCCCGTTCCGCACCAGAGACAGCATCCCAAATCTGTACGAACACTGGCTTGCAAAAGACCTCTTTGCCTATATCAGGATCGCGATGGGAAGTCGGGAGAGACGGGATTTCTTACAGATCATGAACCGTCCGAAACGTTATATCAGCAGGGATTCTTTAGATGAGCCGACAGTTGCATTTGATGTGTGGGAATGGTATTACGAGGAACAGCCATGGGTGGCAAAGCGGATCGGACAGTTAGAACACGATATCAAAGTACTGGAGCGTTTAAGTCCGTATGCAGCCATCAATTACATACGAAAAGCCATCGGCTATGATGAATTTTGCGCAGAATACGCAGATTACCGCAGAATGAAGGTGGAAGACCTTTATGAGGTGTTAGATGAATTGCAGGAAAGCGCGAAAGATTACAAAGACTACGACGGATGGTTTTCCCATATTGAAACCTATACAAAAGAATTGCAGGAAGTATACCGCCTGCAGAACCAGAACATGGAGAGCGTAACTTTGGCAACCCTGCACAGTGCGAAGGGATTAGAATATGAAAATGTCTATCTGATCGATGTCAACGAAGGGGTAATGCCCTATAAAAAAGCAGTATTAGACAATGAGATCGAAGAAGAACGCCGGATGTTCTATGTCGGCATGACAAGGGCAAAAAAAAATCTGCATCTCTTTGCAGTCAAAAAACGGAACAATAAAGATGCAGAAATTTCAAGATTTATCAAAGAAGCACAGACTCCGTAAGGTTTAGTCCTCCATGGAGTCGAACTCTTCTTCGTCTAAAAGCTCGTCGAAACGATCGGCAACAGCTTCGTATTCGTCATCATCCTGAATGTTGTCGAGAGAAGGATTGCCTTCTTCGTCCTCAAAGTAACGATAAATAAATACTTCACCATCCTCGTTTGGCTCACCTTTTTCATCAAGCGGAAGCAGTGCGATATAATCCTGTTCTCCTACGGTGAAGATCGTGAGGATTTCACATTCTGCCTGTGTGCCGTCATCAAGTTCTAAGGTGACTAAGATATCGTCATCTTCGTTATTGGTATTATTTGATGCCATGTCAGTTCCTCCTTTTACAATAGATGAAATTATCATACCATACAAATTCCGGAATGAACAGTACAAAAATAGAGATATTGAAAAGAAACAAAAATCATGTATAATAAAGAATAGAGTTACGAGTAGAAGGAAAAGACAACAGACAGGTAAGGGTGACCGAAGATATGGGCGATAGAATACGAGAAGGAAATTACGAAAAAATGGGGCTGGTGCGAAAAGGGGATGCGGCAATTTTTACCTTTGAAGGGGAAAAAGAAGATGATTGCAGCATTCTTTTTTATGGCAAAAATTTCGAACTGACTGAGAAAATCAAAGTGCCGGAGCACTATTGCCGTGGTGCACTCCGCTCGGTCTGTATCGAGGGCCTGCCACAGAAAAACTTAAGATACAACTATGAGATCAACGGCGTTATAAAGACGGATGATTATGCGAGGAGCATCGTAGGAAGAGAAAAATGGAACGACGCAAAAAGGGCAGAACGCAACTATCTGATCTGTGGCGGGGATATCCCGGAGGAAAGCTTTGACTGGCAGGAGGATGTGTTGCCGGACATTCCAAGAAGCCGGATGATGATGTATAAGCTGCATGTCCGTAATTTTTCCATGGATGCCGGGGTGCGTGGCAAGAAGAGAGGCACTTTTGCAGCGGTCATGGACAAAATCCCATATCTGAAGTCGCTTGGAGTGACAACAGTCGAGTTTATGCCGGTCTATGAGTTCGAAGAGATGGTACTGCCAAAGGTAAGCCCATTACCGGATTATTTAAAATGGGAGAGCAGAGAAGTCGATAAGATTAAACCACAGATGGCAGAACCGACCGGAAGAGTAAACTGCTGGGGATATGTGCCGGGCAGTTATTTTGCACCAAAGGCATCCTACAGCAGCACGCCAAGGGCTGATATCGAGTGGAAAACACTTATCCGGGAGCTTCATAAAAACAAGATGGAGTGTGTGATGGAGCTGTTTTTTGATGAGAAAGTCAACCAGAATATCATCCTGGATGCACTGCGTTTCTGGGTCAGGGAGTATCATGTGGATGGCTTCCATCTGGTTGGCAATTCCATCCCGATCACGGCGATTGCACAGGATCTGCTGTTGCGCCGCACCAAGCTTTATTACACCGGGTTTGCGCCGGTACTGCTTGAAGATGAAAAGCCATATCATCATTTATATGTCTACACGGATGAATACCTCTATCCGTCGCGCAAGATGTTAAACCACATGGGCGGCGAATTGACAGAGTTCCTCTGCCAGCAGAGAAAACAGCATAAGGTGCAGGGATTTGTCAATTATATTGCCAATCATGATGGATTTACACTTGCAGATGTGTTCCGTTATTGTGAGAAGCACAATGAGGGCAACGGAGAGGACAACTGCGACGGAAACAACTGGAATTATAGCAATAATTGTGGCGTGGAGGGATCAAGCCGGAAGCGTTTTGTAGAAAAAATGCGGAAAAAACAGCTTAAAAATGCCATTGCCATGCTCTATACAGCACAGGGAGTGCCGCTTCTTTATGCAGGAGATGAATTTGGAAATTCCCAGAATGGAAATAACAATGCGTATTGTCAGGACAATCCAGTGGGCTGGCTGAACTGGAAAAATGAAAAACAGTATGGCTGGCTGGTTTCCTTTGTGACCCAAATGGCACAGTTCAGGCAGGCACATCCGGTAATCTCATCGGAACTGCCGATGCAACAGAATGATTATGCCAGAAAAGGCTTCCCGGATCTGTCTTATCATGGCGAGAATGCCTGGATTAGCGCGTTTTCGTCGGACAGACAGGCGGTTGGTGTGATGTATTGTGGGGCATATGCAAAGAAATCCGATGGGAGCGAGGACGATTTTGTCTATATCGGATATAATTTTCACAGCGGCAGGTCAGATCTTGCACTTCCAAAACTGCCGGAGAAGAAAAAGTGGTATCTGGTGGCAAATACTGCCTTAGAAGAACCATTTTTAGAGCAGCAGGAGAAGCTGGATGACCAGTATCTGCTTACGATGGAGGGACAGTCTGTCTCATTGCTCATTGGAATAGAGGAAAAATGAAAAGGAGATGCTGAAATTGAAGGCGTTAGAACATTTGCGTACGATCAACCATCATAAAAGACTGGTGATGGAGGGGTGCTTTAAGATCGGTCTGTACCGTCAGGGACTGTTACATGATCTGTCAAAGTACACTCCGACAGAATTTTTAGTTGGATGCAAATATTATCAGGGAAATATGAGCCCGAACAATGCAGAGCGGGAGGCAATCGGATATTCCTCTGCCTGGCTGCATCACAAGGGCAGGAATAAACACCACATGGAATACTGGATCGATTATGGCACAGGAAAAGAGGGAGCCGGACACGGCCGCATGTGTGGTATGAAGATGCCGCTCAATTTTGTCGCAGAGATGTATGTGGACCGGGTATCCGCCTCAAAAAATTATCAGAAAGAGGCTTACAGACAGGACAGTGCCCTAAGATATTATATGAAAGGCAGAGGACACTACCTGCTTCATGAGGACACGCAGGCGATGTTAGAACTGCTTTTGGTCTACCTGGCAGTCAAAGGAGAGGACAGAGTCAACGATTTCTTAAAATACAGAGTTTTGCGGGGCAAGGTACCCTATCAGAAGGATGTTTTGGTTAAGATGCGCAGAAGTCTGGAAAAAAAGCTGCCATATCCTCTGGAAGAGTTGCAGACAAATCCATAGTGGTTCCGGTGATCGGATGGGAAAAGATTAAGCGGTGGGCATGAAGTGCCTGCCGCTTTATTAAATTGTTGTCGGGATGGTAGAGAAAATCGCCGATCAGTGGGTGACCGATATAACTCATATGGACACGGATCTGGTGGGTTTTTCCAGTATCTAAGTGAAGTGAAAGCAGAGAAAGCCCGTTTCGCTCTGCCAGTTTCCTGTAATGTGTGACAGCCGTTTCACCGCGCAGAAAATTGACCTCACGCTCAATGGTGGAGCCGTCTTTTCGCGCAATCGGTGCATCAATCGTGCCGGCGTCGTCGGTACTTCCCTCCACGATGGCAAGGTATTCGCGGGAGATCTCACGGCGTGTCATGGCATTGTTTAAAATGGCGGCACTTAACATATGTTTTGCAACAATGGTAAGACCGGTCGTGTCGCGGTCAAGACGGTTGATGCAGCGGAAAGGACAGGGTGTGCCACACGAATCAAAATAACCGGTAACGGCATTTGCAAGCGTGGATTCGTGGTGTCCCATCGAAGGATGGATCGGCATATGGGCAGGCTTATTTAGGACGAGGATATCTTTGTCCTCATAGCAGATGGAAAGAGGGATGTCTGCTGGGATGATGTTTTTGGAACTATCCCGTTCTTCTAAAGTAATTGTTAAAAGATCTCCTTCTTTTAAGGGAGTTTTAAGCAGGGTGCAGGTGCCATTTAACAGAACGCTGCCTGTGTTTTTCCTCAGATAGACGAAGACGGTATGCGGATAGCCGAGATTTTTCAGGTAATCCTGAATGGAAACTGGCGTATGCAGGTCGTTTTGTGTGATGGAATAGGTTAAAATGCGTTTCATATGGTTATTTTCCTGCCTTTTTCTAAGTGATTCTACCGATTATCTTATCTCGAAAAAAAGTCCGTGGCAAGAAAAAGATTTTTTAAAGGGGAAAAGCACGGAGAAGTTGACCCACTCATAGAATGTATTAATAAAGTTTTTAGGGTGTGCAGTGAAAACTTTTTTAACTCCCTTAACACCAGAGCAGGAAAGCGATTGTCTGAAAAAATGGAAAAATGGTGATTTAGAGGCAAAAAAAGAACTGATTTTGCGTAATATGCGTCTGGTTGCGCATGTCGCAAAGAAATACCAGAACTCGGAGGAGGACATGGAAGATCTGATCTCAATCGGAACCATCGGACTCATCAAAGCCATTGCCACCTATAAAGAGGATTACGGGAGCAGGCTTGCCACCTATGCCGCCAGATGTATTGACAACGAGCTGCTGATGCATTTTCGGGCAAAAAAGAAAACATCCAGGGAAGTTTCTTTGTATGAGCCGATCGGCACGGACAAAGAGGGAAACCAGATCCAGTTGTTAGATGTCGTGGAAACTGAGGAAATCGATGTTGTGGAGGAGATGGAGCGGCAGTCACAGATTGGAAAGATCTTAAAACTGGTGCCGTGCGTGTTGGATGAGAGGGAACAGTTTATCATTATAAGACGGTATGGACTCTATGGGCAGAAGGTGCTGACACAGCGGGAGATTGCAAAGAATATCGGCATATCACGCTCCTATGTATCGAGAATGGAAAAAAAGGCACTTGAAAAATTGCGAAAAAATCTCTAAAACACTTTTAAAAGCAAACTGGATATGATATTCTTTTAACAGGTGTTTTCTGCCGCCCGTATCTGGGCGGCAAATGCACGTCTCTTTTTTAGTTCTTTGTAGCGGTTCGTCTACAGATTCCTATTTTCTGGTACAGGAAAAGGAGAAAATATGTATAGCAGCGTAGAAACGGCGATCTTGCACGGCATTTACAGTATACCGGTTCTGGTAGAAGCAGATGTCAGTGATGGACTGCCAATGTTTGAAATGGTTGGATTTTTAGCATCAGAGGTAAAAGAATCCAAAGAGCGGGTGCGTACCGCGTTGAAAAACAGCGGATATCTGCTGCCGCCCAAGCGGATTACGGTGAATTTTACACCGGCAAATATCAGAAAGTCGGGTTCCGGGTTTGACCTTCCAATCGCCATTGCAGTACTGGCAGCACTTGGCATGCTTTCCGGCGCGTGCGGAAAAGATCTGCTGATCAAAGATTTGCTGATCTTAGGAGAGGTAGGACTTGATGGAACAACAAAGCCGATCGCAGGGATTTTACCCATGGTCGCAGAGGCAAAAGAACGTGGGATGACACACTGTATTGTCCCGCGTGAAAATGTGGAGGAAGCGAAGCTGATCGCAGGCATGACAGTCTGGGGCGCAGACAGTATCAAAACGGCGATGCAGATCATACAGACGGGCATTTATGAAGAGCCCCCAAAGCCATATAATATAGAAGAAACAGCGAATGAGGAAACAATGCCGGATTTTGCAGACGTGCATGGGCAGAAAATGGCAAAGCGCGCGTGCGAGATCGCGGCATCCGGGATGCACAATCTGCTGCTGATCGGACCGCCCGGAGCAGGCAAAACGATGCTTGCTTCAAGAATCCCAACGATCCTCCCGGGACTGTTGGAAGAAGAGCGGATGGAACTCTCCAAAATCTACAGTGTCAGCGGACTGATGAAAAAGGGGATGAAACTGGTCGAAAACAGACCATTCCGGGCACCGCATCACACCATTACAGCGCAGGGGCTTGCAGGGGGAGGAGCAATCCCGAAACCGGGAGAGATCTCGCTTGCGCACAAGGGGGTTCTTTTTCTGGACGAACTGCCGGAATTTCAGAAAAATACGCTTGAAATTTTGCGGGAGCCGATGGAAGAAAAGAAGATCAGTCTGGTGCGGTTAAATGCGAGCTATGAATATCCGGCTGATTTTATGCTGGTGGCAGCGATGAATCCCTGTAAATGTGGGTACTACCCGGATGTCAGAAGATGCAGCTGCACGAAAAGTGCGGTCGAGCGTTACTTAGGAAGGATCAGCAGACCTTTGTTGGACCGCATGGATCTGTGCGTTGAGACCGCGATGGTATCCTATGCGGATCTAAAGTCATCTGGAAAAGAGGAATCCTCAAAATTGATCCGAAGCCGTGTGGAGGCAGCGAGGCAGATCCAGAGAGAGCGGTATCAGGGCGAACCATTTTTCTATAACAGCCAGATACCGGCGGGCAGGTTAGAAGAATACTGCGCCTTAAGCCACGCGCAGGAACAGTATATGGAACGAGTCTATAGGAGGCTGAACCTGACCGCGCGCTCTTACCATAAGATCTTAAAAGTGGCGCGCACGATCGCAGATCTGGAAGGAAGCAGACAGATCACGGATGGCCATTTAAATGAGGCGGTGTGTTATCGCGATATGGACTTAAAATATTGGAATGGAAACGGGGGTGAGGCATAAAATGAATTATTCCTACTGGCTTTCCAATATCCCGGAAATAAAGATCCGCACGATTGACCGCATTCTTCCTGTGGCAGGAAGTGCGAGAGATCTTTATTTTATGAGCGAAAAGCAGTTACTGATGCTGCCGGGCATCACAGAGAAACAGGTCGCTGCCATTTTGGCGAGTAAATGTCTTGACTATGAGACGTCGTATATGAAACTGGCAGAGCAGGGCATCTGGTTTGTATCGAGGGAAGATGCCTCGTTCCCGGAAAAATTAAAGGTGATCCCGGATGCACCGTACAGTCTGTACGTGAGAGGAAAAATGCCTGATCCTGCAAAAAAGACAGTGGCGATCGTGGGGGCGAGAAAATGTTCTGCATATGGACATTCCATTGCAGAAAAGATCGGAAAACGCCTCGCAGAGTGTGGGGCGCAGGTTGTGAGTGGAATGGCACAGGGCGTTGATGGGGACGGTCACCGCGGAGCAATTAATGGAGGTGGGCAGACATTTGCTGTGCTTGGTTGTGGTGTGGATGTCTGTTACCCGAAATTTCATCAGAAATTATATGAAGATATTTTAAAGGATGGAGGGATCTTATCCGAATATGCACCTGGGACACCACCGCTTCCTGCACTGTTTCCGGCAAGAAACCGAATTATTTCCGGACTTTCGGATATAGTAGTGGTGGTAGAGGCAAAAACAAGGAGCGGCTCGCTGATCACAGCAGATGATGCGCTCGAACAGGGAAAGGAAATTTACGCGGTCCCGGGCAGGCTCTACGATGACTTAAGTGCCGGCTGCAACAGCCTGATCCACCAGGGCGCGGGCATTATTTCGGATGTGGAAGAATTTATAAAAGAGCTTGAATTATGCGACTTTTCAGGGGGAATACAGGAAAGTCTGACAAAATTATTACTTGCAAAAGAAGAAAGCATGGTGTATAGTTGTTTAAGTTTACGACCGAAAAGTATCGAAGAGTTGTTAAATGAGACCGGCTTGGAAATGGCGCAGATGATCGCGATTTTATCTGGTCTGTTGGAAAAAGGCTTTGCTGCGGAAACGGTCAAAAATTATTATATGAAAAAGATATAAGCATTTTCACATAAAAGGAGAGGAAGGAATGGCAAAGTACCTTGTAATCGTGGAGTCACCGGCAAAGGTAAAGACGATCAAAAAATTTCTGGGTAAAAACTATGAAGTGGTTGCATCAAACGGACATGTAAGGGATTTACCAAAGAGCCGGATGGGAATCGACGTAGAAAATGATTTCGAACCGAAGTATATTACCATCCGGGGGAAAGGTGATATTCTTGCAAAACTGCGCCGTGAAGTAAAAAAAGCGGACCGTGTCTATCTTGCAACTGACCCTGACCGTGAGGGAGAGGCTATTTCATGGCACTTAAGTCAGGCGCTCAAACTGGAAGATAAAGATGCACAGCGTATCACGTTCAACGAGATCACACAGCATGCAGTAAAAGAGTCTTTAAAATCGCCGAGAAGCATTGATATGAATCTGGTGGATGCACAGCAGACCAGACGTATCTTGGACCGTATGGTAGGTTATGAGATCAGTCCGGTGCTCTGGGCAAAGGTAAAAAGGGGCCTGAGTGCCGGAAGAGTACAGTCTGTGGCACTTCGGATCATATGTGACAGAGAAGAGGAGATCAATGCATTTATCCCGGAAGAATACTGGACGTTAGATGCCATGCTTTCCGTAAAGGGGGAAAAGAAACCGCTGCTTGCCAAATTCCATGGAGACGAAAATGGAAAGATCACAATCTCAAACCGTGCAGAGGTTGAGCAGATCATGAAAGAACTTGGACAGGAGAAATTTCAGGTTCTGGAAGTAAAAAAAGGAGAGCGTGTGAAAAAGGCACCATTGCCATTTACCACGAGTACACTTCAGCAGGAGGCATCCAAGGCACTTAACTTCCCAATCTCCAAAACGATGCGGATCGCACAGCAGCTCTATGAAGGAGTTGATATCAAAGGACAGGGAACGGTCGGTCTGATCACCTATCTGCGTACGGACTCCGTGCGGATCTCAGAAGAGGCAGATGAGCAGGCGAGAGAATATATCACAAATGCTTATGGAGAATCTTATGTTGCAGCGCGCACCACAGAAAAAAAGAGTGGAGCAAAGATACAGGATGCGCACGAGGCAATCCGTCCATCTGATATCAACCGTACACCGGTACTGGTTAAAGAATCGTTATCCAGAGATCAGTTCCGTTTGTACCAGCTGATCTGGAAACGTTTCACTGCCAGCCGTATGTCACCGGCAGTTTACGAGACCACGAATGTGAAGATCGGTGCAGGAAAATATCGTTTCGGAGTATCCGCATCCAAGATCGCATTTGATGGTTTCATGTCCGTGTATACAAGCGAAGAGGACGAAAAGGCAGAGAACAATGTCTTATTGAAATCAATTGATGAGACTACAGAGCTTTCCATGAAAGAACTGGAAGAAAAACAGCACTTTACCCAGCCACCGGCACATTATACGGAGGCATCTTTAGTAAAGACACTGGAAGAACTTGGAATTGGACGACCAAGTACCTATTCTCCGACGATCACGACTATTCTAGGAAGAAGGTATATTGTCAAGGAAGCTAAAAACCTCTATGTGACAGAGCTTGGAGAAGTGGTAAATCAGATCATGAAGGAATCTTTTCCGTCCATCGTAGATGAACATTTTACCGCAAATATGGAATCGCTCTTAGACAGCGTGGAGGCAGGACAGATCGGCTGGAAAGTGGTTGTACGGAATTTCTATCCGGATCTGGATGCAGCAGTCAAGGCAGCACAGAAGGATCTGGAAAAAGTCAAGATCGAGGACGAAGTTTCTGATGTCGTATGTGAGCTCTGTGGCAGGAACATGGTCGTCAAATATGGTCCTCATGGCAAATTTTTAGCATGCCCGGGTTTCCCGGAGTGCCGCAACACCAAACCATATCTGGAAAAGATCGGTGTTGCATGTCCGAAGTGCGGAAAAGAAGTGGTATTGCGTAAGACCAAAAAGGGCAGAAAATATTATGGTTGTGAAAACAATCCGGACTGCGATTTTATGAGCTGGTCAAGGCCGGTAAAAGAGAAGTGTCCGAAATGCGGAGGCTACATGGTCATCAAAGGAAATAAGATCGTCTGCGCTGATGAGCAGTGTGGTTATGTCACAGAAAAAGAGAAAGAAAATGATTAAAAATTCTGTAAAAAATATGAAAAATATTGAATTTTCAGAATAAACATGCTAAAATGAATACCATAAAAAGGCTTGTATCAATAGGTAGGAGGCACATGTATGAGTGTTCAATTATTAGATAAAACAAGAAAAATCAACAAGCTGTTACACAATAACAACTCATCCAAGGTCGTATTTAACGATATCTGCGATGTATTAAAAGAAATCTTGCAGTCTAACATTCTTGTAATCAGCAAAAAAGGAAAAGTCTTAGGTACGGGCGTATGTCCGGGAGTCAGTGAGATCAATGAACTGATCGTAGACGAAGTTGGCGGTTTCATTGACGGAATGTTAAACGAGAGACTTTTGGGAATCCTTTCGACGAAGGAGAACGTTAATCTTGAGACGCTTGGTTTTGTGGATGATGTGAAGAAATATACCGCGATCATCACACCGATCGATATTGCGGGTGAACGTCTGGGTACCTTATTCGTATACAGAGAGGATCGCCAGTACGATATCGATGATATCATCCTGAGTGAATACGGCACCACAGTAGTCGGACTTGAGATGATGCGTTCTGTAAACGAGGAGAACGCAGAGGAGACCAGAAAGGTTGCCATCGTAAAATCAGCGATCAGCACACTTTCCTTCTCAGAGCTCGAAGCGATCATCCATATTTTTGATGAGTTGGAGGGAAAAGAGGGCATTCTTGTTGCAAGTAAGATTGCGGATCGTGTTGGCATCACACGTTCTGTCATTGTCAATGCACTGCGTAAATTTGAAAGTGCAGGCGTGATCGAGTCACGTTCCTCTGGTATGAAAGGAACTTACATCAAAGTATTAAATGATGTTGTGTTTGATGAATTAGACCAGATTAAAAAACAAAATCAAAAAAAATAAAAAAATTTTTAAAAGGGTTTCATGTCATAAAATGAGCCCTTTTTTTGTGTCAAAATACCTAGGAATAAATGCCTAAAAAACCAGTAAAACCAGTACTTTTGGACTGCTTAAAAAAAGATGACAGAAGAGGTCATTTTATACAAATATCTTGTGTCGAATGCCGTAAAAACGCACAACATAATGTAAAAAAACGGAAAAAAACACTTGTCTTTTTCCTAGAATATTCTATAATGGAATAAGATTATTGTAGAAAAAGTGTATTTTGAAGGGAGAGACAGTATGTTCAGTACGAACGCATTTGATTATATTAATGTGCTCGATAAGGCTGCAGATGCGAGCTGGCTTCGGGAAAATGTGATTACAAACAATATTTCAAATATTGATACTCCAGGGTATAAAAGGCAGGATGTGGATTTTAAATCAGTTCTGAAAAAGGAGATGGGCAGTTCAAGATATACCTCACTGGATAAAAAGGTTCGTGAACTCAACACAGATCTGAGTACACTTGATGTGTCTTCTTATACGGATTCATCCAATTATTCCTACCGCCTGGATGGAAATAACGTAGATGAGAATACCGAGAACTCAGAACTGGCATCCGAGTCATTACGTTATCAGCTTTTGACATCATCGATCAATGGTGATTTTTCAAGAATACAGACGGTACTTAAATAGGGAGGATTTTTATGGGATTATTTCAGGCATTTGACATAAGCGCAAGTGGTATGACAGCAGAGCGTTTCCGTATGGACACCATTGCGCAGAATATCGCCAATGTAAATACAACAAGAACAGAGGATGGTACACCGTACCGTCGTAAAGTGGTTACTTTTGCAGAAAAGACAGTGACACCGTTTACGACTTATTATGAGTCAGCACGTGCAAGAGCAGTCGGCAATGGTGTAAAGGTTACCTCAGTAAAAGAAGATGATACGACAGATTTTAAGATGGAATACGATCCGTCTCATCCGGATGCGGATGAAAATGGTTATGTATATTATCCGAATGTAAATACGGTCACAGAGATGACAAACCTGATCGATGCTACCCGTGCTTACGAGGCCAATACAACCGCTTTCGAGGCGACAAAGAGCATGGTAAAGGCGGCTTTGGAGATTGGACAGTAGGAAATAAGTATGAGATAAACGCCGCCATGCGGTAAGAAATGGAGTGAAAAAAGATGGATATTACCTCTTTGACAGGGATCAGCTCAGACTATCTGAATTCGGTGGCATCCCAGAAACAGCTGGTAAATACAGATGAGAGTTTCCAGTCCGCATTAGATGCAGCAGTAGGAATGCTGACAGAGACAAATGATTTGGAAAATGATGCAACAGCAGCACAGATGGAATTTGCACTTGGACTTGCAGATAATCCACATGATATGCAGATTGCTGCAAAGAAAGCATTGACAGCGTTGCAGTACACAACAGCGGTACGTGACAAGCTGCTCGAAGCTTACAAAGAAATTATGAATATGCAGATTTAATGATTGGAGTCAGATAGTATGCCAGAACAAGTGCAAAAAATAGCAAATCAGATCCTGGAATGGTGGAAGAAATTTAATACAAAACAGAAAGCATTGCTGATCAGTATCGTTGCCACCATCATATTAGCGTTAGTGATACTGGCGGTACTCGTAAGCAAACCTACAATGGTGGTGCTTCATCAGTGTACCACAACCTCAGAGGCAGGAGAAGTAAAAGACCTTCTGGATAAAGAGGGAGTTTCCTATCAGCTTTCTGATGACGGACTGACGTTTTATGTAGATCAGAAGGATAATGCAAACGCATCTATCCTGTTAGGACAAAATGGTATTCCAAGTGCAGGATTTAGTATTGATGATGTATTCAGTGGCGGTTTCAGTTCAACAGAGTCAGATAAGAACAAAAGATATAAACTTTATCTGCAGAACCGTTTTGAAGAACAGCTAGAGACACTCTCTAATGTAGAAAGCGCATCCGTTGATATAGATCCACCGGCAGATGACGGAACGATCATTGCAAGAAATCAGGAAACTTATGCAGCTGTTGTGCTGACACTTTCCGATGAGATGAGTGATGAACAGGCAGCGGGACTTGCAAAATACATCGCGGCACAGGTTGGAAACGCTACGACGGATAATATCGTTATCCTTGACCAGAATTCAAACCTGCTGTTTGCCGGCGGAGACTCTGACAGTAATATGGGAGCTGCCAGCACACAGTTTTCCTTAAAAGCGAAAGTAGAAAACCAGGTCAGAAGTAAAGTAAAAGATGTGTTGGTTGGTTCTGGAATTTATGATCATGCGGAAGTATCACCGGAGATTGATATCAACTTCGATGAGAGCAGTGAGGCAACACATGAGTATTATGCACCAGATGGTCAGACCAATGGTATGATCGGTAAAGTCAGTGAGTATGAGTCTGAGTCAGAGGGAGGTGCAGCGGCAGTTCCTGGTACAGATTCAAACAGTGACAATACGACTTATATGATCGAGGATAACGATTACACCCATTCTACTGTATCCGATAAGACAACCGATTATCAGAATAACGAAAAAATCACAGAGAGCAAGTCAACCGGTGGCAAGATCAATTACGATACTTCATACCTGTCTGCAGCAGTAAAGACCTATACGGTATACTCTGAGGATGTATTAAGAGCGTCCGGTGCACTTGACAACATGACATTTGATGAATACATTGCAGCCAACAGTACACCGACCAGAACAGAAGTGGATCAGGAATACTACACGATGATCGCCAACGCAACTGGTATCCCGGTAGATAATATTACAATCGTTGCAACCGATGAACCAGTGTTCCAGTATTCAACCGGTGGCAGAACCTGGTCTGATTATTTACAGATTATTTTGGCAGTGCTGATCTTCTTACTGTTAGGATATGTTGTATTCCGCAGCACAAGAAAAGAAAAAGTGGTAGAAGCCGAGCCGGAGCTTTCCGTGGAGAGTCTGCTTGAATCTACGAAAGAGAACCAGGATGAACTGGCAGACATTGGATATGCTGAGAAGTCTGAGACCAGACTTTTGATAGAAAAATTTGTAGAGGAGAACCCAGAAGCAGCAGCGTCATTATTACGCAACTGGTTAAATGAGGGGTGGGATTAATTTATGGCAGCAACAGAGGAATTGAGTGGAGTACAAAAGGCAGCGATCCTGCTGATTGCACTCGGACCGGAACGGTCCGCCGATTTATTCAAACATCTGAAAGAGGATGAGATTGAGGAGTTGACACTGGAGATTGCAAATACCAGAAGTGTTTCTCCTCAGTTAAAAGAGGATGTGTTAAATGAGTTCTATCAGATCTGTTTGGCACAGCAGTATATAGCAGAAGGTGGTATCGGATATGCCAAGGAGCTGCTTGACAAGGCACTTGGTGCAGATAAGGCACAGGAAGTTATCACAAAACTTACGGCATCTCTTCAGGTTCGCCCGTTCGAATTTGTGCGTAAGACAGATCCAAGCCAGTTACTGAACTTTATCCAGGACGAGCATCCACAGACGATCGCGATGATTCTGTCATATCTGACAGCAGCACAGGCATCTATGGTGCTTGGCTCCCTGCCACCTGAGAAACAGGCTGATGTAGCAAAACGTATCGCAATGATGGATCGTACTTCGCCGGATGTGATCAAGGAGGTAGAGCGTGTGTTAGAGAGAAAGCTTTCTTCTCTGGTCAATCAGGATTATACGATTGTCGGTGGCGTAGATGCAATCGTAAACATTTTAAATACGGTAGACCGTTCTACCGAGAAACACATTATGGAATCACTCGAGATCGAAGAGCCAGAACTTGCAGACGAGATCCGCAAGAAGATGTTCGTATTCGAGGATATCTTATTGCTGGATGATCGTGCAATTCAGCGAGTACTCCGTGATGTAGACAACTCTGATCTTGGTGTGGCATTGAAGGGTGCAAATGAAGAAGTACAGAATGTGATCTTCAAGAACCTGTCAAAACGTCTTGCAGCAATGATCAAAGAGGATATGGAATTTATGGGTCCTGTTCGTATGAAGGACGTTGAAGAAGCACAGCAGAAGATTGTAAGTGTGATCCGTAAGTTAGAGGATGCAGGAGAGATCGTAATCTCCAGAGGCGGAGGTGACGAGATCGTTGTCTAATCTTTATAAACAGTGGTTCGTACATACCGAGGAAGACAATACAAGAGTGATCAACTCCAATGCAGTCATTGGCAATTACATTGAGAAAAATGTGACCCGGACACCGGGGGAGCCGGATGCAGATGGGTTTGCACAGGGACTTGCGATGACAGAGGTAACACCGGTCATCCATGAGGAGGAACCAGAGCAGGCCATAGAGGATGCAAAAGCCGAAGCAGAGAATATCATTGAGCAGGCAAGAATGGAAGCCGAGCAGATGGTAAATCAGGCAAAGGCAGAGGCAGAACAGGTCCGTGAGAGTGCAAAAAAACAGGGCATGACGGATGGTCAGGTATGGATGGAACAGGAGATTGCGAAACGAAAAGAAGAGTTAGAGGCAGACTACCAGAGTGATAGAAATGCGCTGGAGACAGAATATGTGGAAAAGCGCAAGACAATGGAGACCGAACTCGTAGATGTGATCCTGGAAGTGTTTAATAAGGTATTTCACATTCAGTTTGATAATAAGAAACAGATCCTGATGCATCTGATTGATGACGCAATCATGAACATAGAGGGAGAGAAAAACTTCCGTATCCGGGTTGCAGAAAGCAGCGTTTCGTTCTTGGAAAATAATAAAGAAGATATCTTGGACCGTGTCGGACATGATATGGAGTTAGAGATTATTGCAGATCCCACCTTGGAGGGAAATGATTGTATCATAGAAACTGACTCGGGTGTGTTTGACTGTAGTTTAGGCGCACAGCTGGAAAATCTGATAAAAGATATCAGATCATTATGTTCGTAAGGTGAGATAGTATGACACATAAATACGATAAATATCTGCAACTGGCAGACAAGACGTATTTTAACCGTCTTGGAAAGGTTGTAAAGATTGTTGGACTGACAATCGAGTCCGTTGGACCGGATGCAAAGTTAAATGATTTGTGCCGGATTATCATAGACAGAGAAAAAAATACTTCTGTGATGGCAGAAGTGGTCGGTTTTCGTGATAAACGACTGCTTTTAATGCCATATGAAAGCGTAGAGGGAATTGGAGTGGGATGTATCGTCGAGAGTCTGGGACATCCGCTGACTGTTCCAGTCGGAGAAGAACTCTTGGGTCATACGCTGGATGGAATTGGAAGACCAACGGATGTGGAAAAACTGGATGTATCCTATGAATATCCAGTAGAGGCAATGCCACCGGACCCGATGGCAAGAAAGATCATTGATGAAGTGCTCCCGCTTGGTGTAAAAGCCGTGGATGGACTTCTGACCATAGGAAAAGGACAGCGTATCGGTATCTTTGCCGGTTCCGGTGTCGGAAAGAGTACACTGCTTGGTATGTTTGCCAGAAATACAAAAGCAGACATCAACGTCATCGCACTGATCGGTGAGCGAGGCAGAGAGGTGCGTGAGTTCGTAGAACGTGACCTTGGAGAAGAAGGTATGAAACGCTCAATCGTGATCGTAGCAACATCAGACAAGCCTGCACTGATCCGTAACAAGGCAGCGAAAACAGCAACCGCGATCGCAGAGTATTTCAGGGACCAGGGAAAAGATGTCTTATTGATGATGGACTCATTGACCCGATTTTCCATGGCACAGCGTGAGATCGGTCTGGCATCCGGAGAGCCTCCGGTAACAAGAGGATATCCACCGAGTGTATATTCGGAAATGCCAAAACTGTTAGAGCGTGCCGGAACCTCACGGATCGGTTCCATTACCGGATTGTATACCGTATTGGTAGATGGTGATGATTTTAACGAGCCGATCACAGATACGGCGCGAAGTATCCTGGATGGACATATCATGTTATCGAGAAAATTGGGACATAAAAACCATTACCCTGCAATTGATGTATTACAGAGTATTTCCCGTGTTATGAGTGCAATCGTGACCAGCGAGCACAAAGAGCTGGCAGGAAAATTAAAGAACGTACTTGCAACCTATAACGAGGCAGAAGATCTGATCAACATCGGAGCATATAAAAGCGGCACTAACCGTGAGATTGATTATGCGATCCAGAAGATTGATGCGGTAAACCAGTTCCTGATGCAGAAAACAGATGAAAAATTTGCATTTGAGGAAGAAATGGAACTGCTTCGCAAATTGTTTGAAACCTAAAAGGGGATGGTACCATGGCAAAATTCGTATATCGAATGCAGAATATCCTTGATATCAAAGAAAAGATTGAAAATCAGGAAAAGATCGCATATGGTCTGGCAAATGCCAGACTGGTAGAGGAACAGGATAAACTGCGTGCAATCTTAGTACGCAGGGCCGGTTATGAGGCACAGTCAAGAGAACTTGTGACAGGCAGTATCAGGATCCGGGAGATCAAAGAGTGTAAGAGAGCCATTGACATTATGAAGAGCCAGCAGAGAAGTCAGATGATGAATGTGCATGCGGCAGAACGTAATGTAGAACAGGCGAGAGAACGGTTAAATGCAGCTATGATAGAGCGCAAGACCCATGAGAGACTCAGGGAAAAAGCGTTTGAAACATTCAAAGAAGAGCTAAAGCAGGAAGAGTCAAAAGAGATCGATCAGCTTGTCAGCTATACTTATCATGGCAGGGAACCGGAAGGGAAACAACAGAGTTAGGATGGTGAAACGATGGCAGAAGAAAACGAAGAAGTTGTTGTAGATAAAAAGGCAGAAAAACAACGCAAAAAAGAAGAAAAGAAACTTGCAAAACAGAAACAGGCAGAAGCAGACGATTTTGAAATGGAAGAAGAAACCGCCGGAGGAAAGGTTGCTGTTTTCTTTGTGACATTGATCATTATCATTGTCTGGCTCGCAATACTGGCACTTTTGATCAAATGGGATGTAGGGGGATTTGGTTCTCAGGTATTAGCACCGGTACTGAAGAATGTTCCTTATGTCAATAAGATCCTTCCGGATTCTGCATTGGAGGAGATCTCTACAGAGGACAGCGCATATGCGTTTGACTCTATGGATGAAGCTGTAGCAAAAATCAAAGAACTTGAGATCGCACTTGCAGAAGCGCAGAGCGGAAATACAGAAAATGCCGAGTACATCACACAGTTAGAGGCACAGGCACAGGAACTGCAGAAATACAAAGAGGACGAAGCTGCATTTGAACAGGAAAAGCAGAGTTTTTACGAAGATGTTGTTTTTTCTGACGTAGCACCCGATATAGAAGAATATAAGAAATATTACGAAAGCATCGATCCTGCAAATGCAGAAGTGCTTTATAAACAGGTTGTAGAGCAGACAGCCGCAGATGAAAAAATTGACGAGTATGTAAAGACGTACTCCTCCATGAAACCAAAAGAGGCGGCAGCAATCTTTGACACGATGACAAATAATCTGAAATTAGTGGCAGAGATCTTAGAGAATATGGATGCTCAGTCAAGAGCCGATATTCTGGGTAAAATGGATTCCAATACCGCAGCAAAGGTAACGGAGATCATGAAACCTTCAGAATAAATATTTTGTTGCGAAGTGATGCAACACAGAGAAAGGAGGAAAAACGTGGGTAGCAGTATTACTAGCGTGACAGGAATTTTGTCAGCAGGACAGTCAGGCAGTGTGACCGGTTCAAAGGAGGATGACTTAAAACTTCAATTTGCACAGGTGATGAGCCAGATGACAACACAGGTAGGGACAGGTTCTTATTCCGGAAATCAGAACGGATATGAGAGTAGACTTACCAGGTTGGCAGATGCTTCAAAGACAGATGGATATGAGCAGTTTCAGTACAAAGACAACAGCATCAGAAAGCAGTCAGACGGTATTGACAGAGCAAAGATCAGTCAGTCAAAAGACAGGATGGATACATATGAAAGCGATGTAAAAGAAGTTCTGAAAGAAGAATTGGGCGTAACCGATGAGCAGATTACAAAAGCAATGGAACAACTGGGGATGACAGCAGCAGATCTGATGGATACCAGACAGCTTGCAGGATTGATCATGGAACTTACCGGCTGTGAGGATATGGGACAGTTACTTTGCAAGGAAGGGTTTCTTACGGTTTTGAATGAAGTAAACACATTGACCGAAGCAATGCTGACAGAGCTTAGTGTAACAGCAGAGGAATTACAGCAGATGTGCCAGAGTCAGACAGAGTCAGAGATGGTTACCGGTGATATGGCAGTTACAGAACCTGTTGCAGCCGAAACCCAGGTGGCAGATGAGACACAGTCAGGAGCAGTTAAGACCGCATCTGAGGGAGAGACGGTTGTTGAAGTTTCCAAAGATACAACGGAAAAAACGTCAGAACTGGAACGTGTGACAACACAGACCGAGGATGATGACACAAAAGCAGCTGACTCAGAAAAAACCGTAGATGAGGTGACAACGGAGGAGCCTGTAACCGAACAGGTGACAGAGAAAGAGACCGATCAGAGAGGACAGCAGTCACAGAGCAATTTAAACCAGCAGGGAAACCATGCAGCGCAGGCATCCGGAGCCTTTGTTTCTGATAACACACAGCAGATCGGTGCACAGCAGATGGAGGCAGTACCAGAGTTTACGAGACAGCTTGATACAGAAAATATCATCCGGCAGATCGTAGAGTATACAAAAGTAAATGTATCCAATACGCAGAGCACTATGGAAATGCAGTTAAATCCGGAAAATCTCGGAAAGATTTACATTGAAGTTACAGCAAAAGAGGGCAATGTTTCTGCTCATATTACCGCTCAGAATGAGTATGTAAAAGAGGCTTTAGAGGCTCAGATCGTGGAATTGAAACAGAACATGAACCAGGCAGGCGTAAAAGTTGATGCCGTGGAAGTGACCGTTGGAAGCCATGAGTTTGAACGAAATCTGGAGCAGAATGCAAAACAGGAAGAGGAACAGGCAAGAGAGCAGGAAAAATCTTCAGGAAAGATGCGCAGGCTGAATTTATCCGATTTAGATGAATTAGCAGGTGTGATGTCCGAAGAGGAGACTCTGGTGGCACAGATGATGGCGGATCATGGAAATTCCATTGATTACACCGCATAATAAAAGAAAGGAGAGAAAACATGGCATTAGTACAGGCAGTAGAAAACGGAAAGATCGTAGAGAGTACATCTTCTACCTCATCCAAGAAAACTGAGAACAGCAATGATATGGGATATGACCAGTTCTTACAGCTCTTATGTGCAGAGATGCAGTATCAGGATCCGTTGGAGCCGACCAGTAATACCGAGTATGTAGCACAGTTGGCGACGTTCTCACAGATGGAGGCAACCTTATCCATGCAGAGCACCATTGAGAGCAGTAATGCAAACAGTCTGGTTGGTCAGTATGTCATCATTAAAACAACTTCATCTACCGGTGTTACCACTTCAGTGGAAGGATTTGTAGATTATGTTCAGAAAGAAAACGGAGACCAGATGGTAAGTGTCAATGGAAGTCTTTACAATTTATCTGATGTATATCAGGTTGCAGATTCCGAATATGTTGAGGCAGTTACCGTTGCAAACGCATTCTCAACACAGGTTTCCAAATTACCAAGTGCAGCACAGCTGACACTTTCTGATAAGACGGATGTGGAAAATCTGACAAAGGTATATGAGGCAATGACATCATATCAGAAATCTTACATTACGTCCGATGCATTGACAAAATACAAAGAACTGATTGCAAAAATGGCAGAACTTACCGGAAGTGGCAGCACATCAGGTAGCAGCACATCAGACAGCAGCACATCAGGTAGCAGTTCAACGTCAGACAGTACATCAGATTAAAGGAGAAAAACATGAACAAGATCAGTAACCGTTTTGCTTCCATTGAGCAGGTCACTGACCAGTATCTGAACCAAAAAAGCACGGATACTGCAGTTTCAGAAAAAGGTATCTCTTTTGAGGAAATATTAAAACAGAAACAGGAAGTTACTGGCAGTGAGGAACTGAAATTTTCCAAACATGCAGCGATGCGATTGGAAAACCGTAATATCAATCTCTCACAGGAGCAGAGTGAGCGTTTGGAGTCGGGAGTTCAGAAAGCAAGCGAAAAGGGAATCCGAGAATCATTAGTGATTGTTGATTCACTGGCATTCATTGTAAATGTACCCAACAAAACCGTGGTAACTGCGATGAACCAGAATGAGTCAGATGAAAATATTTATACCAATATTGATGGTGCCGTAATAATGTAGCTGGACCTTTATGGGGGCGAATACCTGTCCGATTGACAGAGGGCAGGAGCGGCATGAAAATTTAGGAGGTCATTTCAACTATGATGAGATCAATGTACTCTGCTGTGTCAGGTTTAAAGACACATCAGACCAAAATGGACGTTATTGGTAACAATATCGCCAACGTAAATACTGTAGCATTTAAGTCATCTTCTGTAACATTCCAGGATATTTTATACCAAACCACATCCAATGCATCCGGTGCAAATGCAGCAACCGGTGTCGGTGGTGTGAATGCAAAACAGATCGGTCTTGGTGTTACAACCGGTGCCACCAACATCAGCATCACAAATGCAGGTGCAGCCGAGACAACCGGTAACCCGTTTGATATTCGTTTATCCGATATGTCAACAACCAACTTCTTTATTGTAAACAACGGTTCAGAAAACGTATTTACACGTTCCGGTTCTTTCTATGTAGACGGTTCTGGAAACTTATGTATGACATCTACCGGTTACACTGTTATGGGATGGCAGGTAGATCCGGATACCGGGTCAATCCGTAAGGATACCGTTTCTGCACTTCGTATCATGCAGGCTTCCAACCTGACATCAGATCCGGAGTCAACCACAATGGCAAATATGTCAGGTGTTGTAGATAAGAACGACTCTGATATCACAAGTGATAAGGGACTGGTTAAAACATTAACATTCTATGACAACTTAGGATATGCTTACACTGCACGTTTTAATATGAAATCACTTGGTGTGGATGGTGAGTACTCCATCGAACTGGAAAACATCTTAGACAGTGACGGAAAGGTATTTTATGATCCTGCAACCAGTAATGTAGCACTGAATCAGATCTTTGGAAATTCAGAAACAAATGTAACATTATCTACTTATGATGAGGTTTCCAAGGGATTTTATCTGGAGACAGCAACTGGAAAAGTATATTATGGAAATGACAACACTGGAAAGGAACTGACATTTGCAAACGGACAGTTTACCGATGCAGATGGCAATACATATTCTCTGAAACAGGTTTATGGTATTTCTGACTCCATGAGTGCAAGACTTACTGCAGGTACTGCAACGGCAACGGTAACAAACGGTGTCCTGACCATCAGTGGCGATACAACGGACTATGGTATCCACTTCAATACAGCAGATGGATCATTTACAGGAATTGGTAACCGTGCCGGCACAAATATCGCAAACAGCGTCAGCTTAAATATGAGTGCACTTGGAACACAGTTTTCTAATATCTCTATTGATTTCTCACAGCTGCGTGATGCAGAAAACGGTGGAAAATCAACCGCAGTACTGGAAGGCGGCAGCGCGGAAGATGGAAGCACTGGAAAAGGAAAGAAATTAGGTTCTCTGATCGGTCTGTCTGTAGATAACAGTGGTAAGATTTTCGGTACATACGATAACGGTAATACAGAACTTTTAGGACAGATTGCCGTTGCACAGTTTGCAAATGCATCTGGTCTTGAAAAAGTAGGAGATAACTGCTACAAGACAACTTTAAACTCCGGTGAGTTTGATGGTGTTGGTGTGGAGATTTCCGCAGACGGAAGTTCCATGACCAGTGGTGAACTTGAGATGTCAAATGTTGATCTTTCCAACGAGTTTACCCAGATGATCATTACACAGCGTGGTTTTCAGGCTAACTCACGTATCATTACAGTTTCGGATACCTTACTTGAGGAACTGGTTAATCTGAAACGATAATTTCTGACACCAGAGGGCACAAAAACAGGTGCTTTCTGGTGTAGCTATTGTTAATTTGTTACAGAAAAGTACAAGTTATTTGAAAAAATTGAAATATATATGGTAAAATGTATTCACACATTCTACTATATATGCTATACTAACGATGTGAACTAGTCCTTTCGTACAGGTGTTAAGTTGTTGGATAGGACAAGTTGGTGTTAAAAAACACCAAAAAAGGGAAGTCTTGTAAAAGAAAGTAGACAAGAAGTTAAATATTTAGTAGAATGAGAGACAGAAAAGTGTGCCAGCATGGGCTAAAAGGATTGATACCCGGCTTCACATTGTAATTTTACTAAAACAAAAATCAAGGATGGTAGGTGGAAAAAGTGGATATAGCTTCTATAGCAGGTATATTGCTCGGCGTAGTAATGTTTGTATTCGGTGTGTTATCCAGTGGTTCGGGTGTTACAGGATTGATTAATATGTTCGATCTCGCATCTATTATTATCACACTCGGTGGTTCTATTTCCGGTACATTAGGCTCCAATAAATTACCGGATTTCATCGGAGGAATTAAAAGTATCACTTTGACGTTCAAAGATGAAGTACAGGATCCATCACAGGTAATCAAAAATATTATCGATTTATCGAATACGGCAAGAAAAGAAGGTTTGCTGGCGTTAGAGGAAGCAGCAAACGGAATTGAGGATGACTTCCTGAAAAAGGGCATCATGCTGGTCGTTGATGGTACAGACCCGGAATTAGTACGAGGCATTTTAGAGACTGATTTGACATGTATCGAAGCCAGACATAAAAAGAGAATTAGTTTCTGGGAAAAATGGGGTGAACTTGGTCCTGCCTGGGGTATGATCGGTACCCTGATCGGTCTGGTACTTATGTTAAAAGACATGCAGGATTCTGCTTCCATCGGACCAAAGATGGCGGTTGCGTTACTGACAACTTTGTATGGTTCTCTGATCGCAAACTGGTTATGTAATCCAACAGCAGCCAAATTAAAAGTAAATAATGATACTGAAATGATGATGAAGGAAATTACAGTGGAGGGTATCTTGTCTATCCAGGCAGGAGAAAACCCACGAGTTATAGAAGAAAAACTGAAATCGTTCCTTGCTCCTTCGGAGCGTAATAACTCAGCAGAAGGTGAAGGCGGAGGTGAGGAATAGTGGCGAGAAAAAAACAGGAAGATGCGCCGAAAGGCTCACCTGCATGGATGAATACATTCTCCGACCTGATGAATCTGCTGCTGTGTTTCTTCGTTATGCTTTTTGCGATGTCTGATGTGGATGCTGAGAAATTTGAAAAAATCGTTGCATCCTTTCAGAATACATTTAGTATCCTGCCAAGTGGTGGTGCTTCCATCGGAGAGGGCGAGTTAGTCTCCTCTGGCGTAAGTCAGCTTGAAATGTTAGATTCTTATTATAAGGATCAGGCAAACTCCAAATCGGATGAAGAGTCAGATACGGAAGAAGATATTGCAGAAGCTTACAAAGAACAATCACTTGAGGAATCAGAGCAGATGGCTCAGGAGATTGAAGAAGCAATCAGCAAATATGGGATTCAGGATGAAGTGGAAGTGGACTTTGATGCACAGTATGTCATGCTTAATATGAATGGAGCAATTTTATTTGACTCCGGAAAATCCGACATTAAGCAGGAGGCGTACCCATTGATCGACAAGATTGGAAAGCTGATTGAACCATATCAGCAGAATATCATAGAGGTCGAGGGGCATACGGATAACGTTCCAATTCATTCTTCCAAATATGAAGACAATGATGTGCTTTCCTTTTATCGTGCAAGATCCGTAAGTGACTATTTAAGAGAGATCACGACATTGGAGCCGGCACACATCAAGTCTGCAGGACGTGGTGAGTATGTTCCGATCGCGGATAACTCAACACCGGAAGGAAGAGCAAGAAACAGACGAGTAGTAATCAAAATATATAATTCTTATAGCTCAGAATTACAATAAGCGGGAAGGTAAAATTATGAAAAAAAATCTGATGTCAGTAATTATTCTAGCACTTGTTTTGGTAAATCTGGTATTAACAGCGATTTTAACATTTACCATTATTCCACAGACGAAAAAATCAAACCAGCTTGTGGATCAGGTGTGCTCAGCAATCAATCTGGAATTAGAAAGCGGTGATGCACAGGCGACACCAACAGTACCAATTGAAGATATTGAGACTTATACAATTGAGTCACAGTTTACTTCTAACTTAAAAGAGGGCACTGATGGTAAAAAACATTATGCAGTATATTCCATCAGTCTTTCCATGAACACCAAGAGTGATGGTTATAAGACATACGGCGGTTCCGAGGGACTTGCTGCAAAAGAGACCATTATTCAGAGTGAGATTAACACAATCGTCAGCAATTATACATTAGATGAGTTCAATGCGAACGGTTATCAGGATGTAAAGGATGAGATATTAGCAGCAGTTCAGGATATGTTCGGAGGAAAAGACTTCATCGTTGGTGTAAACTTCTCCAGCGTGAAAACCGAATAGACATAAATATTTGCGTTAGGTGGTGAGAAAGAATGGGTGAAGTCTTATCTCAAAATGAGATAGACAGTTTACTGAAAGCGTTAAGCAGTGGTGAACTGGATGTAGACGAAATAAAAGATAATAATGAAAAACAAGTTAAGAATTACGATTTTGCCCGTCCTGCAAAGTTTTCCAAAGAACATTTGCGTACACTGGAAATAATCTTTGAACATTACGGAAGATTGTTGTCAACCAATCTTCCGGTATATTTGAGGAAAAATGTTCAGGTTGAAGTGATGAATTCAGAGGCAGTTACTTATTCAGAATTTTCGAATGCACTGTCTAATCCGGTACTGTTGGGGATTGTAAACTTTTCTCCGTTAAACGGTAATATCATCATAGAGATTGCAGAAAACTTAGGATATACAATCGTAGACCGTATGTTGGGAGGAAAGGGAGCGCCCCTGGACAGACCCCGTGATTTCTCAGAGATTGAGTTGTTGATCATTGAGAGAATCTTCAACGTGGTAGTCAACCTTCTGATAGAACCGTGGGACAGCGTATGTGAGTTAGAACCTCGCTTAGAGCGAATTGAGACCAACTCACAGTATGCACAGATTATATCTCCTACGGAAATGATAGCGTTAGTAACACTCAATATTAAAATAGGAGAGGTAGAGGGACTGATCAATATCTGTCTGCCATACCTTACACTAGAGAGTGTTATGGATAAATTAAATACCAAGTACTGGTATTCAAGTCTTCAGGAAAAAGACGAACAGCAATATTCAGATACCATTGAGGCACTGATTTCAAAAGCACCTATGCCAATCAAGGCCGTGCTTGGAAATAGTACGATATCAGTGAATGACTTCCTTGGATTACAGCGTGGCGATATTGTCCGTTTAGATACAAAAGTGGATGAAGAACTGGATATTTATGTTGGTAATATAAAAAAATTTACTGCTCTGCCGGGAGCAACCGGTGATAATTATGCAGTAAGAATTACATCAGTGATTAGGGAGGAGCAGTAACATGGATGGAGCAATGTCTCAAGAAGAAATTAATGCTTTACTGAACAGTCCTGCTGCCGCTGCTGATGATGGAGTAGCTGAAGAGACTCTGTCAGAGAAAGAGAAAGATGCGATTGGCGAGATTGCCAATATAAGCATGGGAACGGCGGCTACGACACTGTTTTCTCTGGTAAACCGGAAAGTTGATATCTCAACACCAGTTGTTTCATTTGCAAACTGGAATGATATCTGTGATGCGTATGAAAAACCTTGTGTTTTTATCCGGATTGGTTATACCGTAGGATTAGATGGAAGCAATATTCTTGTATTAAAAGAACATGATGTAAAAGTCATTACCGATCTTATGATGGGTGGTGATGGAACAAATACGGATGGCGAACTTGGTGAATTACATTTAAGTGCGATCAGCGAGGCAATGAACCAGATGATGGGTTCGGCAGCCACTTCTTTGTCATCCATGCTGAATAAAGTGATTGATATCAGCCCGCCAGTAGCGGATTTGATAGATTTACAGGAAACTGTGGATGAGAGCGCAATTGATGAATTCCTTGCAGGAGAATTCGTAAAGATTTCTTTCAAAATGGAAATTGGAGATATTGTGGACAGTGAGATCATGCAGTTGTATCCAATCTCCTTTGCAAAAGAGATGTGCGAGAATGTTACAGAGACGATGGAAGAAGATACGAATTCCACTGTAACAAATGAAAGTGCAGCACCACAGCAGCCACAACAGGCTCCACAGATGGCGGCAGGTCAGCAACCAATGGGACAGCCGGCAATGCAGCCGCAGATGGCACCACCGCCAATGATGGGAGGACAGCCAATGATGGGAGGACAGCCGATGATGGGGCAACCAATGATGGGTCAGGAGATGTCGCAGATGTATGGACAACAACAGGTAAATGTGCAGCCAGCACAGTTTCAGGCATTTTCTGGAAACGTACCGACAGGGTATGGTCCGGAAAATATCGATTTAATTATGGATGTACCTCTTGAGGTGACAGTAGAATTGGGAAGAACTTCAAAATCTATTAAGGAAATACTTGATTTTACCCCTGGTACTATTATAGAATTAAATCGTATCGCTGGTGAGCCGATTGATGTGTTAGTAAACGGTAAATTTGTAGCCAAAGGTGAAGTTGTTATCATCGAAGAAAGCTATGGTATACGAATTACCGAAATTATAAAATAAAAAGTAATAAGAATAGTTGCGAATAGGAGAGAAAATTATGGCAAAGATTATGATTTGTGATGATGCTGCTTTTATGAGAATGATGATTAAGGATATCTTAACCAAAAATGGTTATGAAATTGCAGCAGAAGCAGAGAATGGAGCAATTGCAGTAGAAAAATATCCGGAAACAAAACCAGATTTAGTATTAATGGATATTACCATGCCAGATATGGATGGTATTCAGGCATTAAAGAAAATCAAAGAAATTGATGCAAATGCCAATGTTATTATGTGTTCTGCAATGGGACAGCAGGCGATGGTTATCGAGGCAATCCAGTCAGGTGCAAAAGATTTCATCGTAAAACCATTCCAGGCAGAGCGTGTACTGGAAGCAGTAAAAAAAGTAGTAGGTTAATATGATATTATTAAATTCTTCTTTAAACAGTTTTCTGCAGCTACTGGGTGCGGTCATTATTTTTGCACTCGTTCTGCTGGTTACATATCTGACAACAAAATGGGTTGGCGGCTTTCAAAAGACACAGATGACAGGGAAAAACCTTCAAGTCGTAGAAAGTCTGCGAATTGGGAACAACAAACTGGTACAGATTATCCGTGTGGGTGAAAAATATCTTGTTGTTGCCGTAGGCAAAGAGGAAGTGACGATGTTGGCAGAGGTGTCTGCAGAAGAACTAAAGGAGATGACACAGGACTCACAGGAAGACTTTCAGAAACTTCTTAGCAAGTTAAAGGAGCGTTTTCCCAAAAAGCAGGGTTAAATTATGACAAAAAAGAAAAAAACATATTGTATGATATCATTTGCCTTTGCAGTCGTGATTCTTGCGGTTACGTTGGTTCTTACTTATGGAAATACAAGAGTTTATGCAGCATCTATGGATCCAGACAGTATTACGTCATTCGATGCGGAGAGTACATCTGGAGATACAAGTACAACACAAAGCAGAAATTTAAGTGGTATCAATGTTTCCATTAATGATGAAGAAGCAGCATTATCGACACCGATACGTGCATTGCTTGTGCTGACGATCATTTCGTTAGCTCCGTCGCTTTTGATTATGTTGACGTCCTATACCAGAATTATCATTGTATTGCATTTCCTACGTACAGCGATTGGTACACAGACATCCCCTCCAAATCAGGTTTTGATCGGACTGGCATTGTTCCTCACATTTTTTATTATGTGGCCGACATTTCAGGAGATCAATGAAAAAGCAATCGTTCCACTTGACAATGGTGAGATTACGATGGAGGAAGCAGTAAAAGAGGCAGAGGGTCCGATTCGTTCTTTTATGTATAAGAATGGTAAATTGCAGACTAAGGATGTCAATTTATTCATTGATATTTCAGGTCAGACCTATGATATTGATGAGGATGGCGGAACGGAAGCCTATGATGTTGTTCCGATGACGATTATTATACCAGCGTTCATTATTGGAGAGTTAAGACAGGCATTTATCATGGGATTTTTGATTTATATCCCATTTATTGTAATTGATATGGTAGTTGCATCCGTACTTATGTCAATGGGTATGATGATGTTGCCACCGACCACAATTTCACTGCCGTTTAAGATCCTTTTATTTATTTTGGCAGATGGATGGAATCTTGTTATCAATAATCTGGTCCAGACCTTTTACTGATACAGGAGATGTTTTGAGGTGATAGAGAATGACAGAAGGACAAGTCCTTGATGTGGCAAGAGATGCCATTTACACAATTATAATATGTTCAGCACCATTGTTGCTTATTTCGTTGGTGGTAGGTCTTATAATTAGTATCTTTCAAACAGTAACCTCTATTCAGGAACAGACTTTGACCTTTGTTCCTAAGATCATAGCCGTATTTGTCGGTATGATTTTCTTTGGCTCATGGATTTTGACAAACTTATCAGAATTCATGACCAATTTATGGTCAAATTTTGGTGTTTATCTTGGTGGATGATGTATGTTTGAATATACTTTTTCATTGACTAATTTTGAAATATTAATTTTAATATTGGTTCGCGTATCATGTTTTGTATACATTGCGCCGTTCTATGGACAGTCCGGGGTTCCAGCCCGTGTTAAGATCGGGCTATCCGTATTTATTTCACTTTTGTTGTTTACGTTTGTTGATAAAACGGCAGTTGAATATACAGGTCTTATCGGATATGCGATGATTGTTTTAAAGGAAGGAATTACAGGGTTGCTGATAGGACTAGGTGCAAACATATGTAATTCCATTATTTTATTTTCGGGACATGTTATTTCCATGGATATCGGTCTTACCATGGCAACAGAGTTCAATCCGGAGATGAACACACAGTCTACTCTGGTTGGAAATATGTATAATTACTTTATATTGCTGCTTTTGATCGCAACCAATATGTATCAGGTAATTTTAAGGGCATTTTCTGATTCCTTTGTGGTTGTTCCTGTCAATGGACAGAATTTTCAATGGGATCATCTGCTTTCCTCTATGATGCAGTATATGACCGATCTGTTTGTCATAGGTTTTCGCATTTATCTTCCTGTATTTGCCTGTATTATGATCTTAAACTGTATTCTTGGTATTCTGGCAAAAGTATCGCCACAGATGAACATGTTTGCAGTAGGTATGCAGATGAAGATTATGGTAGGGTTTTTGGTTATGTTTTTGACCATAACGCTATTACCTGGAATTGCAGATTTCATATTTAATGAAATGCGAAAGATGATGGTATTATTTATAGAAGGAATGTATTGAGTTGGAAGACGATATTCGATTAATACTGGATTATGATCTCCAGTGGTTTGCAAAAGATGGCCCAGGTGGAGAGAAGACAGAACCTGCAACAGAGAAAAAATTAAGAGATGCAAGAGAAGAAGGTAAGGTGTCCAAGAGTAAAGAACTTACCGCTGCATTTGACTTACTGGTATTATTTCTTGTATTGAAAGTATTTATCTCCTTTATCGGGGAGGGAATGATTCAGGTTTATCCGTATACATACAATTTGATGCCGGACTTCGTAGAGCAGTTTGCAGTCGATTGTTCGGTAAAACAGGTGAGTTCCTTTATGCTTACTGTGATATTGATGATGTTTAAGGTGACAGCCCCGTTTTTTATATTTGGTGTTGCGGTGACGCTGGTTGTCAGTATCGTGCAGGTAGGGTGGAAAGTCACAGCAAAGCCCTTAAAGCCAAAGGGAGATAAATTCAATCCGATCAACGGATTTAAGAGGATTATTTCCAAAGATTCAATCTTTGAATTATTTAAGTCTATATTAAAGATAGCGACCATTATCTATGTTGCGTATACCTCAGTAAAAGATGATGTAAATGATATATTTATTCTGTATGATATGTCACTGAATCAGGCGATTGCCCTTTGCGGCAGTGTTATCATCAATGCCGGATTTAAAATCAGTCTTGTATACTTCGTGGTCGGTGTAGCCGATTTTGCATATCAGAGACACCGCTTCAATGAGGAAATGAAAATGACCAAACAGGAAGTGAAGGATGAGTACAAGAACACAGAGGGAAATCCGGAGATAAAAGGTCGTCAGAGACAGCGAATGAGAGAGGCATCAAGGCAGCGAATGATGCAGGATGTTCCAAAGGCGGACGTGGTCATCACGAACCCGACACATCTTGCCGTTGCGATCAAATACGATGCGGAGGTTTCCAAAGCACCGGTCGTCCTTGCAAAAGGTGAGGATTATCTGGCTCAGAAGATCAGGGAGTCAGCGAAGGAACACAATATCGAAATTGTAGAAAACAAACCCCTTGCTCGAATGCTATATGCAAATGTGGATGTAGGAGCAGAAATTCCACCGGAATTGTATCAGGCAGTAGCGGAAATTTTGGCAATGGTTTATAATATGAAAAATAGATAGTATGTTTAGGAGGAGAGGGCATGAAGAAATCGGACATAGGGATTGCATTATATTTACTTGCAGCAGTCGTCTTTTTTATAGTGCCAATTAGTTCCACCTTACTTGATGTGATGTTGGCGTTAAACATTTCTATCGCAATGATAGTACTGTTTAATACATTGTTTGTAAAAGAAGTACTTGATATGTCATTTTTCCCGACATTGCTTTTGTTTACGACAATCTTTAGAATTTCTCTGAACGTATCATCAACCAGATTAATTCTGACAACAGGTGCACCTGGAAACGTGGTAGAGACATTTGGTAGTTTCGTTGGTGGTGGTAACATGGTGATCGGAGCAATTATCTTTATTGTTCTGATTATCATTCAGTTTATTGTAATTAACAAAGGTTCCGAACGTGTCGCAGAGGTAACAGCACGATTTACATTGGATGCAATGCCAGGTAAACAGATGGCGATTGATGCCGACTTAAATACCGGAGCGATTACGGAAAAAGAGGCGAGAGACCGCCGTAATAAGATCCAGGAAGAGGCAAGCTTCTTCGGTTCCATGGATGGTGCAACGAAGTACGTTAAGGGAGATGCAACAGCCGGTCTGATCATTACCTTTATCAATTTAATTGGTGGTACGGTAATGGGTGTGACAGGTGGTATGGATTTTGCCGAGGCGATCCAGCGCTATGGATTGCTTACCATCGGTGATGGACTCTGTTCCCAGATTCCGTCACTTCTGATCTCTCTGGCAACCGGTATCCTGGTAACCAAGGCATCCAAGGAAGCGGATTTTTCCCATGTACTTGTCAGCCAGCTGTTTGGAATACCAAAGGTACTTTATATTGTAGGGGCGACCCTTGCATTCTTAGGACTGGTAACACCGTTAAATACGGTTTTATTCCTTGCACTTGGTATCGTATTTCTGGTTACCGGAAAGCAGGTAGACAAGAGCATTACGATTGAAAGCATTGAGGAAGAAGTCAACACGGCAGAGACCGAGGCAGAAGAAATCCGGAAACCGGAGAATGTGGTATCCCTGCTTCAGGTTGATCCGATCGAACTTGAATTTGGTTATGGTATTATTCCGTTAGCAGATGTCAATCAGGGTGGAGACCTCTTAGACCGAGTGGTAATGATCCGTAGACAGATTGCACTTGAACTTGGTACGGTAGTCCCGATCATCCGTCTGCGTGATAATATCCAGTTGAATCCAAACCAGTATATCATTAAAATAAAAGGAATCCAGGTAACAGAGGGAGAGATACTCTTTGATCATTATATGGCGATGAACCCAGGTTATGTAGAGGAAGAGATTACTGGTATCCCAACATTCGAGCCATCCTTCCATCTGCCGGCGATCTGGATTACAGAGAGTCAGAGGGAGAGAGCAGAGAGCCTTGGCTATACCGTAGTAGACCCGCCTTCTATCATTGCAACACATCTGACAGAAGTGATCCGGTCTCATATTGCAGAGCTTCTGACCAGACAGGACGTCCAGAATCTGGTCAACAACTTAAAAGAAAGCAATCCGGTTTTAGTGGACGAGTTGATCCCGAAACAGTTAGGTTTAGGAGAGGTCCAGAAGGTATTGCAGAACCTGCTTACAGAGGGCATCTCTATCCGCGATCTGCTTACCATTTTTGAAACACTTGCAGATCATGCTTCTGCAACCAGAGATACAGACGTATTGACAGAATATGTGAGACAGAGTTTGAAACGTGCGATTTCAAGCAAGTATTTCCCTGCAAATGAGACAACCAGTGTTATCACGTTAGATCCGAAGGTGGAGCAGGAGATCATGTCTTCGGTAAAACAGACGGAGCAGGGAGCATACTTAACACTCGATCCGGAAAAGACCAAAGCAATCATGAATTCGGTCGAGACAGAGGTTGCAAAACTCGAAAATATGGGAAAAAATGCAATCGTCATTACTTCTCCGATTGTGCGTATGTATTTCAAGAAATTAACAGAAGATTACTTCAAAGACTTAATCGTGGTATCCTATAATGAAGTCGAGTCTAATGTAGAATTACAATCAGTAGGGATGGTGACAATATAAATGACCATAAATAAGTATCAGGGGAAGACAAAGGAAGAAGCAATCGAAAAAGCAAAACAGGAACTTGGTCCGGGTGCTGTGGTGATGAATGTCAAAGAGATCAGGCCGAAGGGAATGCTAAAGGCATTTAAGACCAGCCTTTTTGAAGTAACAGCTGCAATGGAAGAAAAGGAAGTATATACCAGTCCATTAGCGGCATTACATACACCGGATAAGATGCGGGGTGGAATCGATCTTACTGCAGACGAAAAGATCGAAGTGCCAAGAAGTGAGAACAGAGATGCCTTTGTTCCACCTGCACCTAAGAAAAACGAAACCGGTATGACACCGGCAGAGATCATCCGGGAAGCAAAAGAAGAGCAGGAAATCGAGCGTAAAAAGGATGGTCTGGAAAAGAGACTGGAGGATCTGTCGAATATGTTGGAAAAGCAGCTCTCGGTAGAGGAAAGTCGCAAAGAGCCGCTGATCGAGGATGAGATCGAAAATCCGGAGGGGATGCAGTTCGTAAAGATGCTGTATCGCACTTTGCTTGAGAATGATGTCAATGAAAAATATGTCAATCAGATCATGGACGAAGCAGAAAAAGTCATGCATAATGGAAGTAGTGTAGATTATATCCTTTCTACCGTGTACCAGAAGATGATCTTAAAACTGGGTCAGCCGAATACGATCGATACGACCGGTAAGAAGCCGAAGATCATATTTTTCATTGGACCGACCGGAGTCGGAAAAACGACCACGATCGCTAAAATCGCATCCAAGTACAAAGTAGAGGAGAATTTAAAAGTTGCATTTTTAACTGCAGATACCTATCGAATAGCGGCAACCGAACAGCTTCGGGTCTATGCTAATATTCTGGATGCACCGATGAGCATCATATATTCAGCGGAGGAGATGAATGCCTCTATTGAGCGTGTCAATGATTATGATCTGATCTTTGTGGATACTGCAGGATTTTCCCACAAGAACGAAGCGCAGTGTATGGATATGCAGAAGATGATCGCCGGACTGGACGAGGAATATGAGAAAGAAGTTTATCTGGTAGTCAGTGCAACGACCAAATACAAGGATCTGCTTGAAATTGTAGATATCTATAAGGGCATCGCAGATTACAAGATTATTTTTACAAAATTAGATGAAACGACAACCTATGGAAATATCTTTAATATTAAGATGTATTCAGGAGCATCTCTTTCCTATATGACAAACGGACAGAATGTTCCAGATGATATTGAAGAGTTTAATACGCAGACCATAGTAAAACAGTTACTAGGGGGCAGGTAATGATATGGATCAGGCTGAGAAGCTCAGAAATGTGATAAAACTTAAAAATCAGCAGCAAGCAATGTCGGCCCGAGTGATTACTGTGACCAGTGGAAAGGGTGGCGTTGGAAAATCCAATGTCGCCGTGAATCTGGCAGTACAAATGACAAAACTTGGAAAAAAAGTTCTTATATTTGATGCGGATTTCGGATTGGCAAATGTGGAAGTAATGTTTGGCGCAATCCCCAAATATAATTTAGGAGATTTGATTTATCGCGGAAAAAATATCCGTGAAATTGTGACAGAAGGACCTATGGGTATTGGCTTCATTTCTGGTGGAGCAGGTATCATGGGTTTGAATAATCTTACGAAAGACCAGATACTTTATTTTATAAAGTGCCTGAGAGAATTAGATGAGCTTGCAGATGTCATCATTGTTGACACCGGAGCCGGAATTTCTGATAGTGTTTTGGAATTTGTAATGGCGAGCCCGGAGGTGGTATTGGTAACAACACCGGATCCGAGTTCCCTGACCGATTCATATTCTTTATTAAAGACCTTATATCGTAATCCAAATTTTTTGCGGGAAGAAACAGAGATCCGGGTACTTTCAAACCGGGTTACTTCTCTGGAAGAGGGGCAGAATGTTTACGATAAATTAAATTCAGTGGTGGAACAGTTCTTAGAGGGAACCGTAGATTACCTTGGAACGATACCACAGGATTTTATGCTGGAACGATCTGTGCGGGCACAGAAACCGGTGTCTATACATGCGCCGGAAGCCAGATCAGCGAAGGCATTTGAGGTAATTGCAGTAAATCTACTGGAACATGAACATAATTTACCAAAGCTGCATTGGGGGATTGCACAGGTCTTTTCTGACCTGATTAATCACAAACAATAAGGAGTATGCTTATGACAGTTTCAGAAGTGATACATGTAGGAGATAAAATTGAGATAAGGATTGCACAGGAGGCAGAGCGGGAGAGCCGGACGGCAGAAACCGTAAAGATGTATAAAAGTCAGGTGCTTGACATGAAGAGTAACGGACTGCTTCAGATTGCAATGCCAACAGAGGCAGGAAAGCTTGTTATGCTTTCTCTGGGGTTACGATATGAGTTTGTTTTTTATTCCATGGGAAGCCTGTATCGTGCAATCGGACAGATTAAGGAACGTTACAAAAAAGATAACTATTATATGCTGGATATAGAACTACGTTCTGAACTGGAAAAATACCAGAGAAGAGAATTCTTCCGATTTTCCTGTCTGTTGGATTTTTCGTTTTACCACATTCCGGAAGAGGCAATGCAGTTAGAAAAACTTGAGGACATCTACGAGATGATCAGGGATGATTATCTGGCGGGAAAGGTGACGCCGGGTAAGATTGTGGATCTGAGCGGTGGCGGCATACGTTTTTACACAGAAAACCCGGTAAATGCAGATGCATGTCTGTTACTGGACATCCGGTTGAAAAATGAGACCATGGATAAGCAGTTCCATATACCGGCGAGAGTGCTTGATTGCCACAGGGTAGAAAATATACAGGAAGTACGCTACGAACTTCGCGCGAAGTTCTTTATCAGGGATGATAAGGTGCGTGAGGAAATTATACACTATATTTTTGAAGAAGAACGTAAAACACGTCAAAGAGGCAAGTAGAAACTATGAAAAAAAATATTCTTGTTGTTGATGACTCTGCACTCATGAGAAGGGTTATCTGTGATATTATTAATTCAGAAGGAACATTTCAGGCAACAGATGTATGTCGTGATGGCCTTGAGGCATATGACAAAATAACGAAGAACCAGTATGATGCGGTGATTCTTGATGTTAATATGCCGCGGATGGATGGGTTACAGTTATTAGAGCGATTGCAAAAAGAAAAGATAAAAGCGACCGTGATCATGGTTAGCACAGCAACGATAAAAGATGCCGATGTAACCATGCTTGCCATGGAACGCGGTGCGATCGATTTCGTAACCAAACCAACCAATGTCATTGAGGCAAAGGGTGACCAGTTTAAGCAGCGGTTGTTAAAAGTACTGACCGCCGTTTTAAAGACAGCCAGACCGGCAGTCGGGGGAACGGCAGTACAATCAGCAGGAAAGATCACACTGCGACAGACAAAGTCATCTGCAAAAGGCGGTAACAAAGTAGTTGCATTGGCATGCTCTACCGGTGGGCCAAAGGCATTACAGAGTGTAATCCCATATCTGCCAAAGAATCTCAACGCGCCGATGGTCCTTGTTCAGCATATGCCGGAGGGATTTACAAAATCCATGGCAGACCGATTGAACGAGGTAAGCCCGATCCACGTAAAAGAGGCGGCAGACGGAGATGTCCTTGAAAAAGGAACCGTTTATATTGCACCGGGCGGAAAACATATGGAAGTGAAAAAGACCGCAGATGGACGACATAAGATCCAGTTGAATGAGATGCCTCCGATCGGGGGATTAAGACCCTGTGCTAATATTACCTATGATTCCTTACGCACATGTGGCTATGATGAAGTAGTCTGTGTCGTTCTTACGGGAATGGGTGCAGATGGCACCAATGGTATCTTATCGCTTGCTAAAAGCAAGCCAGTCTATGTGATCGCACAAAATGCACAGACATGCGTGGTGTATGGAATGCCAAAAGCGATCGTAGAAACCGGAATGGTAAACGAAGTAGTTCCTCTAACGGAAATTGCTCAAACAATAACAAAGAATGTGGGGGTACAATAATATGGATGTAAGCCAGTATCTTGAAGTATTTATCGATGAATCAGATGAGCATTTGCAGACCTTAAGTGACTGTATTATGGTTCTGGAAAAAGAACCGGAGAACATGGATACGATCAATGAGATCTTCCGTGCAGCCCATTCCTTAAAGGGTATGGCAGGAACCATGGGCTTTAAGAGAATGCAGCGTCTGACACACGATATGGAAAATGTATTCCAGGAAGTAAGAAGTGACAGATTAAAAGTAAACAGCGCAATGATCGACCTGCTGTTCAAATGTCTGGATGCGATCGAGGGATATTTAAATAATGTAAAAGCAAGCTCAGATGAGGGAACAGAGGATAACGAACTGATCATCAAAGAGCTGAATGATTTTATCGCAGGTGGTGAAGGAGACGGCACTAAGACAGAGCCGAAAAAAGAGGAAAAGACTCCTGCAGCTCAGGCAGAACCGGAGGGCGATGGAAAGAAAAAATATTTTGAATTTGATTTGGATGACTCAGAAAAAGCAAAGATCAAAGAAGCAGAAGAGAATGGACAGCATATCTATGGTATGACCGTCTATATCCAGAAAGAATGTCTGTTAAAAGCAGCAAGAGCATTTCTGGTATTCAAAGCAGTAGAAGAGTTTGGACAGATTTTAGTATACAATCCAAGCTCACAGGAGATTGAGGACGAGCATTTCGATTGCGACTTCAGTTTCTACCTTGCTTCCGAGGAGAGCTTTGATAAGATCTTAGAGGCAGCAAAAGCAGTATCCGAGATCGAAGAGGTAGTCGGAGAAGAAGTAAAATACGAGACATTAGCAGAGCGTCAGGAAAAAGCAGAGGCAGCAGCTGCAGAGACAGCAGAGGCAGCCGAAAAAGAGCAGGCACAGGAGAAACCGGCAGAAACAGCACAGACTCCTGCACCGGCAGCAAAGGCACCGACAGCAGCAAACAACAAAAAACAGACTGTTGCAAAACCGGTAACAAACCGTACGGTTCGTGTTGATATTGAAAAACTGGATGCATTGATGAATCAGGTATCCGAGCTGATCATTGCAAAGAACAGTTTGGTTTCCTTAAGTGATACAGACTCAGGAGATTTCCAGAACCAGACCTTCCATGAGCAGATCGAATACTTAGAGCGTATCACAACAGGGCTGCATGAGTCCGTAATGAAAGTTCGAATGGTACCAATCGAGAGCGTTGTGGCAAAATTCCCACGTATGATCCGTGACTTGTCCAGAAAGCTGAACAAGAACATGGAACTCTACATGTCAGGTGAAGAGACTGAGTTGGATCGTACCGTAGTAGACCAGATCGGTGATCCGTTACAGCATTTGCTCCGTAACTCAGCAGACCATGGACTTGAGGACAATGAGACACGTCGTTCTTTAGGAAAACCGGAAGTTGGAAGCATCTTCTTAAAAGCATTCCAGGAAGGTAACAACGTTATCATCGAAGTAGGAGATGATGGTGCAGGTATCGATGTAGAGGCAGTTAAGGCAAAAGCAATCGAGAGAGGTGTTATCACAGAGGAACAGGCAGAGAGCATGAGCCAGAAAGAGATCATCAATCTTCTGTTCTTACCGAGTTTCTCCATGGCAAAGAAGATTACCGATATTTCAGGACGTGGTGTAGGACTTGATGTTGTAAAATCCAACATCGAAGCACTTGGCGGAGATGTTGAAGTAAAAACAGCGCTTGGCGAAGGAACCACATTTACAGTCAGACTTCCACTTACACTGGCAATCATTCAGGCACTTATGGTAGAAGTCAGAGATGAAAAGTATGCGATCGCATTAGGATCCATTTTAACCATCGAGGATATTCCTGTAAAAGATATTAAATATGTTGAAGCACAGGAAGTAATCCATCTTCGTGGTATGGTCATCCCGATCATTCATCTGGACAAGCTGTTAGATTGTGAACCAAAAGAAGAGCCTGAAAACCTCACGGTTGTTATTGTGAAGAAGGGTGATAAGTGTGCTGGTCTTGTGGTAGATAATCTGATCGGACAGCAGGAAATTGTTATCAAATCACTTGGAAAATACATTAACAACAATAAGATCATCAGTGGTGCAACAATCCTCGGTGATGGTGAAGTTGCATTGATCTTGGATGTTAATACATTAATGTAATGGGGGTGCTAACATGGCGAATAATAATCTAGAAGTAAGTGAAGTAGAATCAAAACAGTACATCGTTGTCATGGTTGGCGATGAGCATTATGGAATTGATATCGGATACATAGACAACATCGTAAGAATGCAGAAAATTACACGGGTGCCAAGAGTACAGGATTATTTCCGCGGCGTAATCAATCTGCGTGGTGAAGTTGTCCCAATTATGAGTCTTCGTAAAAAGATGGGGCTTGAGGATGATGTGTTTACAAATGCCAGCAGGATCATCATCTTAAAATTAGAGGGAAATGCTTCCCTTGGCATCATCGTAGATGAAGTAAGAGAAGTTGTAAACTTAAGCGAAGATGAAATCGATAAGACCAATAAAGGAAAATTCATCAATGGTATTGGAAAACATGAGGAAGAACTGATTTCTCTCTTAGAGATTAATGCCATCGTAGAAGATGATATTTAAACACAATAGAATGTTAGCAGGACAGGAAATGTCTTGCTAACATTCTGTACCATTTTTCAGAAAAGAAAAATGGAAATGCGAAAGGAGAAAGACACTCATGGGTGCAATGACATTAGAGCAGGTAAATAATATGTATCTGGATGTCTTGAAAGAGATTGGTAATATAGGTGCTGGAAATGCAACAACAGCCATTGCCAATATGCTTGGCATTAAGATAGATATGAATGTACCAAACATAAAATTAATGGAAGTTTCACAGTTAGGAACAGCAGTCGGTGCAGAGGATGAAACAATCGTAGGTATCTTTTTGGAGGTACAAAATGACATTGAAGGAAGTATGATGTTCCTTTTAGATATTCCATCAGCACGTTATCTGGTAAATAAATTAATGATGACAGATGCACCGGATGATCAGCCGTTTGGAGAAATTGAACTGTCTGCATTAAAAGAGATCGGAAACATTATCGCGGGATCTTATCTATCTGCATTATCATCTATGACTAATATGGTAATAGCACCGTCTGTTCCATATATTGCAGTAGATATGGCTGCATCTATTTTAAGTGTACCAGCGATAGAATTTGGATTACAGGGAGATAATGCTTTATTGATCCAGACCGAGATATGTGCAGATGTGGCGATTAATGGATATTTTATCCTTATGCCAGAGCAGGATTCTTATGGAAAGATATTGACGTCACTTGGAATCTCGATATAAGGAGAATGTGTATGAGCGAAGTAATAAAAGTGGGCATGGCAGATTTGAATATATGTAAAGCCCCTGATGTTATTACGACTTTGGGGTTGGGTTCTTGTATCGGTCTCGTTTTCTATGATCCGGTATCAAAAGTGGGAGGCATGGTGCATTACATGCTTCCGGATAGTACGAAAGTGCGTAACAACAGCAACATTGCGAAGTTTGGAGATACCGGGATCCAGGAATTATACAAAAGAGTCATTGCAGCAGGAGCAAATAAGGGCAGATTGATTGCCAAGATTGCAGGTGGGGCAAAGATGTTTGAGGTAAGTGGACTTTCCGAGGTTGGAAACATCGGTGCACGAAATACCGAAGCTGCGAAATTGAAATTAAAAGAGCTTGGAATTCGTCTTGTAGCAGAGGACACTGGTTTGAATTATGGTAGAACCGTAGAGCTTCATTGTGATACGGGAGAGTTCTATATCAAATCGGTGGGTAAGCCTTTGAAAATCATATAGTCAAAGAAAGGCATGGATGCACTATGAAAACAAAGTCAATACCTGCGATAGTCATGCTGGCAGCTGGGTTTGTTACCTGTATAGCAGGAATACTGACCCATATTGAAAGTATCCGCTTTTTCAAGATACTGTTAGCAGTTTTAGTTATCTTCTATATAATAGGCTGCATTGTCAAAGCGATTATTGACAGGAATTTTAAAGAGATGGAAGAAGAGACCACGGATGGTGAAGCTGTTTCTGAGGAAGAGACAGATGGAGAGAGTGAGGGCGAAGAAGAACCTGAGCCACTGGACGAGAAAAAGGAAGAAAAATAACGTAAACGTGGGGGCTTCATATGAAAACGGTTGAAAGAGAAAAACTCTGGGGAGAGTATCAGAAAAACCCTTCTGCCGAGCTTAGGGAAAAAATTATTATTGAGTATGCGCCACTGGTAAAAGTGGTAGCAGGGCGGCTCAGTATGTATCTTGGCTATAACGTAGAGTATGAAGATCTGGTAAGTTATGGAGTGTTCGGATTGATCGATGCGATTGACAAATTTGATCTGAACAAGGATGTGAAATTTGAAACATATGCCAGCCTAAGAATTCGTGGGTCTATATTGGATCAGATACGAAAAATGGACTGGATACCGAGAACGGTCCGACAAAAACGTAAAAAAATAGAGGAAGCGATCCGTCAGATCGAAACACAGACGGGAAGAAATGCCACTGATGAGGAGATTGCAAAAGAACTGGGAATTGAAGAGACAGAACTCAATGAGTGGCAGGTACAGCTCAATGTGACCAACGTTGTTTCACTGAATGAATTTGTAGAGCAGGGCGGCGAACCTGTGATGGATGCGCGCAATAATTCACATTTTGCGCAGCCAGAAGAATCCATACAGGAGGAAGAACTGAAAAAGGTCTTAAGAGAGTCAATGGATCTGTTGACGGAAAAGGAACAGAAAGTAATATTGCTTTATTATTATGAAGACCTGACCTTAAAGGAAATCAGCAATATATTAGAAGTGTCAGAGTCACGGGTTTCCCAGCTACATACCAAGGCATTGGCAAAGATGCGCAAGAAGATGGGAAATTATATGGGAATCTTACTTGATTGAGGCAAAGAAAGCGGGTGGCAGCAATGTCGATCAGACCAGTAGATTTTAATGGAATGATACAAAGAACGCAGGACGTTGGAAATCTGAAACAGAATGAAGACAGCAGACCGGCGGTACAGCAGCAGAATATCGAGATCAAACAGGAAAAGCAGGAAGATAATCTGGCACATAAAGTGCAGGATACCGAGGGAAAAGAAAACTTCTCCTTTCGCTATGATGCCAAAGAAAAAGGAAGCAACAGTTATAGCCGGGACGATACAAAAAAGAAAAAAAAGCAAAAAAGCATGGAAGAGACGGACGGAAGCGTTCGTCCAAAAGAGAGAAAATGCAGTTTTGACATAAAGATATAAGGGGAACCATATGACTGGAGTAGAGATTATTTTGCTTCTGATAGGAGCAGTATTTATGATTGGAAGCTTTTTCGTAGCAGAGAAGCTTTCACCATCTGAATTAAACCAGATTGCAAGGCTAAGTGAGAACGAACTGAATAATATTATTGGAAAGGGACTGGATCAGGCAAAGACAAAGATCGAGGATGCTATCGAAACTCAGATTGATGAATCGATGGACAAGACAGATCGTGCACTTGAGAAAGTTACCAATGAGAAGATCATGGCAATCAGTGAATATTCCGATACTGTGATCGGCAGCATGAACAAAGTGCATAATGAGATTATGTTCCTTTACAATATGTTAAATGATAAGCATACGGAACTTACAGGTATGGCATCCGATCTGCAGAAGCTTGCCGCAGATGTCAGAAATGCGCAGGAAAATATGAAACAGATGCAGCAGACAGCAGCACCGGTCGGGGCAGCAGCAGCGGCAGAAAAACCGGTGGCAGCACCAAAACCTGCAGTTCAGAGAGTAAATCAGCTGAACCAGCCGGTGGCAGCACCAAAAGAGCCGGCGCAGGCACAGATGGCAGATCATGCGGCACCAAAAGAAGCACGGTCGGTGGCAGAAGGACCAAAGCAGGAAAAGGAGAATCACAACGAAGAGATCCTTGCACTTCATAAGCAGGGAATGAGTGATATCGATATTGCCCGGAAAACAAAACTTGGACTGGGGGAAGTAAAACTGGTAATAGGACTTTACAAAGGGGAAGCAGATTCGTGAAAATAAAGTATTATTTACGTGGGCTGGGTGTCGGGATCATAGTTACGACCATTATCCTTACAATCAGCCTTCATGGAAAACAAAAAGATATTGATGATTTTCCTGCCGAAGAGATCATCGCCAAGGCGACAATGCTTGGTATGGTAATGCCGGAAGATACAGAAGAGCCACAGACAGAGGCACAGGATGCAGTGGATGCGATCTTAAACAATACGGAGATCACAACAGAGCAGACGACAGTGTATGAGAGCACACAAGAGCCGGAGACGGCACAGACCGAAGAGGAGGAACCGGCGCAGGATGCAGAAGAACCGGTTCAGGAAGAGGAAACCGTACCGGATGATACAGTAGCGCAGACACCATATCGTCTGACCGTAAATCCGGGAGATGTATGCAGAACCGTCTGTGAGAAACTTGCAGCAGCCGGACTGATCGATGATGCAGAGGCATATCGTAAGTATCTGTCAGAAGTAGGAGTCGCATCCTTTATCAGTGTAGGAAATTATGATATTCCATATCAGCTTTCCTATGAAGAGATTGCGAATATCTTAAAGGCAGGACCGATCGAAGAACAGCAATAGTAAAAAACACTTGCAATCGTACAAGTACTATGGTATAATTTGCAAGGTTGTGACGGAATTAAAATAATTCCGCAATAAACACATGTGCAGACGAAAAGACAGGTGCCCGCAGGGTCGTCTCGCAGGAGGAAGCACATGGAAGAAGTTTCATAAAAACCAGGAGGAAAAAAGAATGAGCGTTATTTCAATGAAACAGTTATTAGAAGCAGGTGTTCACTTTGGACATCAGACAAGAAGATGGAACCCTAAAATGGCTCCATACATCTACACAGAGAGAAATGGTATCTATATCATTGACTTACAGAAATCTGTAGGTAAAGTAGATGAGGCATACAAAGCAGTGTCTGATATCGCAGCAGCAGGTGGAACAATCCTCTTCGTTGGAACGAAAAAACAGGCACAGGATGCAATCAAAACAGAAGCAGAGCGTTGCGGAATGTTCTATGTAAACGAGAGATGGTTAGGTGGTATGTTGACCAACTTCAGAACAATCCAGAGCCGTATCGCAAGATTAAAAGAGATCGAGACAATGGCTACCGATGGTACATTTGAAGTTCTTCCTAAGAAAGAAGTTATCGCACTGAAAAAAGAGTGGGAGAAATTAGAGAAGAACCTTGGTGGTATCAAAGAGATGAAGAAGATCCCGGATGCAATCTTTGTAGTGGATCCGAAAAAAGAGAGAATTTGTATCCAGGAAGCACATACATTAGGTATCAAATTAATCGGTATTGCAGATACAAACTGTGATCCAGAAGAATTAGACTATGTAATCCCAGGAAACGATGATGCAATCAGAGCAGTTAAATTAATCGTTTCTAAGATGGCTGATGCTGTAATCGAGGCTAATCAGGGCGCAGAGATGACAGCAGAAGAAGTTGAGTCTGCAGCAGCAGATGAGGAAGCAGTAGAGGAATAAGAAGCTTAAATAAGAGAGGGACGCATATTACGTCCCTTTCTGTTTCATGATTTTCTATCATTATATTTTATTTTATGGAGGATGAGCAAAATGGCTATTACAGCAGCTATGGTAAAAGAACTGCGTGAGATGACTGGCGCAGGTATGATGGATTGTAAAAAAGCATTAAATGAAACAAATGGTGATATGGATGCAGCTGTTGAGGTATTAAGAAAAAGCGGTGCTGCTAAAATGGAGAAAAAAGCTTCCAGAATCGCAGCAGAAGGTATTGCACGTGTTGCCGTTGATGGTAATGTAGCAGTTGTTGCAGAGGTTAACTCTGAGACTGACTTCGTTGCAAAGAATGCAACATTCCAGGAATTTGTTCAGTTAGTAGCTGACCGTGCACTTGCTTCTGGTTTAAACGGTGGTAAGAATGGTGAAGATGTAGAAGAACTTCTTGAGAAAGATGGTCTGAAAGACGCATTGATCGAGAAAACTGCTACAATCGGAGAGAAATTATCTGTTCGTAGATTTGAAAGAGTTACAGGCGATTGTGTGGCAAGCTATCTTCATGCAGGCGGTAAGATCGGTGTTATCGTAGCAGCAGATGGTGCAGCTGATGCAAAAGAAGCACTTACCAATATTGCAATGCAGATCGCAGCTATGAATCCACAGTACATCAGCAGAGCTGATATCGACCAGGCTGAGCTTGACAAGATGAGAGAGATCATCGTAGATTCTTCTTTAAATGATCCTGCATCTCTTCCAAAACCAATCTTAAATGCACTGATTGAAAAAGCTTGCACAGAAAAAGTATGGAGCGATGAAGACATTGCTATTTACGAAGAGAAGAAGAGCAATATGAACTATCTGTTCAACTTCCTTTCCAAAGAAGCAGCAGCAGCTCTTGCTAATCTTGCTATGGAAGACAAAGCAAACATCGTTGCTAACAAGATCTTCAACGGTGCAGTAGAAGGACGTGTTTCGAAACAGTTGAAAGAGATCTGCTTATTAGATCAGACTTATGTAAAAGCAGAAGATGGAAAACAGACTGTTGCAGCATATCTTAAATCTGTAAATAGTGCTCTTGCTATCAAAAAGGTAGTTCGCTTCGAAGTAGGCGAAGGTATCGAGAAGAAACAGGAAGACTTTGCCGCAGAAGTTGCAGCACAGATGAATGCATAAGAAAAAACAGGATTTTTAAAGGGGTTGCCTTTTGGCAGCTCCTTTTTGCATGCAGAAATAGGACTGGATGATGCTAAAAAACTGTCAAAAAACCTCATAAATCATTGAACATGTTTCTGAAATTTAGATAATAAGATAGGAAAGAGAGGAAGCATATGAGTGTAAAAGATTTGACAGCATTATTAGGCGGGCTCGCGCTGTTTCTGTATGGTATGCACATGATGAATAGCGGACTGGAAGCTGCCGCGGGAAACAAAATGAAACAGATCTTAGAGCGGCTGACAACGAACCGGTATTTAGGCGTATTGGTTGGAATGGGCGTGACGGCAGTGGTCCAGTCCTCTTCGGCGGTTACCGTTATGGTAGTCGGATTTGTAAATTCCGGGATGATGACATTGCGGCAGGCAGTTGGTGTCATCATGGGTGCCAATATCGGAACAACGATCACAGGGCAGTTGATCGCACTGGATGTAGGGGCAGTTGCACCGCTGATCGCGTTTGTGGGCGTGGCATTGGTCCTGTTCTTTCAATGGCCGGGGGCAAAGAACATTGGAACGATCGTCGCAGGACTTGGGATTTTATTTATCGGAATGGAAATGATGGGAAATGCAATGATGCCATTGCAGGAGTCCGAGTACTTTATCCGACTGATGACGAAATTTTCCAATCCGCTCTTTGGAATTGCAGCGGGTGCAGCTTTTACGGCACTGATCCAGTCGTCTTCCGCATCGGTAGGTATCTTACAGGCACTTGCGGCAGGGGGCGCGATCTCATTTTCCGGATCGGTGTATGTTTTGTTTGGACAAAATATCGGAACCTGTATCACAGCATTGCTGGCATCGGTGGGAACCTGTAGAAATGCAAAGAGGACAACGATCATCCATTTTATGTTCAACGTCATTGGAACGATCTTATTTACGATCCTGTGTATGAATACGCCGCTTACGACATGGGTTGCAGGTCTGACACCGGGAAATCCGATGGCACAGATCGCCAATATGCACACCATATTTAACATTGGAACGACCTGCTGTCTGTTGCCGGTAGCGGGACATCTGGTAACGATGGCAGAAAAGATACTGCCGGATAAAAAAGAAAAAAAGCAGTGGCAGCGTAATATGATGGAAAAGAAAGAGGAGGCGTAATGAGACTGGTAAAAAAATTATTACAGGGCGTCGCGATCGGGGTTGCGAATATCATTCCCGGGGTGAGCGGTGGAACCATGATGGTATCGATGGGGATTTATGGAGATGTGATCTCTGCAGTGACCGGGGTATTTTCCCATTTCAAACAGAGCGTGAAGCTGCTCCTTCCCTATATGATAGGAATGGCGATCGGCATAGCGGGACTGTCGTTTGTGATCGGTTATCTGTTTGAATATTATCCGTTCTGGACAGCCATGCTTTTCATCGGACTGATCTTTGGCGGGCTTCCGATGTTGCTGCCAAAAGTATCCGGACAGAAAGCTTCCCTTGTGGAGGCAACGCTGTTTTTCCTGTTCTTTGCCTTGATCGTGGCAATGGAATTTTTACAGCAGGGAACAGACCAGGTACTAAGCATTGGGGTAAACAGCGCAATCACCTTATTTTTTATCGGTGCACTTGCAGCGGCAACCATGGTGATCCCGGGTGTAAGCGGTTCGATGCTCTTGATGTCACTTGGGTATTACGCCCCTATCATAAATTGTATCAACCAGTTTCTTCTGGCATTGTTTGCATTGAATTTTAAAATCATGTTTCACTGCATGGGGATCCTGGTGCCGTTTGGCATCGGAGTGGTGTCAGGGATCTTCCTGATCTCCAAACTGGTGGAGTACTTACTGGAAAAACATGAGAGAAAGACCTATTTTGCGATCTTAGGGCTTGTGATCGCATCCCCGATCGCCGTATTATCCGGGATTGGTCTTGGAAATCTAAATCTGTGGATGCTGCTTGTCGGGTTACTCTTATTTGTTGTTGGTTTCCTGGCAGCGAACGTCCTTGGAAAGTAAAACAGAACATTCAAAAATATAATAATCAGAATATTTTGTAAAAAGCGCAAAAAAATTAATCAATTTTTTTGTGCTTTTTTCTTTGAAAAATAGAAAAATGTGTTACAATAGATAGGTACTAAGGATTACTTTGGGGGATGCCACATGCAGGATATGGATTCAGAGTTAGTAAGCAACCAGAGAAAGCGCAGAAAACGAATTGGAAGAATACGAAATGGAATTATTTTTGGAGTGATCGGATGGTTTGTATTGTCGATGGTGTTGATCATCTGCCTTTTTGTAAAGGTAAATTCCATGCAAAAGCAGATTGAGACATTAAAGGAGCAGACAGCAGCGGAACAGACAAGGGAATTGCCGCAGGAGTCTTTACAGGACAGTGAGACCTCAACGCAGGGGATAGAGGAAAGTGCGCTGACATTTCAGAATTATGACAGGGTCACTCCGCCTGCGACTGGGATCGAGGAAGCAGACAATCTGGCAACAGAGGGGGATACCCACAAGGTATACCTGACCTTTGACAATGGACCGTCCGAAAATACGGTATTGATCTTAGATACGCTTGCCCAATATGGAATAAAGGCAACTTTTTTTGTGTCAGGGGATGAAAGCGAAGAAGCTGCAGCTCTTTATCAGCGCATTGTGGACGAGGGACATACGCTTGGCATGCATTCCTATTCCAACAAATACAGTGTGATCTATCAGTCCGAGGAAGCATTTGAAGAGGACTATCATAAGATACAGGATTATCTGGAACAGGTGACCGGAGTAAAGAGTCAGGTTTACCGTTTCCCTGGTGGGAGTGACAATGCGATCAGCAATGTACCAATGGAGGCACTCATTCATTTCCTTAATAAAGAGGGAACTACATATTATGACTGGAACGTATCGGCGGGAGATACTGCGTCGATGGAATATACTGCACAGGAAATAGTTGAAAATGTCACACAAGGTGTAGTAAAATATAAAACATCGGTGGTATTATTGCATGATGGCACTGATGCAGAGACAACGGTGGAAGCAATCGGTTCTTTGATCGAGGCATTACAGGGAATGGGTGCCGAAATCCTTCCGATTGATGAAAATACACAGGTTATTCAATCCGTAAAAGCAGCGGCTGTTGAATAGCGGAATACAAATGGAGGAATAAAGCATGGGATTTTTTAAAGATTTTAAAGATGATTTTTCACAGGCAGTTAATGAGTTAATGCCAGGAGAAGACAATCTTGAAACAACTGCAAGTGAAGACGACTTAGTTGTGAATACTTTAGAAGGCGAAGTGGATGTGGCATCCGAACTGTCAAAGCTTGACGGTCTGCTGCAGCAGGTAACACAGCAGGAAGCTGAAAAAGCAGCCGCTGCAAGAAAAGCAGCCGCAGAAGCTAAAGTAAAAGCGGCACAGGCAGAAGAGAAAAAGGCAGAAGCAGAGAAAAAAGAGAATGTAACAGCAGATAACAATACAACAGACAATGTTACAAAAGCAACCCAGGAGGAGAAAAAAATGGCAGATAACATGACAACATACCAGGCAACACCGGCAACTCAGGCACCAGTAGCAAAACCAGAGGTAGAAATAGCAGATGAGACTTCTGTGATCACTCAGGGTACCGTGATCAAAGGTGATATCGTTTCCAATGGATCTTTAGATATCCAGGGACAGGTAGACGGAAATGTCGGATGCAATGGCAAATTAGTTGTAACAGGTGTGATCAACGGAAACAGCAATTCATCTGAGTTCTTTGCAGATGCAGCAAAGATTGAGGGAGAGGTTGTCAGCACAGGAACAGTAAAAATTGGACTTGGTTCTGTAGTGATCGGTAATGTAACTTCCACATCAGCAGTTATTGCAGGTGCAATCAAAGGTGATATCGATGTACAGGGACCTGTTGTAGTAGATACATCAGCAGTTGTTATGGGTAACATCAAATCACGTTCCGTACAGATCAACAATGGTGCAGTCATCGAAGGTTTCTGCTCACAGTCTTACTCTGATGTTGATGTTCAGAGCTTATTTGGCGAAAAGAAAGGAATGTAAATTTCCATGAAGAGAGTATTTCTGAAATTAAGTGGTGAGGCATTGGCCGGGGAGAAACACACCGGATTTGATGAGCCTACCGTAACAGAAGTTGCAAAACAGGTAAAACAGATCGTAGATAGCGGCGTACAGGTTGGTATCGTGATCGGCGGAGGAAATTTCTGGCGTGGTAGAACCAGCGAAACGATCGATCGTACCAAGGCAGATCAGATTGGCATGCTTGCAACAATCATGAACTGTATCTATGTATCGGAGATTTTCCGTTCTGTTGGAATGCAGACACAGATCTTAACTCCGTTTGAGTGCGGAAGCATGACAAAGCTGTTTTCCAAAGACCGTGCAAACAAATACTTTGAAAAAGGAATGGTCGTATTCTTTGCAGGTGGTACCGGACATCCTTATTTCTCTACAGATACCGGTATCGTACTCCGTGCGATCGAGATGGAGGCAGAGGGTATTTACCTTGCCAAAGCAATCGATGGCGTATACGACAGTGATCCGAAGCTCAACCCGGCAGCAGTGAAATATGATGAAGTATCCATTCAGGAAGTCATCGACAAGAAACTTGCCGTTGTGGATCTGACAGCTTCTATTATGTGTATGGAAAATAAGATGCCAATGTATGTCTTTGGACTGAATGAAAAAAATAGTATTGTAAATGCTATGACAGGAACATTCCATGGCACGAAAGTGACCGTTTAAGTAAAAAACGCGAAAGGTATGGATAGAGATATGGACGAGAGATTAGCTCAGTTTGATGAAAAAATGCAGAAAACAATGAACAATTTATCAGAGGAGTTTGGCAGTATCCGTGCTGGTCGTGCCAATCCTCATGTGCTTGACAAATTAAAAGTAGACTACTACGGAACACCAACCGGGATCCAGCAGGTAGCCAATGTCAGCGTACCGGAACCGAGAATGATTCAGATCCAGCCATGGGAAGCATCCATGGTAAAAGAGATCGAAAAAGCGATCTTAACTTCTGATCTTGGTATCAACCCGACAAACGATGGTAAAGTGGTTCGTCTTTTATTCCCGGAACTGACCGAGGAAAGACGTAAAGAGCTTGCCAAAGACGTTAAGAAAAAAGGAGAAAGTGCCAAAGTTGCAATTCGTAACATCCGTCGTGATGCGAATGACTCTTTCAAGAAACTCGGCAAATCAGCAGATGTTTCTGAGGATGAGATCAAAGAATTAGAAGACAATGCACAGAAGATGACAGATAAATACATCGCAGAAGTCGACAAAGCAGTAGAGGCAAAAACGAAAGAAATCCTTACCGTATAAGGATTTTTTCAGAAAAGATAGGAGTGAGTGAGGGCATGATGTAAGCGTGTCCTCACTTTCGTTACATTATAGGAAACTGTGTCGCGAGACGCATTTTTTTTACAGGAAATGGAGAATGAGCGGATGGAAGAGATCAAAAAGATCCCACAGCACGTTGCAATCATACTGGATGGAAACGGAAGATGGGCAAAAAGCAAAGGAATGCCTCGTAATTACGGACATACCGTCGGGGCAAAAAATGTGGAGACAGTCTGTAAGGCAGCGCATGATATGGGCATCAAGTATCTGACCCTGTATGCATTTTCTACGGAAAACTGGAACCGCCCGGACAATGAAGTGAGTGCTCTGATGAAACTGTTAGAGAGTTATTTAAAGAACTGTATCCGTACAGCGGACAAAAATAATATGCGTGTACGTGTCATTGGTGATACGACAAGACTTTCCGAGCGGTTTCAGCAGCAGATCGTAGAACTGGAAGCGGCATCGAAACATAATGACGGTCTGAACCTGCAGATCGCGATCAATTATGGAAGTCGGGATGAGATGATCCGTGCAATGAGAAAACTGCATGAGGATATTGCACAGGGTGTGCGAACGGAAAATGACATCACGGAAGAGATATTTGCAGAATATCTGGACACAGCAGGGATCCCAGACCCGGATTTATTGATCCGCACCAGTGGAGAACAGAGACTATCCAATTATCTGCTTTGGCAGCTCGCATACAGTGAATTTTACTTTACTGAAGTTCCGTGGCCTGATTTCGGAAAAGAGGAATTGGAAAAGGCAATTTTGGCGTATAATAAAAGAGACCGGAGATTTGGTGGACTGAAGGAGGAAACAAATGTTTAAAACAAGACTGCTCAGTGGAATTGTGTTAGTGGCACTTGCACTGGTATTGATCATTACCGGAGGAGATCTGCTTTTAGTATCGACTTTAGTGATATCCTATATCGGAATGTTTGAGCTTTACCGCATTTTTCATATCGAGAAATCGGCACCGGGTATCATCGGATACCTTGCAGCAACCGTTTATTACTGCAACTTAAGATTTGAATTTATCCCGGATCTGATGATGTTTGTACTGGGCTTCTTTATGCTTTTGATGTTTGCGTATGTCTTTACATATCCAAAGTATAAGACGGAGCAGATCATGGCGGCATTCTTTGGGGTATTCTATGTGGCAGTAATGCTGTCTTATGTTTACCAGACCAGAATGCTTGCAGCCGGAGCCTATATCGTGTGGCTGATCTTTTTATGTTCCTGGGGATGCGATACCTGCGCATACTGTGTGGGAATGTTGATCGGAAAACACAAGATGTCGCCGAAACTCAGCCCGAAAAAATCGATTGAGGGCGCCGTTGGTGGTGTGATCGGAGCAGCACTTCTTACCATTCTTTATGGTATGATCTTCAAATCTGCGATGAACAGCACACAGACCCATGTCTTTATCATGGCAGGCATCAGTGCCGTTGGCGCATTGATCTCGATGGTCGGAGATTTGACAGCTTCTGCGATCAAGCGGAATTATGAAATCAAGGATTATGGAAAACTGATACCGGGACATGGCGGTATCTTAGATCGCTTTGACAGTGTGATTTTTACAGCACCAGTGATTTATTTCCTGGCAGCCAATTTTATCGTTTTATAAAACAGGAGAGCGCAGATGAAAAAGATCGCAATTTTAGGCTCCACCGGTTCGATCGGAACACAGACACTTGATATTGTAAGAGAACAGGGCGATATCAAAGTCGTGGCAATCGCGGCGGGCAGTAATATTACGGCATTAGAAAAACAGATCCGAGAATTTATGCCAAAACTGGCATGTGTTTATGATGAGAAAAAGGCGGAGGAACTCCGCATCAAAACAGCAGACTTATCTGTTAAAATCGTATCCGGAATGGACGGACTCTTAGAGGTTGCAACTGAGGCGGAAAGCGAAATCCTTGTGACGGCAATTGTCGGCATGCTTGGCATACGTCCAACGATCGCAGCAATCAAGGAAGGCAAAAAGATCGCACTTGCCAACAAAGAGACACTGGTTACGGCAGGTCATCTAATCATTCCACTTGCAAAAGAATATCAGGTGCCGATCCTTCCGGTGGACAGTGAGCATAGCGCGATTTTCCAATCGTTACAGGGCAATGACGGAAATGAGATCGCAAAGATCCTTTTAACGGCTTCCGGTGGACCATTCCGTGGAAGAACGAGAGAGGAGCTTACCAATATTCAGGTAGAGGATGCACTGAAACATCCGAACTGGTCGATGGGAAGAAAGATCACGATCGATTCCTCCACACTGGTCAATAAAGGACTTGAGGTGATGGAGGCGAAGTGGCTGTTTGGCGTGGACTTGGATCAGATCGAGGTTGTCGTCCATCCACAGAGTGTCATCCATTCTGCAGTGGAGTATCAGGATGGCGCAGTGATCGCACAGCTTGGAACACCGGATATGCGGCTGCCGATCCAGTACGCTCTGTATTATCCGAAACGTCGTCCGATGTCTGGAAAACGGCTGGATCTGTTTGCATTGGGCAATCTGACATTTGAGAGACCGGATACGAAGACGTTCCGCGGACTGGCACTTGCTTATCAGGCAATGCAGCAGGGCGGCAATGTGCCAACAATCTACAACGCAGCAAATGAAAAGGCAGTGGCACTGTTTTTGGACCGAAAGATCAGCTATCTGGCGATCACAGAACTGATCGAAGAGTGTATGGGACAGATCGCATTTATCGATCATCCGGATTTAGAGCAGATATTAGAGACAGAGCAGCAGGTATATGAGTATATAGAAAGGCATTGTTTATAGATGAAAATAATTATCGCATTACTGATTTTCAGCATTATCATCATTTTTCACGAACTGGGTCATTTCTGGCTGGCAAAGGCAAACGGTATCCGGGTCAATGAATTTTGTCTTGGACTTGGACCTACGATCTTTGGAATCCAGAAAGGAGAGACAAAATATTCCCTGAAACTGCTTCCGTTTGGCGGAGCCTGTATGATGGAGGGCGAGGACGGAGAGAGCAGTGACGAGAGAGCCTTTGGCAAAAAATCGGTGTGGGCACGGATCAGTGTGGTTGCGGCAGGACCGGTATTTAATTTTATTATGGCACTGGTATTCTCTTTTATCCTTGTCTGCAACATTGGATATGATGTGCCGACACTGGCTGGCGTGACAAGCGGATATGCCGCAGAAGAAGCAGAAATGCAGGCGGGCGATACCATTTTAAAAATGAATGGAAAGAAGATCCATTTTTACCGGGAGATCAGCTCTTATGCCATGTTCCATGCCGGAGAGACCGTAGAGGTCACTTATGAGCGGGATGGAGAAAAGTATCAGACAACACTGGTTCCAAAATATGATGAAGAGCTGGGCAGATATCTGTATGGTTTTCAGGGAAGCACGCAGAATGTGCATGGAAATCTCTGGCAGAATTTAAAATACAGCGTGTATGAGACGAAATACTGGATCTCCACGACGATCGGAAGCCTGAAATTATTAGTGACCGGTGGAGTGACCTTAAATGATATGAGCGGTCCGGTCGGTATCGTAAGTGTCATTGGGGACAGCTATGAAGAGAGTGTTTCTTATGGCTATTTTGCAGCATTTTTACAGATGCTCTACATTACCATCATGCTGTCGGCAAACCTTGGTGTGATGAACCTGCTGCCTCTTCCGGCACTGGATGGAGGAAGACTGGTATTTTTGATCATCGAAGCGATCCGCGGTAAGGGTGTGAACCCGGAAAAAGAGGGTATGGTGCATTTTGTCGGTATCATGCTTTTGTTTGCGCTGATGATCGTTGTCATGTTTAATGATATTCGAAAGATATTCTTGTAAGAAGAAGGGAGCAGTTCTGATGACAAAGATGGTTAAAATAGGAGACGGAGTGATCGGCGGAGGAAATCCGATCCTGATCCAGTCTATGACAAATACAAAGACAGAGGATGTTGCAGCTACAGTAGCACAGATCAGACAACTTACAGCAGCAGGCTGTGACATTATCCGCTGTGCAGTTCCGACGATGGAAGCGGCAGAGGCGTTGACCGAGATCAAAAAACAGGTTACGATCCCAGTGGTCGCTGATATCCATTTTGATTACCGGCTTGCGATCGCGGCAATGGAGCATGGAGCAGATAAGATCCGTATCAATCCGGGAAACATCGGAAGCGCAGACCGTGTAAAAGCAGTCATTGATGTGGCAAAGGAGCGGAATATCCCGATCCGTGTCGGGGTCAACAGTGGTTCTCTGGAAAAGAATTTAGTAGAAAAATACCATGGTGTGACTGCAGAAGGCATTGTGGAGAGTGCACTCGATAAAGTGGCACTGATCGAGGATATGGGATACGATAATCTCGTGATCAGTATCAAGTCATCGGATGTTATGATGTGTGTAAAAGCACATGAACTGATCTCAAAAAAGACCGATCATCCACTGCATGTCGGAATCACAGAGGCAGGAACGATCATAAGCGGAAATATCAAATCAGCGATCGGACTCGGACTGATCTTAAATCAGGGCATTGGTGATACCATCCGTGTCTCTCTGACCGGAGATCCGTTAGAAGAGATCAAATCTGCAAAACTGATCCTGCGGACATTGGGACTCCGCAAAGGTGGCATAGAAGTGGTATCCTGTCCGACCTGCGGCAGAACCAGGATCGATCTGATCGGACTTGCCAATCAGGTAGAAAATATGGTTGCCGATATTCCGTTAGACTTAAAAGTAGCAGTGATGGGCTGTGTGGTAAACGGACCGGGAGAGGCAAAAGAAGCTGATATCGGAATTGCCGGTGGAATTGGAGAGGGACTGATCATCAAACATGGCGAGGTGTATAAGAAAGTGCCGGAGACGGAACTGTTAGAGAGTCTTCGCTATGAGCTGCTGCATTGGAATGAGAATGAAGCATAGCAAGGAGTGGAACGTATGACAAAATTGTTTTTTGATGTGTTCCCCACGCTCGAAGTGGCGGGAGATATGAAAAAACTGTTATCCGAGATGGAAGTGACCAAGGTCGGGATGAACCATGACAAGGATCACATCCGAATTTATCTGACGGGAAGCCGCCTGATACATAAGAAAAATATCTATCAGCTGGAAAAGACTATTGGAGAGCAGATCTTTAAAGGCAGACAGATGGATGTAAAGGTCATTGAAAAATACCAGCTTTCCGGTCAGTATACTCCCCAGACTCTGATGGAACTGTATAAGGACAGTATTTTAGAGGAACTGAAAAATTACAGCCTGATGGAGTACAATCTGCTTCGTTCTGCCAAAATGGAATTTTCGGATGAAACGCATCTGAAACTGACACTGGAAAATACGATCATTGCGCAGACAAGAGCACATGAGATCGTAGAATTTCTGGAAAAGATCGTGTGTGAGCGGTGCGGGCTTGATCTGGTCGTAGAACTTGCCTATGAAAAGCCAAAGGAGAGCAAGCACCGGAAAAACAGTGACTTACAGATCCAGTTCGAGATCCATAACATTATGAAAAAGGTAAATCTGAAGTCAGAGGCAGCAGGAGAAGAAAAGGCAGAGCAGGAAAAAGAGGCAGAGCCGAAAGAAGAGATCTTACTTGCTTCCAATCAGAAGAAAGTACCTGAACAAAAGCCTGCAAGAACATTTAATAGTGCAGGGAATAATGCAAAACCGGAACAGAAAAAACGCTACGAAGGTGGCTATGGTGGAAATTATAAGAAATCGGACAACCCGGATGTGATATACGGCAAGGATTTCGATGACGAGACCATTCCAATCGAAAAGATCGTGGGAGAAATGGGAGAGGTTACGATCCGCTGTCAGGTTATGACACTTGAGACAAGGGAGATCCGAAATGAAAAAACGATCGTGATCATGTCGGTAACGGATTTTACCGATTCCATTGTGTTAAAGATCTTTACAAGAAATGATCAGTTAGAAGAGCTGATGCAGGGATTGAAAAAGGGTGCATTCTTAAAGATCAAGGGAGTTACCACGATCGATAAGTTTGACAGTGAGTTGACCATCGGTTCCATCGTCGGCATCAAAAAGACAGCTGATTTTACGACCACAAGAATGGATACAAGCCCGGAAAAGAGAGTCGAGCTGCACTGCCATACTAAAATGAGCGATATGGACGGAGTCTCCGATGTCAAAGACATCGTTAAACGTGCGATGAAATGGGGACACAAGGCGATCGCCATCACTGACCATGGAGATGTGCAGGCATTTCCGGATGCTAACCATGCCGTCTCGCCGGATGATGATTTTAAGATCATTTATGGAGTCGAGGCATATCTGGTCGATGACTTAAAGGATATCATCACAAATTCCAAAAATCAGGATCTGGATGAGACCTATGTGGTATTTGACTTAGAGACGACCGGATTTTCACCGGAAAAAGATAAGATCATAGAGATCGGTGCGGTAAAGGTCGAGCAGGGCAAGATCACCGATAAATTCTCAACCTTTGTTAATCCGCAGGTGCCGATCCCGTACCGGATCGAAGAACTGACCTCCATTAAGGATGATATGGTAATGGATGCACCGGTCATCGAGGAGATCCTGCCACAGTTTATGGAGTTCTGTAAAGGTGCGATCATGGTGGCGCACAATGCAGATTTTGATATGAGTTTTATCATCAAAAACTGTGAGAGACAGCAGATTGAAAATGATTTTACCATCATAGATACGGTGGCACTGGCGCGTATCCTGCTTCCGAATCTGAACCGTTTTAAACTGGATACGGTGGCAAAGGCACTTGGCGTTTCATTGGAAAACCATCATCGGGCAGTCGATGATGCAGGCTGTACGGCAGAGATTTTTGTTAAATTTATTCAGATGTTAAAAGAGCGCGGCATTGAAAATCTGGATGGAGTCAATCAGATGGGAAGTTCCTCCAAAGAGGCAATTATGAAGATGCCGACGTACCATGCGATCATTTTGGCGACCAATGATATCGGAAGGATCAACTTATACCGCCTGGTGTCCATGTCGCATCTGACCTATTACAACAAGAGACCAAGAGTACCTAAAAGTGAGTTTGTCAAATACCGCGAGGGACTGTTACTTGGTTCTGCCTGTGAGGCAGGAGAATTATATCGTGCCTTGGTTGGAGGCAGACCGGAGGAAGAAATCATCCGTCTGGTAAAATTTTATGATTATCTTGAGATACAGCCGGTCGGAAACAATGAGTTTATGATCCGCAGTGACAAGGAGTCGATCAGCAGTATTGAGGAATTACAGGACATCAACCGCCGTATCGTAAAATTGGGCGAGACGTTCAACAAATTGGTTGTCGCAACCTGTGACGTGCATTTCCTTGACCCGGAGGATGAGGTTTACCGCCGTATCATTATGGCAGGAAAGGGATTTAAGGATGCGGACGATCAGGCACCACTCTATCTGCATACGACAGAGGAGATGTTAGAGGAATTTTCTTATCTGGGCAGCAGTAAGGCGGAAGAAGTCGTCATTACCAATCCGAACAAGATCGCAGATATGTGCGAAAAAATAGCACCGGTACGTCCGGATAAATGTCCGCCTGTCATTGAAAATTCAGACCAGATGTTGCGAGACATCTGTTATACCAAGGCACACAGCATGTATGGCGAGGAACTGCCATCGATCGTAAAGGAACGGTTAGACCGTGAGTTAAATTCCATTATTTCCAATGGTTATGCGGTTATGTATATCATTGCACAGAAACTGGTATGGAAATCGAATGAGGATGGTTATCTGGTAGGTTCCCGTGGATCAGTAGGATCGTCTTTTGCGGCAACGATGTCCGGTATCACAGAGGTAAATCCCTTGCAGGCACATTACCGTTGTCCGAACTGTAAATACAGCGATTTTGATTCGCCGGAGGTAAAAGCATTTTCCGGTCGAAGCGGCTGTGATATGCCGGATAAGATCTGTCCGGTCTGTGGCAAAAAGCTGGTAAAAGACGGATTTGACATTCCATTTGAAACATTCCTGGGATTTAAGGGAAACAAAGAGCCGGATATTGACTTAAACTTTTCCGGAGAATATCAGAGTAAGGCACATGCCTACTGTGAGGTTATTTTCGGATATGGGCAGACGTTCCGTGCAGGAACGATCGGAACACTGGCGGATAAGACCGCATTTGGTTACATTAAAAATTATTACGAAGAGCGTGGTATCCGCAAACGAAACTGCGAGATTGACCGTATCGTGCAGGGCTGCGTGGGCGTACGAAGGACAACCGGACAGCATCCGGGTGGTATCGTCGTACTTCCGGTGGGAGAAGAGATCAATACCTTCACCCCGGTACAGCATCCGGCAAATGATATGACAACGGCAACAGTTACCACGCACTTTGATTATCATTCAATCGACCACAACCTGTTAAAACTTGATATTCTCGGACACGATGATCCGACCATGATCCGTATGCTGCAGGATCTGACCGGGATTGACCCGACAACGATCCCACTGGATGATGAGTCAGTAATGTCCTTATTTAAAAATACATCGGCACTGGGCGTAACACCGGAGGATATCAACGGTATTCCGCTAGGGTGTCTTGGTATCCCGGAGTTTGGTACGGAGTTCGCGATGCAGATGGTTATCGATGCCAAGCCGCAGGAATTTTCGGATCTGATCCGTATCTCCGGTCTGTCCCATGGTACAGACGTATGGCTTGGAAATGCGCAGACTTTGATCGAACAGGGACTGGCAACGATTTCTACTGCAATCTGTACGCGTGATGATATCATGATCTATCTGATCCAGATGGGACTTGACAGTGAGCAGTCCTTTACGATCATGGAGTCGGTTCGAAAGGGAAAAGGCTTAAAAGAAGAATGGAAGACTGAGATGCGTGCGCACAATGTGCCGGAGTGGTATATCGAGTCGTGTCTTAAGATCAAATACATGTTCCCGAAAGCGCATGCGGCAGCTTACGTTATGATGGCGTGGCGTATTGCCTATTGTAAGGTATATTATCCGCTTGCCTATTATGCGGCATATTTTTCCATTCGTGCAACGGGATTTAACTATGAGATCATGTGTCAGGGAAAAGAACGTCTTGCATATTTCCAGAAAGACTATGAGCGCAGAAAAGACAGTCTGTCCAAAAAGGAACAGGATGTCTACCGTGATATGAAGATCGTACAGGAGATGTACGCCAGAGGATTTGAGTTTACGCCGATCGATATCTACCGGGCGAAACCGGACCGTTTCCAGATCATCGATGGAAAGCTGATGCCGGCACTCAATACGATCGATGGAATGGGAGACAATGCAGCAATCGCGGTTGCTGAGGCTGCAAAGGATGGAAAATTCCTCTCAAGAGATGATTTCAGACAGAGGACGAAGGCGACCAAGACCGTGATCGACCTGATGGGAGATTTAGGACTGCTCGGTGACCTGCCGGAATCCAATCAGTTGTCGCTGTTTGATTTCGCATAAAATGTGCCACAATAATAAAAAAGTGGTTGGCGCAGTGAAAGAATATTAGGTGTATTGTTTTGATTTTAACAAGTTTTTGAATACACTTTCCTGAGAAATAAATCGCATCATGGTTTCGAGGAAAATCCGAGAATTTTAAAAGCGTTTCTGAAAGAATGTGACCTGTCTTTTTACGAAAGAACAGTGTACGCGCGAATGTCTGTCGGTAACATACAACAAGCGAGCACTTTCTAGCTGGACTAAAGGATCACTCACACAGACGATAGAAAGCCTTGCTCCGAAACTCAAAAAATCCTGCTATTTTTTTGATAGCAGGATTTTTTTCAAACATTCGTCGCTGGCGGCTGCGTTTTGTGTGAGCGACCCTGTAAGTCCAGTACGAAAGTCCCCGAAATCGTTGTATGTTATCCGGCAGACATTCATGCGTGGTGTCCTTTCGTTAAAAAGACAGAGCTAATTATATTTTTCAGAAACGCTTTTATAAAATTCCGGATTTTTTGAGACGAAGGATGAGATTTATTTTCTTCAGGAAAGTGAAAAAAACAAATTTCTCAAGTCAAAATAATACACGGTAAAGTCTTTCGATGCGCCAACCACTTTTTTATGATAAGGTGTTCGCATGGCGCATTGTATTACGGCTGAAAGATTTCTACCGTACCAGGATCACTGATCGGCGTGCGATACATGATGCTGGTGTGGAAATCCCTGAAATAAACATCGTTTGAAGTAGCATTGAGATCAGCGTAAACACCTTCAGCAACCACCTGATAATCACTTCCATCGGTGCGGATGCGGCAGAGTGCAGGATCGGTCTGGCTGCTGCGCTGGAAGTAGATGTAATCTCCGCAGAGCAGATAAGAATCAAGTCTGTCTTCAGCAAGATGGACTTTTTCGCCACCGGAGAGATTTGCTTTGGTCAGTTTGTAGTTGTCACTGCTGTCCATAAAATAGACATCATCATTGGCAAGAACGGTTGGCATCCAGCAGTTGCCATTATAGACCGCCTCGGTGCTGCAGGAGACTGTATCATAACGCCAGATCCGACCATCGGTACCGATATGATAGAAATACTGTCCCATGGCATCACAGGTCAGATAAGGATCCGAGGAAACTTTTGTTTTCTCGGTGCCATCGATCTTAACTTTCCAGAGTGAAGATGCGGTCTGTGTTTCATACTGGAGATAGAACACATAGTTCCCAAAGAGGGAAGCGTACATACATGGTTCGTCGTCCAGTACCACCGTGCGTTTTCCGTCATGGTCGATCCTGCAAAGGCTGTCGGTATTGAACTGCAGGAAGGAAAAATCAGATCCGAATGCGGCATTGTTGCGGACATAATAGATGTAATGTTCATCCACATTAATAAAAGAAGCAACATCATCACACAGTTTGGTTAATCCTGTGCCATCGGTCTTCATCGCATATAAGGTGCCGCCGTCGGACGGGTTGGAGAAATAGATGGTATCGCCGTATTCACAGAACAGTCCGGCACCATAGAGATTGCCGGCAGTATTGCCATTGACATAGCTGGTATTATATTTTGGTTTGTTACTGAGATATTGGGAAATACCCAATCCTGCTATAACGGCAACCACCAGCAGAAAAATGGTAATCACGATAAGTTTCTTTTTCATAAAAAGCCCCCCTTAAATAACATTTTATTTCTGATAAAAGTATAACATTTCTGTATATTATCTTGCAAGGGTGTCTTGATATTCACACGTTAATGTAATATAGTTATTATAATATGTCGAAAGATTAGGTTTGCAATAGAGAAGAAGTGAGGAAAATATGAAGGATTTAAAAGAATTACGGGATCAGATTGATGTGATAGATAAACAGATGGTATCGCTGTACCAGGAGCGCATGAAGATTGCGGCGGAGGTAGCAGAGTATAAGATCGAGACGGGCAAAAAGGTATTCGATAAGGAGCGGGAAGAGAGCAAACTCAGTACCCTTACAGCAATGGGAGAGAGTGCATTTAACCGGCATGGCATCAGGGAACTGTTCGAACAGATCATGTCGATGAGCCGCAAACGCCAGTATCAGCTTATGACGGCACATGGCATTTATGAGAAACCGGATTTCACAGAAGTAGACAAATTAGATTATAAAAAGGCACGTATTGTGTTCCAGGGAACCGAGGGCGCATACAGCCAGCTTGCCTTACGGGAATATTTCGGAGAGCACACGGACAGTTACCATGTGGAGACCTGGCGGGATGCAATGGAGGCAATCAAGAGCGGCGAGGCAGATTATGCGGTTTTACCGATCGAAAATTCTTCCGCAGGGATCGTGTCAGAAAATTATGACCTGATGGTAGAATATGATAACTGTATCGTGGGAGAGCAGATCATCCGCATCAACCATGCACTGCTTGGACTTTCGGATGCAGAGCTTTCTGACATTACCGATGTTTACTCCCATCCACAGGCACTGATGCAGTGTGGCAGATATCTGGAGCGGCACAGAGAGTGGGAAAAACACAGCTTAAAAAATACAGCGATGTCTGCACAGAAGATCAAAGAGGATGGAAAGAAACATAAAGCAGCGATCGCGAGCAGCCTGACCGCAGAGATCTACGGATTAAAAGTCTTAGAAGAAGGAATCCAGGATAACCAGACCAATGCAACCCGCTTTATCATTGTATCCGGGAAACGGATCTTTGCAAAAGACGCAGGAAAGATCAGCGTCTGCTTTGAGATCCCGCATGAGAGCGGCTCCCTGTATCATATGTTGTCCCATTTCATATATAATGGTATTAACATGAACCGGATCGAGTCGAGACCGGTGCAGGGGAAAAACTGGGAGTACCGGTTCTTTATTGATTTTGATGGCAACTTAAATGACGCAGCTGTACAGAATGCCTTGCGCGGATTACAAGAAGAAACCATCAGTTTAAAGATTTTGGGAAATTACTAGACGTACGAATGGAGAAAACAAATGCAAAGTACAAAAAATCTGATCTTATATAAAAATTTTGAAAATGGAAGACTGTTTTATAACATGACCTGGCTCATGGAAAATTATAAAAACGAATATTATAATAAAGAGGACCTTGCGGCACTTTTTTATGAGTGCTTCAATCAGCTTTCAGAGCTCGCGGTCAGTCATGGCTTTCGTGGAAATTTATGGCACAATTTTCTGGCATTCATTCTGGTCAATAATGAGAATGCCTACAGTAAAGCATGCGAGATCCGCGGCGCGGTAGAAGGGTCGATCAATCAGCTTGCCCTGCATGATCTTCGCATCATAAAAGAGTTATTCGATTTTGATTTTGAAGCGTTTGCAGCAGCATATGAAGTGGACTGCATCGATGCCATCTTACATTATGAGAGCATGGAGCAGAGTGGCAGGCTGTTTAATAAACGGATCAGCGAACGTATCTGTGAACTGACTGAGAAGTTAGAGCAGAGTAAGGATGCCGAGCAGTTTTTATATGAAGTGACTGAGTTCTACAGAGAGTTTGGCGTGGGCAAATTCGGACTGCATAAGGCATTCCGCATCCAGCATCGTGAGGACTGTGCAGAAATCATCCCGATCACGAACATTGCCCATGTGAAGCTGGACGATCTGGTCGGATATGAGATCGCAAAGCAGAAACTGATCGATAATACCGAGGCGTTTGTCAATGGCAGGGAGGCAAACAACTGCCTGTTATTTGGAGATGCCGGAACCGGAAAATCCACCAGCATCAAAGCAATCGCTAATCAGTATTATGAAAAAGGTCTGCGCCTGATCGAGGTATATAAGCATCAGTTCTGTGACTTAAATGATGTGATCGCGCAGATCAAAAACCGTAACTATAAGTTCATTATCTATATGGATGATCTGTCTTTTGAAGAATTTGAGGTAGAATATAAATACTTAAAGGCGGTCATAGAGGGCGGACTGGAAAAGAAACCGGACAATGTCCTGATCTATGCGACATCGAATCGCCGTCATCTCATAAGAGAAACCTTCTCCGATAAAGAAGAAATCCGCGAGGATATGCATACGTCGGATACGGTACAGGAAAAGCTCTCTCTCTATGCCAGATTTGGTGTTACCATTTATTTTGGCGCACCAAACAAAAAAGAGTTTGAGCAGATCGTAGCAGCCCTTGCCCAAAAAAATGAGATCAATATGACGAAAGAGGAACTCTTTGCAGAGGCAAACAAATGGGAATTGTCCCATGGAGGACTTTCCGGAAGGACCGCACAGCAGTTTATTAACTATCTTCTTGGAAGACAGTAGATAGAGGGGGAAAAAGAATGGGTATACATACTTTTGGAGCGATATACATAGGTTCGAATGAGGTAAGTTTAAAGATTTTTGAGATATCCGCAAAGCGCGGGATCCGCACGATCGACTATGTGAGGACACGTATTGAGCTGGCAAGAGACACGTATTCTATTGGAAGCATTGGATATGAACTGGTGGAAACGCTGTGTGATACCCTGGCTGAGTTCCATAAGATCATGGATGGTTACCGGGTGGATGACTATGAGGCATATGCTGCGGCAGCGATCCGTGATGCGGAAAATGAACTGTTTGTGTTAGATCAGATCCGGATCCGGACTGGCATTTCGGTAACGGTATTAAGCAACTCCGAGCATCGGTTCATCAGTTATAAATCTGTTGCGATGCGTGAAAATTTCGAGAAGATGATCGAGCAGGGGGCAGCAGTCGTAGATGTTGGGGGCAGCAGTATGCAGATTACAATATTCTCAGAGGGAAAAGTAGTGACCACACAGCACCTTGGAATTGGGGCTATCAAATTGCAGGAACAGCTGGTCAGAAAGAGCAGCAACCTTGCCCAGTACGAACTTCAGATCGAGGAACTGGTAGAAAAACAACTTGCAGTTTTCCATGCCATGTATATGGAACAGCAGAAGGTCAAATATCTGATCGTCATCGGTGATTATATTACGGAGATCGCAGGAAAAGTAAAAAAGAATCTGGATGAGACGGTAGAGAGTTCAAAATTTAATGAAGTATTGGAAAAACTCAGCCAGAAGAATGTAGAGGAGATCTCTGAAATATTAGGTTTATCCAATGAAAAGGATATGCTGATCATTCCGTATATGGTCATATTCAAATGTATGGCAGAGCGGATCGGAGCAAAACAGCTCTGGGCACCGGGCGCATCGGTCAGCGATGGAATTGCCTGCAATTATGCGGAACGAAAAAAAATCTGCAGGAGTGCACATGACTTTGATGCGGATATCCTTTCGGCGGCAAAAAGTCTTTCCAACCGTTACTTAAGCTATTCACCACATATTGATGCACTGACCAAAATGTCAACACTCATCTTTGATACCATGAAGAAGGTACACGGAATGGGAAGACGCGAGCGGCTGCTGCTGCAGGTGGCAGCAATCTTACATGATTGTGGCAAATATATCAGTTTTTCCAATGGTCCGCACTGTTCCTACGATATCATCATGGCATCCGAGATCATCGGACTGACCCACTTGGAGCGGCAGATCATTGCGTATGCGGTGTTATATAACACTTATCCATTGGCACCCTATGAGGAGATTGCCGATCAGCTGGATCAGGAAAGTTATCTGGTTGTAGCAAAGTTATCTGCAATCTTACGCCTGTCTAATGCGATGGATCGCAGCCACAAGCAGAAGTTTAAAAACGTGCGTGCAGCAGTGAGAGGAAAAGAACTGATCATCACAATTGAAACAGAGGGAGACATTGCATTGGAGAAAGCATTGTTTGATGGAAAGATTGCTTATTTTGAAAATGTATTTTGTGTGAAACCGGTCATCAAAGAGAAACGGGTATAGGGGAATGGAGAATCATATGGACAAAAAAACAGATTTTACAAATCCAAAGTATTATGAAAATCGTGAATTAAGCTGGTTAAAGTTTGATGGAAGAGTGTTAAACGAGGCAAGAGACAAAAGCATTCCGTTATTGGAACGTTTAAAATTTGTAAGTATCACATCCTCCAATCTTGACGAATTTTTCATGGTCCGCGTGGCATCATTAAAAGATATGGTACATGCGGGATACCGAAAAAAAGATATTGCGGGGATGACTGCGACCGAGCAGCTAGAGGCGATCAATGAGAAAACGAGAGCACTGGTCGAGCTACAGTACAGCACCTATAACCGTTCCCTTCTTCCGTTGCTGCGGCAGAATGGCATCTACATTATCGATGCTTATGAGAAACTCACAGAGGAACAGCAGAAATATGCTGACCGCTATTTTGAGGAAAATGTATATCCGGTCTTAACACCGATGGCAGTGGATGCATCAAGACCATTCCCATTGATCCGTAACAAGACATTAAACATTGCGGCACTGATCGTAAAACAGACAGAGAAAGAGAAAAAGGCAGCCAGACGGGAAGTGGAGTTTGCAACCGTACAGGTGCCAGGTGTGCTGCCACGTCTGATCCCAATCCCGGCCGAACAGGAGGGGGAGACAGCATTTGTTCTCTTAGAGCAGGTGATCGAAAAGAATATCGACAAGCTGTTTTTAAATTATGAAGTGCAGTGTGCTTATCCGTACCGTATCATGCGAAATGCAGACTTAACGATCGATGAGGATGAAGCAGCAGATCTGTTAAAGGAGATCCAGAAACAGTTAAAGATGCGTCAGTGGGGCGAGGTCATCCGTCTCGAAGTCGAAGAGGGCATGGATGAGAGACTACTCCGTTTCTTAAAAGAAGAGTTAAAAGTGGCAGAGGAAGACATTTTTGAAATCCAGGGACCGATCGATCTGACCTTTTTAATGAAAATGTATGGATTAGAAGGGTACGACAACCTGCGCTACAAACCATACAAACCGCAGCTTCATCCGGAAATCGAACCGGGAGCAAATCTGTTTGACCTGATCCGACAGGGCGATATCCTGTTACATCACCCATATCAGACCTTTGATCCGGTGGTGGACTTTATCCGTCAGGCGGCTAAAGATCCGGATGTTCTGGCAATCAAACAGACTCTTTACCGTGTCAGTGGTAATTCACCGATCATTGCATCTTTGGCACAGGCAGCCGAGAATGGAAAACAGGTGTCCGTGCTTGTAGAATTAAAGGCACGTTTTGATGAGGAAAACAACATTGTCTGGGCAAAGAAATTAGAGCAGGCAGGCTGCCATGTTATTTATGGACTGGTTGGTTTAAAGACACACAGTAAAATAGCACTTGTAGTCAGAAGAGAAGAAGATGGCATCCGTCGGTATGTTCATTTAGGAACTGGAAATTATAATGACTCAACGGCAAAATTATACACGGATTGTGGTATCTTTACCTGTCATGACGGAATCGGAGAAGATGCCACGGCTGTCTTTAATATGCTTTCCGGTTATTCGGAGCCGCTTTCCTGGAATGAACTTGCACTGGCACCGATCTGGCTGCGTGGTAAGTTCATGCGTCTGATCCAGAGAGAGATGAAAAATGCCAGAGCCGGAAAACCTGCTTATATCTGGGCAAAGATGAATTCATTGTGTGATCCGGGGATCATTGCAGCATTGTATGAGGCATCGGCAGCAGGAGTGAAGATCCAGCTTGTGGTACGAGGAATCTGCTGTCTTAGAGTTGGTATTCCGGGAGTCAGCGAAAACATCGAGGTGCGCTCGATCGTTGGCAATTTCTTAGAGCACAGCCGTATCTTTATTTTCCACAATGATGGAGAAGAGGAAGTTTACATGGGAAGTGCGGACTGGATGCCGCGTAATCTGGATCGACGGGTTGAGATATTGTTCCCGGTATTGGATGAAAAACTGAAAAAAGATGTAAAACACATTCTTGAAGTGGAATTATCTGACAATATGAAAGCACACGTCTTGAAATCTGACGGAAATTATGAGAAAATAGATAAAAGAGGAAAAGTACTTGTCAATTCACAGGAACAGTTCTGTGAGGAAGCACTGGCAGCAGTGCCCAGGCAGGAACATGTTTACCGGGAGCGGGTATTTATTCCTGCGGAACCGGTAGAATAAGCGCCAGGGGAGAATGCGCAAAAAAGGAGAGCTTATGAACCACAAAATTTTATTTGCAGATTTGGATGCGACACTTTTATGCGATGACAAATCGATCAGTGAGAAAAATGCAACAGCCATCCGCAAGATGCTGCAGGAGGGACATTACATTGCACTTGCCACGGGGCGTCCGGTCGAGAGCGGGCGGGCAGTTGTAAGAGAATTGGGGCTGACGGTACCGGGATGTTATATGATCGCCTTTAATGGAGCCGTATTGTATGACTGCGCGGCAGACCGTGTTCTTTTAAGACGTTCCATACCAGTTGATGTTGTACAGGAGCTGTTCGAGAGAGCAAAGAGAGCCGGACTTTACATCCAGACCTATAATAATACAGATGTGATAACAACAAAACACGCGAAGGAGCTGGATTATTACATAAAGCGTTCACGCATCAGCTATAAACTTGCAGACAATGTGCTGGATGCATTGGAAGAGGAACCGCAAAAAGTACTGCTCATTGAACTGGACAAAAAAGATCGTCTTGTCCGGTTCCAAAAGAATAATTTAAGCTGGGAAAAAGGAAAATGTACAAGTTTCTTTTCCTGTAAAGAGTACTTAGAATATTGTCCATGCGGGATCAGTAAAGCAACTGGTATCCGGGAACTGACAAAGATCTTAAACATGCCGATGGATGCAACCATAGCAGTCGGAGATGAGCAGAATGATATCAGCATGATACAGGAAGCGCATATCGGTGTTGCCGTAAAAAATGCGATCCCGGAGGCAAAGGCAGCGGCAGATTATGTCACAGAAAATGACAATAACCATGATGCCATTGCCGAAGTCATCGAGAAGTTTGTCTTATGACAGAGCCGCTTTGACAGACTCTAAAACAGAATATGGAATATAGAGGCTGCCTCTTCCTTTTCCAAGAGAGATGGCAGGTTTGTTTGCCCCGTGGAAATCGGAACCACCACTGATCAGGAGTCCGTTTTCACGGGCAATTTTTTTGACAAGCTGTTCCTCCCCGGTCGTATAGGTTGAGTAGATCGCCTCAATGCCGTCAAGACCGGCTGCTTTCATTTCATCGATCAGCAGCTGCAGATAGACAGAACTTAAGTGGTAGAGAAGCGGGTGCGCTAAGATGGCGATACCGCCGGCATTTTTAATGAGAGAGACAGCTTCCATCGGGGTAACTTTAAATCTGCCGACATAGCATTTACAGTCATCACCGATGTATTTGTCGAATGCCTCGGAAATGGTTCTGATGCAGCCGTGGTTTAACAGAAAGCGTGCAATGTTGGCGCGCGTGATCACACAGTCCGGATTTTCGGCGAGCAGAGCTTCCATGGTGATCGGGAAACCTTCTTTTTGCAGGGCAGCAACCATTTTTTCATTGCGTTTGTCGCGAAAATCACGGAATGCCGCTGTCTGCTGGAGAAGTTCTGGGTCATCCGGGTCAATGAAGAGTCCCACAACATGGATTTCTTTTTCCGTCCCGTTTGGAAAAGTATATGCGGTGGAAAGTTCGATGCCCGGTACTAATTCGATACCGGCATTCTCTGCAGCTTTGGCAGCTTTTTTGATACCGGAACATGTGTCATGATCTGTTAAAGCAATGGCGGAAAGCCCTGCCTCTTTTGCGGCAGCAATCAGTTCCACCGGGGTGAGGGTACCATCTGACTCAGTTGAGTGCACATGAAGGTCAATAATTCTTTGGTCCATATCAGATTCCTTTCTACGATAGATAGTTGCCATGGTTGAAACAATACTTCTATGGCTGATTAGTAATATTATGGAAATATGATAACACAAAACAATATATTTTTAAAAAAATAAAAAAGCAGTTTACATATTTTGACAGAATGGTAAAATAAAAGTAGAGTAGCTTTCGATTACGAAGGAAGAATACAGTGAAAAGGAGACAAACATGCAACTATTGACGTTTTTATTGAACAGTGTTCGATTTGGAATACCAGTGGATGATGTAGAGTCCATTGAGACCAGAATGGATGTTGTACGAGTACCAAATGCGCCGGCAAACATTGAAGGCATCATCAATCTGCATGGGGAAATCATACCGATCTGCAGCCTGGCAGGTTATTTTGGTTATCCCAGACAGGACATTAAAAATGTTATTGTCGCAAGCATGAATGGCATGAAGATCGGGATGGAGGTGGAAAACGTTCAGGAAATCATTGATGTAAACGATCAGCAGGTAATACCGATGCCTGCTATTATGAACGAGACACAGGGCTGTTTCAATGATGTGGCATCCTATGATAAACAGTTGATCGTGATGCTCGATGTGGCAAAACTGATACCGCATGCAGACCAGCAGGGGATCCAGAAGCTTATCGAGGACAACTCCAGATAATGGAGAGTAATACAAAAGGCGAAAACCATGTTTAAAGATTTAAAAATCAATGAACGATTGAAAAAGGGCTTTACCATGGTCGCATTGATCGCATCCATTGCCGGTGCAGTAGGTGCGGTCATGATGGTAGTGATTATGATGCAGTATAAGAGTGCATTGACAAATTACGGCTTTTCACAGGGAGATATTGGTAAGGCGATGATCGTATTTGCAGATGCAAGATCTGCAACACGTGGTATCATAGGTTACAATGATGATGCACTGACCGAACAGCTGATTGCAACACATGATGAAAAGAAAGCTAAATTTGAAGATTATTGGAGAACAGTAGAGGAAACCATTGTATCCAAAGATGAGAGAGAACTTTATGATAAGGCAACAAATCTGGTAAATCAGTATTGGGAGGAAGAAGCTAAGGCAATTGAAATCGGAAAGTCAACAGATGATGAGGAAAATTTAAAAGCACAGCAGATGATGACAGATACCATTTCACCATTATATGAAGAAGTATATGAAACAATTGCCGATTTGTTAAATACAAACGTAGACGAAGGAAATTCGCTCAATACCAGACTTTCCATTATGAGCTTTATATTCCTGGCTGTGATCATTGGTGTGATTTTTGCAGCATTTTGGCAGGCAACCCGGATGGGTAATTCCATCGCAAAGGGTATTTCTGAACCGATCGGAGCACTGGGTGACCGTTTCAAGACTTTTGCTAAGGGAGATCTTTCTTCTCCGTTCCCGGATGTAGATACGAAGGATGAGATTGCAGAGATGATTACTGTGGCAAAAGAGATGGCAAAATCCCTATCGCTTGTTATCGCAGACAGCGGGCAGCATCTTGCTGATATGGCAGGTGGCAACTATGATATCAAGACAAACTGCCCAGAGGTATATCAGGGTGACTTCGAAAAACTGCTTCTTTCCATGCGTAATATGAGAGACCAGATGATCCAGACACTTCGTTCGATCGAAGATGCATCCAGTCAGGTATCTGCAGGTTCTACCAACCTCGCAGAGGCATCCCAGAGTCTTGCAGAGGGTGCCACAGAGCAGGCAGGAGCAGTAGAAGAGTTACAGGCAACCATTACAAGTATTACAGAAAATATCGACAAAGCAGCAGACCAGGCACAGGAGTCTTATATTCAGGCTAAGAAATACGCAGATGAGGCAGACAATAGTCGTACAGAGATGAAAGCCATGGTAGAGGCAATGGCACGTATCAACGAGACGTCTAAAAATATCGAGAACATTATTTCCGAGATCGAAGATATTGCATCCCAGACCAACCTCCTTTCTTTAAATGCTTCCATTGAGGCAGCAAGAGCCGGAGAGGCAGGACGCGGATTTGCAGTTGTTGCAGACCAGATCCGTCAGCTTGCAGAGCAGAGTACAAAATCAGCGGTTGATACAAGAAAGCTGATCGAAGGATCTTTACAGGAGATCAGCGAAGGAAATAAGGCAGCAGAGAGTGCTGCAGCATCCATCGAGATCGTTGTATCAGTCCAACTCAGCTACTGCACAGGAGTCTTCTGCAACCAGTGAGGAGTTATCCGCACAGGCAGTTTCTCTGGATGAACTGATCAGCAAATTTATTTTGCCGGAGAACTAAAAAACTGTTGACATACCAGATGTTTTATGGTAAATTACAATAGTTGTTAGAAACAAAGTAGAGTATCCACTCTCACCGGAGCACCAGCTTTTGTGTGACTCATGGTTCATATTCCTTACATGGCAGGATGCCAGAGATGGTTTCTGATGTTTGGAGCGTCGTGCCTTGCGAGCATTGAAATTTAAGTGGATAGTCTGACTATCCACTTTTTTAATGATGAACGCCTGGGCAGGCAATTTGTTATTAAGAATAAGCAAATATTATTTTGGAGGTGCAATACCATTAGCGAGTTAATGATTAATGAACAGATCAGAGACAAGGAAGTTCGTCTGATCGGAGAAAACGGGGAACAGCTTGGCATTATGTCGTCAAGGGAAGCAATGAAGCTGGCTGAAAAAGCAGAACTTGATTTAGTAAAAATTGCTCCGACCGCAAAACCACCAGTATGTAAGATTATTGATTACGGTAAGTATCGTTATGAGCTGGCCAGAAAAGAAAAAGAAGCCAGAAAAAAACAAAAAGTGGTAGAACTAAAAGAGATTCGCTTGTCGCCTAATATTGATTCAAATGATTTGAATACCAAAATGAATGCTGCAAAAAAATTCTTAAGCAAGGGAGATAAGGTAAAAATTACTTTACGGTTCCGTGGACGTGAGATGGCTCATATGAATGCCAGCAAACACATCTTGGATGACTTCGCAGAGAGCCTTGCCGAGGTGGCAGTAGTGGAAAAAGCACCAAAAGTTGAAGGCAGAAGCATCAGCATGGTGTTGGCAGAAAAGAAATAATTATTTTAAGGAGGAACTTATCATGCCAAAAATGAAAACAAGCAGAGCAGCTGCAAAACGTTTCAAAGTAACAGGAACAGGAAAATTAAAAAGAAATAAAGCTTACAAGAGACATATCTTAACAAAGAAAACCACAAAGAATAAGAGAAATCTTAGAAAACCTGCAATGACGGATGCAACAAACGTTAAGAATATGAAGAAAATTTTACCATACATGTAAGAAGTTGTTAAGGAGGAAATAAAACATGGCAAGAGTAAAAGGCGGCTTAGGCGCTAAAAAAAGACATAATAGAACATTAAAATTAGCAAAAGGTTACAGAGGTGCACGTTCTAAACAGTACCGTGTAGCAAAACAGTCTGTTATGAGAGCCTTAACAAGTTCTTATGCAGGTAGAAAAGAGAGAAAGAGACAGTTCCGTCAGTTATGGATCGCTCGTATCAACGCAGCAGCAAGAATGAACGGTATCTCTTACAGCCAGATGATGCATGGATTAAAAATCTCTGGTGTTGATATCAACCGTAAAATGTTAGCTGAGATGGCAGTAAATGATGCAGAAGGATTTGCAGCATTAGCTGAATTAGCAAAAAAAGCAGTAGCTTAATAGAAATGCTATTTTAAAAAGCTCATTTGAACAGAAGTGTTCGAATGGGTTTTTTTTTTCGTGAGAAACACGCATATCATGTTGCTTTATTTGCAAAATAGTTTGAAAATTTTGAATTATCTGAAATGTCAAAAAATAGCAAAATAAGTGCCAATGTTGTATTGACAAAAGATGGCAAGAAAAATAAAATGATAAATGGAGTAGTAACAAAAGAAAACAGGATAGGAGAATGGTTATGAAGAGTAGTGTAACAAAAAAGTTAGTCCCTGTTATCATTATCATCTTGGCAATTGTCTTTGTCATAAACAATTATGTGGCGACCAGAATGTTAAAAAACGAGGTCAAGGATCAATGGATGCAAGACGACTATAAACTGGTTCAGGCTTATGCAGAAGAACTGGTGAATCTTGGATATGATTCGGTTGAGGAGTACCAGAAATTTGTTGATGATATTGCATCAGAGGGCACCTACAATTATGTTGTCTATATGCAGAACGTAGATGGAAAGGTGGTCGCAGTGGCACACAGCAACCCGGACCGGATTGGTATCGTACTTGAGGATACTGGAAGTGTGACCGCGGTCAATGAAGGACAGCCTTATATGGGGTATTATCAGGATCCGACCAGTGGAAAAGAAACCATCGATCTGCTGGTACCGGTAAAGGATGCAGATGGCACACAGAATGGAGCAATCAATATCGGAGTTCCATCTGATGATGCAACATTGAGTGGCATTTTAACTGCAACGATCGGAAAACTGACACTGGCAAGTACCCTGCTTGCAGTGATTGTAATAGTATTGTTGATCATTGGAATACGCTTGATGCTGTTAAAGCCGATCGGGACACTTGCACCGGAGATCGAGCGGATGGCACAGTACAACCTTACGATGGCGAACCGTCCTCTGGTCGAACATTATGCAGCACGCAACGATGAGATCGGAGTAATCAGTACCGGCTTTTTGAAGATGCAGGAAAATCTGGTCACCATGATCAAAAATATCCATGAAGTTGCAGAACATCTGAATGCAGAATCGCAGGAGCTTTCCGGTATTTGTACTGAGGTCAACGACAGCAGTACACAGCTTTCCAAAACCGTAGAGGATGTGGCAGAAGGAGCTACCACACAGGCACAGCAGACATCGGAAGGAAGCGTTCAGGTAGGAAAACTCAGTGATCTGATCGAAGTGGTAGAAGAAAACATGAAACGGTTGTTTGAGGCAACCGGTTCTGTCGAAACGATCGAGAAGCAGGGCGTGGATGTTTTAGATGTGCTGGTGGAAAAGACATCGGCAAATAACGATAATTCCAGACAGGTACATATGGTCATGGAAGAGACCAGCAAGCAGGCAGACCGTATCAAGAATGCCAGCGACCAGATCCGTGGCATTGCATCCCAGACAAACCTGCTCGCATTAAATGCTTCCATCGAGGCAGCAAGAGCAGGAGAGGCAGGAAAAGGATTTGCGGTCGTGGCAACAGAGATCGGAAATCTGGCACAGGAGACCAATACCCTGACCAATCAGATCGAGGAGATCATCCATGATCTGTTAGATAAGATGAAAGAGGCAGTCGATAATATCGCGGCAATGGAGCATACGACCGAAGAACAGAGCGAGAGTGTAGAGCAGACCAGACAGAAATTTGAGGAGATTACAAAGACGATCCTGCAGATGGAAGAGAAATGCACCTATCTGGCGGACTCTACCAAAGAGATGAAAGAGAGCCGCAAGTCGATCGTGGATGTCATCAATGACCTGTCCGCACTGTCCGAGGAAAACGCGGCATGTATGGAAGAGGCATCGGCATCGGTAAATCTGCAGAGCAGCTCGATTGAAAAGGTATCTTCCTCCAGTCAGGATGTTGCAGCACTGGCAGAAACCTTAAATGCAGAGATCGCACGCTTTACGATCGCATAGCAGAGATACACTTCATGAACATTCTGTTAGCAGAAATAAGATAGATGTCACAGGAGACTATCGGGATAATTTCCGATAGTCTTTTGGAGACATCTGTTTTTGTTTATGGAAGGTTTTGGAAAAATAGAGACTGTTGTCAAAACCCAGGGAGTTCGCAATCGCAGTGATTGAAAGATCCGAGTGCTCTAACAGATAACATGCCTGTTTCATACGGAAATCGGTCAGATATTCTTTTGGGGACTGCCCAAGGATCGTTTCGAAAGAACGGAACAGATGACTGCGGCTGACTCCGACGTAGCTGGCGATATCCTCGACTGTGATCGCATAGGAGTAGTTCGAGGAAATATATTCAATCCCCTTCTGCACGTAGCTGTTCGCGGAATTTTGTGCGGTGGAATGTGTAGCTCCGTGCATGAACAGGGCGAGCATCGTATAGAGACGTCCGGTCATTTCCACGGCATGTTCAAATTCGTTTCCTCTGGCATCGTAGATATGTAAGATCTGCCGGTGGATGTCATTACCGAGAGGGGTGGCAGTGATAACAGGGGTTTCCGGGGTAAAGTCGGTTGCAGTCAGGATCATCGAGGCATCACTGCCGCTGAAACCGACCCAGGCATATTCCCAGGGGTCCTGTTCTGCGGCGTAATAGAGTACCTCGGTGTTGGGATAGACTAAAAAGGTATCCCCTGCGTGCAGTTCGTATACTTTTTTTCCGGTTTTATAGAAACCTTTCCCGGAAATGACATAGTGGATGAGATAATGATCCCGGATTCCCGGTCCCCACTGGTGCAGCGGATCGCAAAGCTGGATCCCTACATTGTAGACAGAGAGGGAAACCAGTTCTTTATCGGTTGCTTTGTAAGATTTTTTATAATTTTTGTTCATTTTCATCTCCAACTGTTTTATAATAGACATTATAAGCGTGATGCAGCAAAGGTGCAACATTTTTACATGTTTTCTATACATTTTTGGCTATACATTTGAAATGGGATGGAGTAAGATGTAGCCATAACAGAAAAGAATTTGGTGCAAAATAAACGCGCTTTTGGAAAGGGAAAGGTGGAACGATTATGGCAATTTTAGTAACAGGTGGAGCTGGATTTATCGGTAGCCATACCTGCGTGGAATTATTAAATGCAGGTTATGATGTAGTAGTACTTGATAACTTATCCAATGCGTCTGAGAAATCATTAGACCGCGTAAAAGCGATCACAGGAAAAGAGGTAACCTTCTACAAAGGAGATATCTTAGACCGTACTATTTTAAGTACCATTTTTGAAAAAGAAAAGATTGACAGCTGCATTCATTTTGCAGGCTTAAAAGCAGTGGGAGAGTCTGTACAGAAACCATGGGAGTACTATAACAATAATATTGCAGGTACTTTAACACTGGTAGATGAGATGAGAAAACATAACTGCAAAAATATCATTTTCTCTTCTTCTGCAACGGTATACGGCGATCCGGCGGAGATCCCGATCACAGAGAATTGTCCAAAAGGACAGTGTACCAACCCATACGGCTGGACGAAGTCTATGCTAGAGCAGGTGTTAATGGATATCCAGAAAGCAGATCCGGAGTGGAACGTGATCCTGCTTCGCTACTTTAACCCGATCGGAGCTCACAAGAGTGGAACCATGGGAGAAAATCCAAACGGTATCCCGAACAATCTGATGCCATACATCACACAGGTTGCAGTCGGCAAATTAAAAGAGCTCGGCGTATTCGGAGATGACTACGATACACCAGACGGCACCGGCGTAAGAGATTACATTCATGTGGTAGACTTAGCCGTTGGTCATGTAAAAGCATTAAAGAAATTTGAGGAGAACTGTGGTCTTGCAATCTATAATCTTGGTACGGGACATGGCTACAGCGTACTCGATATCGTAAAGAATTTCGAAGCTGCAACCGGAGTGAAGATCCCTTACTCTATCAAGCCAAGAAGAGCAGGGGATATCGCAACCTGTTACTGTGATCCGTCCAAAGCAGAGAGAGAACTCGGCTGGAAGGCACAGTATGGTATCAAAGAAATGTGCGAGGATTCCTGGAGATGGCAGAAGAATAACCCGAATGGTTATGACGATTAATCATGGAAATGTGACAGGAAAAAGCGAAAATCGCGACAGAAATTGTATAAATTGTTCATATTTTTGAAAAAACAAAAAAAAGCTTGCAAAATAAAAAAAGCATGCTATAATAAATATCAGTCCGGCTCGTTGGTCAAGCGGTTAAGACGCCGCCCTCTCACGGCGGAAACAGGGGTTC
>OIYO01000021.1_pt1 | contig 180541 bp, 159 predicted proteins | sample 1588191 | NCBI WGS metagenome assembly OIYO01 (sample SAMN03283275) | human gut metagenome | biome: human-associated habitat; material: feces | host: Homo sapiens | place: Peru | collected 2012 | reverse complement strand
CCTCGGATTTCGGTTTATTGTAGTTATCGCGCTCAATAATGCCATGTTTCTGCTTTATCTGAGCGATATAAAGACTACTGACTTTCAGGCCGTTTTGTTCCAGAACATAATCCTTGATTTGCCCATAGGTTGCCAATCCTCTTTTATCCTGCACCATTTCTTCCACATCTACATCAATGTTGATATGTGTCACCGGATTTCTCAGAACTAAGAGGCATACCGTCTCGACGTGCGCAGTACGAGGGAACATATCTACGGCGGTTGCCGATTTCAGCACGTATCCATACTCGGAGAGCCTGAGTACATCACGCGCGAGGGTCGCTGGATTGCAGGAAACATAGACTATACGCTCCGGCTGCATTGATGCAGCGGCGGCGATTGCGCATTCATCCATGCCTTTGCGCGGCGGGTCGACTACAATGACATCAGGATGCAGGCCACGCGCGGCAAACTGCTCTGAGGCCTGACCAGCATCAGCACATATAAATTCAGCGTTCGTTATCCCGTTATTTGCGGCGTTTCTGGCTGCGTTTTCTATTGCCTGCGGAACTATCTCCGCGCCAATGACATGTCCGGCCTCTTTGGCAAGACAGAGACTGATGGTTCCGGCCCCGCAGTATAAATCGAGTACAAGACTTCTGGCGTCCGGCGCGGCATATTCAAGGGCCTTTCTATACAGCTTTTCGGCCTGAGGCGGATTCACCTGATAAAAAGCCTGCGGTGAAATGTCGAACCTTATTCCGCACAATGAGTCGATAATGTCAGGACGGCCCCATAGCGTGTAAAAATCTCCGGCAAGCACTGTGTTGCCGCGGGATTTATTTATATTCAGCACAATGCCCGTGAGCTCGGGGCAGTGCAGCCTTAATTCTTCTGCAAGAGCACCGGTTTCGGCACCGAAGCCGCGCGCAGCAACGATACATACGACTGCATCGTCGCCGTAATGTGCCCTGCGGCAAAAAATGTGCCGCACGGTGCCTTTGCCTGTCTGCTCATTGTATGCAGGAATGCCGCGCTCGGATATGAAGCGGGTGATTGCTTCTGCGGCACGCCGGCAGAGAGGATCCTGTATCAGGCAATCGTCCACTGCGATAAGCTCATGACTGCGTTCGCGGAAGAAACCGGCCTTTGGACTGCCGGAAATATCTGCAACGGCAAGTATTCCCTTGTTTCTGTAATGCTCCGTGTTTTCAGCGCCGATTATTTCCGAGGCGATTACAGACTGCCTGCCGATGTGGATAAGCGCATCATTGACACGGCCAAGCTTAAATCGAAGTTCTTCTTCATAGCTCATATGCCATGTGTCGCAGCCTCCGCACTTTCCAAAATAAGGGCATTTACTTTCGCGCCGCTCCTGAGAGGGTGATATGAGCCTCACCGGCTTTGCGTACACTGCACCGGCTGTGACCTTTACAATTTTGATTTCCCATTTTTCACCGGCAAGCGTTCGCGGTACAAAAACGGCGCGCCCTCCGATGCGGCAGACCCCATAAGCTTCCGAGGAATATGTTTCGATCACGACTGTATATATATTGTTTTTAATTATATCGTTATTCATGTGAAGCCCGTCCTGCCATATGTAAATCTATACAAATAATAACACACACAGCGCGGCATATCAAATTTTTAATTACGAAAATTTTTTGTACATATTCCCGCAATTATCTCAAATAATACAAGTGCCAAATAATAAGGAGGATAGAAATGAAAAAATCTATAGTTCATATCGTATTTACGCTTATCATTTCAGCAGTGCTTTGCGGCTGCGGCTCTAACGGAAATGTAGACAGCGCAGCTCCTACGTCAACTATAACCGCCCCGCCTACAGCAACTGTCAGCCCTATGATCACCCCGGATACAAACATTGGCTCAGCTGATGAAAGCGGCAGTGGTACAGCTGACAAAAAGACCGACGTCATGCCGAGCGCTGAAGTGACAAATAACGGCACAGGCAATGACATGGCAAAGACCAGCCCTAATGCAAGCACTGCTCCGTCGGCAACGGCGAAGCAGTAAAAAATACAGGATCTTGAAGAGAAGGTCAAGATCCTGTATTTTTTTCTTGCATTACACAGATTAAAGAGCTATTATATGCGAAAAAGGAGGTAATTGTAATGAGCTATATTCCCACACCAGAGCAGGCGGAAGAGCTTGTCAAGAGATACAATAAGGAGCCTTTTCATATTCAGCATGCAGAGACCGTTTCAAAGGTCATGGGCGAGTTTGCCAAAGAATATGATCCGGAGAACGTGGATTTCTGGCGCGCCGTCGGCATGCTGCATGACATAGACTTTGAGCTCTATCCTGAGCAGCACTGTGTTAAGGCAAACGAGATGCTTCACGAGCTGGACATAGACGAGGACGTTATTCACGCCGTTATCAGCCACGGTTATGGCATCTGCATTGATGTTGAGCCGGTGAAATACATGGAGAAAGTTCTCTTCGCAACTGACGAACTTACCGGACTTATCGGAGCGGTCGCCCTTATGCGTCCAACAGGCCTTGAAGGCATGGAAGTAAAGTCTGTGATGAAAAAATTTAAGGACAAAAAATTTGCGGCAGGATGCTCGCGTGATGTCATACGCCGCGGCGCTGAAATGATGGGCGTGGAGCTCAACGAGCTCATAGCAAAAACGATCGATGCTATGCGCGCCTGATGCTGTACATCTTTTATGCGGATATAAGCAGGCTTGACGTAAGCGCGTCATATCCGCTCTCTGAATACAGGCTTGACCGTATAAGTAAGCTCAGAACACCGGGACAGATCAGGCAGAGTATAGGTGCGGAGATGCTTCTCGAGCATGCGGCGGTCGAGCTTTGTCCGGAATTAAACTTGCCGCTGGAGATAGACTGTGGAAAAAACGGAAAGCCGTTTCTCAAAAGCGGGGCGTTTTTTTTCAGCCTGTCACATTCAGAAAATTATGCTGCGGCGGCGGTGTCTGACGTGGAGATAGGATTGGATGTGCAGAAAAGAACCGCATGCAATATAGCGCTTGCACAGCGTTTTTTTGCCGCGGATGAGATCGGCCTGCTCGAGGAGCGCGGGTACTCAGACCGCTGCTTCACTGAGCTGTGGTGCAGAAAGGAGAGCTATATAAAGGCTCTCGGAACCGGACTGGGTACCGGGCTGAACTCGTTTTCGGTCCTCGATATGCCATGGCTGTGGTACGGCGAGGACGGCATATATCATTTTGCTGCCTGTTCACGGTCGGGTGTCTATCTTCAACCTGAAAAATTTGAAAAGAAAGAGCTGCTTTGAATCAGGCAGCTCTTTCTTTGTAAGCAGGTATGTCAAACGTTCAGCCCAGCCTCCGACATTGTGTTTCTCAGGTACGCAAAATGCTCGTCGCTCATGGATGTAAGAGGAAGACGGAGGATCCCGGAATCCATGCCGAGCATTTTCATAGCAGCTTTGACCGGTATGGGATTTGTCTCAATAAAGAGCGCGGAGAACAGTTTGGCATATTTTGCATATAGCTCAGTTGCGTCCTTGAAATTTTCGTCCAGACACAGCTGGCACAGCTTTGCCACGACGCCGGGGACTATATTTGATGCGACAGATATTACACCGAGAGCTCCCATGGCCATCATCGGCACCGTGTTGTCGTCGTTCCCGCTCCATATATACAGGTCGTCGCCGCAGCAGCTAACGATTTCTCCGACGAGGCTGAGATTTCCGGATGCCTCCTTGACGCCGACTATATTCGGGTGCCGGGAAAGAGCTTTATAGGTCTCCGCTGAGATGCCGATTCCCGTGCGGCTCGGTACGTTGTAGAGTATCATCGGTATATCCACACGATCTGCAACGTAAGTGAAGTGCTCTATCAGCCCCTTTTGCGTAGACTTATTATAATACGGTGTTACCATAAGAATGGCGTCGGCCCCGGCAAAGCGCGCGTTTTCGGCGTTTTTTAAAGCTGTGTCCGTATTATTGCTTCCAACGCCAATTATTACTTTCATGCGTCCGGCTGCTTCTCTTATTGCGAAACGTACTATCTCCTCATATTCGCTGCGAGTAACTGTAGCATTCTCTCCGGTCGTGCCGCAAACCACGATGGCGCTTGTTCCGTTTTCAAATTGATGATTTATGTTTTTCCTGAGCTGCTCATAGTCAACGCCGCTTTCGCTGAACGGCGTCACAATAGCAGTGCAGGAACCCTTGAACACAGGTGTCTTAACCATAATGCTCCTCCTATAAATGATTTTTCCGGCACAAAAAGAATATTCCGCAGAATGTCGGGTTATTACATTTGAAACGAAAAGTGCTGATAAATGTATAAAGAGTCTTTTATTGGATGGATGACTGTGCTATAATACCGTATGTAGTTATTGCTATAATAAAATAGATATATTATCGGAGCATAAACAGTATGAAAAAATCTGATTTTGACTTTTACCTGCCTGAGGAGCTCATTGCACAGACTCCTCTTGAAAAGCGTGACAGCTCCAGACTTCTGGTGTTGGATAAGAATACCGGTGAGATCGAGCATCATCATTTTTATGAGCTGCCGGAGTTTCTGAATGAGGGAGACTGTCTTGTTTTGAATAATTCCCGTGTGCTGCCGGCGCGCCTTATCGGGACGCGCAGCACCGGCGGTGCAGTGGAACTCGTACTCCTGCGCGACCTCGGCGAAGGACGATGGGAGTGCCTGAGCCGTCCCGGAAGAAAGACAAAGCCGGGGACGGAACTCGTTTTTGGCAGCGGCGAGCTTACGGCAGTTGTCGAGAAGGTGGTCGAGGGCGGAAACAGGGTAGTGCGCTTCAATTATCAGGGAATCTTTCTTGAGGTGTTGGAGAGCCTTGGCAAGATGCCGCTTCCGCCTTATATTAAGGAAGAGCTTCAGGATCCCGAGCGCTATCAGACGGTCTATTCACGTGAACTGGGAAGCGCTGCGGCGCCGACGGCGGGCCTGCACTTCACCGAGGAGCTTCTGGAGAAGATCAGCGCAAAGGGCGTTAAGGTCTGCTATGTGACGCTGCACGTCGGTCTTGGCACCTTCCGTCCGGTGAAGGAAGATGAGATAGAAGATCATGAGATGCACTCGGAGTTCTGCATCATTCCGGAAGATACGGCGCGTGTGGTCAACGAAACAAAAAAGAATGGCGGGCGCGTAGTTGCTGTCGGCACGACGTCGTGCAGGACTATAGAGAGCTTTGCCAAAGAGGATGGGACGCTCGAGCCGTGCTCCGGCTGGACGGATATTTTCATTTATCCGGGTTACAGATTCAAATGCCTTGATGCGCTTATCACCAATTTCCATCTGCCGGAGAGCACGCTTATAATGCTTGTTTCGGCTCTTGCGGGCAGAGAGCATATTTTAAACGCGTATAAAACAGCCGTCGAGGAACGTTACCGCTTTTTCTCTTTTGGAGACGCGATGTTTATCCGGTAAGTAGACTGGATATACAAAATTATAAAATATGTGTTGAGAAGTGAATAAATACTACCGTATATCTTAAGTGTTGCAATATGAAATATTTGGTGGTAATATAAAAACAGTTTGCATAATTAATTGGAGAAAAATATGTGGCAGGATAACTATAAAAAAACGCTGGTACGCAATATCATTCTGGCCGTCGTTATTGTTTTGATTTTAGCCGCTCTTGCCTTGGCAATGTGTACCGTTCATAGAGAAACCAAAGCGCAGGATGCGCAGCTGGTGGAGGTGTACGGGCAGCAGCAGAAGGAACAGACTGAGGCTCGACGTGAGGCAGTTGATGCAATAGAGGCGCAATATGAGGCAGATTTGAATACAATCGCAGAATATATGCCGGGCATTGTGTGCTGGGGAGATAATCTTACTGCTGGATCGTCCGGAAACGTTTCATACCCGGATGTGCTGCAGAAGTACATCAATGCGTATATATGTGATATTTATGATTTCAGAAGCACTATTGAAAATGCAAGTGATTATTCACGTCTGAAGTGGGACGATTACAAAGTCTCCATTCCTGTTGTAAATATGGGAGCCGGGGAAGAGGATGTAAATACGATTTTGGGACGAAGCGGGGTGGTTCCCTATATTGTCAGTTCTGAATTCACCATACCCGCGGATACCCAGAGCGTGGAGATCAATTTTACTTCTCAGAACGGCAAGGCCGTAACTCCTCTTACAGATGGCGGAGCCGGTGTAAATAATGTATCTATAGACGGGATCGAGGGCGTCCTTTCAATTGATCCGGATTCCTATAAGCGCCTCAATTTGAATAGATACTACTTCACACGCTGTGAGGCCGGTGAAGAAAAGACTGTAGCTGTAGGGACGCCGATAAAGACGGCCGCATCAGATGAATATCTGGATTACATACATGTGATATGCATCGGCACCTATGGTGGGTACAGTTCGACAGATGAACTTGTCCAATTGACAAAAGAGCTTGCTTCGCGGCAGACTGCGAACAAAGACAGATATATTGTCATCGGGCTGTGCTCAAGTAATGGATTCTGGAATTACGGCAGCGCTGTGAACCTCGATGTTGTTGATACCGCAATGTCACAGGCGTTCGGGGAACATTATATAAATGTCCGTAAATATCTGTGCACGGACGGACTGAGTGATGCGGGAATCACGCCTACTGATAATGATGTGAGCAATATGCAGCGAGGGATAGTCCCGGAGAGCCTCAGAAGTCCCAGAGGAGATGCGGAGCTTAGCGGTAAGGCATATATGCTGATCGGCAAACTGGTATATGACCGCATGGAGAAATTGGGCTACTTCGATGAGATCAAAAAAGAATTGTGCATAGAAGAAACAAAAAAACAGCTGCTCAAGGATGATCCGGATTATTTCACAAGAACATTCAATGCGCTGAATACGGGAAATCTGTACGGCTGAGTTTTATTAATATTTTCGGAGGGCATGTATGGCGGCAAGTCAAAAAAAGGAAATAGAGCTTGATTTGTTTCAGGTCGTAAACATTCTTTGGCAAAAAGCGCTTATAATAATTCTTGCTGCGTCTATTTTCGGGGCAGCATCTTTCGCGGGAACATTCTTTTTTATCAGTCCCAAGTACAAGGCAACAACTTCAATGTATGTTAACAACAGTTCCTTTTCTTTCGGCGCTACAAGCTTCTCAATAACGTCTTCGGAACTGTCTGCGTCAAATACGCTCGTCAGCACATATATATACATTCTTGAATCGCGCACCACGCTTGAAGAGGTCATATCGGAAGCAGGGCTCAGTTATACATATGAAGACCTTGAGAAAATGATAGACGCACGGGCAGTATCAGATACTGCGGCATTTGATGTTACCGTTGAGAGTGAAAATCCGGTCGAGGCGGAGCTTGTTGCGAATACGATTGCAAAGATACTTCCCGACCGCATAGCGGAAATAGTTGACGGCAGCTCGGTGCGTATCGTGGATTATGCAATTATCCCGGCACATAGATCCTCACCCAGCTACATAAAAAATACTTTGATCGGAGCATTGATAGGCGGCATACTGTGCTCGGCAGTTGTTCTTGCTGTGTTTGTTACATCAGAGAAGAGAAATGTTGATATCAGGTCGGTGGATGATCTGAAAGATATGTACCCGGATATTCCTGTTCTTGCACTTATACCTGATATGCGGATTTCCGGCAAGAAAGGGTACTACTATTCCTCGTATTACGGCGAAGGGGGCGGCAAACAATGAGCGAGAAAAGAACTGACAGAGAAAACAAAATCTATGGGACTTCGGAAAACAGCAAGGCAGTTCCACAGTGCGAGAGTCTGAGCTTTGCCGCAAAAGAGGCATTCAAGCGCCTTCGCACAAACGTTCTTATATCTTTTCAGCATGACAAGAGCTGCCACGTCATTGGAATAACAAGCGCGCAGCCCAGTGAGGGGAAAAGTACGGTCGCGCTTAATCTGGCATATTCTATTGCCGAATTGGATAAAAAAGTTCTTCTTATTGATGCTGATTTGCGCAGGCCTTCACTGCATATTAAAACGGGTGTTGTACAAAGCCCGGGACTTAGTAATCTGCTGCTGGACATAAATTCAGTCTCTGTTGGTATGAGGAAGTATACAAGTTCGGATGGAACGGTCAGTCTCAGCATTATTCCGGGCGGAGATATTCCGCCAAATCCTTCTGAATTGCTGAATTCACTTCGAGCGGAAAAGCTTATCAAGGCTTTGGCCACAAGCTACGATTATATCATAATTGATCTGCCGCCCGTTGGAGCGGTGACCGACGCTGTTGCCGTTTCAAGGTATACGGATGGTATGATTGTGGTTCTGCGTGAGAATAGCTGCCCGCAGAATGTTTTCAGAGAGTGTGTTGATCAGCTGAGATATGCAAACGCAAAAATACTGGGGTTTGTAATGAATGGCACACTTGAGGGCGCAGGCAAGAAATATCAGTACAATAACTACTATTATTATCGCTGATCAATATGGTTGATTTTCATTCTCACATTTTGCCCGGAATTGACGACGGATCGCAGAGCGTTGAACAGAGTCTTGAGATGCTGTCGGAAAGCTGGAAACAGGGCGTTGATATAATATTTGCTACGCCGCATTTCTATGCAGATCAGGAAGACCCGGCATCGTTCATTGAGCGGCGCAATGAAGCGTACCGGCAGTTGCATGAGGCGATCGATGCTTCCACAGGGAAATACCCGGAAATCAGACTTGGAGCAGAGGTGCTCTATTTCCCGGGAATAAGCGGCGCTGTCGAGGTCAAAAAGCTCTTTATGGGCGATCTTAAATGCATTCTGATAGAGCCGCCGATGATGCAGTGGTCAGATTCTATGCTCGACGAAATTGAGGAGACCGGACGGAACTTTGGCTGCATACCTGTTATTGCGCATATAGATAGATATATGCGCATGCTTTCTGACAGGAAGCTTGTAGACCGGGTAAAAGATCGCAGGCTCCTCGTGCAGGTAAACGCCAGCTTCTTTATTCATAATGATACTGCTGATTATTCAATTGAGCTTATGAATAAGGGTAAAATACACTTTATTGGTTCCGACTGCCATAATACAACGTCAAGAGCGCCTAATCTCGGCGCGGCGGCAGAATCCATATTTCGCGCAGGCAGAAGTGCTGATTTTGCCAGATTTAATAAAAGGGTTTACTCCTTTGTAGGTGACAGACTATGAAGAAATCTACTAAATCCATACTGATCGCGGTCTGCATAATTTTGATAGCGGCTGTTGTATTTTTCATTCTGACTGCGGAGAAAAAACTTGCCGAGGATATCCCTGAAGAGGCGGGGACGGCTCAGCATGCAGAGCCGACTTCAAACGTGAGCCGGCAAGTGCGGGAAATCGTCAGAGAAAAGACCGGAAGCGCTGAAACACTTGATGAAGTAATCAATATTTTACTGATAGGCGTGGATAATGATTATCTGGCCGGGATGAACGATCTTGGCAACGCCGACGGAGTTATGCTCCTGACTGTAAACAACAAGACGGAGGAAATTATACTTACTTCTTTCCTGCGCGATACAAGAGTCAGGGTTCCGAATGCTTACGATACAAAGCTTACAACTACATATCACAAAGGTGGAGTCCCTCTTCTCCGAGAGGTGTTTGAGCTAAACTTTGAAATACCGGTAACAAGTTATGTCCTTGTTAATTATTTGGATATAGTAGATATTATAGACTCGCTTGGAGGTATTGAGGCAGAACTGTCCCGCGATGAGATATGGGCGATGATACCTAAGATAAACAATATAAATAAGCTCGTTGGGGCGGAGGCCGGCTCTAATATTATAGATGTCGAAGACACAGGGGTTCATATGATGAACGGTGTCCAGACAGCGGCATATCTGCGTATAAGACCGTCAAGTACGCGTGATGATGTCGGACGCACCATACGCGCAAGGTATGTCGTCGGACAGATAATGGATAAGCTGAAAAAGATGAGCCATTCGGAATTGATCGATTTTGCGAATGCATTTTTTAAGGAAGTTGATACCGACCTGAGTGCGAGCGAGCTTTTTGCGCTTTTGGATAAATCAGACGAATTATTGAACTATAAAACCATATCTGACAGGATCCCGCTCGATGGAGCGTATACCAGCTCAAGTGATGGAAATGCATATGCGCAGCCGGATTATGAGGTAAATAACAAGCATCTTTTTGAATCGATCTATGAGGGGATACATTGAGCAAATATGGAGGCTAAAACTGACATAAAAGTTCTTGTTATAAGTCATAATGTGTTCGGAAGGGAGAACGCTATGGGGAAAACTCTTGCAAGCATGCTCTCCCTCATATCACCCGGAAATTTGTCTCAGCTGTATTTTCACACTGAAATCCCCACGGTAAGTATGTGCGAAAATTATTTTCGTGTTACCGACGTTGATGTTTTGCGTTCTATATACACGGGAAAAACGAGTTATCGCATATTTACAAGTGATGATATAAAGACCGATGCTCCACGGTCGAGAGTAGACAGTGGTTTCTTGGCAAAAGTATATCAACTTGCCAGAAAACGCACACCATTTATTTATCTGATGAGAGAATTGTTGTGGGCAGTGGGTAAATGGGACAGCGCACAACTTAGGAGCTGGATAAAAGAGCAAAATCCCGACGTTATTTTTTTTGCATCAGGAGACTATACGTTTTCATATAAGATAGCTAAACATATTTCTGACAGCTTTAATATTCCAATTGTGCTATATTGCTGTGACGATTACTATCTTGGCCGTTGGCGTAAAAAGAACCCGTTTGAGGCGATATACTATAAAAAACTGATGAAGTGTGTAAGCGCAGTCAGCAGCAACACTAAGGAGATTGTCGTTATAAGCGATAAGATGGCTGAGGATTACAGAAAGATATTTACTCAACCGATTCACACAATCAGAATTGCAGCAAAAAAAAATCCTTATTCTTTGCCATCACATGAAAGAAGCGGAATTGTGTATGCAGGAGGACTTGGCGTTAATCGCGTTAAGCCGCTGGTGGAGCTTGGGCGCGCTCTTAATGCTGCGAGTATCAGCGGATTCGAATATATCGATGTATATTCAAATGACAAAAAAGAGAGCACTCTTGCTCAGCTTACCGAGGAGAATGGAATCAGATTTCATGGCGGAATATCTGGGGCAAAGGTGCCGGAGATCATAGGACGTGCTAAATATCTTTTGCACGTGGAAGCTTTTGATGAAACAGCAAAAGCACGTACCAGATATTCTCTGTCCACTAAGATTGGCGAGAGCCTTTGCAGTGGGGCGTGCTTACTTGCCTATGGTCCAAAGGACATATCATCAATTGAATATTTGAAGAGAAATAGTTCTGCGTTTATATTGGAAAGTGCGGAAGATTTCCCGAGTGCTATTCTAAAGCTGGAACATGATCCCATGATTCGAGAACAGTTGGTTGAAAATGCACAGAAGCTTGCAAATGAATGTCACAATAAGGAAAAGAATGATAAGCTGCTAAGAGAAATTTTTCGCAAGGCTGTGACGACGGATAAGCATATATAAGATGAAAATTCTTCAAATTAATAACGTCTATGGCGTAGGCAGCACTGGAAAGCTGACAAAGGCAATACATCATGGATTAATGAGCGATGGATACTCATCCGTTGTGATATATGGACGGGGGGCAAGTGAGGAAGATAAAAACCTGTACAGAGTCTGCGGCAACCTATACGGAAAGTTTAATAGCTTCATATCAAGATTATGTGGTATTCCGTATGGAGGCTGTTTTATATCAACAATCAAAATCATTTCAATTATAAAAAAAGAAAAGCCTGACGTTGTTCATATTCAGTGTATAAACGGAAACTTTGTAAATATATATCGGCTTATTAAATGGTTGAATGACAACCGTATAGCGGTTGTTTTGACTTTGCATGCTGAGTTTATGTATACTGCAAATTGCGGACATTCGCTTGAGTGCAATAGATGGCTGAACGGCTGCAGTATGTGCCCAGACCCGTATTATGCCGATAAGAGCTATTTTTTTGACCGTACACATGACAGCTTTATAAGAATGAAGCGGGCATTTTCCGGCTTTAATGACAGACTGCGAGTTGTTTCTGTATCACCGTGGCTCATGTGCAGAGCCAAACAATCTCCGATTTTAAAAGATAAGATGCATTCGGTCATCCTGAACGCAGTAGATACCTCGGTTTTTTATTATAGAAACAATAAAAAGCGTGTTTACGAGTATCTGGCAAGCGCTGAAAAAGATGGTATAGTGTTTCATGCGACAGCGATGTTCAGGGATACACCCGATGATATAAAGGGTGGTGAATACGTACTCAAGCTTGCAGAAAGAATGACGGAATTTATTTTCATTGTTGCCGGAAAATATAAATTAAGCCGGTCCGCGCCGGATAATGTTTTTTTCCTTGGCGAAGTGCAGGACCAGCGGTTGCTGGCCGAACTTTATTCTGCGGCAGATATTACGGTTATATCAAGTAAACGTGAGACATTCTCTATGATTTGCGCCGAAAGCCTTTGCTGTGGGACGCCTGTTGCAGGCTTTCGTGCGGGCGGACCGGAACAGATATCTATGAAAGAGTTCAGCAGTTTTGTCTCATACGGGGACGTGGATGAGCTTGAGCGAGCGGCGCGTGAGCTAATTAAACTGAAAAGAAGAGTATCGCCCGAATTGATTTCTGAAAAGGCTCATAAGGTTTACTCGCAAAAGAGTATGCTGTTGCAGTATGAACAGATTTATAGGGGTTTGCAATGCGAACAGAGAAAATAAGGATAGGACTGCTAAAACTGGAATATTTTTTGGGCGCGGCTATAGTGATATGCCAACTCTTTTCCATGCAGAAAATGTCCAGCTGGCTGTTCTACGGAACTTTCTTTGTGACTTTTTTCTTGTGGATAATGGCAGCGGTCGAAAGGATGGACAGACTTGACCTGCTGATGCTGTCTGTTGCTGCACTTTCGCTCGTGAATATTCTGGTAAACGGGGTTCTGGAGAACGCGGATTTTTCATTTCAATATATGAAAAAATGGATGATGTTCTGTACGACCTTGCTTTATTTCTGCGTTATGTCCAAAATAGAAATAGACAAAAAAACGCTTTCATTATTAAAAATAATATATATGGTTATAGGCGCTCTGCTGGTGTTCCTTTTTTTTACACAAACATCCAGAATGTATATGATTAATGGACGGATTTCAACATATTTGACGTTCGGCTTCAGCAATCCTAACCTTACGGCTCTGTTCCTTGGGTGTATGATAATGTTTTTCGCACTTGTTGGGAGCTATGAAAAGAAGGTCCTATGGAAAATCTGCTGCTTTATGTTTGCCGCAGTTGAAATTTTTTTCGTAAGCGAAACAGAATCCAGAAATGTTTTATTAGCTCTGGTGGTATTCTTCACTGTAATTATTTTAAGAAAGACCGGTTTTGTAACAAAACTTAGAATGGGGAAAACCGCGTCGATAATAGTGGTGCTTTTCCCTCTTATATTTGTAATTGTTTATATGCTGGTTATAGACTTGGATGGAATAAACGAATTATTCTCATTTATGGTGGGTGAAGGAAAACAGTTGTCATCTCGCGTGAAAATCTGGAAACCAGCGCTTGACGCTTTCCGACAGTCTCCTTTATTCGGCGCATATTTTCAGATAAGTGACGGCACAGGAGAATCACAAATGCATAATAGTCATTTGGATATTTTGGTATCGTATGGCGTGGTTGCATTTGCGGTGTTCTGTTATTATATATATAGTATTATGCAGCGAATAAAAAATCGTGAGAATTATGATCAGATCGCATTTATTGCATTTATTTGTACATTTCTGTTAGGCATTGGCGAAGCAGCAATATTTTCGGGCGGACTGGGAATATATTTGCATGCCGGCATATTTTTGGCAATAGCCAACAGCCGGCTTAAAGACAGTTAGTTTTTATGAAGATTGTTTTTATATCAAATTTCTTTAATCATCATCAGCATTTTCTGTCAGAATCGTTTTATACTCTATTGGGTAATGATTATTGTTTTATTGAGACTTCGGAGATGCCTGAAGACAGAAAAGAGCTCGGCTGGGGAACAAAGGGGCTTCCGTCGTATGTTCTTCCGGCAGCAAAAAATAAGATAGAAAAAGAAGAACAGATTTATCTTATAAATGAGGCCGATGCAGTGATCTTTGGCAGTGCGCCTGATAATTTGTTAAATGAACGCCACAGGAAAAGAAAGCTTGTGTTCCGTTACAGTGAACGCATGTACAAAAGAGGGGATCCATCCAGATGGCAGATGCCGCTTCGATTTGTAAAGAACTATTGGCGTTTTGGCCGGCATGCAAATGACTATTTGCTATGCGCCAGTGCTTATGCCTCCAGAGACTACGCTATGACGCGCAGCTTTGTTGACAAAGCCTATAAGTGGGGGTATTTTCCGGAAAATATTGAATACGATCCGGAGTTGCTCATGCAAAGAAAGTCGCTGAATGATAGACCCATGATCGTGTGGGCAGGGAGACTTATTGAATGGAAGCATCCGGAAACGGCAATTCTTACGGCAGAAGAATTAAAGCGGCGAGGATACAGCTTCAGTTTGAAAATTATTGGATGCGGCGAACTTGAACCGGAATTAAAAAAGATGGCGGAAAAAAGCGGCCTGTCCAATTATGTTGAGTTTCTTGGAGCTATGCCGCCGCAGAAGGTTCGGCATTATATGGAGGCAGCGGACATTTTTCTTTTCACCAGCGATTTCAATGAAGGGTGGGGTGCAGTCCTGAACGAAGCGATGAACAGCGGCTGTGCTGTAGTGGCAAGTCATGCCGTCGGTTCAGTACCTTTCATGTTGGAAAACAAAGTAAATGGATTGATATATGAAAATGGGGATACCGCAGGACTCATAGAAAAAACTGCATTTCTTCTGGACAATACCGAGGTGCGCAGAAAGCTTGGATATAGTGCCTATACATCTGTACAGAAGCTGTGGAACCCGCAAATAGCGGCAGATCGCTTTATAGAGCTTGCGTCATGGCACCTGGACTCCTCAGCGCGATTTGAGAGGTATACAGATGGACCGTGCAGTATTGCAGAACGTCTGGAAAATGAGTGGTTCAGAGAAAATGAGGTTTAGAGAAACATGGTTGTTTTTAAGAAAATTTGGAGAAAGATATCGATTTTTCTTGTAAATCATTTGTTTTCAGGGACAAGACCGTGCTTCTTCGAACTAAAAAGAAAACTGCTTAATTCAATTGATAGTTTTTCAATAGGAGAGGGAAGCAAAGTTGTTGGTCCGGTCTATGTTCAGGGAAGTCTGTGCGTCGGGGCCAATTGCTGGATAGGCAAAAATCTGAGGATAAACGGAAACGGAACTGTTGTTATTGGAGACAACTGTGATGTTGCACCGGAAGTTACATTTCAGACCGGTGGTCACAAAATAGGCGGGTATAAACGCAGAGCAGGAGAGGGGATAAGCTGCCATCAAAGTGTTGGTGCAGGAACGTGGATTGGCGTTCGTGCCACAATTGTCAATAACGTAACAATTGGCGCTGGCTGTGTTGTTGCTGCTTGTGCATGTGTTGTTAGTGATGCCCCAGATAATTCACTGCTTGGCGGCGTGCCGGCAAAGATAATACGTATGCTTGATTAATATTAACCAGAAGGAACCGGCTATGATAAGAAAGCTGCTTGCCAACAAAATAGCGAAGAATGCGGGATGGTTGATTGCCGGGCGAATTTATCATATGGTTTTGGCTTTCATTGTTGGACTTTTGACAGCCAGATACCTTGGGCCAAGCAACTATGGCCTGATAAATTATGCGGCAACGTATGCTTCTTTTTTTTCTTCTTTCTGTACCCTTGGAATAAACTCAATTATAGTAAAGAACTTTGTGGATCATCCTGAAGAAGAAGGGGAGACTATTGGTTCCGCAATCGTTCTGAGAGCTATTTCCAGCGTTTTATCCGTTATCATGATACTTTGTATCACACTGATTGCGGACAAGGGCGAGACTATAACTCATGTAGTAGTGCTTTTGTGCGGAATTGGCGTCATATTCCAGGTAATGGATACATTGAACTATTGGTTTCAGTCGAGGCTCCAGTCAAAGTATGCTGCAATTGCAGCTATGATCTCATGTACGATGGTCTCAATCTATAAGGTATGGCTCCTTGTTACCGGAAAAAGTGTAGTGTGGTTTGCAATATCCACGTCTATTGATTATGCTGTGATTGCGCTCGTCCTTCTGATAATATACAAAAAAAATAATGGACCGAAGTTCATTTTTTCTATCACAAAAGCGAAAGAGCTTTTCAGCAGCAGCTATCATTTTATTTTAGCCGGGTTGATGGTATCTATATATGCCAGCACGGACAGGTTCATGCTCAAACAACTGCTGAATGAGGCAGAGGTCGGCTATTACTCCACGGCAGTATCTGTATGCAGTGCATGGGTGTTTGTCCTTTCGGCGATTACTGATTCCATATATCCGGACATTTTACAGTCATTTAACAGTGACAAGAATATTTTTGAGAAAAAAAATAAACAGCTGTACGCTATTGTGTTTTATGTTTCAATCATAGCCTCATGCCTGCTTTCTGTCTTTGCTGAACCTATAGTATATATTCTCTATGGGAACGACTATTTACCGGCTGCGGCGCCTCTTCGGGTCATTACGTGGTATACAGCATTTTCATACCTTGGAGTGGCAAGGAATGCATGGGTTGTTTGCTATCGGAAGCAGAACTATTTGAAATATCTTTATGTTGGCGCGGCAGTCTTGAATGTAGGGTTAAATATGCTGATGATTCCATTGTGGGGAGCCTCAGGTGCTGCAGCAGCATCACTTATAACTCAAATATCTACTATTCTTGTTTTCCCTATGTTTATAAGAGATTTAAGGCCAAATGTGAAGCTGATGATTGACGCGATCTCTTTTAGATAACCGGATGCCTGCCTGTTTACATAATGTATTTTTTCAATCAATAAAATAGGCTTACGGCTGTAAATAGGCAAAAAGTTGAATTAATATATTGACTAGTTGAGAAGCAAATGTTATAGTCTACACATACAAAATATGTTACTTTATGGATGCGCAGTCTGTCCGGACAGACTGTCTTTCGTCTATGACGAAAGACAGTAAAGCTTATTTTCTCCTTGGATTTTGTGTTTTACGATTGCGAAAGGTTTTATCGACGATGGCTACAGGGAATGCGGTAAAAGAAAAATATTATGCTGATATTACGGGCACATCTCAGGATACATATGATGATAAGGCCATGTACGAAGCTGTCAAAAGATTATTTGATGTTGTGGTATCAGTGCTGCTTCTCGTGATTTTGATTGTGCCAATGATTATTTTGGATGTGATTATTAAGCTGGATTCTCCTGGTGCTGGAATATACAAGCAGGAGCGGCTTGGGCGCTATGGAATTCCTTTTACATTATATAAATTCAGGTCAATGCATTTAAATGCAGAAGTTTCTGGGCCGCAGTGGGCACAGGTGAATGACTGTAGATGCACAAAATTTGGGCGTTTTATTAGAAAAAGACATTTAGATGAACTCCCGCAACTCATAAATGTAATAAAGGGGGAGATGAGTCTTGTTGGCCCAAGACCTGAGCGAGAGTTTTTTTATAACGAATTTTCAGAATACATAAATGGTTTTTCTAAGCGGCTTGCAGTTACACCGGGTATAACAGGATGGGCACAGGTCAATGGAGGGTATAGATTAACTCCAGAAGAGAAATTACATTACGATCTTGAATATATAAATAAAAGATCATTTTCTTTTGATATAAAATGTATAATTCGAACAGTTAAGGTGATATTTACCCACGATGGTGCTTTTTAGTCTACGCAGCATGTAGTGAGTTTTTACTGCACCAAAAAATAGTATATATATTTATAGACTGATGATGGAGAACAGTAAATGTATAACGATCCCTTGATCTCGGTATTGATGCCTGCGTACAATGCGGAGGACTATATTAAAGATGCGATCAAATCTGTTTTAGCCCAAACATACGAGAACTGGGAGCTGATAATTATCGATGATCGGTCGACAGATAATACACCATCTATAATCAGCGAGTTTGCAGAAACAGATAGCAGGATAAAAAAAATATTTAATGAAAAAAATATGGGGGCAGCTCATAGCAGAAACATTGCATTGAACTTTTGCTGCGGGGAATATATTGCGCTTCTTGATTCTGACGACATATGGTTACCTTCAAAACTTGAGCATCAACTGAAATTTATAAAAAAAGCAGAAGCAGATATCGTGTATTGTTCTTACGGAATTATAGACAGTGATGGCATTAAGTGCAGGCCGGATTTTATTGTTGAAGAAAAAGTGAGCTTCAACGATATGCTGAGAAAAAGCGTGATGAGTTGCTCGACAGTAATGATTAAGAGGGACTTGCTTTTGAAATACAAGTTCCGTGAGGATATATACCATGAAGATTATTATTTGTGGCTTCAACTTCTCAAGGATGGTCACTGTGCTGTTGGAACAAGTGAGGTCCTTGCGCAGTATAGAAGACTTAGGGGATCACGCTCCGATGACAAATTAAAGAGTGCGTGCAATAGGTGGAAAATTTATAGAGATGCTCTTCATCTTCCGTTGTGGGACAGTATAAAATATATGACAGCATATGCGTGGGCCGGACTTAAGAAATATGCTTTATGAAAAGAGACATGGACAAACGAGAAGCAGCTATTAATTCATATACTCTCCGTGAGCATCAGCTTGTTCTTTTGGACATGCTCAAGAATATAGACCGAATATGCAAAAAATACGACATAAAATATATGCTCTTTGCGGGTACTGCACTTGGCGCTGTACGGCACGGCGGCTTTATTCCATGGGATGATGATCTGGATGTGGTGATGATGCGGCCGGAATATGAACGCTTTCTTTCTGTTGCTGAAAAAGAACTCGATACTGATGTGTACTACTTGCAATGCGAGTTTTCGGAGCATTGGCCGATGTTTTTTTCAAAGCTGCGAAAAAATAATACAGCGTGCATTGAGCGTACTCATCCTAAGGACATTAAGCAGCATCAGGGAATATATGTAGATATATTCCCATGCGACAATCTCGCAGATAATATATTGAAAAGAAAATTGCAGTTTATAGCTTCTAAGCTGGTTATAGCAAAATGTCTGAATGCGCGAGGATATATCACGAAAAGTCTGGTAAAGAAGCTTTTCATTCTTTTAGCTGCCCCGTTTCCTACAAAGAAACTCCATGAGTTCGTTTTGAATAGGCAGGAAGCAGACTCTGCAATGGTTCACAGTTTCTTTGCGGCGTCGTCAAAATATAAAAAAAGTATATTCCCACGCAGATGGCTGACTGAAAGCGTGTTAATCGGCTTTGAGGATGCGAGTTTTCCTGTCAGTTCACATTATACTGAACTGCTCACCCGCCTGTACGGAGATTATATGACTCTGCCGCCGGCGGCCCAGCGAGAAAAAAAGGTCCACGGCGAAATAGTTGATCTGCATAATTCGTATGAAAAATACATTGAGCTGCAGCGAAGTATGAAATTTAGTGTGCTTACGCGCAGTATCAGATAGTTAATGACTTAAATGGAAGGAGAAAACATGAAAAAATTTTTACTTACTGCGGTTTGCGCACTGATCCTTGTATCATGCCTTACCGGATGCGGTCAGCAGAAGGCAGATGCACAGCCGACGGCACAGCCAGCTGCCCAGACTGATTCTCCGGCGGATGTCCAGCAGACTGAAGAGCCGTTGGATCCGGAGCTTGTCCCGGTTGAAACCAAGTTCGGAACGCTCTACTACAATGAACAGTGGTCTGAATTTATGAAGACCGAGATCGAAGAGACTGATAACAGCGTGGAAGTACGCTTTATTGCGAACATAAATAAAACCGACTTCCCACTCTTTACTGTTTCGGTTGGGAGCGGCTCCGGTGCTGAGTCCGGAAAATTGACCGGACCGGATGGAGTGCAGCGCGAGGTGCTTGTTTCGCTGCAAGAAGTTGATCCAGGCAATGCATTGACCGAGGATCAGATAAACCGCCTCTATGCGATGCAAGAGGATGTCAATTTTGTACTCGATCATTTAAAATAATTTGTTTTTTTAAGGAAAGCGAGGAAAAAGTAGATGAGTAGTAAGAAAGCCATAAGACGTCTTTCTGCATTTCTCGCCCTTGTGCTGATGTTGAGCGTTGTTGCCCCGGCATCGGCATTTGCGGACGATGTGCCGAATGACGAAATTGTGGCCACTCCCGTACCTGAAGTTGAGGTACCGGAGGTCACGCCGGATGTAGAGCCGACACCGGAGGTAACTCCCGAACCGACTCTTGAGCCTACCACGGAACCTGTTGCTACGCCCGACGGCACTATTGACGATGGTTCCGTTGAAGAAGACGCGGATATTCTTGATGCCGGCGAAGATGAAGCGGAGGCTGTAACAGAGAGCGTTAGCGTCAACAGCTATGAGAGCTTTATGTATTGTCTGCAGAAGCTTGAAGTCTATGCAGCTTCTTTTGCTGAGCAGTACGGCGGAGATCCCGTGTTGCTTGTCGTCAACTATATCCGTACCGGCGTTGAAAAATATACGACCGATAAATGGAATGTCATGGCTGGCGCACCAAACACGGACTTTATAAACTATGTTGCTGAGCAGGATGAAGTGAACAAAACTAATGCCGGTCAGGCGTTGAGGAGCCTGCCGGAGTTCGTGCTGCCTAATGGCAATACGGCTGATTTTGCGCATATGTTCGGTTCGCTTAACATGTCGCTCTACAATGCCAACAATATTGACCTTGGAAGCTGGGCAGGCGATATCTGCGATCTCATGGAATATTCGCATAATAAAGGGACTAGTGCAGCAGAAACTGAAGCGCTGACAGCCGAAGTACGTGAAAAGTACTTTCTGGTCGATGATCCGAGCGCACATTCCTTTGGCGTAATAGATCTGTACGGAGATTTTGATTCTTTCTATATTTATGCTGCGATTAAGGCAAACTCCGGCGCAAACTTAAGCGATATTTTCGCCGGATATTTTACAGCGGCGCTTAATGATGAGACGCGTGCGGCATATTTCCTCAATAATCGTTTCAGCACAAGCGTATTCAGCAGTGCCGACGATGTGCGTAAAGTCATTTTTGATACATACAGTGTTGACCTAGGATGCCAGACGCTCGAGGCAGACCGGGGAATAAGCGGTGAGTCGAGCCTGCGTGAAGCATGCTGCAATGTCTTTGCGGATTGGTGCTATGAAAACGGCAAGGACAAGCTTAAAGGCGAAGTAGACCCGACACCGACTCCGGATCCCGGTCCCAGTCCCAGTCCCGATCCAGAGGAGCCCGACAATAAGTTCTACTCAGTTTTTTCCAGCACAAGCTCTGTTCTTGCACCAGGCATTGAGCAGACTATAAATTATGCGATGACCGCCGATGACAAGCAGATCGTTTATTATATCGCATCAGCGGATGTTGCAAGAGACGATGTCAATATCTACGCTAACTATCATAATGCTGAGCCCGGTTCAGGCTGGGCCATGGCTCGTGTATCCGATCAGATGGCTGCGCTTGAAGCAAAACACTCTGACTCGACGAATGAGGAAAATTATATAGAGAACTTCAAAGCTATAGTCGGCGTGAATGCGGACTTTTATAACATGAGTACCGGCGAACCGGTCGGCGCGCTCGTTATGAATGGACATGAATACAGCCCGGCAAGCAATGAGAACTTTTTCGGCATACTCAAGGATGGTACACCTATCATTGGCAGTCCGTCGGAATATTATGCCAATAAGGACAACATTAAAGAGGCTGTCGGCGGAAGTGTATTTCTTGTAAAAAATGGCGAGATAGTCGTTGATTCTACTGCTGACTATTATAACAGCAGAGCCTCACGCACATGTGTCGGTATAACTGCCGAAGGTAAGGTCATACTCATGGTTCTTGATGGAAGACAGGAACCATTCTCTGCCGGCGGCAGTGCCCCCGAAATGGCGCAGATCATGTATGAAGCCGGCTGCGTCACCGCAATAAACCTTGACGGCGGCGGCTCGTCGACCTTTGACGCAAAGCCTGAGGGCAGCGACAGTGTAGTTGTTGTAAACCGTCCGTCAGACGGATATGAGCGTTCTGTCAGTTCCTCTCTTGTGATCGCATCTACAGCTTTTGTTTCCAGAGAATTCGACCATGCAGTTATCTCCGCCGGCAGTGATTACCTCACTGTTGGCAGCAGTGTCAGTCTGACTGCGGTCGGTGTCAGTACGTCCGGCAACGCGGCAGATATTCCCGAAAATGCTGTATGGCAGGTCAGCGATCCTGCTATAGGCAGCGTTACTTCTGAGGGCGTGTTTACTGCGGCAAAGACGGGAAGCACTGATGTCATGCTTGTGGCCGACGGCAAAACTCTTGGCAGCAAGACTTTGAACGTCGTTGTGCCTGACAAGCTCTCCTTTACAAAAGAAACCATAAGTGCAATATATGGTGTATCGACCGGACTGCCCATTGCGGCTTCCTATAACGGGAATCCTGTCGCTATCAATCCTGCAGATATCAAGTTCACTCTCAGCAGTGTTTCGGCCGGCACGATTGATGGTTTCGCATTTACCGGCGACGAGACGTCCGGTATAAGATCGGTTACGATTACGGCTGCAATAGCGACTGATTATTCCATCTCGGCAAAGCTCAATGTGAATCTCTATAAAAATGGAGAGGCTGTATTTGACTTCGACTCAGCCACTTCCGGAGACAGATCTCTTGCATGGCGCAGGGAGGTCACTAACTCTACAACGAGCGATGATATAACCTATTACATTGACGACCCGAATGGCGTGATGGACATTTCATATGTCTTTGCACTCGACATGAAGGAAATTAAGTTCCCGGATTCGCTGCTGCCGCTCCTGAAAATGGTTGCCGGCGGAGATATCAGCAATGTTACAGCTTGGGATCTTCTGCTCCAATTGGCGGAGCGCGTCAGCGGCAAAACAGAGGTCAAGATAGAGCTGGATATTGACCCGTCTCTGAAAGTCGATGTTTCCAATATAAACGTCTCCAATGATTATTTCCGGCTGACAAGCTGCACACTTGACGAGACAACAAATCACATTACCGTTATTTGCAACTGGGTAAAACAGTCTCAGGCAATTGATCCGGCGACTGCGAATCCGATTTGTATACTCAGTGGTATTAAGGCTGTTGCAAAAGAGGATGCCGAGTGGAAAGACGGCCTGCTTGCAATAATCAATGAAGGCTCTGTCAGCTATGACGTATATCTCGGCGCAAATGCGCTTTACAGCATGGCCAGCCAGACAAACTTCCAGGAGCAGTATGGCATATATCCTTATGAAGAGCCGGAGAATACGACGCACCCTAAAGGCGGACACTTCTATTCGACCTATGCCAGCTTCAAAGATGAGTTTAACCTCTATGGCAAGGCCAGAGAAGGCTGGTGGAGCGCAGGGGAGGCCCTGTACTATTTTGTAAACAATAAGCCGGTTACGGGTATAAACGAGGTTCCGGGACATGAAGATCCTGAAACCAAATATTGGTACAGGTTTGATAATAACGGTGACTGTATCGGCAAAGTGACAGGGCTCTTTGAGTATGACGGCAATACCTATTATGCGTATAAAGGCCAACTCAAGAGCGGATGGCGCATGATCACGGAAAACGGCAGCGACAACTATTATTACTTTAATGAAAAAACGTTTGAGGCGGTAGATGGCGAACAGACGATTTCGTCTTTCCATTTCCTGTTTGTGAATAAGGTGCTTACGCGCGGTGATCTTGTCACTAATGAAAAGGGCACAAGATACAGATGGGCAATGGATTGGGTACGCAACAGATGGATCGAACTCGACGGCAATAATTACTATGCGGACAGAGATGCATACTTTGCCACTGGGTTCCACAATGCCCGCGTGATCGGCATGAACGGCGGAGAGGTTCGCACATATCTCTTTGACGAAAACGGTGTATGGCTCAAGGACGTTGATGGCATTTATACGCATACAGACGGTTATACATACCTGGTGAATAATGGTGTGCGCGTTGATTCTCCGGGACTTGTAAAGATTGGCGATTATTACTATTACTTTACAAGCAATCATTACATGATCAAAAACCGTGATTATTGGATCAGCAAGACCAATGGTCTGATGCCTGAAAAGAGCTATCACTTTGACGAAGAGGGAAGGATGACAAATCCTGAAATTGCCGATCCGGCGAAAAACGGAATAGTCAAAGAGACCGAGACAACGTGGTATTACTATGTTGACGGCGTGAAGACATATGCAGGCCTGATTGAGATCAACGGCAGCTACTACTATGTAAAATCAAATTGCGAAGTAATTCATAATCAGAAGTATTGGATCAGCAAGACTAACGGCCTGATGCCGGAAGGCAGCTATGAGTTCGATGAAGACGGTAAGATGGTTCTCGGCAGCACGCCGACGCCGACTCCGACACCTGTGCCGACGACCCCGGTAGACCCGACGCCGACTCCTGAGGTAAAGAACGGTATAGTTGCAGAGAACGGCAGCCTGTATTACTACGTGAATGGCAAGCTGACCTATGCCGGTGTTATCCAGATCGACGGAAATTATTATTATGCAAAGACCAGCGGTGAGATCGTAAACGGACGCAAATACTGGATCACGAAAACCAACGGTCTGCTCAAGGAGAAGAGCTATACCTTCGATGAGACAGGTAAGATACTTGACCCGGATCCTGTGACCCCGGTAGATCCGACACCTGTGCCGACGACGCCGGTAGATCCGACGCCCATTCCTGAAGTAAAGAACGGTATAGTTGCAGAGAACGGCAGCCTGTATTACTACGAGAACGGCAAGCTGACCTATGCTGGGTTGATAAAAATAGATAATGATTATTACTATGTCAATTCATCATGCGAAGTTATCCATGGTAAAAATTACTGGATCTCAAAGACCAATGGACTGCTGCCTGAAAAAAGCTATACTTTTGCCGACGATGGCAAAATAATTCTGTGATTCTACACTCCTTTTAAATTCTCCCGGCAGCAGCTGCCCTCTCTCCTTCAATGGGCAGTTGTCGCCGCGGAGAAAACTTTAGTGACCATACGTGAGGAAGTGACTGCCTTTGACTGCGCTGCTTTCGTGGCTAGGTGAGCATACGCTTGTCCTGCTCCTTGCTACTGCAACCGTTGCTGGCTATATCTGGCTGTATAAGCTTAACAACCGCTTGAAAATCGACCGCATAACTGCACTATTGGCAAGCGTTCTGCATACTGCGTGCGGTGTGCTTTGCGTTAAAGTGTTTGCTGTTGCTGAGACTGGGTTTGATATGTCAAACGCAGGAAATATGAGCCTCTTTGGCGGTGTGTTTTTTATGCCGCTTTACTATTTTCTCTTTGCGAAACTGACAAAGAGAAAAATGGCTGATGTTTTTGATGTTTTTACAGTCTGTATAATTTTCACACTCATGTGTGCGCGTATAAATTGCCTTATTTCCGGCTGCTGTTCTGGCCTGCTAATTAAAGGCACAACGCTTTATTGGCCGACGCGTGAGCTTGAGATCGTATTTTACGTCGTGCTCCTTATATGGCTTGGCGGCAGAATTTTAAAGACAAAAGCGCCGGGTACGGCATACCCGCTCTACATGATTGCATACGGTGTATTCCGCTTTATTATCGAATGGTTCAGGCAGTCGAGTTATTCGGGAATTCATCCGGCACATATATGGTCGCTAATTTCCCTCGCGTTAGGATTGAGCATATATTTTGAATTTACGGCAAAGAAAAATAAACTTGGGAAGGAAAGAAGAAAATGAAAACTGTTATAAAGCGTTTTCTGTCACTTACCCTTGCATTTCTCATGGTGCTGTCACTTCTGCCTGCATTTGAGATTCCGGCCTATGCAGTGATCAGCGGCACCGTGACCGGTCTGGCCGATGAGAACATTGGACTAAGTTTTACTGGTGACGCAGATGATGCATGGACGGCCACGGGTACAACCATTACCGGTTCAGTTACCAGCACAGGCGGAACATGCAGCGATACATCCTATATATCCACACTGACAATTATAAATAAGAAGTCGACAACAGCGACCCTTTCCTTTGACTATGCTATTGAGCAAAATAGCGGAACGATTCAGGTGGATGGTAAAGAAGTTTCTTCGGGTGCCAGTTTTACCAAGGAACTGGCAGCAAACGAGTCCGTTAAAGTATACATCAAATCCGGCAGTACTGTTGCCACTAAGATTACCCTTACCAATGTGGTTCTGGTAAGCGACGTTACTGCGACTGTGACTTTCCAGCCTGCTGAAAACGGTACTTATACAGTAGACGGAAACACCATTACCGAGGAATACAGCAAAACGCAAAGCGCCATGACTGCTTATAATGTGGTAGCAACCCCGGCGGCTGGTTATCAGTTCATGGGCTGGTATAATGCTTCTAACGGGAAATATATCAGCACGTCTGCAAAGGCTGCGCTGAACATTGAAAGCGACTGCACCATCACAGCGCGGTTCGCAAGTAAAACGGCGGCCCTGTTTGAAACCGGCGGCCAGCGGTTTGACGATTTGGGTGATGCGGTTTCCTATGCACAGGCAAACGGCCAGTCCAAGATTACCTTGGCTACTGATGGCTCAATCAGCGGTACTTATACCATCCCGGCGGGAATCACGCTGTTGATCCCCTTCGACGCGGCAGGGACACTGTATACGGATGCTCCTGCGGCGATTCGGACGACTCCCGCGTCTAATCCTTTCCGGACGCTGACGATGAGCGAAGGCACGTCCATTACCGTCAATGGCGCCATCAGCCTGGGCGGCAGATATTTTGCTGCTGGCGGTAGTGAGCAGGGACGTCCCGTTGGTGATTATGGATACATCAAAATGGCGGACAATAGTTCCATCACGGTCAAGAACGGCGGTAATCTCTATGCATGGGGCTTTATCTCCGGCAGCGGCTCTGTTCTGGCGGAATCCGGCGCTACGGTGTACGAATTCTATCAGATTGCAGACTTCCGCGGCGGCGGCGCATCTTCCGGCATGGGCCATGGGGTGTTCCCATTTTCGCAGTACTTCGTACAAAACATCGAAGTTCCCTTGACGTTGAATGCCGGCGCTAACGAACAGGTTTATAGCGGCGTTTATGCAATGAAGAGCACATATACTACTGCTATTAATTTCATTGGCGACACCGGTATGTTCAAAGTGGAATCCGGTAGCTTTACTAAGGATTACGATGAAAAGACGGATCGCCTTGTATTCACAGTAAACGGCGAGGCGGCATTGAACACGTTGTCGCTAAAGCTTGCGAGCATGAATGTCAACTCTGCAAGCTACGTACTGCCTATCACCAACAACATCACCATCAATATCCAGTCCGGAAATGTGACCATCAATCAGGACGCGGCACTGCTGGCGGGCGTTGAGGTCAATATTGCGGAGGGCGCTGGTCTGACGGTTGCAAGCGGGAAGAATATCTATTTCTATGACAGCGATGAGTGGAACTCCGACAACTTCGTCTGGGGTCCTTGCAAGTTTAAGTCTGTGGCCTATGCGCCGGGTAAGGCATACAACCGCTCCGATAAAGACTTGGTTGATGCGAAGATGGATGTGAACGGCAGCGTAACGGCTATTGGCGCCATCTACACTACCAATGGCAGTGCAGATATCTGCTCCAGCAATGGCACCGGCAAGTACATTCAGCAGGGCACACCTGGCACGGCGACCGCAACCTATCAGTATAATGCAAATGGCAATAGTGCGGTGACCATCCCCATCACCGCTGCCAAGCTGCATAATGCAAACGGAACCTACACCGAAACCGCGACCGCAAGCGCCGGCGATACCATTAACTATGTCAATGGCTTCTGGGGCGGAGAAGCATGGAGCGTGATTTTCCATGCAAACTATGAAAAAGGCGGAGCACCTGTTGATAATGTTTATAAGCAGGAGATAACAGACTTTAAGGGTGCAAAACTCGATACTATCGCGACTATTCAGAAAGAAACAACTACAAATGGCGTATCCCCGTTTAATAGAGATGGAGAATATCAGCTTTTTGTTGGCTGGGGCAAGTCGGATACCGCTGAAAAGGCGGATCTTGCCGACGGCGCGGAGATAACAGAGGATATCTTCAAAGCGAATGAGGGCGAGAAGTATAACAGCTCTATAGATCTTTATGCGCTGTGGAAACAGGCGGTCGAGGTCTCGTTTGACGCAAACGGCGGCGCCGATGCTATGGAGCCTGTGGTTTATGATATCGTAAACGGTGTAGTTCCGGCAGCCGATAATTCTCTGCCTGCATGCACATTCACAAAAGATGGGTACATGTTTACCGGCTGGGCATTTTCTGTAGACAGCGGTACAGATGATTTCCTTGATAAAGACCGCTTCACACTTACCGCTGGCCAGCTCGAGGAAAAAGGAATTCATATTACCCTTTATGCAAATTGGGCTGAGGCTGTAACTGTTACCTATGGCGCAAACGGCGGCACCGGCACTATGGATGCGCAGACGGTTAAAAAGGGAACTGAAGTAACCATCAGCGCCAATACCTTCACACGCGAGGGCTATACATTTACCGGATGGAACACTGCGGCAGCACCGACCACTGATAATCCCGGTACAGCTTATGCTGCTGGAACTAAAGTTGCTTTAACGGAAAATATTACCCTCTATGCACAGTGGAAATGTGCACATGGTGAGACCGAAGTCCGTGGTGCCAAGGCTGCAACCTGCACCGAAAAAGGCTACACTGGTGATACTTACTGCAAGACTTGCGGCGAAAAAATTGCTGATGGCGAGGGCATCCTCGCAACGGGCCATACGGAAGTGATAGACCCGGCAGTAGAAGCAACATGCACAACTCCGGGCAAGACCGAGGGCAAGCACTGCTCCGTCTGCAATGAGGTTATCGTTGTTCAGACTGAGATTCCCGCAAAGGGTCACTCTTGGGACGAAGGTAAGGTTACAACGGCTGCGACCTGCACCGAGGACGGCGTAAAGACCTACACATGCACAGTGTGCAATGAAACAAAAACTGAAGCAATCTCGGCAACAGGCCATACTTCAGTTGAGGTGCCTGGGAAGCCTGCTACTTGCACTGAGGCCGGTTATGAAGCCGGAACAAAATGCTCAGTCTGCGGTGCCACTCTTTCCGGCTTGACCGTTATCCCCAAAAAGGGTCATGTTACAGTGACAGACGCGGCGGTAGAAGCAACGTGCACGAAGCCGGGCAAGACTGAGGGCAAGCACTGCTCTGTCTGCAACAAAGTTCTCGTCGCTCAGACTGAGATTCCCGCAACGGGTCACACGGAAGTCATAGACGCGGCGGTAGAAGCAACGTGCACGGAGACGGGCAAGACCGAGGGCAAGCACTGCTCCGTCTGCAACGAGGTTCTCGTCGCTCAGACCGTGGTTCCCGCAAAGGGTCACACGGAGGAAATTCGTAACGCGAAAGAAGCGACCCTTTCTGAGAACGGTTATACCGGCGATACTTACTGCTCAGTGTGCAACACTCTTCTTAAGAAGGGCGAGGAGATCCCGCGTACAGGCGTAAAGATCACTTGGGAAATAACTTGGCCTTCCAGTAAGGAAACTACATCAGAAGTTGTTTATGTTACAAAGGGCTCTATTCCTGCGTATTCCAATACCGATAGTCTTGTGGAAGTAACCGTGAAACGTACGTATACCTTTGATCACTGGCAGCCTGAACCCACTGCTGCTGATGCTGATACGACCTATACGGCAGTGTTCAATGAGAGCACCACGCAGCACAAGGTTACATGGGTAATTGATGAAAATGACCCGGAGAAGAACGTAGTAGCCTACGTTGACTACGGCACAATACCCCAATATACGGGTACTCCGTCAAAGGCCCCGACAGCAACCACGGTTTATACATTCACCGGCTGGAATCCTGTACCGGAGAAAATAGAAGATGCAAGCGAGCGTACATATACAGCACAGTATGAGGAGACAACACGTTACTTCACGATAACTGTTGTACGCGAGGAAGGTGTGTCCACTGTAATAACCGGTCTTAAGTTTGGCGACACGATAGACAGCAGTCAGTTCGACTGCGGCGTGAGAGAGGGATACACCTTCGACGGCTGGATGATAACAGGCGAAAACGAAACGACCTATGCTGAAATCCCCGAAACAATGCCTGCCGAAAACCTCACTCTGGCCGCAAAGTGGAGATCTAATCAATACAGCCTGAAGTTTATGGATAATGACACGGAGGTTGAGGGCGGCACATATTCTCACGGTGATACAGTTACTGCGCCGACACTCACAAAGGAAGGCTGGACCTTCAACGGCTGGGTCGATGGAGACGGTAAACTTGTATATCTTCCCGGCGTTAAGTTTAGTGCAAGCAAAGACCTCACACTTTATGCCAGCTGGACGCAAAAAGAGTACCGTATCATATATATGGTAAACGGCGAAAAGATACATGAGTCTGGTGTCAAGCACTTCGGTGATAATATAAGCGATGACGATAAGTACACGGGTACTCCTGAAATTACCGGACATACGTTCGGCGGCTGGTATGATAATAGCGGCTGCACCGGAGACAAATATACCTATCCCGATACCATGCCGGCAAGCGACATTGTCCTTTATGCAAAGATGACGCCGAACACCTATAAGGCTACGTTCTATGTTGACGGTAAAGTGTATGAAGAAAAAGATGTGACATATGGCCAGCCAATACCTGCGCCCGCAGCTCCTTCCAAGGAGGGGTACAACTTTACCGGCTGGGATACAGATCTTATACACATGCCCGCTGAGGATATCACCATAAACGCAAAGTTCAGCGCTATAAACTTTGCGGTAACGCTGAAGGTTAATGGGGCTGTTTGGCACACTGTTGAATTACACTGCGGTGCTGAGATCAACAGCAGCATAGAAGAATATACACCTGTGCTTGAAGGCTATACATTCACCGGATGGGACGGCATTCCGGCTGGCGGACTCATGCCTGCTGGAAATATTGAGCTGAATGCCAAATTTGTGATCAATACCTACACGATAACGGTTCACGGCAGGATAAATGACCTTGAGACGTATTCTGTCACGTATGGCGCTAATATAGCTGATGTAAATATACGTGCCGATAAGACCGGCTATACTTTCAAGGGTTGGTATAGCGATGCAGAATATACAAAGTCTTATACTCTGCCGGATACCATGCCTGCCGGAAATATTGAGTTGTACGGTTTCTGGACGGTCAATAAGTATACGATAAGCTTTAACGGCAACGGAGGCCCGATGACTGAAAGTATTACAGCAGACTATAATTCGACGATCACTCTTCCGAGTCCAAGCAGGACCGGTTATACCTTCGGCGGCTGGTATATCGAAGAGACCAGGTTTGAGAGCAATACCATGCCTGCTGAAGATCTTATGCTCACGGCAAAATGGATCCCGGATACATGCCTGATTACATGGAATAACTATGATGGAACTGTGATCGAGCGGGAAAATGCAGAGTATGGCTCTACGCTCAAATACACCGGTGTTACTCCGACGAGACCCGACGGTGACGGCTACAGCTACACATTCGCCGGATGGAAGGATGCAAGTGGCAATATCCTTGCAGATGGCGCCACAGTTTCCGGTGAAGCGGTCTACACGGCATATTACACCGAGACCCCGAAGACTTTCAGGCTCGTGCTCGACTATGGTGACGGTTCTAAGAGCAGGGAGAGCAATGTAACATTCGGCAGCGTCATAGATGTTGAAGATCCCGCGAGAGCTGACTATGTTTTCGATGGCTGGGTGGACAGCAGTGATACTAAGTATCCTACGCTGGCCGCATCCGCAAATGTTACAATGCCTGCGCATGATCTTTCAGTTGTTGCTCAGTGGAAAAATGCAGAATATAAACTGACACTGCTGACTGACGATGGCAGCGCGTATATAAGCGATGGCATCAATGTGCCTTGGGGCAGTCTGCTCAAGTCATATATATCTGCGCAGGAATCCAAACCCGGCTACACGCTTGAATGGCGCACGGGTGCGCTTGGCGACGGCGAAGCGATCGACCTTGATGGATATGTGATGCCCAAGGCCGCGTTGACGCTGTACGCACACTATTCTGCGAATGATATAACCCTGACCTTCAATTACAAGGACGCAGATTATGAAGATGCAAGTGCAACCATCACGTCGAAGTGCGATGCTGCGATTGACGTTCCCGTGATTCCCACAGAGATCAGCATAAGTGCCAAGCAGCTTGACGGCGCAAGCTATACCGGCGTATTCAAGTTCACTGGCTGGAGCCCCGAGCTTCCCAACAAGACCCCGGCACAGGGCACCGAATATACCGCACAGTATGTTTTCACCGGCTGGCTTGATGATGCCAACGGCAGAACGTATCTGGCTGATGGCATAAAGGCCGTCCCCGGTTGGAAACAGATAGACGGCGCGTGGTACTATTTCGATGAGAGCAGCTATGTTGTTAAGGGCCTGTCGGGCGAGATACCCGCACAGGATGGTTCCGCAGCAACGGGACGCTATCTGTTTGACGAGAATACAGGTTCCTTCAAGAGCGATCATACCGGCCCCATCAATGACGGCAGCGCTATCTATTGGGTGGAAAACGGCAAAGTCAATGTCAATGCCGGACTCCAGCTTGTGATAACGGATGGCGTTAAGGACTACTACTTCTTCGATAGTGAAGATGAGGGTAAAGCAGTTGTTTACAGTGAAAATCGTCAGATATTAAGATTCACTGAAGAATATAGAAACGGACTTAATTTGCCCGCAAACATCTGGTATGTCCCCGGAGATGACGGTATAATTGTCCATGATAAGGATACTGATAAACAAGGTATTCAGCAGGCTGACAGCGCTGACGGACTGTATTACTTTGTTGATGGCGTTAAGACCGGACGTGGATTATTTGAATATGATGGCAGCTATTATTATGCGAGAACTTTAAGCGGAAAGCTTGTCTGCGGTATGAGCTACTGGATCACGGAGACCAACGGTATAACAATAAATGGTGTGCCAATAAAGCAGGGTACATATCAGTTCGACAACGATGGCAAGATGATCCTCAGAGATTTGGTAAAAGACGGCATAGTTGAAGAAGATGGCAGCCTGTACTACTACAAGGACGGCAGCAGATATTATGCAGGCCTGATCAATATCAAAGGCAGCTACTACTATGTCAAGACAAGCGGAGAAGTTGTCCACGGCCAGAAATATTGGATTACCAAGACTAATGGCTTGATGAAGGAAGCAAGTTATGAGTTTGGTGCAGACGGTAAGATGGTCGTCGAGTAAAACTCAAAAAATCCAATACATGCCGCATTGCGGCATGTATTGGGCGAAAATTGTTTTGCGGTTCTATACAGACAAATAGAAAACGCAGAATATCAGAAAGGAGTTGTGCTGCATACAGCGCAGCTCCTTTTTGTTTTTGACTGTATATTATAAATTTGATAAGCATATTCAATAAATCGCACAGCAGGCTTGACGGCTGCGCTGCGTTTAGGTAAAATATAATCAGTTATTGTACATATAGACAGTAACTATATAACCAACCGTTCTTAGAGAGGTAAATAATGTACAAGCTTATCAAGCAGGAGGGGCACGCACGACGCGGGGAACTGGAGACTCCGCATGGAATAGTTCAGACCCCTGTATTCATGAACGTCGGCACACAGGGGGCCATAAAGGGCGCGTTATCAGCGCGCGACCTCAAAGAGATAGGGTGTCAGGTCGAGCTTTCCAACACCTATCATCTTCATGTCAGACCCGGTGACGAGCTCGTCAAGGAGATGGGAGGACTGCATAAGTTCATGACATGGGACGGCCCCATACTCACCGACAGTGGCGGATTCCAGATATTTTCTCTGGCAAAGCTGCGAAAAATAACTGAAGAAGGCGTGAAATTCAATTCACACGTAGACGGCCGGCATATATTCATGGGGCCGGAAGAGAGCATGCGTATCCAGTCAAATCTCGGTTCAGACATCGCAATGGCGTTCGATGAGTGTATAAAGATACCGTCGCCGAGAGACTATGTGGAAAAGTCATGCGCCCGCACAGTCCGCTGGCTGGAGCGTTGCAAGAAGGCGCTGGCAGAGTATAACAGCCGCGATGATGCGGTAAATCCCGGGCAGATGCTTTTTGGCATTAATCAGGGGGCGGTTTACCATGATATTCGCATAGAGCATATGAAGAAAATCGCCGAGCTCGATCTTCCGGGCTATGCTATCGGCGGCCTTGCGGTCGGGGAGACGCATCAGGAGATGTATGACACTATAGAGGCGGTTGAGGAATATATGCCCAAGGATAAGCCGCGCTACTTAATGGGCGTCGGTACGCCGGGGAATATTATAGAGAGCGTATACCGCGGCGTGGATTTCTTTGATTGCGTTATGCCGGCGCGCAACGGCAGGCACGGTCATCTTTTTACGTGGAGCGGAATCATAAATATTAAAAACGAGAAATATGCAAAAGATTCACTGCCGGTAGACCCTCAATGCGATTGCCCGGTATGCCGCAGGTACTCGCGCGCATATGTCCGTCATCTTTTCAAAGCTGAAGAGATGCTGGCAATGCGTCTTGCTGTGATGCATAACCTCTATTTCTATAACAGCCTGACTAAAAAGATCCGGGACAGCCTCGACGCAGGCTCTTTCGGCGAGTTCAGACGAGAGTACACAGAAATTTTAGATAAACGAATATAAAATCTTGAATTTGTCATATTATGCATGTATAATATAAATACTTTGTTTTTTGGAGGTATACCCTAAATGTTATTTCTCACAGCAGATGCAAGCGCAGCGAGCGGCAGCGGTTCTATGATCGTAATGCTCGTACTGATGTTCGCCATTTTCTATTTTCTTATAATCCGTCCCGAGAATAAGAAAAAGAAAAAGACGGAAGAGATGCGCAATTCTCTTTCCCTCGGCGATGAGATCACCACTATCGGCGGTCTGACCGGCAAGATAGTGCAGGTCACCGAAGACACCATCACTTTTGAGACCGGAGAGGACAGAGTCCGCATTCAGGCCAAGAAGTGGTCTATATCCACCACCGCCAAGATGGAAGCGGCTGAAGCCGAGGCCAGAGCAAGCAAGTCCAAGAAGAAATAATTAAATTCATATTCTGAATTTATTGACCCCCCTGCTAATAGGATGTATTAAATCTTATTAACAGGGGGTCGTTTTATTGAATAAACACATAGAAACGCCGGATGCCCGCTTTGTCGTGTCCGCAATAGCTGCATGGCTCATATCTGCGACGGTTTTGGTGCTGCTTGCCAGTGTTGCCGTAAGCCTGCTGAATGCCGAAGCTGAAGCGATAGGCTATATCAGCTCTGCGCTCAGCTTTATGACGGCTGTTTTTGCTGGGGCAAGAGCAATGCACATCAGAAAGCGCGGTGCAATTTTTACCGGGCTTGTTGCCGGCGTTACCATAACAACACTTGCGTTGACGCTTGGATTTATTATTGCAGGCAATGATATAGAGCTCGACGGTGTTCTGAGCGTAGTGACTTTTACGCTTGCAGGCGGACTTACAGGCAGCGTATTTTTCCCGGGAACCGGAAAAAAGGGCAAATCAACTGCATCAGGCAGAAGAAGATGACATCGAGCTTTTAGTTAACATAATTCCAAAAATAATTTTGTTTATTTTTGAAATTATTTTTTAGCTATATATTGTGCTTTTAGCCTTGTTAGAATCAAATGACCACTAATATTAGCGTCTTGCAAGAAACAAGAGTTAACATAAAGAAAAAATATTTTGCAAAAAAGTAAAAAAAGACTTGATTTTTTTACTGCGGTGTAATATATTGTTACCAGTGAACAGTTATGTTAATTGAAAATTTATTTTTCAGAGCATAGGGCAGCGAAAAAACGCAGTAAATCCGGCATTCCGCAGCATAAGATCTTATACATAATCCGGTTGCGGTAAATGCTTTTATATAAATCAAATCTTTTTTTAGAGAGGGCATTTATAATGCAGAACGCAGAGATCATTGAAATATTCCAGAAATACCTGACAGAGGACAAAAAGGCGTCTGCTAACACCCTCAGTTCATATCTTCGTGACATCCGTCAATTCTGCGAATATCTCGATACTCACACGGATGCGACAATTGCGACAGCGACAGATGAAGAAGTCGGAGATTATATTGATTATCTCCGTGCGGCAGGCAAATCTGTCGCGACTGTGTCAAGAAGCATTGCTTCACTCAAGTGCCTGTACACGCATTTGTGCATAAAGCAGATCCTTCAGGTAAACCCGGCGCTGAAGCTCGTGCCGGACAAAAGCACACAGAAGCTGCCGCAGATTCTTACAAGCAAAGAAGTTGAGCTCCTGCTTGATCAGCCGCAGTGCATCGACGCAAAGGGCTACAGAGACAAAGCCATGCTTGAGCTGCTGTATGCTACAGGAATAAGAGTAACTGAGCTTATTGATCTTGATATAACCGACGTGAATCTGACTGCGGGCGTTATCCGCTGCCAGAGCCGAAATAAAGAGCGCTTTATTCCGATGTATCCGGCGGCGGTGAAAGCTGTGAGCGAGTATATAACTCTTGTCAGGCCCCAGATGATCGCAACGCCCGACGAACAATCACTGTTCGTCAATGTGAGCGGCGAACGCATGTCACGTCAAGGCTTCTGGAAGATAATAAAGTTCTATCAGAAGAAAGCCGGTATAGAAAAGGACATCACTCCGCACACGCTGCGCCATTCGTTTGCCGCCCATCTGCTTGAAAACGGCGCAGATATACATGCAATTCAGGAAATGCTTGGTCACGCAGATATTTCATCCACGCAGGTTTATTCCCACCTTATCAAAAAACAGCTCAAGGACGTTTATAACAAAGCGCATCCAAGAGCATGATCCTTAATAATACATCTACTTTTCCTCCTCCATGAAAAACCGGCGTACAATACGCCGGTTTTTCATTTTGAGTTGCTATTGGCCGGAAATTATGCTAAAATTCACTAAGGATGTGATTTAATGCGGATTCTGGGCATTGACCCCGGCATTGCTACGATAGGCTTTGGCGTTGTCGATTCATCAAACCGGGATTATAAACTCCTGAAATGCGGAGTGATAACCACGCCTGCGCACACAAGCCTCTCATCACGGCTTGAGCAGATCTACGATGATATGTGCAGCCTGCTGGAGATTTTCAAGCCGGACGCGGTTTCAATCGAAGAACTTTTTTTCAATACGAATATAACTACCGGCATTGCCGTGGCGCACGGCAGGGGAGTCATACTTCTCGCATGCAGGAAGGCCGGCGTCGATATTTTCGAATATACTCCGCTGCAGGTCAAACAGGCCGTTGTGGGCTATGGAAGAGCGGAGAAGAAGCAGGTAATGGATATGGTCAAGCGTATATGCTCGCTGCCTGCCCCGCCGAGACCGGATGATGCGGCCGATGCCGTGGCTCTGGCTCTGTGCCATGCCAGAAGTTCAACATCATTACTTTATAAGGGAGAAAGAGACGAATGTTCCACCATATAGAAGGCAAAGTCGCTGAGCTCGAACAAAATTTTGCTGTAATCGACTGCTGCGGCGTCGGATTTGGGCTTAATGTAACGGCAAATACACTGACATCTCTTAAGCTCGGCGAAAGGTCAAAGCTTTATGTCTCCGAGGCAATAGGGGACAATAATTTTGACCTGTATGGTTTTGCCGGCAAAAGTGAGCGCAGATGCTTTGAAATGCTGGTTTCCGTGTCCGGTATCGGTCCCAAGGCGGCGCTGTCCATTCTCTCGTACAACACTCCGGAGGGACTGGCGCTTGCTGTGATGAATAACGACGAGAAGGCGCTGACCGTCGCGCCGGGGGTAGGTAAAAAAATAGCGCAGCGCGTCATTCTTGAGCTCAAGGACAAGCTGAAAAAAGAAATGGGCGGGCAGGAGTCCGGCTTACCGGCAGTTCAGTATGCGGCCAGCACTGCGGATAGCGGCCCCGTAAACGATGCATTGACGGCACTTGCCATGCTCGGATACAGCACGTCTGAAATTTCACCGGTGCTCAGAAATATCGATATAAACGAAATGTCTGCGGAGAAGATAATAAAGGCTGTTCTCAAACACATGGTAAAATAAGCGGGAGTATAAGATGAGTATCAATTTTTCAGAGGACGCGAATGAAGAAATAATAACCACCGCTGCAAGTCTGCCTGAGGACAGGGCGGAGGGTTCTTTGCGCCCCAAAACTATAGCCGAGTACATAGGACAGGAAAAAGCGAAAGATAATCTCTATATTTTTATAAATGCAGCAAAAATGCGCAATGAGCCGCTTGACCACGTTCTTCTCCACGGCCCCCCGGGACTGGGCAAGACAACGCTGGCGGCGGTCATTGCAAACGAGATGGGCGTGAATATGCGCATAACCTCTGGACCGGCGATAGAGAAGCCCGGTGATCTTGTGGCAATGCTCACAAATCTCAATGAAGGCGACATCTTGTTTGTTGACGAGATACACCGGCTCAATCGTGCGTATGAGGAAATACTGTATCCCGCAATGGAAGACTATGCCATTGACATTATTCTCGGCAAGGGCCCTTCGGCAAACTCTATCCATCTTGATCTGCCGCATTTCACGCTTATCGGCGCGACGACACGCTCAGGACAGCTCACAGCACCGCTGCGTGATCGTTTCGGGGTGACCCTGCGGCTTGAGCTTTATTCCTCCGAAGAGCTCAAGCGCATTGTTGTGCGTTCAGCCGGTATTCTTAATGTGGCTATTGAGCCTGATGGCGCGTATGAGATCGCATCCCGTTCACGCGGAACACCGCGTATCGCTAACCGCCTGCTGCGGCGCGTAAGGGATTATGCTCAGGTCATGGCCGGCGGTGTTATAACAAAGGATGTTGCAAACAGAGCGCTGAAGGGACTGGAAGTTGATGAGCTCGGGCTTGACGCGCTTGACAGACGCATGCTCAGAAGCATCATTGAATATTATAACGGCGGGCCGGTAGGGCTTGAGACGCTGGCAGCCACTATAAATGAGGACTCAGTCACAATCGAAGACGTCTACGAGCCCTATCTGCTGCAAAAAGGCTTTCTCACACGCACACCGCGCGGCCGTTGTGTTACGCGCAAGGCATATGAGCATCTCGGAATAGAGTATATTGGCCAGCAGCAGATAGATCTGTGACGACCGTATTTTTGGGCAATCTGGCATTATAGTAAATTTTTTCGATTTCTAAGTAAAAAAATTGTTGACTTTGAGTGCTGTTGTTGTATAATATTAGGTGTAATGGTTTAAGGTAAATTTTGTATTCGTTTACTAAGTAACCCCGCATCTCCCGTATTGCATTTCCCGCTCATTTGTGTGTTGAGCAACTCTCGGATACCCTCTTTTGGTTATCGGCTTATTACTACGGTTAACGCTTTTGCGTGGCTTTGGTTCTGCCCGGAGAGCATGGAAGCTACGATGCGATTTCTTGGAGCCCGTCAGCACTTGAACAGATAATAATATTCGCACGATACGCGCGGATTGCGCGCAGTGTCATACATGACAGGCTTCGAGATCTGTGTACTCCTGTGCGGAGCATTTTATTTCAGCGACAACAGTGAAGAGCTGTTCGCAAATACAGCCAATTACGGCACATTTATCAAAAGAGAGGATTCGAAATGTACGAAGACAAGACCTTAGTTTGCAAAGAGTGTGGTAAGGAGTTCGTTTTCACCGCAGGTGAGCAGGAGTTCTACGCAGAGCGCGGCTTCCAGAATGAGCCCCAGCGCTGCAAGGCATGCCGCGACGCTCGCAAGAACGCTGCCCGTGGACCTCGTGAGTTCTACACCGCAGTCTGCGCCGCATGCGGCGGAGAGGCAAAGGTTCCCTTTGAGCCCAAGTCCGATCGTCCTGTATACTGCAGCGAGTGCTTTGCTAAGATGAGAGAGCAGGCCTGATTCGCCTGACAAAGAGATTGGGGCGCTGCGGCGTCCCAATCTTTATCTATTCTGAAGTTTTTTTGAAAGGTGAAAGCTATGGAAATCACGAGAGAGACTTTAATTTCTGAGATCGTCAACAACTGCCCTGAGGCAATGCCCGCATTCCAGGCCATCGGTATGCACTGCATGGGCTGCGCACTTGCAAGCGGTGAATCCCTTGAAGAGGCCTGCGCTGCACACGGCGTCGATCCCGACGAGTTCCTTGTCAGCCTCAAGGCATATCTTGAGACCCTTTGATTTGACTTTATTCAGTCACTGAAAAGCCGGACTAGCTCCGGCTTTTATTTTACTTTTATTACGGAGCGTATCAGATGAATAAACGCCTTGAACTGATCTCTTCAATGATCCCTGACGGCGAAGGTTTTTCCGACGTCGGCACGGATCATGGCTATCTGCCGGTATATATGGCGCTGCATGGCTACAGCGGAAATATCATTGCGTCCGACATACGCCCCGGCCCGCTGCATACTGCTGTTGCCTCTGCGCGCGAAAGCGGTGTTGAAGAGCGTATAAGCTTCCGGCTGTGCGACGGGCTCGACGGCTGCAGCAGGGATGATATAGATACTATCGTCATTGCCGGTATGGGCGGAGACACGATATGCGGCATACTCGACCGTGCTGAATGGTGCATGGATGAAAAGTTCCTGCTGATCCTACAGCCGATGACAAAGGCCGAGGTGCTCAGGTACTGGCTCACAAACAACGAGTTCGGAATAACCGACGAGAAGATAGTGCGCGATGCCGGCGAACGGTATCAAATAATAGGTGCGCGCTTCGGAGGAAATACTCCTCTGACGGATGCGGAGCTTTTCACCGGTGAATATAAGCTTGCGGTAAAAAATGAGCTTTTCGATGAGCAGCTGGAATCGCTTATCAAGCGCTTTGAAAAAGCCGTAGACGGCATGGACCGGGCGCGTGGAGCCGTCGGTTGGCTGAACGTCAACCGCAGAATACTTGGCCAGCTTTATAAAATGAGAGACGGTGAAGGTGAGTACAAATGAGAAGAGCAGGGGAGATTTACGATTATCTGAAAGAGCTCGCTCCGCTTGAGCTTCAGATGGATTTTGATAATTCCGGATTTCAGCTGGGACGGCTTGATGCAGAGGTAAATAGGGCGCTGCTGGCGCTTGATGTGACAGAAGAAGTCGTCGGCGAGGCTATCGAGCTTGGCGCACAGCTTATCATTTCACACCACCCGCTCATATTCAGCAAGCTCCGAAGCATAATGGATACAAAGCTCCTGAGGCTTGCCGAGAACAGAATCGCCGTCATATCCATGCATACGAATCTTGATATAGCCGCCGGCGGTGTGAACGATGTGCTTATAACGCTTCTTGGAGCCAGAGCGGACGGCCCGCTTGACCCGGATAATTGCGGACGGGTAGGGGAGCTGCCCGAGGCGCAGCAGTTTGATAGCTTCCTGCGCTTCTGCAAGACTGCGTTGGATTCCAAAGGACTGCGTTATTATGATGCTGGACGGCCTGTGAAACGGCTGGCTGTGATGGGCGGCTCAGGCGGCGACTATATAGGATGTGCGGTCGAAAAGGGCTGCGACACCTATGTCACGGCAGATATTAAGTACCATCAGTTCCTTGAAGCAAAAGAGCTTGGGATCAATCTGATCGACGGCGATCATTTCTGCACCGAAAATCCGGTGATACCTTCGCTTTGCGAAAAACTCCGGCATGAATTTCCGGACGTGTGCTTTACTGTTTCCGCCCGCCACGGACAGGTGATCTCATTCATATAGCTTGTGCATATTTCAGCCTCCGGGCTCATAGACTCGTACAAACGAGAACATGAGAGCGGAGGCTTTTATTATGACTGATACGAATATATATCGGGATATTGCGGCACGCACGAACGGAGCTTTCATGCTCGGCGTCGTTGGGCCGGTGCGGACAGGTAAATCCACGTTTATCAAACGCTTTATGGAGAAGCTGGTCATTCCGCAGATAGACAACACCTATATGCGGGAGCGTGCGAAGGATGAGCTGCCGCAGAGCGGCTCCGGCAGGACGATAATGACGGCAGAACCAAAGTTTGTACCGGAAGATGCCGTTACGATAAACATTGCGGATAATACGGAGCTCTCCGTGCGCCTTGTCGACTGCGTTGGCTACATGGTGGACGGCGCAGCGGGGCAATTTGAGGAAGGAGTCGAGCGCCTTGTTACAACACCGTGGTTTGACCATGAGGTGACCATGACTGACGCTGCTGAAAAGGGGACGCACAAGGTTATCGCTGAGCACTCGACAATAGGCATTGTTGTCACATGTGACGGAACGATCTGCGACATACCGCGCGAAAAATACGTTGCGCCTGAGGCCAGAGTCATTACAGAGCTTCAATCCATCGGCAAGCCGTTCGTGGTGCTGCTCAACAGCGCGGAGCCGCAGTCAGAAGATACGCAGCAGCTTGCAGCAGAGATTTCTTCGCAGTACGGTGTGAAATGCATGCCGGTAAACTGCCTTGAGCTTGATGAAGCGGTCATCGCGGATATAATGCACTCGGTTCTGGAGGAATTTCCGCTGCGTTCCATCGGATTTTTCCTGCCGGAGTGGCTTGACGCGCTGCCGGACGGCAATGAGCTGAAAGCCGATATGTTTGCCGGAATCCTTGCAAGCAGCGAAGGAGCGGCAAAAATCAAGGACTGCTATGCGGCGGCCGAAAAGCTTTCCGAACTTGAAAATATCAGCAGCGTAAAAATTCAGAAGAGTGATCTCGGCACAGGTGCTGTCACGGTCTCGGTGCAGCTGCCGCGCGGCCTGTATTATAAGACAATAAGTGAACAGACAGGAATTGAGGTCAAAAATGACGGTGACCTTATTTCCACGCTTGCGGAAATGAGCGCGGTAAAACTCGATTACGACAAGCTGCGGGCTGCGCTTGAAGACGTGCGGACCAAGGGCTACGGCGTTGTTATGCCCGACTCGGCGCAAATGCATCTCGAAGAGCCGCAGATAGTACGTCAGGGCGGAAAATACAGTGTAAAGCTGAAAGCGAGCGCTCCTGCAATACATATGCTCATGACAAATGTAGAGACAGAGGTAACGCCGGCAATAGGCGGTGAATCGGCGTCAGAAGATATAATAAATTTCCTGCTCCAAGGCTTTGACGGCGATGTCAATCGTATATGGCAGTCCAATATATTCGGCAAATCGTTGAACGATATTGCGGAGGAGGGGCTGACAAACAAGATAGAAGCACTGCCGGACAGCGCAAAGACAAAGCTTCAGGAGACCTTACAGCGGATAATAAATGAGGGAAGCGGTGGGCTTATCTGTATCTTGCTCTGATGCGGCGGAGGCATTTTGTTTGACTAAAACCGGCAGAGCATATATAATAAAGCCATACCTCACCAATCTTTAAGTGGGGTGAAAATATGTCCAGATCATTTGTTGTTGTGAACAAAAAGCAAGTCATTGCTGCTGTGACGGCGCTTGCCGTTTTTATAGCGCTGTCCGCGTTTGCCGCGAACCTTGACCTCTCTAAGGCTGAGACGGTCTCAGGCAGCGCGGAAGAGAGCACGCTTGTGATAGATGCGGGACACGGCGGCATAGACGGGGGCGCGATAGGCGCAGACGGTTCAAAGGAAAGCGACATAAACCTTGCCATCGCGCTGAGACTTCAGGCCGTATCTGCATTCTGCGGAAAAAACGCTGTAATGACACGCACGGATGACAGCCGCGGTTCAAACGCCCTGACTTACAGCGAGCACGACGAGCTCGTGTACAGGGCGGATGTGGTCAACGCCACTCCGAACGCCGTATTGCTGAGTATACACCAGAACTGCTATCCGACGGCGCAGCCGAGCGGTGCACAGGTGCTCTATTCGTCAAACGGTCAAAGCGAAGTTCTCGGCAAGCTGATGCATGCGAATCTTGTAAACTGCCTTGACCCGCAGAACAGGCGCGTCGCGGAACCGGACAAAAATCATCTCTACATTCTCTCAAATGTCAGCTGTCCGGCGATACTTGTTGAATGTGGTTTTGTGTCCAATCATTCGGATATAACGAAGCTCACAGACAGCCGGTATCAGACAGCGCTCTCAACAGTGCTCATGGGTACGTATCTGCAATTTGTAAACGGAAATCAACATACATAAAAATCGGAGAAAAAAACAATGGCTGCAAAACAAAAGACAGTATATTGCTGCTCGGAGTGCGGCAATGAAACGCCGAACTGGGCCGGGAAATGTCCGGCCTGCGGCGCGTGGAACACGCTTGTGGAGCTCAAGCTCGACAGCGCCGGCACAAAAGGACGAGGTGCGCGCGGTGCACGAGCAGCCGTTCCGTCGGCTAAGAAAATATCCGAGCTTGACACAAGCGCCGAAATAAGATTCTCTACCGGCATTTCGGAGTTTGACCGTGTTCTCGGAGGCGGGGCGGTTGTCGGCGCTCTTGTTCTTGTGGGCGGCGCGCCGGGCATAGGTAAATCTACGCTGCTGCTGCAAATGTGCGGCATGATCGACAAAGGACGGCGTGTGCTGTATATCACAGGCGAAGAGAGCGAGCGTCAGCTCAAGCTGCGCGCGACGAGGCTTGGCATCGGCGGGGATATATACGTGCTCGCAGAGACTGATATTGACAGCATAATAGCCTGTATCGGAGAGGTCGCGCCTGACGTCGTTATCATTGACTCTATACAGACCGTCTCCGACGCGGAGGTCAGCTCTGCGCCGGGAAGTATCACGCAGGTACGTGAATGCACGATGCGTCTGATGCGTGTGACAAAGGATAAGGGTTTGACCATGTTTGTGGTCGGACACATAAACAAGGAGGGAAGTATAGCAGGTCCCAAGGTGCTCGAGCACATGGTGGACTGTGTGCTTTACTTCGAAGGCGAGCGCAGCACCAGCTTCAGAATACTGCGCGCGGCAAAGAACAGATTTGGCTCAACAAATGAGATCGGCGTTTTTGAAATGGCAGACAACGGCCTGAGGTGCGTTGAAAACCCGTCAGAAATGCTGCTCTCAGGCCGGCCCGAGAATAGTCCGGGGACTTGCGTGGCCTGCGTTATAGAGGGAACCAGGCCGATATTGGCCGAGGTTCAGGCGCTTCTGTGTCAGGCCGGTTACAATTCCGCCGCGCGGCGCAGCAACGGCATCGACTATAACCGCACGGCAATGCTGCTGGCAGTGCTGGAGAAGCGCGGCGGGCTGCCGGTCTCCAACTGCGACTCATACATAAACGTCATCGGCGGGCTTTTTCTTGATGAGCCTGCAGCAGACCTTGCGACGATACTCGCCATTGCCTCCAGCTACCTTGACCGTCCGCTGGGCGCTGACCTTGCCGCGATCGGCGAGGTCGGCCTTTCGGGCGAGGTACGTTCTGTCAGTGCGCTCAATCAGCGGCTCACAGAAATATCCCGGTTGGGCTTCAAGCGCTGTGTTATCCCTGCGCATGTACGGGATGAGGTAAAACAATTTGACGGAATGGACGTAATACCCGTAAAGAATGTAAGAGAAGCTATACGCGCGGTGCTGGGCAAAAATGGCTGAGTTTGTACATTTGCCTAACCTCCCGTCAAAAGCAAAAGTGGTTATAATCGGCGAAAAATATTCAAAAGCGCTTGATAAAGCGGTAAAGAAGTGCGGTATCTTCCCCCTGTATGTGCCTGATAATCCGCATGTCGATCCCAGACTGTCCGGACATGCGGATCTGTCGGTTTTTCATGCTGGCGGGAAGACGGTATGTCTCGCGCCATATCTGCGCGGGACAGCGTTCGCCGCGCAGCTTGAATCGTTTGGCGTCTCGCTGCACTATGCGGACATCGCACAATCCTTGAAATACCCGGACGATGCGCAGCTAAACATTGCTGCCGTCGGAAAACACCTTATATACGGGCAGAAAACAGCGTATAAGCGTGTTGTCGATTGTTTAACGAATGGCCGCGGTTTTTACGGTGTGCCTGTTAAGCAGGGCTATTCAAAATGTTCGGTTTTACCCATTGACGAGCACTCGATAATTACGCAGGACAGGGGAATTGCTGCTGCGGCTATGGCTGCCGGGCTTGACGTGCTGTTGATAGGCAATGGCTTTGTTTCACTCGACGGCTTCGAGTACGGATTTCTCGGCGGCGCGGGCTTCAAGCTGTCTACAGACGCCTTGGCATTTACCGGGACTCTTGATGCGCATTCTGATAAGGCGCGTATATTAGATTTCCTCGAAGAACGCGGTGTACATGCCGTGTATCTGACCGGCTTGCCGGTGTTTGATATAGGCAGCGCGATACAGATAATTGAAAATATTGAGCGGCATTGACTAAAAATAAGTGCGGTCCGAAGATACAACACTTCGGACCGCACTTTTCTATTGATTTTTCCCTGTGGATTTGATAATATTATTCTGCCACACAACCTAATATTGGACAATTCGTAGCGAGTGCTGTGTTTTTTACTTTTGGTAAAAATGCAGGCTCTATTTCTGCATTCGCATTTACGAATTGTCAGATGGTTGTGTGGCGCAACTGAGACTGCGTTTTTCGTGCGCAGCTTCGGCTGCGCACTTTTTTATTGGGAGAAAAGAAATATGAGTGAATGCACAACCACAGGATACCCCTCAATAGACAAGCCCTGGCTGAAGTATTATGATGAAGAAGCAATCAACGCAAGGATACCGGACTGCACGGTCTACCAAAATATTTGGGAAAACAACAGAGAGCACCTTGACGAGATCGCACTGGAATACTACGGCCGCAAGATAACGTATAAAAAGCTTTTTGAACAGGTCGAACGTTGTGCACATGCGCTTGTGTCCTATGGACTGAAAAAAGGAGAGTGCGCAGCCTTCTGCGTAGCGGGTGTGCCGGAGGTCGTTTATCTGCTGCTGGCGTGCAGCAGGATAGGCGCTATAGCGAACTTTATCAACCCGCTTTTTGAAAAAGAACAGATTCAGGATCGCATAAATGATACGAAAGCAACGCTGCTCTTTGTTCTTGACAAAATGTATATTTACATTTCTGACGTTATATCACAGACCGGAATTGAGAAAATTGTAGTTATTCCGGCTGCAAATTCGCTCTCGCTTCCGGTGAAAATAATTTCAGCCGTCAAAGAAAAGCCTGATAATAAACTGAGCGCAGCAATGAAAACAGAAGCGTATGTACTCTGGAGCGATTTTATAAAGCACGGTGCAGAAAACACAAAAGCATTGGTTTCCGGAGACGCCGCGTCGCCGTTTGTTATGGTATATTCATCCGGGACCACAGGTGCATCCAAGGGTATTGTGCTAACAAATCATGGAATCAACGCGACCCTGACGCAGTATAAATATATGACAAGAGAGCTGTCAAGGCAAAGCCGTTTCCTGCACATTGTTCCGGTGTGGTTTTCTACAGGAAATGTTGTGTGTATGCTCATGCCGCTTTATATGGGCATGACTGTTATCCTTGATCCTGTATTCAGCCCTGAGACTTTTGCGTATGATCTTGCACGTTTCAAACCAAATTTTACGCTTGGAGCAACAAGCCTGTGGCTGCACTCGGTCAATTATAAACCGCTGCAGAAGATGGATCTATCATTCCTGATTTACCCGATAACCGGCGGGGAGCAGCTGCTATCTCAAACTGAGGATGCAATAAATGCGTTCCTGCGTGAGCATAACTGCAAAAAGTTTTTGACCAAAGGCTGGGGAATGTGTGAGCTTGGAGCAACAGTTACTACCACAACAAATAATATGACGGCAGAAGAATACATAGAAAAACAGGGTTCGACCGGAATTCCACTGCCGTTTGTAACCGTGAGTGCGTTTGACACTGACACCGGGAAAGAACTCAAATATGGCGAACGCGGGGAGCTGCGCGTTGTCTCGCCGTCTGCAATGGCGATGTACTATAATAATTCCGCTGCAACAGAACTTTTCTTCCACACTGCTGAGGATGGAAAGCGGTGGGGCTGCACAGGTGATATTGGCTATGTGGATGAGGACGGATGGGTATATGTACTCGGCCGCACATCTGATTGCTACATAGCGCCAGACAACACCACGGTTTATAACTTTGACATAGAAAACGTGATATTACAGGACAAGGCGGTAAAAGACTGCGAAGTCGTTGACATCAGCATAAACGGCATTACTGTACCTGCGGCACACATGATCCTGAATGACACCAACTCTGAAAGCTTTGAAACTGTCGTGAAGAGGGTAGATGAAAACTGCCGTGCTTTGCTTGAAGACTATGCAGTTCCTGCTGTATATAAATGCCGGACCGGATTTGCTGTGAAGCCGAGCGGAAAACGTGACACAGCAGCCCTTAAGGCAGAGCGCAACGGTTATATAAACGCTGACGGAGAAAGCGTCGTCCTGTAAAAAGCTTACTCCTCGATCTCCGATTTCTTTTTCCGGCCTATGGGATTTGCCATTGCGGCCTCGTGCAGCTGTGCATTGTCAAGATGGGTGTATATCTGCGTGGTATTAAGATTGCTGTGGCCGAGTACCTCCTGCAACGCGCGTGTATCCACGCCGTTTTTGAGCATGAGTGTCGCAGCCGTGTGGCGCAGTTTATGAGGCGAATACCTAGAAGCATCCAGCCCGGCAATGAGCAGTTTTTTATCCACCATCTGCTCAACACCGCGGCTTGTAATGCGTCTATTGACGCTGCTTATAAAGAGCGCATTCTTATCTTCAGGGCGTATTTTCCCGTTGTCACGTACAGCGAGATAATCGTCCAGCGCCTCGCGGCAGCCGTCCGCAAAGAACACGACGCGCTCTTTATTGCCTTTGCCGATAACGCGCACATGATCGTCATAAATATCCGTTAGATTGAGAGACACAAGCTCCGACACGCGCAGTCCGCACGAAAGAAACAGCATCAGTATCGCATAATCACGATATGCATATTTACCGTCGCATGCTGACAACAGCCGTTCACATTCGGATTCTTCAAGATATTTAGGCAGAGACGCCTGACGTTTCGGCATGTCAAGTTCTTGACAAACGTTATTTTCCAGAAGATGCCGTTTTACCGTGAGATAATTAAAAAAAGATTTGACTGACGAAGTACGGCGGCAGCGGCTGGCAGCGGAAAGGGAACTGTCGGATTCTGGAGAAAAGCTCTGGTATCTGTAAAGCTCCTCAATTTTGATAGCCTTGATGAAATCAAGGTCAACGTCGGTAATATCGATCTCATTAAAGGGCGTATCTGCCGGGACATTATGACGGCGGCGTTTGAGATAACGAAAAAGAATTTTGAGATCCGTGTAATACGCAAATACGGTTTTGTCAGAATGACCGCGCACGGTCGAGTGATATTCAAGAAACTCCATGAGAATGTCTGGGACGTCATTGATCTGGTCAAGATTCATTGGAAACCCTCCGGAAATGAGTAAACATAATTTCAATATAATTATATGTCAACCGGTCTCTAAAATCAAGTGTAAACTTCGTTAAATTGATATTATGCGAAGTTGCGCGTGTGCGCACATAACCAAACTTGCCGATGCGATTTATCAAGGATACCGGTTTATCAATTCCCTCTCTGTTTTTATCTATAGAAAAACCGCGAAGATTATGTAACCATAACCTCGCGGTTTTCTCTTTATTTTATGATAGTATATCTGTCAGCGCTGGCCGGTTTTATAAAGAAACGCACTTATAAGTGATTCGCTTGTAACGCGGACAGAATTCAGAATTGTGGCAACCGCTGCTACCATGTCAATGAATATCGCAAACCAGATGTTGCAGTAGCCTATTATGCTGAGGAACACCAGAATTGCCTTTACAACGAATGCAAAAATTGCATTTTCTATCGCGATCTCACGCATGCGCCGGCATATCTGAACCGCAAACGGAAGGTTTGCAAGATAATCCGGAGAAATCAGGACATCGGCAAATTTTCCGCGCCTGTTTACACGGATGTCCACGTCGGCGGCGCTGTGCGTCTCTACTCCCGAAGAATAAACAAACAGCACTGCACCTTTTGCGCTGGTTTTCAAATCAGAAACAACGCGAAGCTTCTTGGCTGTATCACATTCGCCGTAAACCTCGCCGAAGTTCATTTCCTCAGCGATCCTGCGGCTTTCGGTGCCGCCCTCTTCCGTGAGAAGCACGCAGCGTTTTATACCGGCCTCGGTCATACCCATGACAAGCTCATCTGCTTCGGAATTCAGTTGAGAGCTTGTGATAAGCTTGCCGACATATCTCCCGGCAACTGTCATATAGAAAATCTGACCGTCAACAGCCTTTTCGGGTGGAAGCTGCACTCCCCTCCCTGCGAAAAGTTCTCGCGTTGCCAGAACTATATGCGCGCCGCCGATGTCGACCTCAACGCCATACCCCGGAATATCAGTAAAGTTTTTTACAAGCTCAAGCCGGTAATCATTGGTGTACACAGCGGCGACCGCCCTTGCGACAGGCTGATCCGAATAGTACAGCGCATGCGCCGCAAATGTAATGAACGTATTGTCGTCGACAATATCCGATTTGAGCGAACTCAGACGTGGATTTTCCTCGCTGAAAATACCCGCACTGTCGAACACTGCAATATCAGTCTCGGCAGTTGTCTCCATAAGCACAGCGTTATCAAACACAACACCGTGCCTTGCGCTGAAGCACATTGCGTATATTCCCGTCAAAGGCATGGATATAACGACTGACATGGGCGTCGTAATAAGAATTATCGTCAGCGCTCTGTGTATGGATACACGCAGGCTGTAATTTGTGATGATCGGCAGCGCTGCGGCATAGACAAGGCCGAATATCATGGCCATCTTGAGCACAGAGCCTGCACTGTAGCCCATTTCGCCCTCTATGCGCATGGAGCCTGCATTGTCGCGGCAGACAAGCTCCGTGATACGGTTTATAGTACCCTCATCCTGATATTGCAGCAGCTCAAGCGCAGACTTGCGAGTACGTTCCTCGACATAAGCGATAAGAAGCAGACCGATCTGATACAATATCACGAGCGCTGCCCCTTCGGCGCCGAAGCCAATGAAATATGAGACCAGAGTGACAAAGACTACGACAAGCGGAGTCGATAGAAAGTCTTTTTCCGAGGCAGCAGAAATTGCGTCGAGAAAAATGTTGTAGCCTGCTATGCCGGCCGAGAGACTAAGCAGCAGAATACTCACAAAACCAGGCAGCTTATTTATGATGAGCGATACTGCGAAAATAATGGACGCAATGATAAGCCTGATAATGAGGATAGTGTCAAACGACCCTGCTTCCCCGCCGGCAGTATGTTTTGCCTGATCAGATTTTTGACGCATCTCTTACCTCCTCCCGCTTGGATTATAGATTATATTATATGTCTTTCAGCAGCGATCAAGCCTTCCCGTCGCAGCCGAGGACGTCAACGATCTTGTGCTTGACCATGTCCTTGATCGCAGTGCGCGCCGGAGCAAGGTACTGACGCGGATCAAACTGATCGGGATGCTCGTTGAAGTACTTGCGGATGGAAGCGGTCATTGCGAGGCGAAGATCGGAGTCGATATTGATCTTGCAGACTGCCATGGAGGCGGCCTTGCGGAGCTGATCCTCGGGAACGCCTATCGCACCGGGCATCTTGCCGCCGTTTTCGTTTATCAGCTTGACAAACTCCTGCGGAACGGAAGACGCGCCATGAAGAACAATCGGGAAGCCGGGCAGACGCTTCTCAACCTCTTCGAGAATATCAAATCTGAGATGAGGATCGGTGCCGGGCTTGAACTTATATGCGCCATGTGAAGTGCCGATAGCTATTGCAAGGGAATCGCAGCCGGTACGCTCAACAAATTCCTGAACGTCCTCGGGTCTGGTATAGGAGCTGTCCTCTGCGGAGACCTGAACCTCATCCTCAATTCCGGCAAGAGTGCCGAGCTCTGCCTCGACGACAACACCGTGATCGTGTGCATACTCAACTACCTTGCGGGTGACGGCAATATTCTCTTCAAATGGCTTGGATGAAGCGTCTATCATAACGGAAGTAAAGCCGCCGTCGATGCATGACTTGCAGAGCTCAAAGTCACTGCCGTGGTCAAGATGCAGCGCAATGGGCAGACCTGTCTCAATAATGGCCGCTTCAACGAGCTTCACGAGATAAGTATGGTTGGCATATGCGCGCGCGCCCTTGGAAACCTGAAGTATCAGCGGAGCATTGACTTCCTTGGCAGCCTCGGTAATACCCTGAACGATCTCCATGTTATTCACATTAAAAGCACCGATCGCGTAACCGCCTTCATAAGCTTTTTTAAACATTTCCTTGGTCGTTACCAGTGGCATATTTAAGATCTCCTTTAAAAATTAAATATTTAACAACACGTTTGCTATTTACAAAACAGCATTTATATTATATCCTCAAATAGAGGTATAATCAATACGCACAATAAACAAAAGCTGAAATTTTTTGTCATATGGAGGAACAGGGAAAATGATGGAGCAACTCGTCGGTTCGTGCATATTTGCACAATCAGGCGGACCTACAGCCGTTATCAACGCAAGTGCATACGGCGTTATAAAAACGGCTCTGGAAGCCGGGAATATCACCCGGGTTTTCGGGGCGGCAAACGGTATAAAGGGCGTGCTTGAAGGCAAACTTTATATTATGGACGAAGAAGATCCCGACGAGCTGAAGCTTTTGATGAACACTCCGTCTTCCGAGCTCGGTTCATGCCGGTATAAGATGGCAGATCCAGAAGAAAATCCTGCCGACTATCAACGTATACTTGAAGTTTTCAAAAAGCATAACGTCCGCTATTTCTTCTATAACGGCGGAAATGATTCCATGGACACCTGCAATAAAATATGCCGTTATCTTGACTGCGTGGGTTATGAGTGCCGGGTCATAGGCGTACCGAAAACTATCGACAATGATTTGATCGGGACCGATCATTGCCCGGGCTACGGCAGTGCAGCAAAGTATATCGCCACCACCTGCATGGAACTGAGCAAGGATGTGCATGTGTATGGCAGCGGCGTTATAACTCTTGTGGAAATAATGGGCCGTCACGCAGGCTGGCTTGCTGCCAGCTCCGCTCTTGCGGCGGAATTCGGCTCCGGGCCGGATCTTATCTATCTGCCTGAATGCAATTTTGACATGGATAATTTCATAGAGGACGTTCTCAATCTTTATCACAGTAAAGGCCGGGCATTTATTGCGGTATCGGAGGGCATACATTTTGCGGACGGAAAATATGTTGCCGAAGCAAAAATATCTGCGACGGACGGCTTTGGTCATGTCCAGCTTGGAGGCTTGGCTGCCACACTGGCCGCAAAACTCAAGTCACTAACCGGCGCAAAAATACGCGGGATCGAACTAAGCCTGCTTCAGCGCTGCGGCTCGCATATTGCGTCTCAGACCGATATTGACGAGGCATTTCTGGCCGGAAAGACCGCTGTAGAAGCTGCACTGGCCGGTGAAAGCGGAAAAATGGTAGCTTTCGAGCGTGAAACAGCGGATGGGAAATATAGCTGCAAATGCACTCTCGTTCCCCTTTCGTCTGCCGCAAACTACGAGAAGGTCATTCCCAGAGAGTGGATCAATGAGGCCGGTAACGGCGTGACGCATGAATTTATAGATTATGTTCTTCCTCTCATACAGGGTGAACCGATGCTTCCGCGCGAACACTCTCTCCCCAGATATGCACGGCTCAAGAAAGTTCTGGTATAAGCTTCCGTGTATATCTCCTTTATCCATGAGAAATCGTAATACATATCATGCGCATTTTCACTAAATAGAAGCCTTGACTTTTGTGCACTATGTGCATATAATGTGTCCATCGCAAGGGCGCGAGACAATGGTTGTCTCGCGCCCTTCTCTTTTTAGAGATAATCCCCGGATATTTACTGCGGTGGAAAAGCGAGAACAAACAAAGGAGGAAGAAATATTATGAAAAGAAAATCTTTTTTAAGCCTGCTGCTGGTCACTTGTATGATGCTGAGTCTGGCGGCCTGCGGCTCCTCAGCCGGAGCTGCAAAAACAGACGCCGCGTCAGACGTTGCAGCTTCCGATGATAAAATAGTGATCGGTGTTATTTCACCTAATACGGGCGCGCTCGCAGCATATGGCAACGGCATTGTCACCGGCGTGGATCTCGCGGTCGAGCAGATCAATGCGGCCGGCGGTATTCTCGGGCGTCAGGTCGAGGTCATAAAAACCGATGACCAGAGCGACCCGACAGAATGTCTCAATGCTTTCAACTCTCTGGTCGCACAGGGCGTTGGACTTATAATCGGCTCGGCGACCTCCGGCTGCACCTCCGCTATTACCGATGCGGCAAACGAGGAAGAGATATGCCTGCTCGCGCCGACAGCAACCGCAGACTCTATCACGACCGAGGATGACTACATATTCCGCGCCTGCTATGCCGACAGTTTTCAAGGCGCCATCGCGGCGGCATATGCAAAACAGGCCGGCTACGATAAAGTTGGCGTTGTCTATTGCGCAGCCGATGTTTACTCCAAGGGACTGTATGACTCTTTCAGCTCTGCCTGCGAAAAATACGGCATTGAGGTAGTTGATTCGCAGTCCACCGCATCTCTTGATGTTCAGGACTACACTAACCAGTTCGCAGCTATGGTAAAGGCAGGCGTAGACTTCGTGTACGCTCCGTTTTACTATGACGTTATTGGCCCCTATGTTGTTCCCCAAGCGCGCGCAGCCGGTTATACCGGTGTAATAATGGGTGCTGACGGCTACGACACTACTCCCGATTACGTTGTCGACGGCGCTGACCTGACGGCGTTCAACAATGTCCTCTGGACGAACCACTACGATCCCTCTGATACGTCTGAGATAGTATCTTCTTTTGTCAAGGCATATGAAGCAAAATACGGCTCCGTCCCCAGCGCATTCGCAGCTACCGGTTATGACTGCATGTACATGTACAAGGCTGCTATCGAAGCTGCCGGCACTGCTGAGTCCTCGGCCGTGCGCGACGCGCTTGCAGATACGTCCGCCGTTTACGAATGCGTTACCGGTACGTTCTCGCTCGATGAGAGCGGCACGCCGATAAAGGGCGCAGCTATCATCGCATTTGAGTCTGACGGAAGCTCTGTGACCTCCAAGCTTCTTGATGTAGTGACCGAGCTTCCGGAATGATTCCCTTTTTCATACAGAGCCGCACATGCGGCTCTGTATGAGTTATAAAGTTCTATCCAGCGGCAGACAGTGAACACTGCCGTAAAAACATTCAGAGAGGATGTGCGCTGTGAGTACATTTTTTCAGACGCTTATAGTCGGGCTGAGACTTGGCAGCATTTATGCCCTGATAGCCCTCGGCTATACAATGGTCTACGGTATTATAAGACTTATAAATTTTGCCCACGGTGATTTTATCATGGTCGGCGGCTATACGATGATATTTGCTGTGCCCGCCGTACTTGCTCTTGGTCTGCCGGCGTGGGCGGCTGTCGCCGTGGCGATCGTAGTATGTGTGCTTGTAGGTATGGCGACGGAGCTGATCGCCTATCGTCCTGTGCGTAAAAAAGGCACGGCAATGACCGCGCTTATAACGGCTATTGCAATGAGCCTCTTTCTTGAGAACCTCGCGCAGGCCATACCGGCAATAGGCCCTAACCCTAAAGTTTCAAGTCAGATTTTCGCTGCGGGCGGTATAACCATCGGTTCCGTGACCATGGAATATACGACCATTATCACGATAGTGATAAGCGCTGTCGTTATGATCGTTCTCTGGGAATTCACGCAGAAAACCAGACTTGGGCGTGCAATGCGCTGTGTGTCCGAGGATAAGGCTGCGGCAACGCTTATGGGGATCAATGTCAACCGCACCATCCTGCTCACCTTTGCCATCGGCTCGGGCCTTGCGGCGGTTGCGGCGCTGATGTACATGGCGCAATATCCGAAAGTATATACAACAATGGGCTCTCTCCTTGGCCTGAAGGCTTTTGTATCTGCCGTTCTCGGCGGTATCGGTATTATACCGGGGGCTGTTCTCGGCGGTATCGTCATCGGCCTTGTTGAATCGTTTACCACAAGCTATATATCCTCCAGCATGGCTGATACATTTGTTTTTCTTATATTAATAATCGTTCTTGTGATCAAGCCCGCTGGTATTCTGGGTAGAAATGCAGGTGAAAAGGTATGAAAAAAAGCAAGACCGCACGCGGTTATTTTCTCAATATAGCTGTGATAGTTGTGCTGTTCACTGTCTTCCAGATCATTACGGATTCGGTCGGAAGCAGCAGCTCATTCAAGCTTGTGCTTGCCCCCTGCCTGTGGCAGTGCTGCTACCTGATAATCCTAGCGTCCTCACTGAATCTTGTACTCGGTTTCCTTGGACAGCTCTCGCTTGGACATTGCGGCTTTATGGCCATCGGCGCATATACGGCCGCACTCATAAGCCTTGCCTGTGAGCGCGCTGGCGTATTTGACGAGCAAAAGGGCGCGGCATTTATTCTTGTTCTGTTCGGCTGCATACTCGCTGCCGGACTTCTCACGGCGATCGTCGGTTTACTGCTCGGCATTCCCGCGCTTCGCCTCAAGGGCGACTATCTTGCAATAATAACCCTCGGCTTCGGCATGATAATCGTGAACGTTATCAACAATCTCCCCTTCTGCGGTCAGGACGGGCTGGCACTTGGCTCTGCGGCCGCGTCGCTTTATAAAAACGGTCTTGGCTTTGGCAGCAAGGGCAAGGTAACATATCTGTGGGTCGCTCTGCTCGTCACGATAATCTGCCTGACTCTGATGTTTATGTTCGTCCGCTCAAAATACGGGCGTGCCATACGTGCCATACGCGATGATGAGATCGCAGCTTCCGCATCCGGTATCAACACCTCGTTCTATAAGGTATTGACATTTGCGTATTCTGCATTCTTTGCCGGTATTGCCGGCGCTCTCTATGCCTGCGCGAATGCAACGCTTTCTACGGCGTCCTTTGCGTTCACAAACGGTGGTATTCTCAACTCCACGTTTGTTGTTGTCATGGTCGTTCTTGGCGGCATGGGCTCAATGACAGGGTCGATAGTCTCGGCGGTGATAATGTTATTCGTCAACTACCAGATAAAAAACGGCGCATGGGTCTCGGCGCTCCCCGCTTCTGTCAGCGGTGTGTTTGAATATCCGATGCTTGTGTATGCTCTGGTGCTTATAATCGTCATCATGTTCCGCCCTAAAGGCATATTCGGCAGCTATGAATTCTCATTGCAGAATCTTATCCCGGATATTAAGGCTGCACATGCAGCCAGAGCCGCCGCAAAGGCCGAACGGAAGGAGGCTGCAAATCATGGCTGATACAGAACGAGTTCCCGTACTTGAAACGAAAAAGCTTGGCATCAGCTTCGGCGGCCTGAAAGCCGTTAATGATTTCAACATAAAGATATATCAGGGCGAGCTTATCGGTCTTATCGGGCCGAACGGCGCAGGAAAGACTACGGTTTTTAATCTGCTTACCGGTGTATATGTTCCGACCGAAGGTACGGTCCTGCTCAACGGTGTACCGCTCAACGGAAAGAAAACCTATCAGTTTGTCCACGCCGGGATAGCGCGCACGTTTCAGAATATAAGGCTGTTCAAGGAAATGAGCGTCATAGACAATGTCAAGGCGGCATTCACAAAAGACACAAATTACAACCTGTTTGACGCCAGTTTCCGCACGCCGCGCTTCTGGAAGGCTGAAAAGGAGATCACGGACAAAGCAATGGAGCTGCTGAAGCTCTGCCGCCTTGACGATGTTGCCAACGTCCCGGCAGCCGGTCTTCCCTATGGCCGCCAGCGCAAGCTTGAAATAGCGCGCGCACTGGCGACGGATATGAAGGTGCTGCTGCTCGATGAGCCGGCAGCAGGCATGAACCCGACGGAGACAGCAGAGCTTCTTGAGTGCATCAACACCATCCGCGACACCTTCGGCGTTGCAATTTTGCTGATAGAGCATGACATGTCGCTTGTCATGAACGTCTGCCAGCGCATACAGGTCATTGACTACGGCCAGACGATCGCCGCGGGGCTTCCTGAGGAGATTGCAAAGAATCCCAGAGTCATCGCGGCATATCTCGGCGAATAAGGAGAGAGAAAAATGCTTGAAATAAAAGATCTAAATGTGTTTTATGGCGCAGTTCATGCCATCAAGGGCATTTCTCTCACCGTTGGCGACGGGGAACTCGTGTCGCTCATAGGCGCAAACGGTGCAGGAAAGACCACGACTCTGCATGCCGTATCAGGACTTATCCCCGTTTCCTCCGGCAGCATCGAGCTCAAGGGACAGAACCTGCAAAAAATATCTCCTGATAAAATAATCTCCCTCGGCCTTTCACACGTACCGGAGGGAAGGCACGTATTTGCACGCATGACTGTCGAGGAAAACCTGCGTATGGGCGCATATATAATAAAGGATGCAGGCAGGATAAACGAAAACCTCGAAAAGGTATACAGCCATTTTCCGCGGCTCAAGGAACGCCGGCGTCAACTTGCCGGAACGCTCTCAGGCGGCGAACAGCAGATGCTGGCAACAGGACGCGCGCTTATGACCGATCCGGCGATCGTGCTTATGGATGAGCCGTCAATGGGCCTCTCTCCCCTGCTTGTCAAGGAGATATTTGCCATCATCCAGCAGCTCCACGAGAGCGGGATAACGATACTTCTTGTTGAGCAGAACGCGAAAATGGCGCTGGCTGTTTCAGACAGAGCATATGTTCTGGAGACCGGCAAAATATCAATGTCCGGCAAGGCGTCGGAGCTTGCAGAGGACGACAGAGTGCGCAGAGCGTATCTTGGCGCATAAACGAGGTGAAAGCATGGACAAATTTGTTATAACTATCGCGCGTGAAACCGGCAGCGGCGGTCACAATATAACCCGCAAGCTGTCCGAGGCGCTGAACGTTCCCTATTACGACCGCGATTTGCTGCGCCGCGCAGAGGAAGTAAGCGGCATTAACGAAAGGCTTTTCGGCGCTGCGGACGAACGCATAGGCTTCAAAGAGATGATCTCGGCCGCCGAAAAGGTGTATACCGGCGAGATACTTCCGCCGGACAGCGACGACTATATCTCTACGGCCAATCTGTTTGCTTTCCAGGCAAAAGTTATCAAGGAGATGGCGCAGAATGAGAGCTGCATTATTCTTGGACGATGCGCAAATTATCTGCTTGCAGACAGAAAGGATCTTTTACGTGTGTTCATCCATGCGCCGCTTGAAGCACGGGAAGCTCGCGTTGCGTCCTACTCTTTAGCCTGGTCTCCGCGTGAGATATCAAGACATATACGCGTTGAAGATAAGCGGCGTGCAGCATATTATCACTATTATACCGGTGAAGAATGGCGCGATGCCGCCGGGTATGACCTCTCCCTTGATTCGGAAGCGCTCGGTGAGGACGGCTGCGTGGAGCGCATTATGAAAATACTCCCGCTGTATTCAGAAAAGAAATAAATACTTGGAAGCATATAGGCAAAACAAGTTATGCTCCTGCGAAAAAAGCTATTTTCGCAGGAGCATAACTTGTTTACTATAGATTCTTGATCTGGTTCTGTATCAGTTTGCCGACCGTGTCCGCCAACATATCCAGTGACTGTATGCGCGCAAAGTCGCGTCCATAAACTGTTTTTGCAGCCGGAAGATCCTCGTCGTCACCGGTAAATACGCACACGACGGAAATCCCGTCAGCCCGCGCACGCCGGACTTCAAATGCAGTATTCGTGATCCCGGCTTCCTGCTCATATGGTACCGGCTCATCTGAACCGTGGGCATTTATCTTCACGACATCGTTCGGCTTTACATCCGAAAGGACTATCAGCAGCTTGTGTTCATACGGCGTGCCGTTCATTAAATAGTGCGCCGCCGCTATCGCCAGTCCATCCCGGTTGCAGCCGTTGGAGACATATTCAAAAATCTTGCTGTTGTCAGCAGGACGGTCATAGTCGCGGAAAATACGGACTATCGTGTAGCCTGTCATTGAGCAGAAAGACATCACACGGCACGGGATTCCGCATCTGACCAGACTTTCCGCTATCATATAGCCCTGAGCAGATACGGTCTCCTGACGGTTTTTCTGTGATGTTGAAGCGTCAAGCAGAATATCGACCGCAAGATCACCCATGTCGTCCTGCTCATTTTTGATGAACACACGCTCATCGTTCAGCACTGCCGCACGCCATGCCATTCTTCCGTTTATCCGGCCTGAATTCGCTTTTACCGGCGCAGGCTGAAGATGAAGCAGAACGGAGTTCTGTATTTTCCCGGTAAGCGACGCGATCGCAGCTCGATTCCGGCATATGTCAGCTTCATAGCATGCGCGGTTTTTTGCAATTTGCGTCGCCTCGCGCTGGCGAGAGAGAGCCTCAAAGCCGTTTTGTATCTTAGAAGTATCTACCCTCTCGCCGTTAGTAAACAGAAGATGACACGCCGCGTGGCTGCCGGAGCATAAGCTCTGCTCTATTTTCTCTGTTTCACGCTGCGGGAACGCGCTCTTGCCGTATTTTGTCTCCATAAAAGAACGGAGTTCTTCCGCAGACATCTTTGTTTTTACCTGTGCATCCGGCCCCTGTCCCTGACTTGAGCCGCCGTATGCGTTTTCAGGATGTTCTGTCAATCCAAGGCCGAAACGGCGCAGAGAGCTTGTCCCCTGCCGCTTGCCGCGTTTATGCAGAGCGGGTGTGATCAACCTGCGCTTAGCGCGTTTTCGTTCCTCTGTACTTATCTGAAACCAACGGGTGAAAAGCTCTTTTGTACGCTCGACTATTTCCTCCGTTGTCATATCCGGCGTGAATTCCAGCTCATCAAGGAGCTTTCGGTCATAACCGTTCATTTCAGGCTCGCGGCCCAGAACATGAGAAAAATGTGCGCACGTGAGCGCCTCGCAGAGATGAAAATCATCATGTCCGGCATATTCTTTTACTATCTCCTGCGCGTATTTCTGGCGCAGACTGCGAAGTGCCGGCCGTTCCGGCAGTTCTTTCTGGTACACACAGTTTTCAAGCCCGAGCCACATCAGCCCCTCATAGGTGTCTGAATCCTCGTACTGCTCGAATGCGCGGAACAAGGGCACAAACTGCGCATAGTCATAATGCTTCCGTGCTGCGCCAAAAATGCAGTTCCAGTACAGGTCGGCACGCCCATCGCCGTCATAGGATTTGAAATCGGGTTGAAAATCGTAACGTGCGGCACTGTTCCAGACGATATTTATGGCGCGTTTTCTCTGAAGCTCAGATATAGTGACCATTATTTTTCAAAAAGCCTGTTCTCGTCCAGCCCGGATTCGATCCTTGCGGCAATAACGTCGGATACCAGCTGGCGTTCAAAATCGTCAAAGCTCTTGTTTATTATGCCCAGTTCCAGTGCCTCATCAAGAGCAAGTCCCTGACGCGTGAGACTGACGGCGGCAAGAAGGCCGCGCAGATCAAGCGCCTTTGTGGAAATTTCGGAGCTGTCGCACTTTTTCCGCAGCTCCTGAAAGAGCTCGGCAAGCTGCTTTGCGTATTCTTGTCTGAGCTTCGGGAACTGCGCAAGCATGAGCTTTTCAAGATTCTCAGCCGAGATTATCGGCATATTTATGACCATAAAGCGCGACGCAAGCGCTTCGTTTATCTCTCGCGTACCTGCATAGCCGTAATTCATCGTAGCAATGAAGCGTGTGCACGGTGCAAGCTCAATACGGTCATAGCCGGGAACGTCAATAATACGGCGGAAATCAAGCGTGGCATGCAGGACGGAAAGAGACTCATTCTTAGCCATGTTTATCTCGTCCAGCACTCCAAAGCCGCCCTCGACCGCGCACTGATATATGGGGCCGCGCCGCAGGCTTACTTCACCGTTTTTGAAGGTATCTGTGCCTATAAGAGACGCTGCATCGGTGTTCAGGTAAAATGATATATCCCACTGAGGGCGGCCGAACACCGCAGCAAGGTTCTCGGCAAGGACATTCTTGCCGGTAGCCTTCGGGCCGACCAGAAGCAGATTCTCCCCTGCAAGCAGTGCAGCCAAAGCCTTTCTCCACACCTCTGTACCATAGTATCTGTATTTAGGGTGCGGCACGCGGTAAGCCTGTTCGTCATTTACAGAATATTCGCGCCGGAATTCCATTATTCTGCGGACAGTGCTTTCATCAATGCCCTCGCTGCGCAGAAAATCAAGCATATTTATACGTCTCCCCTCTAAAAAACTCTTTATTCACATTATATGCCTTTCTTCATATAAGTCAAATCTTTCTTGCATTTGTGATCAACGGAGGCTAAAATAAAGTAAAGGACGGTGAAAAAATGGCAGAGCACAGACTGAGGCACAGCTTTCCCTCCGAAGACAACAACGGCCTTCTTACATACGGTGGAAGCCAAATGCTGTCTGACAGCGCTGCAATAAGACAATGCGGCTGCGGCGCAGTCGCTGCTGCGGATCTCTTCATATATCTGCACCGATACAGGCGTGGGTGCAGCGCGGAGCTTTTTTCATCTCTCGGCATAAACAGGCCCATACCGGTCAATAGCTATAATGATATTCTCAAAAAGCTTTGCCGGCGTTTTTTCCCCATAACTCCACCGTTCGGAATAAACGGTGTCGGACTTGTCTGCGGGATAAATTTTTTCTTCAGGCAGAACGGATATGATCTGCGCGCCCAGTGGGGCGTCAGATACAGCTCGCTGTGGAGCTGTATTGAAGAGATGCTTGACCGCGATATGCCTGTCATAATCGCAGTAGGGCCTAATCTCCCAAAATTCTGGCAGAACAATCAAACCGGACTTTACACCAGACTTCCCGACGGAAGTTATCGCCGGATCGGTGCGGTAAAGGCGCACTATATGAGCGTTACAGCTATCAGCGACGATTGGATCACGGTATCCTCGTGGGGACACAGGTATTATATAAGCCGCAGGGATTATGAGCTGTATGTCCGGGCATACAGCAGCCGTCTTGTCTGCAACATTGTGTATATCAAGCCGGTGTAGCCGCATATCCTTGTAATATAACCCATGTATTACAAGGCTGTGAGGTCATTTAATGAACGCGGTAATAAATATCAACGAAAAATTAAACGCCTTTGCCTGGGGGCCAGTGATGCTGGTTCTGTTTGTTGGCACGGGCGTTTTTCTGTCATTCCGGACCGGTTTTGTACAATTTACACGGTTCCGTTATATGATGCGCAATACAGCCGGCGCACTGTTCAGGGATAAGAACAGCGCGGATGGCAAAAACCTCACGCCGTTTCAGGCGATGACCACGGCGTTGGCCGGGACCGTGGGTACAGGAAATATCGCAGGTGTGACCGGCGCAATATTCACAGGCGGGCCGGGGGCCGTATTCTGGATGTGGGTTTCAGCCTTCTTCGGAATGTGTACAAAGTATGCTGAAATAGCGCTTGCAGTAAAATACCGCAGAGTAGACGGCGAAGGCCGGAACCTCGGCGGCCCGATGTATTACATAGAGTCCGGTCTGGGTAAAGAATGGCGCTGGCTTGCGCTCATATTCTCTCTGTTCGGCGGGCTTGCAAGCTTCGGTATTGGAAATATGGCGCAGAGCAGTGAGATTGCCGGAGCAATGACGGAGCTTTTCAACGTAGATAAACATGTGACAGGCCTGTGCCTTGCACTGCTGGTGGGCTTTGTGGTGATCGGAGGAGTAAAGCGTATCGGAAGCTTCACAGCCTTTCTGGTGCCGTTCATGTCGCTGTTTTTCATGCTCGCCGGACTTTATATAATTATCGTGCGGTTTGCGGACATACCGGCGATGCTGCGGCTTATCGCCAAAAGTGCATTCAGCTTCCGCTCTGTGGGCGGCGGTCTTTTCGGCTATGCAATAATGCGTTCTGTGAGGCAGGGTGTGGCATGCGGTGTGTTTTCAAACGAGGCCGGGCTCGGTTCTGCGCCGATAGTGCATGCGGCCTCTTCTACTGATGAACCGTGCGAACAGGCTATGTGGGGCGTTTTTGAGGTTTTTATGGACACTATAGTGATCTGCTCCATCACGGCAATTACGGTGCTGCTGTCCGGGATATTGGATACACCGGGCGGACTGGATGCATTTCCGTCTCGTGGCGCAGCTGCTGCCGCCGCCTTCAACGCAATAATTCACAGAAGCTTCGGCGGCACGATCATACAGATAAGTATAATTTTTTTCGCTGTTTCCAGCATAATAAGCTGGTGTTATTACGGCGAGCGCTGCTGGGCGTATCTGGCGCATGAAAACAAAGCGGCCATACTTGTCTACAAGTTTTTCTTCGTTTTTGCCTGCTTTGCCGGGGCAACAGGTTCAGGTACGCTGGTTTGGGATATATCCGACACTCTAAACGGCTTCATGGCCATACCTAATCTTATCGCCCTGCTGCTGATGTCGGGCACTGTCGCCAGACTCACAAAAGAGTATTTTCATAAACTATAAGCGGAAGATAAATTGTTCTGGTCATGCAGTCGGTATGGTGTTATAATTATTTAAATCTTATTTCCTGTGAAAGATCATAAAGAATGGAGACCGGCTGCAATGGACGAAGAACTGAAAATCAGGAAGAAAAACCTTATAATGTATCCCCTTGGCACTATTGGCAGAGATATGATATACAATCTCTTCACCAATTTTATTTTGACCTTTATACTCTTTACCCGCAAGCTTGATGCGGCTCAGCTTGCGGCGATAACCGCAATAATTGTCGGCGCGCGCGTATTTGATGCGCTCAACGACCCGATAATGGGCAATATCATTGAGCGCACAAGAACAAAATGTGGCAAATTCAAGCCTTGGCTCGCTATCGGCATTGTCTCAACGTCTATCGTTGTATATCTGGCCTTCAACACGAACCTGCAGGGCTGGAGCTTTATATGGTTTTTCGGCGTTATATATTTCATGTACAGTATCACATTCACAATGCATGATATATCCTACTGGGGCATGATCCCCTCGCTTGGCACTGATTCGCACGTTCGCAATCAGTTTACATCCAGAGCGACACTGTTTGCCGGTATCGGGGGCGCGATCGCAGGCTTCCTCATCCCCCGCTTTACCACTGGTGCCGGCACTATCGGCGGTTCGGCAAGCTATGCTTACGGACGTATTGCGCTGGTCATCTGCATAATTGCGCCCCTATTTTTGTGCTTTACGATTTTCGGCGTGCGTGAGAACAGGGATTATAACAAAGAAAAGGTCCCGCCGGTCAGCTTCAAGAAAATATTCGGCACTATCGGCGGAAACGATCAGCTCCTTTGGATAGCGCTTATATTCCTTGTCCAGCAGATAGGCAATGGACTTGCACTCGGCGGCTTGGGCTCAACTTACATTTATTTCGACCTTGGCTACCAGGGCGGCTACTACTCAAACTTCTCCACATTCGGCCTTGCCGCGACAGCCGTGCTCATGGTGTTATATCCGGCAATTTCCCAGAAAATAAACAGGAAGCCTCTCATGGCTATAATGATCCTTGTGTCAGCCATCGGCTATATTGCAATGTTTGTGATCGGCGCTTTTATGCCGTCTGCCAACGCCTCGCTCAAATGCTGGCTGTTCACAGCGGGATATATGCTTGCGAACTTCGGACAGTACAGCTTTTATCTCATCATGATGATCTCCATACTCAATACAGTCGAATATAACGAGCTCAAGCATGGAGAGCGTGACGAAGCTATAATCGCCTCTCTTCGTCCCTTCCTCACGAAGCTTTCCTCCGCGCTTGTCGCCGTGCTGACATATGTTTTTTATATCGTATTCGGCGTTCTCAATTATACCAATGAGATCTCAAAATTTGAGCAGCTGACGTCTATGGGCGAGATGACAGAGGCGCAGAAGCTCAGCAATATCGCCGGGGTCATAACCAACGTACAGAGCGGTCAGAAGCTCGGCCTCCTTGTATGCATCACGGTGGTTCCGTTTATATTCATGTTTGTGTCATATATTCTTTATAAAAAGCACTATAAGCTCGATGAGGATGAGTATACGCGTATATGCGGCGAGCTTCAGGCACGCAGAGGGTAAGAAATGAGCATCACAAGACTCGCGCTGAAGCTTGCGGCACCGCTGCCGAAACTTGAAAAGCAGCAGCGTTTTCTCTTTGTCGGCCCGCATCCTGACGATATAGAGATCGGAGCGGGCGCCACGGCCGCAAAGCTTGCAGATATGGGCAAGGACGTGTGCTTTCTCATATGTATTGACGGCCGGTACGGCGACGGCAGCGCACCTTCCGGTATACGCGGCGACGCTCTTGCAGCGCTGAGAAAAAACGAGGCGGTCCAATCGGCCGCCAAACTCGGCGTAAGGGATGTACGTTTTCTTAACCTTACAGACGGCGGTTTTTATAAGCAGGATGAACTTTTCAAGGGTATAGTCCGCGTAATGGGCGAATTCAAGCCCGAGGCGGTATTTGCGCCGGATCCGTGCGTTACAAGTGAATGTCACATTGACCACCTGAACGTCGGCGAAGCGGTGCGCCGCGCAGCTTATCTCGCTCCATACAGCGGAATAATGTCCGGATATGGAGCGGAGAGCGCCCCGGTCAAGGCTCTGGCGTATTATATGACCGCAAAAGCCAACCAGTTTATACGCACAGACGGCTATGTTGACCGTCAGCTCGATGCAATTTTTTCCTGCCACCTCAGCCAGTTCCCGCCTGATTCACCGGACGGAAAGGCAATCCGCCTATATATAAAGCTGAGAGCGGCTGATTTCGGACTGCGTATGCTGTGCCGTCAGGCCGAGGGCTTCCGTGTGCTGGGCACAACGCAGATGCATTGCCTGCCGGAAGCCGGCAGCTGAATTAAGAAAGCTCCGTCTTATACGGCGCTGCAAACAAAAATCTCCCGGACACTCCGGGAGATTTTTGTTATTTACACTGAGAAAAGCAATTCCGTGAAAGTCGGATAAGGCCAGTATTTGGACGCGGTGAGCAGCTCAAGCTTATCAACAATGGCGCGCACCGCCTCGGTCTTCTTCTCAACCTGATTGTGATAATAATCAAGAAGCTCTTCGGGGCTCGCACTCGGACTGACCGTCTCGATCGCAGTTTTAAGCTCCACGGTTTTTTCAAGAAGCTCATCATTGAGTATGCACAGCGCATTTACAAGTGAGGTCTCCACCTGATGCGTCGAGCCCGGAATTGCAGAGTACTTTGCAATTATTGCATCACAGAGCTTTGCTTCGTACTCGGAAACGGCGTTTATAATGCCGTGCTGTACAATATCTACGAGCGTAGCGGCCTCAATGTGGATCACTTTGCAGTACTGCTCAATATGGATGTCGTGGCGGGACATGATCTCCTCATAGGTATACACCCCCTGCCGGGTAAGCAGTTCAATATTTTTCGGCATTATGTATGTTGGGAGAGCCTCGGCGGTATTCCTGAGATTTGCAAGGCCGCGCTTTTCAGCCTCCAGCACCCATGCTTTATCATAGCCGTTGCCGTCAAATATTATGCGGCGGTGCTCAGTGAACGCGTCTTTTATGAGTCTGTGCAAGGCCTCATTGAAATCATCAGCCTTCTCAAGCTCCGCAGAGAAGCGGCCGAGCTCATCAGCCATTATAGCATTGAGCACGGTGACGGGGCCCGCAATGGACTGGCTGGAGCCGGGCATACGAAATTCAAACTTGTTGCCTGTAAAAGCGACAGGCGAAGTTCTGTTGCGGTCAGTCGTATCCTGAGGGATAGACGGAAGCACATCGACGCCTATGCGCAGCGTCTTATGCTCAAGCTCTGAATATCCCCGTTCATCAATGATAGCGTCCACAATTCCCTCAAGCTCCGCTCCAAGGAAAATAGAGATGATCGCGGGAGGCGCTTCCTGCGCGCCAAGGCGGTGGTCATTACCCGCAAAAGCGACTGAGCAGCGCAGAAGCTCCTGATATTCGTCGACACCCTTTACAAACGCAGCAAGGAACAGCAGAAATTCGGCGTTCTGGCTCGGAGTTTTGCCGGGAGAGAAAAGATTGTTGCCAGTATCGGTAGAGAGAGACCAGTTTATATGCTTACCGGAGCCGTTAACACCGGCAAAAGGCTTTTCGCTCAGAAGGCATACCATGCCATGCCGTTCGGCTACCTTTTTCATCGTCTCCATGACGAGCTGGTTCTGATCATTTGCGGTGTTGGCGTCGGTATAGATAGGGGCCATTTCGTGCTGGGCCGGGGCGACCTCGTTATGCTTGGTTTTGGACAGAACGCCGAGCTTCCACAGTTCTTCATCCAGATCCTTCATATACTCGGCAACGCGCGGACGGATAACGCCAAAGTAGTGGTCGTCGAGTTCCTGACCTTTCGGCGGCTTTGTACCGAACAGTGTCCTGCCGCAGAGACGCAGATCCTCGCGCTTTTCAAACATCTCTTTATCAATAAGGAAATACTCCTGCTCAGGGCCGACCTGCGGCGTGACCTTCTCAACATCTTTATCGCCGAACAGATGCAAAACGCGCACTGCCTCACGGCTGACAGCCTCCATCGAACGAAGCAGCGGAGTCTTTTTGTCGAGCGCCGCGCCGCCGTAGGAGCAGAACACAGTCGGGATGCACAGGCTGCCATCCTTCAAAAAAGCAAAGGCTGTTGGATCCCATGCACTGTAACCGCGCGCTTCAAATGTGGCGCGCAGGCCGCCGGTCGGGAAGCTGGATGCATCTGGCTCACCGCAGACCAACTCGGAACCTGAAAAATCCATGGTGACCTGACCGCCGCCTATGCTTTTAATAAAGCTGTCATGCTTCTCGGCAGTGATGCCTGTCATCGGCTGGAACCAGTGCGTATAATGCGTTGCGTCATGCTCCAGCGCCCAGGTCTTCATTCCGTCTGCGATCTCATTTGCCACGGACAGAGGCAGCGGCTGGCCGCTTTTCAGGCACTGACGCCATACCTTCATTGCCTCCTCGGGTATGTACTGCTCCATTTTATGCTCATTGAAAACCATTGAGCCGAACAGTTCAGGGATACGGTTGGTTTTCTCCCCCATGCTTCAAGCCTCCTTACAGCCGAAGAAATCAAGTGCCCCTGATGCGGTTGTTCCCGCATACAGGGGAATCATGTAAAACAAAATTAACAGATGAAGTATACTATACCTCGTAATGCTTGTAAATAAAATTTTTGAATGAAACAGAAAAAATCTGCGGCTGACCGATGACCGGAAAGCCGCAGATAACTGCGTACACAGGGAATTTACGACAAAAGCATGCGGTCATTATCGAGCGCTTTGCCGACGCCGGCCTTGAAACGGGCAAGCAGATCGTCGACCGTAAGCCCATCGCGTTCTTTGCCGCCTATATCAAGGATTATGCGCCCGGAATCCATCATCAATGTGCGGTTTCCAAGTTCAAGCGCGGACTGCATGTTATGTGTTATCATAAGGCAGGTGAGTTTATCCTCTGCAACTATCTTTTTTGTCAGCTCCAGAACCTTTTCTGCGGTTCCCGGATCAAGAGCCGCGGTGTGCTCATCAAGCAGCAAAAGCTTTGGCGGCACCATAGTTGCCATCACCAGCGTCAATGCCTGCCGCTGCCCGCCGGACAGCAGCCCAACAGGCTGGCGCAGACGATCCTCAAGTCCCATGTTGAGAAGCGACAGCCTCTCACAGAAGCACTCTCTGTCGGCCTTTGTTATGTGGGAGAACCATCCTCCCCTGCCGGCCGCCAGCGCGAGATTTTCTTCTATGGTCATTCCCGGAGCGCTGCCGCGCATGGGGTCCTGAAAAAGCCGGCCGATCTGCTTGGCGCGCTTGTGCTCCGGCATAAAAGTAACGTCCTCGCCGTCGAGCTCTATGCTGCCTGAGTCGGTGAAAAAGCTGCCGGAAATGGCGTTGAAAAGCGTCGATTTACCGGCGCCGTTTGCCCCGATTATTGTCACGAAGTCACCGGTGTCGAGATGCAGCGAGAGATCCGTGATAGCTTTTTTTTCGTTCACCGTGCCGGGATTGAAGGTTTTGGAAATGTGTGAAATAGTAAGCATTATTCGCACCCCCCTTTCGCACCGGAGGCGGTTCTGCCTGCCATGCGGCGGCGCAGCATCGGAAGCTGCGCTTTGAGATAAGGAATCGAAATTGCCAGCACGACAATGACGGAAGAAACGAGCTTGAGCATGAATGCAGGCATGTTAAGCCTCAGGGCAACCGTATATACAAGGCGGAAAATAATTGCGCCGAGTACTACGCCGACCGCACGGCGAAAAACTCCGCCGCGCCCCATCACCGTGCCGCCTATGAGGAGGGATGCCAGCGCTATCGTCACCATACCGGTGCCCAGATTTATGTCGACAGCCTTCTGTGATTGAGCCAACAGGCAGCCGGAGAGCGCCGTAAACGCATTGGCAATGCACAGTCCAACGGTAGTAGTAAACGCCGGATTGATCGACGAGGAACGAACCATATCCGGGTTATTGCCTGTAGCACGTATTGCGAGTCCGAGGCGGGTGCGCAGAAACAGCGTCAGTATCAGCAGTGCAGCGATCACCGCCGCGCCAGAAACTAAGAGTCTGTACGCTCCTTCTAAAGAAGTGCCGTTAAGCGCAGTCTTGACTATTGAAAATACGGTCTCGGTCTTATTCATGTTCAGCATGGACGAGCCGCCCATAACGGCAATATTTATGGAATACAGGCCGGTGTTGACAATGATACCGGCAAGCAGGCTGTTGACGCCCATACGAGTCTGAAGTACTGCGACCACAAAGCCGGATATTATCCCGGCTGCCATGGCGGCCCCAAGCGACAGCCACGGGTGACCGGCCAGCGCAACAACCGCGCCGACAGCTGCTCCAAGAGTGAAGCAGCCGTCGGTGGATAGATCGCAGACATTGAGCATTGAATAGCTCAGAAAAAGGGCTAGTACGGTAAGTGAGCAAACAAGGCCAAGTTCAAGAGCCGTCTGCCCTAGGGAAAGTATCGTGGACAGTTCCATGGGGATGTCCCCCTTTATCTATCAGTTATTTGCATCGCCGAAGCTCTCGGCAGTGGTGATGGACTTGACGCTGGTGCACAGAGGAGCAAAGAGCTTTTCAATTTCTGCATAATCATAGCCAAGTTCTGTGCAGATCTCAGAGTTAACGGTCGCAGTCCCGTTATCGAAGGTCTTTACAGGAGTGCTCGCGGGGTCAGCGCCGTCCAGCAGGATAGAGGCAACCATGTCGGCCGTCTCAGCACCGAGATTTGCATAGTCGACACCATAGCCAAGGAACGCTCCGTTAAGTGCGAAGGAATCTGCGCCGGTGAACTGCGGGATACCGGCCTGCGCAAAGGTCTCATAAATTGCGAGCTCTGCCGTCATAACAGTGTTGTCCTGCGGGGTGAATACAGCGTCTACGCCGTCAGCAACAAGAGCCTGAGCAGCAAGCATGACCTCATCGGTCGTCGTTCCGGTGCGCTCAACATATTCAATACCCATTTCGTCAAGGTGCGCTTTTGCGGCAGCTATAGCAGTGGCAGAAGAATCCTGCCCCTGATCGTACAGCAGTCCGATCTTTGACGCATCGGGCTTGAGCGCAAAGATAAGATTCATGACTGCGGTCGTATCAAGATAGTCGGAGGTTCCGGTGAGGTTTGCGCCTGGGGCGTCGAGAGATTCAACGAGGCCTGCGCCTACAGGATCAGATACCGCGGAGAATACGACGGGCGTTTTGCTGTCCTCTGTCGCGGTCTGCATACGCATCGCAACAGGCGTTGCAACGCCGATCATAAGATCAACATCTTCTGCAAGGAAGTTTGCAATTATCTGTTCCATGACAGCCGCATCGGCATTGCAGTTATCATACTCGATGTTGAAAGATACGCCTTTCTCTTCACCTATCTCTGCAAGGCGGCTCTGAATGTTCTCTACGATCTGGTTAAGGGATGCGTCGTCGACATAGTTGCAGATGCCGATTGTATACTCGGCAGCGCCAACCGTTTCCGCTGAGGGAGCTGCTTCCGGCGTAGCCTCAGCGGCCGGGCCTGACGCACTGCTGCCGCAGGCGGTCAGCGCAAGGCACATTACAGCGGCAAGAATACCGGCGAGAATTTTACGGATCGATTTTTTCATGAGTTTTTCCTCCATTTGTCTGGCTTCATGAGCCTTTTTATTTTGCGGGCGGAGATGGAGGGGCCGCTGCCAACGGCCTTATTTGGAGAAATAAAAAAACAGCTGCCTGTCCCATCCATGGGACAAGAGCTGCAAACTCCTGCGATACCACCCAAATTGGTGCTTTAAAACACCCTCTCGCTTACGCGTACCATCATACGCGCCCCAAAAGTTAACGGTATGGGTTTCCGTCGGCATCTACTGAGGCCAAAGCCTGTTCAAACCGCCCTCCGAAGTCCATTCATCCCGCCCCACACGACCGTGATCACACCATCCACGGCTCTCTGAACTCTGGTTCTGCGGAATTACTACTCTTCATCACAGGTTTACTGCTTTTGAATTATGCACTGATTATAGCCACGAACCGGCTCAATGTCAAGCTGCATTTTTACCAAAAAGCTTTCGCCATTTAAATTGAAATTTCGTCAATATAAGAAAATATATCAGATTCGGAGAAAAAACAGGGGCACACCTGTTAAATGATGCACCCCTGCATGCGTCAGTCAAACGCAGGATTGACGGCGTAGATATTTCTCTGATCCATTCTGTCCATGGCGCGCCGCAGTCCCTCGCCGAAGCGCTGGAAATGTACTATTTCACGCTCGCGCAGGAACCTGATCGCGTCATTTACATCCGGGTCATCACTCAGTCTGAGAATATTATCATACGTGACCCGTGCTTTCTGTTCGGCAGCCATATCCTCGCTCAGATCGCCGATAACATCACCTGTGACGGCAATTCCTGCGGCATCCCACGGCGAGCCCGACGCGGCCGTAGGATAAACTCCGGCAGTATGGTCGACAAAATAGGTCTCAAAACCTGCTTTTTTGATCTGTTCAGGCGTCATGTCGCGCGTGAGCTGATGAACAATGGTCCCTATCATCTCCAGATGACCAAGCTCTTCTGTGCCTATATCCGTCAGCAGCGCTTTCAGTTCGGGAAACGGCATGGAATAGCGCTGGCTGAGATAGCGCAGGGACGCGCCAAGCTCGCCATCCGGGCCGCCGTACTGAGAGATAATGAATTTTGCAAGCGCAGGATTGGGGTTTTTTATCCTTACAGGGTACTGGAGCTTTTTTTCATATACAAACATGGCCTAATCCTCCGTTTTCCGCTGAAAGTCCCATGGCCACGGATTGCTGCTCCATGCATATGAATCCATGCCAAGCATATCCATCTGCGTGACAGGGCCGCATAGCTTCACATAGCGCTCGTGCGCTTCCTGCTTCAGTGCGAGAAAAGTCTGAAACATTGCAAAAGCCTCTGCATCGTCACTGTGCGTGTCGAGGTATAGCGCAAGCTCATGTGTCACAAAGCATATAGCCTGAAGTTCAGTCGCAGGCGTTGCGGCTACATCATTATTAACTATATTCATAAACGGCAGGTCAAGGCCGGGAAAAAGTGTACCGCGCGAAAGAGCCTCGTTCGACTCATAGGCGGGGCTTGCAGATCTCTGCATCGGCACATACGCCGCAGCAAGGTATCCGTTATCCGGAAGTGAACCGAATCTGTATCCGTTGTCTGATATATTTCTGTTCAAGTTTATTCCTCCTTGGGATGAATGAGGAAACCCTCGCATCATAATATGTCACATCTCTTGCAAAGGTTAACCGCCAGAGCTTTTGCTCCGGCGGTTTCAGTCAGCTTATCATGCTGTCAAATTCCTGTTCACTTATGATCCGTATACCGAGGCCTTCAGCCTTTGTGAGCTTACTGCCTGCATTCTCACCGGCCAGTACAAAGGACGTTTTCTTTGAGACTGAGGAAGACGCCTTTCCGCCGTAGCTTTCGATAATAGCGGCAGCTTCGTCACGTGTATAGTGCTGAAGCGTGCCGGTCAGAACGAATGTCATTCCGGCAAAGCGATTATCCTTGCGCTCCTCCTTGCTTGCAAAGCTGACGCCCGCATCGCGGAGCCGTCCGACAAGGTGCATGGACTGGGGATTTGCAAACCACTCTGTTATAAATGAAGCCGTGATCGCGCCGATATCCGGTATTCCCGTAAGCACATCCTCATCTGCAGCAATAAGGCTGTCGAGATCGGCAAAATGAGCGGCAAGCACCTTCGCGGCTTTCTGCCCTACCTGCCGTATGCCGAAAGCGCATACAAGGCGTGCCAGTCCGGCCTCCTTGCTCTTTTCTATGGCGGAAATAAGATTTTCTGCCGACTTTTTACCCATACGGTCGAGTCCAGCGACGGACTGAGGCTCGAGATAATACAAATCCGCCGCGGAATTCACGAGACCGCTGTTAATAAGGCTCTCGCACACGGAAATGCCAAGTCCCTCAATGTCCATTGCTTCGCGGGAAGCAAAGTGCGCAATGTTGCGCAGGCGCTGAGCCGGACATTCCGGACTTGTACAGCGCAGCGCAGCGCCGTCCTCGTCACGGATGACCGGTGAGCCGCATTCGGGGCATACGGACGGCATCAAAAACGGCACCGTCCCCTCAGGCCGTTTCTCTTTGTTGACAGAGAGAACTTCCGGTATTATTTCTCCGGCTTTCTGCAGAACAACAGTATCGCCGATTCGCAGATCAAGCCTGTCTATATTGTCCTGATTATGCAGCGTTGCAGCGGAAACGGTAGTTCCGGCAAGACGTATCGGGTCGACTATTACCTTCGGCGTCAGCACGCCGGTGCGGCCAACCTGAATAACTATGTCGCGCACGCAGCTTTCCTTGCGTTCCGGCGGATACTTGAAAGCTACAGCCCAACGCGGAGCCTTTGCCGTGCTGCCGAGAGCTTCGCGCTGTGCAAGACTGTTGATCTTGATAACAGCGCCATCCATTTCATACGGCAGTTCTCCCCTGTTCTCACCGAGCCATTCTATGCGCTCCACGCAGTCGTGTATATTGTCATAGTGCATATACGGAATGACGGGGAAACCCATATCCCGCATTGCATCCAGAGTTTCGGTGTGAGTGGTATATTTGTGCTCCGAGGAAAACTGCATATTGAAGAATATTATATCCAGCTTGCGCGATGCGGCGACTTTGGGATCAAGCTGGCGCATGGAACCGGCGGCGGCGTTGCGCGGGTTTGCAAGAAGCTGCTCGCCGTTTATCTCTCTCTGAGTGTTGAGCTCTTCGAACACCGCCTTTGACATATAAACCTCGCCGCGTACTATGAGCCGTTCCGGCGCATTCTCAATACGCAGCGGCAAAGAACGCACTGTGCGCAGATTTTCAGTTACGTTTTCACCGGTTATACCGTCGCCGCGTGTCGCACCGCGTACAAAAATTCCATTTTCATATTCGAGCGACATGGACAAGCCGTCGACCTTTGGCTCTACCGAGTAATCATGCGCCCCCGCTATCATTGAATCCATTCTGTCTCCGAAAGCAAACAGCTCGTCATAAGAAAAAACGTCCGTCAGGCTTTCGAGCGGAACCTGATGCACGACAGGTTCGAACTGGCTCAAAGCCACTCCGCCGACGCGCTGTGTCGGCGAATCTGGTGTGATAAGCTCCGGATGCTCGGCTTCCATTGCCTTCAGCTGCTGCATCAGCTGGTCATATTCATAATCGGATATTGCGGGATTATCGTATACATAGTAGAGCTTGGCGTACTTTTCGATCTCGCGTCTGAGCTTGATTATTTCCTTTTGTGCGTCCATGTCTCTTTACCTTTCGTATTACTGCATGTTGAGATATGTTTCCGGTACTTTGCCGACGATCACCGTATCTGCAATGAGAACATCCGTGGAGACCTCCGTGTCCTCAGTACCCCAAGGTACAAGTATCTGCATGTTGACCGTCACGCAGAGATTGATCTGATGCTTTGTCTGATTTATCCCCGCTGTGACTATGCTGTTGCTGAATTCGACGCTGGAGGACGACAGCACGATTATCCTTACCGGGATCTTCGGGCCGCGGCCCATGAGCAGGCTTGCCCCGGTCAGGCTGCCGGCGGGTATGCCGATAGTGATAGTATTATCCTTTGTAGAGCCGACAAGCTTATCCAGAATTTTTGCCGACAGGTCATTTATCCGCGCCATATTGCTGCTGATTGCCGAGACATCTCCATTTTCGGCTTTTTGAAAAGTCACAAAATAGTCTCCGTCATAGTCTCCCTCACTCAGCGTCTCCACAATGGCAGCGTTGATTTTTGCGGTCATGACATCCTTTGCATCCGCCGACGCTATCTGCGAGGATATGCCTTTGAGGTAGATTGAAGAACTTATAAGTATCAGCAGCAGGATAGCTGCACCGATGAACAGCGCAGCCCTCACGCTGTACCTGCCGGTACCTGCACCGCCCTGAGCGGCTGCCGAATATGCACGGCGCGGTCTGCGCCGGAAGAGCGGCCTGTGATACACGGAAGTCACCTCCCTATGTATCAAATATATGCATCTCAGCCGGCCAACATGGCACTGACTGCCATCATTATTCCGAGCTTTCCCGACTCAAAGGTCAGTCCGCCCTGCATATATATCGTGTATGGTTCGCGCATCGGACCGTCTGCCGACAGCTCGATGGACGCCCCCTGAATGAACGCCCCCGCTGCCATAATGACAGGACAGTCATATCCGGGCATTGGCCATGGCTCCGGGGTAACATAGGAGTCGACCGGCGCGCCGGCCTGTATGCCGAGGCAGAAGCGCTCCATCGCCTCAGGACTGCCGAGACGAACCATCTGAATAATATCAGAACGCTTTTCGTCAATGGCCGGGGAACTGGAAATGCCCAATTCATCCATCATTGCGGCACAGAACACCGCGGTCTTCAGCGCCTGAGCAACAGTATGCGGCGCCATGAAGAGTCCCTGATACAAAAGCCGGTTATTACCGAGAGTGGAACCGCATTCGCCGCCGATTCCGGGTGTCGTGAGCCGCATTGCGGCTCTCTCAACCAGCTCAGCCTTACCTGCAACATAGCCGCCGGTCGGTGCGATACCGCCGCCGGGATTTTTTATAAGCGAACCGGCAATAATATCGGCTCCCACCTGCGTCGGCTCAATGACGTCGGTAAACTCTCCATAGCAGTTGTCTACCATGATATATGCGCCGGGATTTACGGACTTTACCGTGCTGCATATTTTCCCGATTTCTTCAACGGTGAGTGCCTTGCGTTCCCCGTAGCCGCGAGAGCGCTGTATCATCACTGCGGCTACGCTCTTCTCTGCCGCCGCGCGGGCGATGCCCTCATAATCCGGCCCACCGTCAGGCGCAAGATCGACCTGCCCGTAATTAATACCATAGAATTTCAGCGATCCATGGCAATCTCCGCTGATGCCGATAGCACTGCGCAGCGTGTCATACGGAAGTCCGGTAACGGCAAGTATCGTGTCGCCGGGCTTTGCCAGCGCGAACATTGCCGTTGTGAGCGCATGCGTACCGTTTACAAAGCCGATGCGCACCAGCGCCGCCTCTGTGCCGAATATCTGGGCGTATATCTTATCAAGCGTATCACGGCCCAAATCATCGTAGCCATAGCCGGTAGTTCCGGCAAAGCAGCTTTCCGACACACGGTTATCCTGAAAGGCTTCCATCACCTTTCGAGTGTTCTGTTCGGCCACAGCGTCAATTTTCTCAAATTGCGGCCTTATTCTGGCCATGGCGCGCTCCGCCATGACATAAACCTCTGGTTTTATATCGCTTATTTTCATCACTCAAGCTCCATAACTATTTTTTTGAAGAATCTGCCGCGCTCGGCAAAGTTCTTAAAACGGTCAAACGCCGCGCACGCAGGAGAAAGCAATACAATATCCCCTTCTGCGGCATGCCTGGCCGCCGTGTGAACGGCTTTCTCAAAGTCGTCGACCATTTCAAATTTCAATTCACTGTCTTTATAATACTGCGAGCCGACAATAGCCTGACGTATCTTTTCGGCTGTATCGCCGGTCAAAATTACCTCTTTTGCAAGACGGCACAAATCGTCGCCAAGGCCGTCGAACGGAATGTGCTTATCATATCCGCCGGCTATGACGATCGGCTTTGTTTTCATGGCGTGCAGGCCCGCGGAGGTCCTTGTGGGACTTGTGCCGATAGAATCATTTATATATGTGACACCATGCAGCACACGCACCTGTTCGAGCCTGTGCTCCACACCGGCAAAATGCACGGCGACCTCGCGGCAGTCCTCATCAGTCACGAACCCGTCTACCGCCGCAAACGCAGCGAGATAGTTGAGCACATTATGCTCTCCGGGCAGGCGTATCTCATCCGCATGCATTATGACCTCGCGCACACCGTCATGCACGCGGCACATTTCGCCGTCAAGCAGCATAACTCCTTTAGTTATAACGGATTTATCCGAGAAATAACTTATGTCCGATTTCGCGCTCTCCTCGAAATACGGAGTATGCTCATCGTCGTAGTTAAGTACGAGCCTGTCGCCCGAGTCCTGCCCAAGATATATGGAACGTTTGGCGTCTATGTAGTCCTGATAGTCCTTGTGCTTGTCAAGATGGTTCGGAGAAATATTTGTAATGACAGCGACATTGGGTTTGCACTTCATCGAATGAAGCTGGAAAGAGCTGAGTTCCAGAACCGCAAAATCCGATTCCTTTATATCCGGTATATCGCAGAGCAGCGGATGCCCGATGTTGCCGCCGAGATGGACCGTATATCCCGCATGCTTGAGGAGCTCAGAAATAATCGTGCTCGTTGTAGTCTTGCCGTCGCTGCCGGTTATTGCAATCGTGCGGCAAGGACAGAGCTTGAAGAACACCTCCATCTCCGAGGTGATAACGCTCCCCTTCGCCTTTGCGGCTTCGAGATGTTCATCGAACGGCATCAGTCCGGGGGTACGGAAAATTATATCGTGGTCAAGATTATCCAGATAGCTCTCGCCGAGGCGAAGCTTTGCGCCCATGTTTATGAGTTCAAGCCCCTCCATGCCCATCTCGCCGAGAGTTCGTTTATCGCAGGCGGTAACATCGCAGCCGCAGCTGAGAAGCAGGCGGATAAGCGGAGTATTGCTTACTCCGATGCCTATTACAGCTATGCGTTTTCCCTTTATGCTATTTATATAGTCGCTAAGTGTCATAATGATCCCTCACAATCTTTTTAATTATACGTCTTTTATCATGTATTTACAAGAATTATTATTGACTTGAGCGGCAAAAGTGGTTAGAATAACTGCGTTGAGCAGGCCGAACGACCGCGGGCACAAGGCGAAAGCCTGTGCGTGAGGAAAGTCCGGGCTCCGCAGGGCAAGGATAACGGGTAACGCCCGCCAGGGGTGACCCTCGGACAAGTGCAACAGAGATATACCGCTCCGGCTTGCCGGAGTAAGGGTGGAAAAGTGAGGTAAGAGCTCACTCATCGCATGGAGACATGTTGATGCTGTAAACTCTATCCGGAGCAACACCGTGGGAGAACATATGGCCGGCCCGGCCGTTCTCAGGAGGTGGCTTGATGCCGCTGGCAACGGCGGCACTAGATAGATGGTCGTTTAAGACAGAACCCGGCTTACAGACCTGCTCAACTATAAAGCAAGGTGGATGAGAGGCTTTGACGCCGTTGCGGCGCGGGTATCTCATATGTGATTTATGCCGCGGCTTTTCGCGGTGTGCATGGAGTATGGTGAACGGTATGGATGTCCAGACTGCGCTTGTTTTTGTTATGGAGCTTATCGGCACGGTGGCATTTTCTGCTTCGGGCGCAATGGTTGCTATCAATAAGAGCATGGATATATTCGGCGTGTGCGTACTGGGTGTGTTCACGGCGGTCGGCGGAGGCATGGTGCGCGATATGATACTCGGCAACGTACCGAGTGCGCTGATCAATCCCGTATATGTTGCCGTTGCTGCCGGGACAGCGCTGATCGTTTTCTTCGTGCTTCTTTTGAAAAAAGAACATTTTCATGGAAAGTTCCGCCTGGCATATGACAAGCTTATGCTTCTGATGGACTCCCTTGGCCTCGGTATTTTTACCGTCGTCGGCGTTTTGACAGGAATAAAAGCCGGATACCCTGCGAACACCTTTCTGCTGGTGTTTCTCGGTACGCTCACCGGTGTCGGCGGAGGACTTCTGAGAGATGTGATGGCAGGTGTGCCGCCTTACATATTTGTAAAACATATATATGCGCTCGCTTCCATAGCCGGCGCATGTGTATTTGTACTGCTGTACAGGAACTTCGGAGAGATACCGGCACTTTTAGTCGCGTCGGTGCTGGTAGTTGTTATCCGGCTGCTCGCGGCGCATTTCCACTGGAATCTGCCGCGGCTGAAGATACGTGCATGATTGGAAAGGAAGAAAAGAATATGAACGAAACGATCAAACTGCGCACGGCAAGACCTGATGATGCAGAGGAGCTTTTGAAAATATATGCGCCTTACGTCGAGAACACGGCGATCACATTCGAATATGAGGTGCCGTCTGTTGCGGAATTCAGGGCTCGAATCGAGAACACGCTGAAAAAATACCCATACATAGTGGCTGAACGCGGCGGTGAACTGCTGGGTTATGCGTATACAGGTCCTTTCAGATCGCGTGCGGCCTATGATTGGGCAGCCGAGACGTCTATATATGTCAAGGAAGGCCAAAAGGGACTCGGGCTGGGTCGAAAGCTTTACGAGGCGATAGAGACAATATCCAGAATGCAGAATATCCTCAATCTGAACGCCTGCATTGCATATCCCAAGGTTGACGACGAGTACCTTACAAAAAACAGCGCACAATTCCATGAGCATCTCGGCTTCAAATACGTGGGTGAGTTCCACGACTGTGCCTATAAATTTGGCCGTTGGTATGACATGATTTGGATGGAGCTCTCACTTGGTGAGCACATGGCAGATCCGGCAGCCGTCGTTGCATTTTGCGATCTGGATAAACGCGACGTTGAAAAGATAATGTGATTAAACAAATGACGGGCAGCATATAGTATTCAATGCTGCCCGTCATAGTTTATTTTAAGTTGTCTATTGCATACTGTGCTTCTTCCGCAGTAAATTGTTCCCCATATTCAGAAACCAGCTGATCATATATTGCTGATTTTGACATTGACATTGTCTCTTGATACATTTTTGCTTTTTCAAGTGCGTTCGCTTTCCAGTCAGCGTCAACATTATCAATGGCATATTGGGCTGCATCTTCGGGAAATTTTTCCCCATATTCTGATGTTAGTTGTTCATATATTCCCATTTTGGACATGTGCATCAGATCTGAATATGTCTTTGCTTTCTTCAATGCATTCTTATACTCAGTGGAAACGCTGTCATCTTCATCTGGTGCAGCATCGTTGCTCACATAGGACAATTTTGAATCTGTATCAGTAATAACAGCTGTGTTCGCGGTAGACTTTGATTCGGTATTTACATCCTTGGCTGTGTTCTTTGCCGGAATAACAGAAATGACAATTAGGACCGCAATAACCCAAAACCACCATCTTTTATAGATTGGCTTGCAATTTTTTACACCGCAGTTTGGACAGGCTTTTGCGGTATTGGCGAAATCAGCACCGCACGTCTTACATTTGATAAGAGTTGCTTTCATTCTTTCCTCCCGATATTTCTATAGTTTTCAAAAAGCTGGTGTATTTTTATTATAGCCCGTTTATGGGCAATTGTCAACAATAAGGCATCACCATACGATTTATACATATTTTCTTGGTGGTGAATATTTTGATTTGTTTTGACAGGCTTTGGGCCACTATGAGAACGAGAGGAATTTCGCAATATAAGCTCATTAAAGAGTATAAAGTGAGCACCGGGCAACTCGACCGGCTGCGTAAAAACGGCAATGTAAGCACGTACACGCTTAATCAGCTCTGCTCCATACTGAAATGTGAGCTATCTGATATTGCAGAATTCGTGCCGGATAACGAAAAATAGGCAGCCAACCGGCTGCCTATTTTCATCTGTACTTTGTTCATTTTCCGTGCGAAATTTCACTAATTTTCCGCCAAACAAGCAATCCGCTGCTGCCTGCTTTACATATTTAGTTCAAACAGCTTGTATTCAGTCCATATTGCATCTCTGTACTTCCTGATAGCCTTAATCTTCTTTGTTATCGATCATATAAATTATGCAGGAAATTCCCGCAATCATTGAAAACAGTATCGCGCCATTCAGCCCCTCATTCATAGCAGCTCCAATAAACAGCCCAGCAATTCCGGCTATGATCATAATGATAAGCGATACTACGGTCCTAAATTTTTTCATGTTTATTCCTCCTGTCAACTCCCAGTACGCATACAACAAAACCGACAGCTGAACCCAGCGGCCGGTTTTGCAATTTAATATCAATTTTACTCTGCGTCTTCCCAGTTATGCCAGACGTTCTGGACATCGTCGTTATCCTCAAACATGTCGAGCATTTTCTGCATGTTCTTGATATCGTCCTCATTGGTGAGCTTGATATAACCGTTCTGCGGGATCATCTCAACCTGCGCTGAAAGGAGCTTGTAGCCCTTTGCAGTAAGCGCATCGGCAACTACTGCGACATCATCCTCAGCGGTATAGACGTTCATGACCTCTCCATCGGCCTCAAAATCGGCTGCGCCGGCATCAAGAGCGTCCATCATGACGGTATCCTCGTCAAGCTCTTCGTCCTCGTTATCGATCACGATCACGCCTTTTCTGTCAAATGACCATGACACGCAGTTTGCCGCGCCCATGTTTCCGCCGTACTTATCAAAGTAGTGACGCATCTCACCTGCGGTACGGTTGCGGTTGTCGGTCATAGTCTCGACAATGACTGCAACACCCTGCGGGCCGTAGCCTTCATAGTTTATCTTTTCATAATTTTCGGTATTGCCGGAACCAAGCGCTTTGTCGATAGTGCGCTTGATATTGTCGTTAGGCATATTGGCCGCCTTTGCCTTGGCAATAACGGCTGCCAGCTTGGAGTTGCTGCGCGGATCACCGCCGCCGCCCTCCTTGACCGCAACTACCATTTCTCTTGCGATCTTGGTGAACGCCTGAGCGCGCTTTGCATCAGCTGCACCCTTGGTTTTCTGTATATTGTGCCACTTGGAATGACCTGACATATAAACAACTCCTCTTATCTTATGTAAAATAATATCAGCAATATTAACGGCAAATATTTTAGCACATATGAGCGCCCATTACAAGAGGAAATTTAGATTGCTTTCGGAATAAGGATCATTTTCCCCTCTGTGCTGTCTTCAAGCTCATTCATTGCTTTTATGCGCTCTATGCTCGAATGATATGCTTTGGCAAGCTCCCACAGACTTTCTCCCTCCGCGCGCACCAGCGTTACGGCCGGGAACTGTGCCGGATCATATGCGTTTTCATCGTCCAGCACAACGCTCTCCACGCGGTTTATTTCCATACTTGTGGTGTACTGATAATTTACCTCTACGGAAATGTGTCCGTCTATATATGCTCCGTCCGGGCGCAGATATGTGTCCGCGATACGGGCGCTGATAAGCCGTCCCTGCGAGGTACCGCCCGGATTTTCAACGCTTATAAACCGCCTGACGGCTGACAGCGAACCGTCCGCAGTCCTGTAGACTATATCCAGCGTTATCACGGCAGAGATCTTATCGGGAAGCAGCGTGACCTGAGACACTGAGCTGAACACGCTCAAAACATCGGTGCAGTCCTCCACGACATTTATGCGTTCGTCTGCGCTCATTTTTACCTGCTGTACGGATGATACAGAGCTGAATTTCCGTGTCTGCACCGTACACTGCGCGGGCATGAGATTGCTGTATGCATCCGAAATGTACTCAATACTCTGTCGGCTGTAGCAGACAAGCTGCAGCACCGCGTGCAGCTCTGTATCAAGGGCCTTCTCTCCATTTATTGTATCCGTCAAGTCGCAGTAGCATGACGTGAGCTGTATCACGGCGCTGCAATGATCCATCTGCTCGCTGCCGGTGTCTATTATCTGAGAGAACGGAGTGGAGAACTCTGTTTTTACAGGATAATTCACCTCGTTTGAGAGATAGCAGACAGTGAGGCTGACTGTCCCCTTGACTATTACCTTTGCCCCTATCAGCTGCGGTTCTCCAAGTGAAAACTCCACGCACTGACTTACAAGCTGCGATGGCTTTGGTTTACCGCTCGGAAAAATGAACTGTTCATTCACGGCAAAGGTTTTTTCGGTCACAGTGTTTGCGGCAACAAATTCTGTTTTTTCACATTTTGCATGCAGTCCCTCCGGAGAGGCTGCGGGAAGCACGGTCTCCGTTATGACATTATCCTGCCGGAAGCAGCTCATCTCGCCTAGCAGCTCAAACGTGACCGAGACTTTGCGCGGGTTTAAAATCCTTGCCTCGGAATTTTGTATACTGAGATTGACCTGCGCCAGCGCATCAGCGTCGATCTCCCCGGTATCAAACTCCATAGTAAATGCTTTTGACAGCCGTACATACGAAACTCCTCTTTCGCTTTCGGTTATATATATCAGCGCTGCCGTCAACTCACCGGTCACCATTACTCCCCTGCTTGTTACATCCTTGCTCTTTAGCAGCACAGCTGTCTGCACAGACGCAATTCTGCCGATGTCATCGTTTGTATCCGGGACTACGCTCTCGGCAGTTTCCTGTATTCTTCTGGTCTGGCGTGCTATCTCGCGGTACATACTCATTACTCTATTTTCAAAGCTGATTTCCATTGCCGACGCTCCTTATTGCACAGTTTGTACAACATATGCGCCGCGCTCTGCAATTATTACCTGCCTGTCAGCTTTGAAATGATATTTGCAAGAAAACGCGGCAGCTTGATAACATATATTTTCATATACGACTACTCCTTTCCCGATCAGCACCTGCGAATATACCAAATCCCGAAGCATATCAGCGCAGCTGCAAGCAGAAACCACCACACCTGACACGGCAGCACCAACGCCAGAATTATAATGCACCCTGCCATGATCGCGGCAAAGCCGCAGCCGTTTCCCCTTCTGCGCATAAAGACCGCCTCCCGCATATGTGTTCTCTTCATCATACGCGAAAGGCGGTCAAATAATTCCGTTGTTCTGTTCAGTTTTCTTTTATCTCCCAGGATTTGTGCTGAGCACTGAGCTCATAAAGCCGTTCATAGGAACGATAACGGCTGGGCATGATTTTCCCGTCCGCCAGCGCCTGGGTAACGGCGCATCCAGGCTCTCTGAGATGTGCACAGTCATTGAAGCGGCATCCGCCTATGTAAGGAGCAAACTCAATAAAATCATATTGCAGCTGTTCCTTGGGTATGACCTCCATCATCTCAATATCAAATGAGGCAAACCCGGGAGTATCGGCAGCATAAGTGCCGCGCCCGAGGTCAAACAACTCTACATGGCGCGTGGTATGCTTTCCGCGGCCGAGCTTTTCACTCACTTCCGCAGTCTTGATATTTACTCCCGGCAGGAGCATGTTCATAATGCTGGATTTTCCAACGCCTGAATTGCCGGTAAAAGCACATATTTTGCCGTCAATAGTCGCTCTCAGCGCGTCGATACCGTCGCCGGTCTCTGCACTCGTGCGCACGACCGTATAGCCAACGGCAGTAAAGATGCTGTACAGCTCATCCGCGCCGTCAATGTCTGTTTTGTTTATGCAGATTATGAGCCCGCAGCCGGCACTCTCCGCAATGACGGATACGCGGTCTATAAGAAACGGATCTGTCACAGGATTTGTGTTTGCCGCAACAAAAACAAGTGCGTCTACATTTGCAACCGCAGGCCGGATAAAAAAGTTTTTACGCTTTTCGACCTTATCTATGCGTCCCTTTCCATTGGAATCAAGGCTGCACGAAACACGGTCCCCGACGAGCGGGGACGTGCCGTCGATCCGGAAGCGGCCGCGGGCCTTACATTCGAGAATGCCCTCAGCGGTCTCAACATAATAGAAACCGCTGAGCGCCTTGATTATTATTCCGTCTGTCATCTGTCAACCCCACGGACCTGAAGAAACCTTGAGATATACCTTGCTGTGTTCCTCTACCTCTGTAAACGCCGTGACATTCTGCCCGATAACCGTTCCTGCGTCATAGTCACTTGAGACGCGCTCAGAACCGCCGTAGCTCAGGCCGGCGTTTTCAATTTTGGAGATCGCCGCATCCTCGGTCAGGCCGATAAAGTTAGGCATGCTGACATAAGAGACCTCAGGGCCGCTGCTTACGACAACATATACGGTTGACCCGGCGCTGATCTGTTCATTTGCAGCCGGACTGGTGTTTATGACAAAATCCTTTGTGACGCTCGATGAAGTCTGATTCTCGACTTCAACTGCGAAACCGGCTCTTTGCAGCTCCAGCAGGGCTTCACGGTAATCCATATTGTTTACATCCGGCACCGCCGTCAGTACAACGCCGGTGCTCACGGAAAGCTCAACTTCGATTCCGTCCGGGGTGACCATCATGCTGCGGCCCGGTTCAGGGTTTTGACTGAGTACTTTGCCGCTCTCGGCATCGGTATCTATTATATAAGTGACCTTGAATTTGTACGTTGCGGCAAGGTCGGCATTATTCACAATGGATTCATAATCGCTGCCGACAAAATTGGGCAGCGGTATCCTCTCTGCCGGAGAAAACACATCCTTGAGCCAGAAATTCCACAGGAATGCAAAAAGTCCAAGTATCAGCACAAGAGACGCAAACGTACCCGACATAAATGCGACCGTACCGGAGCGTTTGCGCCGCAGGCTGAACTTCTCGCGAGGCATTTCGCTGACCGAGCGCACTGGTGCGACCGCCGGATTATCATATTCCGGCGGCTCCTGCTCGGCTTTGATCTGCTCCTGCGTGAAGCTGTCGAGATCGTCAAGCAGTTCGTTTGCGGATTGATAGCGCTTGCTGATAGTGCAGCTCATAGCCTTGAGCGTTATACGCTCAAGCTCCGGCGGGATGTCCGGCACAATATCCGTCGGAGCCACCGGCAGCGAACTCATGTGCTTTACGGCGATCTCCCCGATAGTATCTCCCGTATACGGTTTGCAGCCGGTGAGCATCTCATACATGACGACGCCGAGAGAGTATATATCGCTGCGCGCATCCGGATTCTCGCCGCGCGCCTGCTCGGGCGCGATATAATGTATCGAGCCGACAGCCTGACCGCTCTCCTGCACCTCGTTCTCAAGCGCAGCAATACCAAAGTCAGCGACCTTTATTGTGCCATCTTTAAGCAGCATGATATTCTGCGGTTTGATATCACGGTGGATAATACCGCGGCTGTGCGCGTGAGCAAGCGCTTTTGCGATCTGTTTTGTGAAGTGCAGCGCCTCTTTCCAGTTTAGCGCCCCACGCTTTTCCATATACTGCCTGAGCGTGATGCCGTCTACCAGTTCCATGACTATGTATTCGACATCGTCGCTGTGGCTGACATCATACACGGCTACAATATTCGGATGTGAGAGCATTGCGATCGCATGGGACTCAGCGCAGAAACGGCGTCTGAATTCCTCGTCCGCAGCCATATCCTCACGCATGATCTTTACAGCCACAAAGCGGCTGAGCCGGTGACAGAATGCCTTATAGACGACGGCCATACCGCCTTCGCCTATTTTTTCGAGTATTTCATATCTGTCATCCAGAAGCATGCCGATGTAGTTTTTTTCTTTTTCCATAAGCTGTCTCCTACTTCATCACGGCAAGGACCGTCACATTATCCCTCGCCCCGCGCTTGAGAGCCTTACTCATCAGCGCACGGCACAAAAGCTCGGGATCCGGATATTCCTTGGCGTAATCAAGCATTTCAAGGTCCGTAACCATATTGGACAGTCCGTCCGAACACAAAAGCAGAAAATCGCCGTTTTGCAGGCTGACTTCGTAATAATCCGCATCAACATGTTCTTCGGATCCAAGCGCACGGGTTATCACATTGCGCTGCGGATGCACTCTCGCCTGCTCCTTTGTTATGGCTCCAAATTCGACGAGTTCTTCTACAAGCGAATGATCTTTCGTCACCTGATAGATCGCGTCATTACGGCGTGAAATATAGTATGCCCGGCTGTCGCCAACATTGATAATATAACCGTTACCGCCGCTCTTTATCACACCGCCGACAATTGTTGTGCCCATTCCGTTATATGCCTCGTCAAACTTGGAGTACTCATATGATACCCCGTTTGCCTCGGCGCAGGCATCAAGCAGTATGCGTCGAAAATCAAGCGCGCGGTTAACTCTTGAGGTGAGCTTGGCATAGATATAAGACACAAATGCCTTGTTTGACAGCTGGCTTGCAAGGCCGCCTGCTTTGGCGCCGCCCATACCGTCGCATAGTGCGACAATGAGGCAGTCCTTAGATTCGCATTTTTCGATTATGTAGCTGTCCTGGTTGTCTTTTCTGACTGAACCCTTGTCGGTAAGTCCGAAGCTTTTCATCTTTCCTCAATTCTGCCGTATCATGGCACGCGGAACATCAGTTTTTCTGCATCTTTCTTCTGAGCTGGCCGCAGGATGCGTCAACATCCCCGCCAAGTTTGCGGCGGACAGTCACATTCACGCCCTCGTCCTCGAGTATTTTTATAAAGGCTTTCATATGACCGGAAGTCGACGGCCTGAACTGCCGTTCTTCAACATGGTTGAGCGGTATAAGATTCACATGCGCAGACACGCCCCTTGCGCGCTTTGCGAGGAGGCGCGCATGATATTCCGTGTCATTCACACCGTCTATCATGGCATACTCGAACGATATTCTGCGCCCTGTCTTATCATAATAGCGGCGGCAGCAGTCCATAAGCTGTTCAACGCCCCGCCCGCGATTCGCAGGCATTATCTTTGAGCGCGTCTCATCGTCAGGCGCGTGGAGCGAAACCGAGAGTGTGATCTGCAGGTCTCTCGCCGCAAGATCGTCAAATCGTTCCGTTATACCGCAGGTCGAAAGCGAGATATGACGCATGCCGATATTCATCCCCTGCGGATGATTGACAAGCTCAAGAAAACGCATGACATTATCAAAGTTGTCTAACGGCTCACCTATGCCCATAAGCACTATATTGGAGATCTGTTTTCCCGAGTCTATCTGAGAGAACAGCACCTCATCAAGGATTTCCGAAGGCTCAAGGCAACGGACAAGTCCGCCGATGGTAGATGCGCAGAACGCGCATCCCTGACGGCAGCCGACCTGAGAAGAGACACAGACTGTATTTCCGTGCCTGTAGCTCATAACGACTGTCTCCACAGCGTTCCCGTCGCGCAGCTCCCATAGATATTTTATTGTTCCATCTATTTTTGAGACCTGTTTGGAGAGGACCTTCGGGCGATACAGTATGTATGCATTATCCAGCTTTTCACGAAGCGCTTTCGGAAGGTTGCTCATCCCGTCAAAATCTCTGACGCCTTTGCCCAACCATTCAAATATCTGTTTTGCCCGGTATTTCGGTTCGCCCATTGCCGCAAGCTCGGCTTCGATCTCCTGCGGCAGCATGGAAACAATATCTTTCTTCATCATTTTTTCCTTATAAGCCTTGCGGCAAAGAATCCGTCCGTACCGTCAACATTTGGCCAGAAGGTATACATCCCGGTGGGTGCCGCAGTGCCGTTAATGCTGAACGGCTCCAACTCGAAATTATTATATCGTCCGAGAAAGCTTTTGACAACACCCTCATTTTCCTTTTCAAGCACGGTGCATGTTGAATACAGCAGAACGCCTCCCGGCTTGACGAAATCTGCAAGATTACAGAGTATATCAAGCTGTATAGCCGGGAGCGACGATATTTCGTTCTCCTTCTTCAGCCTGATCTCCGGCTTTTTGCCGATAACTCCGAGGCCGGAGCACGGCACATCCGCAATAACGGCATCAAATCGGCTCATAAACTCCGGCGCAGAATTGCGGGCGTCCCTCGCCTGCGTCTCGATTATGTTTATTCCAAGCCTGTCTGCTCCCTGCCGGATCAGCGCAAGCTTCTTTTCATGTATGTCGCACGCGAGTATGCTGCCGCGGTTCTCCATCTTTATTGCCGCAGCAAACGATTTCCCGCCGGGAGCAGCGCATGCGTCAAGCACATGCATTCCCGGACGGAGTGCCGCGATCTCAACGTCCGTGCGTGCGGCTCTGTCCTGAACGTAGAACAGCCCCTCTTCAAAGCCCGGCAAAGCGGTGACGCTTCCGCCTGAGAGCTCCAGACACGCCGGTGGATAACCCCGGTCAACGTACTCAATACCGGCTCGGGACAGTGCGCGCATATAGTCCTCTGCCGAGACTCTGAGCGTATTGATCTGGATATTGAGCTTCTGCGGGATATTATTGCAGCGCAGAAAAGCTTCAGTGAAGTCATATCCGTTCTCGCCGACCAAGCGTTCCACCATCCATTTAGGATGACTGTATTTTATAGACAAATGTTCCGCAGTTCCGGGCTCAGGTATCTCCGGAAGCGCATTTTTGTTCGCACTCACCCGGCGAAGCACAGCGTTGACAAGGCCGGACGCTCTATCGAGCCCTGAGCTGCGGCAAAGCGCCACGCTTTCGTTTACAGCCGCCCGTGCGGGTATTTTATCAAGAAAAACCAGCTGATAAACGCCAAGCCGCAGTATATCTCTCAGCTTCGGCTCAAGTTTTTTTCCGCTGTGGTAACAGTCAATATAAAAATCACACAGGCTGGTGTTCTGCAGCACTCCAAGACACAGACGTGAAGCAAGCGCAGCCTCCCGCCGGTCAAGTGAAGCCTTTTTTATGATGCTGTCGATCGCGGCCCCAGACCATGCGCCGTCCCTGCGGCATTTTTCCAGTGCGGCCATAGCCGCTTCTCTCGCATTCATCTCCATCAGCCGGAAACTTTTATGCTGTGGCCGCGCAGGAAATCGGCGGCGCTCATGCGCTTCTTTCCGGGAGCCTGAAGCTCCTTTATCATAACGGTGCTTCCGTCGCCGCATGCGACTTCAATTCCACTGTTGCCGGTACTGACCACAGAGCCGGGTGTTTTGTCCGTATGCTTGTCCGTATAGGCTGCGGAGAAAATTTTATAGACTGTTCCGTCAAACTCAGCCGTCGCAGCTGGCCACGGCTGCATGCCGTATATCCACTTTATCACTCCGCGCGCATCCTTGTTCCAGTCGATAGGCGACAGGCTCTTGTCGAGCATGGTGACATAGCTTGCCTTGCTGTGATCCTGCGGGATTCTGGGTGCAGTTCCGTCCTCAATGCCGCGCAGCGTCTTTACGAGAAGCTCCGCCCCCATATCTTTCAGGCGGTCGAAGAGTTCACCTGAGGTCTCAAACTCGCCTATTTCAGTCTCGGCAGTATAAATTATATCGCCGGTATCCATTTCGCTCGCAAGATACATCGTGCTCACGCCCGTTATCTTATCGCCGTTGAGCACCGCCCACTGTATCGGGGCCGCGCCGCGGTATTTCGGCAGAAGTGAACCATGTACATTTATAGCTCCATATTTAGGAACTGCAAGTATATCGTCCGGCAGGATGCGCCCATATGCCACTACAACCAGAATATCAGGTTTAAGGCTTTTTATTACTTCAAGCGCGGTGCCGTCACGCATTTTTGCGGGCTGATACACCGGCAGCGAATTTGCAAGCGCCAGCTCCTTGACCGGAGAAAAGGCCATTTCCATCCCTCTGCCCTTGGGTTTGTCAGGCTGCGTAAAAACTCCGGCAACATCGAATTTTTCGTCCAGAAGCTTTTTGAGCGAGGCCGCCGCAAAGTCCGGCGTCCCCATAAACACAATGCGCATCAATCTATCACTCCGTTTTCAAGTTCTTCCTCTGTCAGCATGCGCTCGCACTTCGAGGTAAATAATATTCCCTCAAGGTGGTCAATCTCATGGCAGAAGCAGCGTGCGGTAAGGCCGTCTCCCTCGACCTCAAACCAGCTGCCGTTTCTGTCCTGTGCGCGGACTTTGACATGCGACGGACGCTGAACCAGACCGTATTCGCCGGGGACACTCAGACAGCCTTCGGCGCCGCGCTGCTCACCGCTGGTCTCAATTATTTCGGGATTTATGAGCTCGATTATATATTCGTCCTCACCCTCTGGGACATTCGTCTCCAGAACGATCACCGCACGCCGCAGAACGCCGACCTGCGGGGCTGCAAGCCCGACGCCGTTTGCCTGCATCAGAGTCTCCCGCATATCATCAAGAAGCTGGGCAAGTCTGTCGTTGAAATCTGTAACGGGGCGGCTCTTTTTGTACAGAGCGGGCTGTTCCTGCGTAAGTATATTTCTAAGTGCCATTTTTTCTCCTGTTCCTCTATTATATATATTTTTTTATTCTGACGGGTCGCTGTCCGCATACACGGATACGCCCTTGAAGCGCTTATCTGTGCTGCATTCCGTTACGATTTGAGAAATAAGTCCTCTTATCTCCTTTTCGCTGGCGCAGCAGAGGTTGACCCGGTACCTGTATCTGTTATTTACCCTGACGACCGGGAGCGGCGTGGGGCCCAGAACAATGCAATCATTCCGGTTTTTCAGCACAACCTCGAAAAAGCTGCGTACATAACGGCATGTGCCAACTACACGAGCCTCATCCAGTCCAGACGCCGTCACCGCAAAAAGCTTCGTAAACGGCGGCGTATTGTGCAGTCTCCGAAGCTCGATCTCAGACGCGTAAAAATCATCGTAATCCTGCTTTGCCGCCTGTATTATCGTCTCATTCTCCGGTGTAAACGTCTGAATGATTGCGCGCCCCGGTTTTGAGCCGCGGCCGCTTCTTCCGACGACCTGGGTAATAAGTGAAAACGTCCGCTCACCCGCGCGGTAATCCCCGGCATAAAGACTTTGATCTGCGGAAATAACGCCCACAAGCGTAACATTTTCAAAGTTCAGTCCCTTTGTGACCATCTGAGTGCCGACCATGATCGGAATGTTCTCTTTTCTGAAGCGCTCAAAGAGCTGTTCATGTGAACCGACCGGCGCGACAGAGTCCGTATCCATACGCATGATCTCCGTTCCCGGGAAAAGCTCCTCAAGCTCTTCGACCACAAGCTGCGTCCCTGCCCCAATACGGTTGAGCTGACCGCCGCAGTCCGGACAGGCACTGTCGATGCGCTGTGAGTATCCGCAGTAGTGGCACATAAGCCGTCCGTTCGTGCTGTGATATGTCAGCGACACGCTGCATCTCGGGCATTTATAAGTGTAGCCGCATTCACCGCAGCTTATAAGCTTGTTCGTGCCGCGACGGTTGAGAAAAAGTATGCTCTGCTCGCCGCGCGTAATGTTCTCTTCAAGCTCTGCGCGCAGAAACGAACTGATATTTCCGCCGTTGCCGCGGCGCAGCTCACGCTTCATATCAACTATGCGCACTTCCGGCAGCTGCATATCATTATACCGGGTATCGAGCCGAAAATAATGATACTTCCCTATCTCCGCATTATAACGGCTGACAATATCGGGAGTTGCCGAGCCCAAGAGGAGCAGACACTCTGCCTTTGCACAGCGGAATTTTGCAACCTCCCTTGCATCATATCGCGGAGAATTCTCGGATTTATATGTTTCTTCCTGTTCCTCGTCGATTATTATAAGCCCCAGCTTATCGACAGGCGCAAAGACCGCGCTGCGTGTTCCGATAACAACATGCGCTTTCCCCTGTTTAATACGCTTCCATTCATCATAGCGTTCTCCGGGAGAAAGACTGCTGTGCAGGACAGCTATCTCCTCGCCAAAATGCGAAGAAAAGGTTTGCAGCATCTGTGGTGTGAGAGCTATTTCCGGAACAAGCAGGATGGCAGAGCGCCCTTCTTCAAGCTTTCTGTGGATCAGATGGATATATACGCTTGTCTTGCCGCTCCCCGTAACGCCGTGCAGCAATGCCGCGCAGGCCGCACCTGAGCCGGCAAGATCGTTTATGCCCTCAAACGCCGACTGCTGACCCGCATTAAGAACAGGCAGCGGCACGGGCTCATCCGTAAATATATCCGGGCGGCGGTAGACCTCGCGTTTATAAAGCTCGACAAGCTCTGCTTTGCATAACGCCTTGAGTGATGGCCGCGACGCCCCTGTGTGGCGCAGAATGTCCGCGCTTGGCAGGGCCTCAAAAGAACAGAGCATTTCCAGGATGGCGGCCTGCTGCGGCGAGCGCCGGCACTTGGCTTCGGCGGCTGCGGCGGCATCCTCAGCCGGAACAGCGAGTCTTGCCATCTCAACGGTTTTATCCTTTACGCGTGTTCCGCCCGAATCGTCCAGCCAAAGTCCAGCCGGCAGCATGGATTTAACTGCATCATATACCGTGCAGAAGAAGCGCTCACGCATGAAAAGGGCAAGCTTTATCTGTGCCGGTGTAAGCACGGGAGCTTCATCTATCAAAGCAAGGACAGGTTTAAGTTGTCCGAAGTCGCTATGATCCGTGACAGCAAGAACAATGCCCTCACTTTTCCGGTTGCCCTTTGCAAACGGGACATACACACGCATGCCGGCGCAGAGTCTGTCTTCCATCTGTACAGGCACAAGATAGTCATAGGGACGGTCTATCCAGTATGTAGCGGCGGAAACCGCGATTTTTGCGACTTTTGTTCCCACGGCAGTCTCCCATCCATTAAAACTGGTAAAACTAAATTAAGCGGGGTTGGTCACCCCGCTTAATATCACTTTATTGTGAGCTTGCCGGTGTAGACCTCATCAATCGCGGCGGAAACAGGCTTCTTGTCAAGAGATATCTGTTTCTCTTCGGCATCAGCCGCAATCTGGCGTGCACGTCTGGCCACGAGATTGACAAGCTGATAACGGCTGCCAATTTTTTCAACAAGCTCTGCTACAGGGGGATAAAGCATCATAATAATTGTTCTCCATTCTTCTGCACAATGCAGCAATATTTATAAATATCGATTAAAAATTCAGTCGGGATTTTTCAGAAGCTCTGCGCGGCCGGCGGCCTTGCAGTGCTCAGCGGTCATAATGGCGGCAAGTTCAGCCGCGGCTCTGTCTGCATCGTCATTAATAACGATATAATCGTAGAAATCAGCCTCGGCATACTCCTGACGCGCACGCACAAGTCTCGCCTCAATGGCGCGTGCCGTGTCTGTTCCGCGATTCTCGAGGCGGCGGCGAAGCTCTGCCATGGAAGGCGGAATAATAAATATTTTGACAGCCTCAGGCATTTTTTCGTTGACCTGACGTGCGCCTTGAACCTCAATGTCGAGAAGAACGTCTATACCGGCATCAAGCTTCTGTTCTACGTATGCGCGCGGCGTGCCATAGTTGTTTGCCACATATTCCGCATGCTCAAGAAGCTCGTCGTTTGCGACCATCTCCTTGAAGCGGTCAGGCTCCACGAAAAAATACTCTCTGCCGTCTACCTCATTGGGTCTGGGCTTACGAGTCGTGACGGAGGTCGAAAAGCAAATGTCACTGCGGCCCTCAATCGCCTTGAACACGACTGTGCTCTTTCCCGCACCGGACGGGCCTGATATAACTATAAGCTTCCCCTTTTCAATCATTTTCCCTCAAATCCTCCTCTTCATTTTTATCATCAATTCTGGCAGCCAGGATCTCAGGCTGCAGTGCTGACAGTATGACGTTTCCGCTGTCCATAACAATGACGGACCGTGTACTTCTGCCGAAGGATGCATCAATAAGCAGCCCCTTCTCCCTGACATCCTGCACCATGCGTTTTATGGGTGCAGACTCGGGGCTGACTATCGAGATGATACGTTCCGCAGACACAAGATTTCCAAAGCCGATGCCAATAAGCTTCATAAGCAGTGTACCTTACTCTATGTTCTGGATCTGCTCGCGTATCTTTTCTATCTCAGATTTGAGATCGACCACAATATGCGCTATATCTGAATTCTGGCATTTTGACCCGATCGTGTTCGCCTCGCGGTTGAATTCCTGCATAAGAAAATCGATGCGCTTACCGGTCGGAGCGCTGCCGTTTATCATGGTCCTGAGCTGCGACATATGACTGCGGAGTCTGACCGTCTCCTCATCCACAGCGATATGATCCGCAAATATTGCCGCCTCCGCAAGTATCCGGGATTCATCTATTCCGGCCGTGCCGAGAACCTCGGTCATTTTTTGTTCAAGACGGCTGCGGTATTTTGCGACGGTGTTAGGAGCCTCGCGTTCAACGGCGCTGACAAGCGTATCCACGGTGTCAAGGCGGTTGAGAACATCGTCGCGGAGCTTCTCGCCTTCGCGCAGACGCATGGCGTCAAAATCGCAGAGCGCCTGTTCGGTAACACTGACTATAGCAGCTGCGATTGCCTCAGCGTCCATATCGCTTTTTTCAACCGAAAGCACATCTGGGAACCGGCTGACACTGAGAGCCGTCAGGTCGTTTTCAAGTGAATATTCCTCGGATATATGACGGAGCGCATCAATATATCCACGGAGAAGAGGCTCATTGACCTTCACTGTCATATTGCCGGCGGACGCCGAATCCACGGTCACAAACACATCCACCTTACCGCGGCTTATATGCGATTGTACGGCGGACTTAACTGCGTCTTCGGCAAAGAGAAAGCTGCGGGGCAGCCTGACAGCCGTGTCCAGAAAGCGGTTATTTACGCTTTTTAACTCTACGCTTATTTCAAGTCCTTCGGCCTGTCCCTTGGCGCTGCCGTAACCGGTCATGCTTTTAACCATTATCTTCGCCCTCACATATCTTGATTATATTGTAGTCTATAGGCTTGTGTTTTTTCTTTTTCTGCGTCAGCACAAGCAGTACTGCGCTCAACAGCAATGCGGCAAAGCTGACGGCAATGCAAAGTCCTTCACCCGCACCGAGTGCCGACGCGATCGCATATCCGGCCACAAAGAACACCAGCGGCATCACATATACCAGAAGCGCCGCGTTGAAAATAACGGATGTTTTGCTCTCAATGACCACTTTCTGTCCTGGCACAGCACCGGCCAGATTCTTCGCCGCTGCTTTCACCTCATTCTGGAACATGCAGCCCTCGCAGCTGGAACAGCTGCTGCCGCAGGCACTGGCTCTTGTAACCGCTACCTCGGCCATCCCGTTAGGCAGAAGCTTTGTCACTATTCCTTCGTTTGTCATATTCAGGCCTTTCTGATTTCGATCGATATTGTATTTTGTCCAATAGCGCCGACGTCGGTGAATCCATCAACGATTATCTTCACATTCGGCATAAATTGCCCGGTGGACTCCTTGTAGTCTGTCAAATCTGCAACTGCGCGGATGCTCTCGGCCTTGAGCTGGTCAAGCTGCTGCGGAGTACCGCGCAGGACAACGTCAATGCTTTCAGATATTATATCCGCTGCATAGCCTTCCGTTACGTTCGTGCAGGAAATGTTCTTGACTTTGTATGTTCTTGTCTCCAGACCGACGATCTCCACCGTGACCTTTGCCTCGGTGGCACCCGTGAGATTTTTCATGTTGTTGTCTATCGGTATAGTATAGGTCTCGCTTGTAGTCGAAGCAAAATCGGTAAGATCAATGGTGTCAAGAACAATTTTGTTCATGCCGGTAAGTATCGCGGAGTCTCCGGCAAGCGTAATACTCTCTGGCTCGATCTTTATTTTCGTGTTGGCCTTCGTTGCGCCGGCGCCTTCTATCAGATCGACAGAAAGCGGGATCTCCTTTACGAGTAGCAGCGGTAATGTCGCCGTGACCACATCATCGGAGCAGGTCAGGCCGACGGTGGAACACTCTTCTCCATTATCGTTCATAAGCGTGAAGCCTGTCTCCACCTTGTAAGTGCTGTCCACATTCTCCTTGCCGAAGCTCACCCACGCATAGGATATGTCCTTCAGATTGACATCCGCGCCGGAAACCGTTATCGTCGCAGGCTCAAAAACAGGAGCCTCTGCGGTATAGCCCTCTGCAAGCGAGCCGTCAAAGCTGCCGCGAACCTGTATCGTTTTTGCGTTGAGCGGTGAAACCATGAAGCTGACTGTGCTAGGTGAACGGCCGGAATCATCAATGTTGGTGGTGTCCATTCCTTCCGGATATGAGATATAATACTGCTGCGTGGTATAGGCCGAACGCGAGAGCCTGCTCACATCGACGCAAGCCTTGAGATCGGTACCTGAAAGCCCGGCGACGATACGTCTCGGACCGACTACTGTTACCGAAACGGTAGACGTGTCAAGATCCGTTATGACCATGTTCTTTGTATCGCGCAGCGTATCCTCACCAACAAGCTCTACCGGAACGTCGTGAAACTCCAGTTTGTATTGATCGGATTGCATACTGGTGACATATACCCATATAGTAAGCGAGGCAAGCAGGGATACGATCATCCAGAATGCCCTGCTGTTATATAGCTTTTTCATCTTGCTTGTCCTCTTCTTTTAGGTCTGACATGAAGAAATTCTTAATGTTTTTGAGGTAATTGTGCTTCTCGCCGCCGTCGTCCGGCTGAATCAGTTCTTTATGCAGCAGTTCATTCAGCGCCTCCGGTGTAAGGTGGCGCTTGAGCTTGCCGTCCATGGCAACAGATATAGCGCCCGTCTCTTCAGAGACGATCACTACGACCGCATCGGAATTTTCGCTCAGTCCGATGCCTGCGCGGTGCCGCGTCCCAAGATCGGCGCTCAGGTTTGCGCGCTCGGTCAAAGGCAGTACGCAGCCGGCCTCAGCGATCCTGAAATTTCTTATTATGAGCGCGCCGTCATGCAATGGCGCCTTGTTATAAAAAATGTTCTTGAGCAGCTCTGCCGTTACATCCGAATTGATGACCGTGCCTCTGCTCTTGAGCAAGGTGGTCACATTTACGCTGCGCTCAAAGAGGATCAAAGCACCGGTACGAGACTCAGACATATCGCCGCATGCCTTTACAGTCTGTGATATTGCCTCCTCCACGACAGTGCTGCTGCCCGCTTTGCCGTTGGAAAATGTTCTCCCCATGCGGGCGAGCAGATTTCTGAGTTCGGGCTGGAACAGTATAAGCAGGGCGATCAGTCCCAATTCAACAGCCTTGCGCAGTATGTAATTTATCATGGTAAGCTCAAATATCTCGGATAACCACAACGCGACAATAATAAGCACTATTCCTTTGGCAAGATTATACGAGTTCGTCTTTCTGACAAACCATATTGATTTATATAAAAGATAGGCAACTATGATGATATCGATAAAGTCTCCAACTTTTATCGTCGTCAGATATTTAGTTGCCTTCTCCAATTCGTTGACGATTACTTCCATTAGCCTTTTCCTCTGTCACGTCAGTCTGTGCACAATTATCCATTTTCTTTATCGCTATATTATAATCCATGGAGCGGAAAAAGGCAATAAGATTAATCGTTATTTATAATTTGTTTTATAATATGCGCTGCTGTTCTTACCTGCGCGGCGCTGACGAACGGTGAAAAGCTGAAGCGGACGGTCCCCGTTCCAAGCGTACCGGCGCTGCGGTGCGCAAATGGCGCACAGTGCAGTCCGCTGCGCACGCATATTCCGTGTGCAGCGAGCTTTGAGGCAAATTCTTCGCAGTTGAGGCTGCCGCAGCGAACCGAGAGAACGCCGCACTGCGCATCCCCGCCCGTAAACAGTTCAAGTTCCGCGCAGCTCTCGAGTTCTTTTATCATCAGCTGCACGAGCTGCTGTTCGTACATGCGGATGTTCTCTCTTCCCTTCTGGCGGACAAAGGAGAGCCCCGCATTCAGTCCGGCAATACCGCACACGTTATGTGTTCCGGCCTCAAGCCTATCCGGCAGATACTCCGGCATCAGCTGATCTAGGCTGTCTGAGCCGGTGCCTCCCGCCATGAGCGGTTTTGTTTCCGCGCCGCACAGCAGTATTCCGGTACCCTGCGGCCCGAAGAGCGCCTTATGTCCGGGCATTGCTGCAAACGCCGCGCCGAGACGGCGAAAATCAACGTCAAGTATCCCGGCAGATTGAGACGCATCCACAATGAACGGCACCGAGTATTTCCGGCACAGCTCGCCTATCTTATACACAGGCAGTATAAAGCCGAACACGTTTGATACATGTGTGCACACAACAAGGTCGGCATCCTTTATCTTCGACTCGAAATCGTTCAGCACTCCTTCGCTATCAAAAAGCTCTGTTCCGGCCACACGTATATCCGCCCCGATCATCGTCAGCGGCCTTGTGACAGAGTTATGTTCAAACCCGGAAACTACGACACGGCTGCCGCGGTGTGCCAGCGATCTTATCGCAATGTTGAGCGCGTGCGTCGCATTCATCGTAAAAACAACGTTGGAGCTATCCTCCACATTAAATAATTCCGCGGCGGCCTCGCGGCATGAATACACGGTTTCGGCTGCCCTCAGCGCAGGCATATGACCTCCCCTGCCGGGACTGGCCATTGTACGCATCGCGTTGAGGACAGCGCGCTCCACGCCCGCGGGCTTTATCAGGCTTGTAGCGGCGCTGTCCAGATATATCATCGTCTCACCTCAACATATTCGCCGGTCTCTGTGCGTCTGAATATCTTACCGCTTATCATATTGCTGCCTCTAAGCAGTGATATTGCCTCGTCCACGCGCCGGTATATGCTCACTGCATATCCGCATCCGCTTGTGTTCAGCCCCTGCGGCGCTTTTACTACAGCTCCGCTGATGCCGGCGTGTTCCAGCAGCTTTTGTGAGCGCTGCGCATAGGTCAGTGACCTGCACATGATCAGATATTGGGTCATAAGCAACCACCATTATCACATTTTAGCTGTTATAAAAAAACTTCCACCGGGCATTGCGCCGCCCAGTGGAAGCATATATCATTGCACTTTCCATCGGCACAGATACAGTACATCTTATGCCGGCTCATCATATGTTGTTATTCAAGCAGTACTACTGCATGGGCTGCAATACCAAGCCCTTCTCCGGTAAAGCCCAGCCCTTCCTCGGTGGTTGCCTTGATGCTCACGCATGACAGGTCTATATCCATTGCTTCGGAAAGCCGCTCGCGCATCTGCATTATGAACGGAGCCAGCTTCGGGCGCTGCGCCAGCACGGTGCAGTCAACATTGCAGACGGAATACCCCTGTGAGGCAATGAGCGCGCATACACGTTTGAGCAGCTCCACGCTGTCTGCACCGAGATATGCATCATCATTATCGGGGAAAAGATGCCCGATGTCGCCAAGTGCGGCCGCGCCAAGAAGCGCGTCCATCAGCGCATGCGTGAGAACATCCGCATCCGAATGTCCAAGAAGTCCTTTTTCATATGGGATCTCCACCCCGCCGAGAATCAGTTTTCGTCCCTCAGCAAGGCGGTGAACGTCATATCCGTGACCTATCCTCATAATAATCTCCCCTGTCCTGCAGAATCATGCCGGCAATACGAATATCGCGCGGAGTTGTGAGCTTGATGTTGTCCTCGTTGCCGGGGACGGTATGCGTTCTTACGCCCATGATTTCGACCGCAGAGCAATCGTCCGTAAGCGGCAGCGCGTCGGCCACAGCCTTGGAGAGCGCCCCCTTTATGAGGTCGGCGTCAAATATCTGCGGTGTCTGAACGCGCGCCGTGCGCTCCCTGTCTAACGGCCCGGTTATTACGCCGGCGGCATCTACAGCCTTGAGCGTATCTGTGCAGTAGATAACAGGCACAGCAGACATGTACTTGCTTGCCGCCAAAACAGTCCTGCATATAAGCTCATCCGTTACGAACGGTCTCGCACCGTCGTGGATGGCTATAAGCTTTGCGCCGCTTTTAACCTCCGACACACCGGCAAGAGCGGATTCCATGCGGGTCTTTCCTCCGCGGATGACCTTGCTCGCCTTGGAAATACCGTACTTTTTGCACAGCGCTGCGGCCGCCTCGACATTGTCCATGCGTGTGACGACGATTATCTCGTCGACCATGGCGCAGCCCTGAAATACGAGCAGCGTTCTGGCCAGAACCGGCATGCACCCGAGCTCCATCATCACCTTGTCCGTCCCCATGCGCTGCGCGCTGCCGGCAGCGACGATGACGACGGAGCAGACCGGCTGTTCTTCCTTCTTTCTGAATAACTCTTTAATATTCATATGCCGGACTCCTTTCAATCAAATCGCCGTTTGCAGCCGTCAGCCGCGGAGCTGTCTTTTCCTGTAAAAATTCATCATGCCATCCTGCATATCGTCAAGATGCAGCAGCATTTTTCCTGCGCCGTAGGCTGCACAGGATATAGCGTCATCGACCACAACGGTGCGGATATTGGTACTGCGCTCGATAAGGCGGTCAATGCCGTAGATGAGACTTCCGCCGCCGGACATTATTATACCGTTCTTATCAAGGTCGCCTACAAGCTGCGGCGGGGTGCGCTCAAGCACGGCATGCACTGCGTCGAGTATGCGGTTCATCGGTTCAACAAAGGCTTCGATGAGCTCAGTGGAGTTTATCTCAACGGATTTGGGCAGCCCGTTTTTGAGGTTCTGTCCTTTGACCTCTTCAATGCCTACATCGGGACGCTGTATAATGCAGCCGATGCTGCGCTTGAGTTCCTCAGCAGCGCTCAATCCGATGCGGACATTATATTTCTCGCGTATAAATTTCACGATCGCCTCATCAAAGCTCGTGCCTGCGACCTTTATTGACTCACATTCCACAACGCCGCCTGCTGAGATTATTGCGACTTCCGTAGTACCGCCGCCGATATCGATGACCATGTGTCCGTCGGGCTTTGAAATATCCACGCCCGCGCCGAGAGCCGTAGCAACAGCCGTTTCAAGAAGGTACACCTTGCGCGCGCCCGCCTCTATCGCCGCGTCTATGACCGCACGCTCCTCCACACCGTTTATACTGCTCGGTACGCAGGCAAGTATGCACGGTTTGAAGAGGCTGAAAGATGTTATCCGGCTGATGAGCTCGCGCAGCATCTGCGCTGTTATTTCATAGTCGGATATGACGCCAGCGTTGACGGGATGTATTGCTACGATGTTTGCCGGTGTGCGCCCCAGCATTTTCTGCGCGTCCTGACCAACTTTCAGTATCTTTCCTGAAAACTTGTCAACAGCGACTACAGTCGGCTCACGGGTGACAACGCCTTTTCCCTGCTCAAAAATAAGCGTGGAGGAAGTACCCATATCTATGGCTATATCTCTTTCGAATATGTTCATGCGGTCTCTCCTAAAAAAGTTCGTGTTTTCGTGTTATTTATTTTAATCCCTATGCCGGGCCAGCGTCAATGCTAATATTTTCTTTGCACCTGCCGCTTTGAGCACTGATGCACATTCGGAAAGCGTGGAGCCTGTCGTCACAATATCATCGACAAGAAGGACGGTCTTTCCGTCAACAAGTTCCTGCTCCGCCGTTTCATATACACCCATGACATTTTTGCGGCGCTTCTCCGCACTACCGGTTCCAGACTGCGCAGGATTGTTGCGCGTCTTCGTAAGAAGCCTTCTGCACCGCAGACCCATGTGCGCCGCGGTCTGAACCGCGAGAAGCTCTGCCTGATCGTAGCCGCGGCGGCGAAGTCTTTTCCTGCTCAGCGGCACCCATGTAATAATATCGCAGAAAACGGAGTTTTCGTCAACACATTTTGCCATAAGCTCTCCGTATACTTCCGCATATGCGGCCGCACCGCTGAATTTATAATGCAGCAATGATTCGCGTACCATACCCTCATAGTATAAAGGCGAATAGCACGCGTCAATATGTCTGAAATGCTGTATCTGATCTCTTGCCGGGACGAAAGGAAGCTTCTTTTCGCAGTCACGGCATATCCGCCGCTGTCCGTCAATAAGTTTCCGGCAAAATGGGCAACGCCTCGGATACAGCAGATCAAGCAGAATATCCGCCGCCCTCATGATACACCGCAGAGCTTGCGCAGTCTCACGCGCAGAGCCGTATAGCGTTTCGACTGGCGGAAATTATCTATCATATAGTATGCCGTCTGATCGTCCCCGACGAGAATAAGAATTTCTTTCGCCCTTGTAACTGCCGTATACAGCACGTCGCGCGTCAGAAGCATCTGCGAGGACGGACTCAGCGCGAGAATAACAGCCCTGTATTCGCTGCCCTGGGATTTATGCACGGTCATCGCCCATGCGTGCTCCAGTTCAAGAAGCGAATCAAAGCCATATCCGGTGATCCGGCCGTCAAAATTGACCGTGACCGTTTCAGATTCCGTGTCTATGGAGATTATCTGCCCGATGTCTCCGTTATATATGCCGCTTCCGGCTGCTGAATTATCCTCGGCGCGCCACAGAATATCATAGTTGTTTTTTATCTGCATGACTCTGTCGCCCTCACGGAACACAACATCGCCAAAGAGTTTTTCTTTTTTATCCGGGGACGGCGGGTTGAGGACAAGCTGAAGCCTACGGTTGAGATTTCTGATTCCGAGTTCTCCTTTTCTGGTCGGAGAGAGTACCTGAATATCGCTCGGCGGAATATTCATCCTGTTCGGCAGCCTGACGGAGCAGAGCTCCGCTATCGTCTCTACCGCGCTTGCCGCCTGTATCCTTTTCAGTCGGAAAAAGTCGCCCGTATTTTCGGAAAGATCCGGGTGCTCGCCCTTGTTGATAAGATGCGCATTTCTGACTATGCGGCTTCCGCCATTCTGCCGGAATATCTCTGTCAGCTTTACTGTCGGTACAACGCCGCTTCTTATCACTGCCGAAAAAACGTTTCCAGGACCGACTGACGGCAGCTGATCCGCATCGCCGACCATGACAAGTCTGGCATCATCCGGCATGGCGCGAAGAAGCGCGTCGATAAGCGTTATATCGACCATCGAGCACTCGTCAAGAATTACCGCATTGCAATCCAGCCGGTCGTTTTCATCCTTTGTGAACACAACGCGCTCACCATCCTCGGCAAACTTTGCGCCAAGGAGCCTGTGTACTGTCACCGCCTCTTGACCGCTGAGCTCTGTCATGCGTTTTGCCGCCCGTCCTGTGGGTGCGGTCAGCAGCGTTTTGATGCCTATGGCATCAAACATTGCCAGAATTGCACGTATGGAGGTGGTTTTGCCGGTGCCGGGGCCGCCGGTTATAACAACAAGCTGGTTTTCAAGTGCAAGGTGCAGCGTTTGCCGCTGAAGCGGCGCGTATTCTATCCCCTGCTGTCTTTCCAGCCTCGCTATAAGTTTCGGGATGTCGACATCCTCGCTGAACTTTCTGCGGCACATTTTTGCAAACTTCTCGGCTGCATCCGTTTCCGCTTCGTATATTTCCGGCAGATAGCATGCCTTGCAGCCTGCGATCTCTTCATATACGATCTGACCGGTCTCTATGAGCTCGTCGATACTGGCCTCGGCTTCGCTGGGCTCTACGTTTATAAGCTCTGCCGTAACAGCCGCAAGCTTCTCCCGCGGGATAAAGCAGTGTCCGTTATTGAGATTATGCTTGAGTTCAAAAAGACACGCGGCGTTGATCCTGTTGCGGCTACTGCCGTCAAGTCCCATCTCAAGCGCCAGCGCATCAGCCTCGGAAAAGCGGCCTCCTATATGATTTGTAGCAAGTATGTATGGGTTTTCCCGCAGCAGCTCAAGCGCATCGTCCCCATAAAACCTATACATGCGCATGGCAAGTATCGGGCGCAGCCCAAAGGAGCAGACAAACTCCATTATTCTCCGGACCCCGGCCTGATGCCTGAAATCCTTTGACATCTGCTTAGCCTTTGAAAGGCTTATGCCCCTGAGCTCTGCAAGCTTTTCAGGTGAGATCTCAAGCACGTCAAGCGTTTTATCACCGAAACGGTCCACGATCAAAGCCGCAGTAGCCGGGCCGATCCCCTTTACTGCACCGCCCGCAAGATAATCATATATTGCGGGCGCGCTTGTCGGGAGAAGGCGCTGGGCAAACTCCGCCTTGAACTGCCTGCCATGAACGCTGTGGTTCATCCAGACGCCGCTTATTATCATGGACTCACCGGGCGCGGCATACGGGAAACATCCGACAACGGTAACCGACTCGCCGTTTCCGTCGCGCAGGCGCAGGACGGTGTAGCCGTTTTCCTCATTTTTATATATTACCGAGTTTACCGTGCCGGAAAGCTCCAACAGTTCATTTTCCTGTTCCATTCAGAACCGCACCCCGTTTCCTGTAAAATCAATGTGTGCCGGATACTTCAGCCCTGCTCCAGCAGCGGCTTTAAAAACCGGCCCGTATAGCTGGCCTCACATTCGGCGCAGTCCTCGGGCGTACCCGCAAACACGAGGCTTCCGCCTCCGTCGCCGCCCTCCGGGCCGAGGTCGATTATATAGTCTGCTATCTTTATCACATCGAGATTGTGCTCAATAACAACTACCGTGTTCCCGGCATCCGCAAAACGGTCAAGAATATCAATAAGCCTGTGGACATCCGCAATATGCAGACCGGTCGTAGGCTCATCGAGGACGTATACCGTGCTGCCGGTGCTGCGCTTTGACAGCTCCGTCGCAAGCTTCACGCGCTGCGCCTCTCCGCCCGAGAGAGTCGTGCTCGACTGTCCAAGCCTGACGTAGCCAAGGCCGACGTCATACAGCGTCTGAAGCTTGCTGAGAATTTTCGGCTGGCTGGCAAAAAAGCTGCATGCCTCTTCAACCGTCATATCAAGCACGTCCGCAATGTTTTTGCCCTTGTACCTGACTTCCAGCGTCTCTCTGTTGTAGCGCTTTCCGCCGCAGACGTCGCACGGAACATACACATCCGGGAGAAAGTGCATCTCTATTTTTATAAGTCCGTCGCCGGAGCACGCCTCGCAGCGGCCGCCCTTGACGTTGAAGGAAAAACGTCCCTGCGAGTATCCGCGCAGTTTTGCATCCTGCGTGGAGGCAAACAGGTCTCGTATATCATTGAAAACGCCGGTATATGTCGCCGGATTTGAGCGCGGGCTTCTGCCTATCGGGCTCTGGTCGAGCGCGATGACCTTATCCACATACTCAAGCCCGTCTATCCCGGCGCAGCGGCCGGGACGTACCTTGACGCGGTTTTTCTCTGCGGCAAGCGTTTTGTACAGTATCTCATTCACGAGCGATGATTTTCCGCTGCCTGAAACCCCGGTAACGCAGATGATCTTTCCAAGCGGAAATTCCACATCTATATTCTTGAGATTATTCTCACATGCGCCGCGTACAACAAGGCTTTTCCCGTTACCTTTTCTGCGCACAGCAGGGACGGGAATATGCTTCCTGCCGCTGAGATACTGCCCTGTCACAGACTCGCTGCACGCGCAGATGTCATCGATACTTCCTGCGCAGACTACATTTCCGCCGTTCACACCGGCTCCGGGACCAATATCGACGATAAAATCGGCCGCACGCATGGTCTCCTCATCATGCTCGACGACGATGAGCGTATTTCCCAGGTCGCGCAGCTGTTTCAGAGTGTTCAGCAGCTTGCAGTTGTCGCGCTGATGCAGGCCGATGCTCGGCTCGTCAAGAATGTACAGCACACCCATCAGGCTCGAACCGATCTGCGTAGCCAGCCGTATGCGCTGGCTCTCACCGCCTGACAGCGTGGCGGCAGAGCGGGATAATGTCAGATAACCCAGCCCCACGTTCTGAAGGAAGCCAAGGCGTGACCGTATCTCCTTTATAATACGCTCGGCAATAAGCTGCTCTTTTTGACTGAGTTCAAGCGAATTAATAAATTCAAGCGCCTTTACAACGGAGAGGTCTGTAAACTGCGAGATATTCATACCGCCTACCGTTACAGCCAGTGCAGAATCACGCAGACGCCTGCCCTTGCATGTCGGGCACGGTGTTTCTGACATACATTCTTCGATCTCTGCACGCATTGAAGGGCTCTGAGTCTCTTTATATCTGCGCTGGAGGTTATTGACTATTCCCTCAAAGTCGCGCTTTATCACACCAAAGCCCTCGGATTTCTCGTAGTGCAGCTGAAGCGGCTCGCCCTTTGTACCGTAAAGTATGGCGTCGATCGCCTCGTCCGGCAGCTCCTTTATCGGGTCGGTAAGCTTAAAGTGGTATCTGCGTGCAAGCGCCTCAAAATACATCCTTGAGATGGAGTCATTCTTTACATTGCCCCAACCGTTGGCACTGATCCCGCCATCCATAATGCTTATGTTCGGATTAGGTATTATCAGCGCGGGATCAACAAGAAGCTGTACGCCAAGTCCTGTACATGTAGGGCATGCGCCGTGAGGATTGTTGAAAGAAAAGAGTCTTGGCGTCAGCTCCTCAATGGAGATGCCACAGTCCTCACATGCATAGTTCTGCGAGAAGGCGATCTGCCTGTTTTCGTTCACAAGGTCAACAAACATCAGCCCGCCTGAGAGCGCAAGCGCAGTTTCTGCGGAATCTGTCAGACGGCGCACGATGTCTTTCTTCATTACAAGACGGTCGACGATTATCTCAATATTATGTTTTTTGTTTTTTTCCAGCTTTATCTCTTCTGAGAGATCGTAAATATTCCCGTCAACGCGCACGCGCACATAGCCGGACTTCTTAGCGTCCTCAAAAACCTTGACATGCTCGCCTTTCCTTGCGCGCACTACAGGTGCAAGGATCTGTATACGGCTGCCCTCCGGCAGTTCCATAATGCGGTCAACTATCTGGTCAATACTCTGCTGCTGTATCTCCTTGCCGCACTTCGGGCAGTGCGGCACGCCGATGCGCGCCCAGAGCAGGCGCAGATAATCATATATCTCCGTGACTGTGCCGACTGTCGACCTCGGGTTTTTAGATGTCGTCTTCTGATCGATGGATATTGCCGGAGACAGGCCGTCTATATAGTCGACGTCCGGTTTGTCCATCTGCCCGAGAAACATCCTCGCATAGGAGCTCAGGCTCTCGACGTACCTGCGCTGACCTTCGGCATATATCGTGTCAAATGCGAGGCTGGATTTTCCGCTGCCCGAGAGCCCGGTTATAACGACAAGCTTGTCGCGCGGGATCTCAAGGTCAATATTTTTCAGATTGTTCTCTCTTGCGCCTTTTATGAAAATGCTGTTCTGCATATAAATTTACTGTTCCTCTGTAATAATATCTGCCGTTTTTCCCCTCGTGAGCTTTATCAGATCCGCAGGGGCCAGCTCGATCTGATATCCGATCTTCCCGGCGCTGACATACAAGGTGTCAAGCGCTTGGATACTGCTGTGATATGTCGTTGTGAAAAGCTTTTTCATGCCTATCGGAGAGCATCCGCCGCGGACATAGCCGGTGAGTGCGTTTATCTCGCTTACATGTATCATCGCTATGGACTTCTCCCCGACTGCCTTTGCAGCTTTTTTCAGGTCAAGTTCAGCCGCAACCGGTATAACGAAAACATAAACCGTCTTACTTGCGCCTCGCGTGATAAGCGTCTTGAATATCTTTGCCGGGTCAACCCCGATAAGAGCCGCAACCGAAACGCCGTCCACGGCTTCGCTGCCGTGCGGATATTCATGCGCGGCATATTTGATTTTCTTCTGTTCAAGTATACGCATCACGTTTGTTTTCTGCTCTGACACGTGGGTCAACTCCCTCCTGCACAAAATAAATCAGTATATTATAACCTATTTTATCTTCTCTTTCAACAAAAATTCCGGTACATGAAAGTGAAAATGTAAAAACGCAACTCGACGGCCGGATATTTTTCTTTTATAAACTGAAAACCAGCGATTGACAAAATGCGGACAATCAAATATAATCAACTTGTCCGAGCCGGTAGAGCTGATTCTTACGGCAAGGCTGTTTATTTACACTGACACCGAAACTGATTCTTGAGGTGGAAGGCAGACAAAAGCATTTTTGCGTGCAGTCATGCCCTCCGGCATGGCTTTTTGTTTTAAAATGTTTCAGGGAGGAAAACTATCCATGGAAAACAGGATCGCCGCAGTATCAATACTCGTATCTGATCCGGACTCGGTGGAGAGTCTAAACCGAATTCTGCACACCTACGGAGAGTACATTGTCGGCCGCATGGGTATACCGTACCGGCAGCGCAGCATCAATATAATCTGCATTGCCATAGATGCCCCGACAGATGTGATAAACAGTCTCACCGGAAAAATCGGCCGCCTGCCCGGAGTTACGGCCAAGGCCGCCTATTCTGTACAGACCTTTGAGTCCAAGGAGGAAAAATGAAAAACACTACAAAAAAGCTTTTAGCGCTGCTCCTCATCCTTGCAATGATCTCCGCGCTTGCCGCCTGCGGTCAGGCTCAGTCTACTGCGGCAAACAGCGAAGCTTCTGCATCTGCTGCTGAAATTCCGGCTGCGGACGAGCCGGCAGCATACGACAGCGAGCTGCCCATAAACATTATGGTGCTCAACGGCACCACCGGCTTCGGCATGGCAAATCTTATATATGCCGCGCAGAACGGTGAGGCGGCACTCAATTACAATTTCAGCGTTGAGACTGACGCAAGCACCATCACCGCAGCGCTGGTAAACGGCAGTACAGACATAGCAGCGCTGCCCACAAATGCCGCATCTGCGCTATATAACAAAACCGGCGGAGGCGTACAGGTACTCGCCCTCAACACTCGCGGCGTTCTTTACCTTGTGAGCGACGGCTCCGTCGAAATAAACGGCTTTGCCGACCTTGAAGGGCAGACCGTATATGTTCCCGCACAGAATCCGACTTTCATCTTCGAATATCTGTGCAGTCAGAACGGTCTGAATCCCGGAGAGAACATCATTATCGACAACACCTATGCGCAGCCCGCGGATCTCAATGCCGCGGTTTCTTCCGGTGAAGCCTCGCTTGCCGTGCTGCCCGAGCCTATGGTAACCGTCGCACTCAGCGCCAACGAAAAGCTTTCGGCAGTGCTTGACCTGACAGCCGAGTGGGACAATGTCGCTCCGGCAGGAAGCCTTGTGCAGGGCTGCGTCGTGGTACGGACCGATTTCGCCAAAGAGCACCCTGCTGAGCTTGCATGTTTTCTTGATGAGTACGGTGCTTCAGTCGAAGCCCTCTCCTCCGATATTCAGGGCAGTGCCGAAAAGATTCAGGAGACCGGCATCTTTGCAAAGGCTCCGGTTGCGGCAAAGGCTATTCCCAACTGCAATGTGTGCTTTATCACCGGTACCGACATGAAATCTGCGCTCTCAACATTTCTGGATATTATGTACGATGTTGCTCCGGCATCTGTCGGCGGTGCGATCCCCGGTGATGATTTCTACTGCATCCTGGGATGAGTACTAGGAATTCAGGAGTTATAAAAACGCTTCTCTCTGCATTGTTCTGGATAATGCTCTGGCAGGGGCTTGCCCTGCTTATCGGCAAGCCCCTACTCTTTCCCACGCCGGTGAGTGTTATACTGCGGCTCACAGAGCTTGTCTGCACGATCGAGTTCTGGAGCTATACTCTTATATCCCTGCTGCGGATAAGCGCCGGTATCTTGGCCGCCATGCTTACCGGGGTCATACTGGCAGTGCTTACGTGCCGCTTTTCCATTCTCGATACACTGTTCTCCCCCATTATCACAATTGTAAAAACCACGCCGGTGGCCTCGTTCGTCGTGCTGGTGCTCATCTGGATAAAACGCGATTACGTGCCGGTGCTCATCTCGGCGCTCATGGTGCTGCCTGTGGTCTGGGCAAATGTATCCGCCGGTATAAGGAATACGGACAAGCAGCTTCTGGAAATGGCTCAGGTTTACAAACTGCCCGCGCTAAAAAAAATAAGCTGCATATATATTCCCTCGTGCAGGCCATATTTTCGCTCGGCCTGCACAGGCGCGCTTGGCTTCGGCTGGAAAGCCGGTATTGCCGCAGAGGTCCTCACCGTACCAAAGGTGTCGATCGGCCGCATGATCTACGAGTCCAAGCTTTATCTGCAAACGACCGACCTTTTCGCCTGGACGGCAGCGGTTATTATACTCAGCCTCTGTCTTGAAAAAATCGTTATGAGGATCATAGCAGGAGGGCCGCAGGATGCTTGAACTGAAAAATGTCTGCCTGAGCTATGGCAAGCTGGAGGTACTGAAAAACATCTCGCTTCGGCTTGCACGCGGGGAGCGCATTGCTGTGATGGGGCCGTCAGGCTGTGGGAAAACAAGCCTGCTGCGTGTATCTGCGGGGCTTCAAAAGCCATGCTCCGGCAGCGTAATAAACTCAGCGGAAAGAACGGCAATGGTATTTCAGGAACCGCGGCTCCTGCCGTGGCTCAACGCTGAGGACAATGTAAAGCTTACCATCCCGACCGGCGCAAAAACCTCCAGCCCCCCGGTCAACTGGCTTGAAAAGCTCGGTATCGCTGAAGCTGCAAAAAAGAGGCCTGACGAGCTCTCCGGCGGCATGCAGCAGCGGGTCGCACTCGCAAGAGCCCTCGCATATGAAGCTGATCTGCTGCTGCTGGACGAGCCGTTCAAAGCGTTGGACGCCGGTACAAAAGAAAATGTGATCAAGACCATATCCGGCAGCACTGATGCCGCGATAATTCTTGTTACTCATGACGCCGGCGAGGCCGCAGCACTCGGCTGCCGGGTAATTGAGTTTGAAACAATCGGTTTATAAATCAGAACCACGCGTAAAACACGTGGTTCTGATTTTTTCTGTCCCCTGTATGCACACCGGCAAACCCGGCGGCGGCCTTTATCCGCCGCGCATTTATTTATATGCTGCCGGCACAATCAACTCTGCTTACCGGCAAGCGCAAGGAACTTTTTATCCGACTGTATCGCCTGCGTTACGAATTTTCCATTATGGAATAAAGCGTAAGTTGTGACCGGTGCAGGAACATTCTGCGCTTCTTCTTTACTGCTGATGTGAATCACTCTAAGTGGAATACCGTGCTCTATTGCAGTTTCTTCTACCCGCGGCACCCAATAGTAAGTAAACGGACATTGGTCAGTATAGTAGAGAACGAATCCGGTTTCCTCTATTTTTGGGTATTTGGCACACGCTTTGAATTTTGGCGCCTCGGCATTTGCCGTAAACGGCAGGTACATGAGGGTTATTCCGCAATCAGCAGTGTCGGCAACCATGAATCCCTTGTGTACCATGTATTTCGGGTCCGAGAGAAATTCTCTTTTTCTCCCTTCCGATGAAAGTATGCAAATACCCTTTTTGCCTTTCGACTTTGCATCGCGCATGCACTCCGAAAGCAAATCATTCGAATATCCGTGTCCCTTCATCGCACCTGCGATCCACAGGCAATTTATATAGATATAACCGTCAGCCTCGATCGGTACCCATGCATTCTCTGCCGGAATATATTCGATGAAGCACTTCCCGCGTTCCTCGCTCCGATAAAAAACAAGCCCCTCGTCAAACCGCTGTTTCATCCATTCTTTCTTCGCAACGCTCTGTTTGCCCGACATTGCGCAGCAGATGTGCTCGTTGTCTATATTGTCTTTTGTGATCCTTATGTAATTCATTTGAGTTCCTTTCCATTATATTATTAGGTACACAGCAAAACCGCGAATAGCACATCAGCCTGCTGACCGGTGACTGCCCCTCGGTTCTATCAGCTTCTCTCGAACCAATAAACGCAGTGCAGACCGTTTCCGGGTCTGCACTGCGTCTTAGCGTCTGGCATATTATTCTGTAAGCTATTTCAGGTTCAAATCCGCATTCTATAAACAGTTCTACAGGCAACTAATGCACATGTGTATGCTTATATTATACTACTGGAGCGCATCTGTCAATATGAGACTCCATGCATGCGCATCCTGATAATAATCAGGATGATAGGGTAAAGTATTCTCTGCTGAGTCTAAGAAACCACTGCGGTGCTTATGCACCGCAGTGGTTATGATGACTATGCTGTTTATTTCATATATCCGTTCTTGTAAAACTCGCCCGCATAGACAGCCTCGCTGCCGAGCTCCTTCTCGATCTGAAGCAGGCGGTTGTACTTTGCCACACGCTCAGAACGGTTCACGTTACCGGTCTTCACCTGTCCGCCGTCAAGCGCAACAACGAGGTCAGAGAGCGTGCTGTCCTCAGTCTCACCGTTACGCTCGGAGACCATGACTCCGTATCCGTTGCGGAATGCGATCTGGGCCGCATCAAACGCCTGAGTAAGAGTACCAATCTGGTTGTACTTCCACAGCATTGCGTTCGCAGCTCCGGTCGCCATCTTTGCTTTGAGGATTTTCGGATTGGTGACAAAGAAATCGTCGCCGACGATCTGGATGCCGAGTTCCTGGGTAGCGCGGACAAATCCGGCTACGTCTGTCTCGTCAAACGGGTCTTCCATAGTGAGAATGGGATAGTTCTTTACGAGGTCCTTGTATATTTCGAGCACTTCGTCGGTGGTACGCTTTTTGCCCTCAAGTGTGTAGAGCTTTGTCTTCTTATCGTACCAGTGAGTGGCCGCCATATCAAAGCCGAACTTGACCTTATCAGAGTACCCGGCTTTTTCGACCGCTTCTACAAGGATGTCCATGTTCTCCTTTATGCTCATGGATGCGCAGCTGAAGCCGCCGTCAAGGCTGACAATAGAGGCCATTGGACCATATTTCTTGACCATTATCTCAAGAAGCTTATAGTGAACGTCATGCCCAATTTCCATTGCCTCGGAGAAGCTCTCCGCGCCGACCGGGAAGATGCAGAATTCCTGGATCTCAATAGAACTGAAGTCAGTCTCCAGTCCACCGGATAGCATGTCAAGCAGCGGCACCGGCATAACATGCGCATTATTGTTTAAATACTTGTACAGGGGCAGGCCAAGGTGCTTTGCAGCCGCAGTTGCCGCCGCAACAGAAACCGGAATGATAGCATTTGCGCCAAGGCGTGATTTGTTTTCCGTACCATCAAGCTCCATCATTGCATGGTCTATCGCGCGCTGGTTTGTAACATCCATGCCGATGAGGCGATCCTTTATCTCCGTCTCTATATTCTTTACAGCAGTCAGGCAGCCTTTACCGCTATAGCGCTTGCCGCCATCCCTTATCTCAAATGCTTCGTCGCTGCCTGTAGATTTGCCTATAGGTGCATTTCCAACGCCGACGGTCTTGCCATCTACTTCGATTTCGACCTGAACTGTCGGGATCCAGCGGCAGTCAAATATTTCTCTTGCACGAACATCAGTAATTTTGTTTGCCATGATGTATTCTCCTTTTTTTGTAAGTTGATTTTGCGCAAAAAAATTATAAAGGTGCGGTTTCCGCAAGCTTTCGGCCTGTTTCGGCCGCACCTTTATTAACAAAATTAAATTATATCCCGGTCACAAACTCAGGCGGACGCGTCGATCTTCTCCTGCGCGCGTATTTCTTCGACCGAGTTCAGCCACCAGTCAACGAATTCATCGCCGATCTCTTTTCTAACTTCTGCTGCAACAGCCGGCTGGCCTATATCACGAAAAGCTGCCTTCTCGCTGTCGGAAAGCTCAACAACTTCCATGCCCTTGCTGCGGCAAAGATCCAGAAACTGCTCTTCCTGAAGATAATTCATATAGCGGTTGTAATTCTGTGCGATCATTGCGCCTTCTTTGAGTATCTTCTGGTACTCAACAGGCAGATCTGAGAACCATTTATACTCATAAAGAAACGGCGGCTTGATAAACTCAAAACCGCCGTTTCCATTGCACCGCAGGCCATTCAACAACGGTTTCGTTGTGATGGCTCTGCGTCTGTGCGTCTGGCTCTTTTCAATATTTACTTAAATTGATCGATACGGCCCGATTGGATTGCCGCAAGATTACGAGCAATTTTTTCTTCCGGCCAATCCCACCACCGCTCTGTCAGCAACGCCGAAATAGTTGCATCAGAAAAGCGTTTTCGGATAGGTTTAGCCGGAACACCTCCTACAATGGTATAGGGCGGGACATCTTTTGTTACAACAGCTCTGGTGCCAATAATGGCACCATCCCCTATGGTAACTCCAGCGAAGATCACGGCCTCATATCCAATCCAGACATCACTTCCAATAACAATATCGCCTTTGTTGTCCCATGCCTCGGTTATGTGGCTAACATCCAGCCCCCATTCCTCAAAGAAGATAGGAAATGGATAAGTAGCAAGTGAAGTCATGCTGTGGTTGGCGCTGTTGAACAAAAAACGAGCGCCACAAGCGATAGAGCAAAATTTACCAATAATCAACCTGTCATGGTTAATGGGATAATGGTAAAGAACATTATTCTTTTGAAAATCAACAGGATCATTTACAAAGTCGTTATACATGGTGTAGTCGCCCACGATGATGCTGGGATCAGTAACGACATTTTTCAAATATACAGTTTCCCGATCTTTTGACCGGGGATAAATTTTTTGTTTGTCCATCATAATTCGTTATCCTCCTTAGAAATCAAGTCAGCCATGCGGATGACAGATAGTTTTGATTTTTTGACATTCACTAAAGTTTCCTGTTTACATTTCGGGCAATACAGTGGAAAATTGATAAGCTCTGTATCTGTCCTCACTCTAAGACGAGTTTTATTCCCACATATAGGACAGAGGAGCCATATTGCTTTATTTTTCAAGTAGTATCATCCTTTCAAAAAAAGAGGGCAACACAAATAAATTTGTGTGCCCCCTGCTGGGAAATTTAACAATAAAGACAGCAAAAGGCCACAAACAAAACATTGTTTGTGGCCTACGTAGACTTATAGCCTAAGTCGATTCGTAAAAAGGGTACAAAACCAAAGGTAGCCTATATCTACCTTGGCCTTCCCGTTTTACAAATTGACTTTCCGAAAAGGCTCCGCACAATGTTTTGCTTCATAAAATTGTGTGGAGCCGAAACCACCGCAGCGCTTCACGAATAACATCGTGCTCACCCCTTCCATAACTTGATAATTTCATTTTAAGCGTTTTTCATACAGTTGTCAAGTTTGCAAAATCTTTATATCAGCGCACGATATGAAATTAAATAGTCAGTAGTATGAAATTAGTAGTCGTTCAAATGCTTGCGACCGGCGACGCACTCAACGCAGCCCTCTCGATATAATAAAAATGCCCCCGGAAGCTCCGCATCAATGCGGAACCTCCGGGGGATTATTATATTCACTGTTAATTATTCAGCCAAAAGTTCACGCCGGGGATGGTCATATCGATGGCTCAGAAAGTATAGCCTCTCTGCTGCCCCCGGATCATTGCCGTCTCTAACGCGTTCACGCTGAAGTCCTTGATATGAGACGCTGACCGCGACATAGCTGCGGCGCTGGCCGCGGTGGGGTTTACTTTAACATAGTGGTTACATCCCAAACCGGCCCTTTAGTAGCGAACCTTTTAGCTCGCTCGTGATCTTCTTCAAGTATCTGCTCAAGAGTTTTCTTGGAACGACCGCCGCGGGAAGCAGAACCGTCTTCCCGCAGCATGGCGGCAAGACCCCATTGCTGACCGAGAGACATTCCGCCGTGCCCCTTTGCAAAGGCAGACGCGGCCAACTGAGAATTATCCCAATCCATTATATCAACTCCCCTTTCTATTAACAGTATACCAGAACGGGAGACACTTTGCAAGCGGAGGATAGTGCTGAATGAGCACGATAGTAAAGTTCTTGATTCAAAAACGTGGACATGTCCACACCTGACGCGGCAAAATGCAGCTTTTTGCAGCATGGAGCTGGAGACCACATTTTTCAAGGGATAAGAAAGAAGCCCTAAAACCTTGGATTTTTCAAGGGTTTAGGGCTTCTTTCTTTGGAGCTAGTAATGTGACTCGAACACACGACCTGCTGATTACGAATCAGCTGCTCTACCGACTGAGCTATACTAGCAAGCTTATGTAGTATAGCAAAACAAGCGGAAAATGTCAAGCAAAAATAATGCAGACGCAACAGAAATTACTATTTGTATTCAAGCTGCGGATGGGCGGCAGGCGATGCACTTTAGATATTAAAAGAAAAGGCAATTATTCCAGTTTTTCTTCAGATTTTATAATTTTTATCTTGTAATTTTATAAACGCCGGGAGCAAAATCGGTTCACATAATTTCTTTTAATAATTATTCTTCAAATAGTTATCAACATTTTCAACATGGTTTTCAACATCCGATTTTCCCAGTAATATCAACGCTCTTCACGTTTTTCACCCGAATTTGGCACGGGCCGCAAACGAATAAACGTTACAAATAAAAAACAAAAAATTATTTACATAATCGTCTATCTTAATAACGATACAGCCCAAGGAACCCCGAGTCCGCATACGAGACGAAGTCGTCACCCGATACGATAATATGGTCGATCAAAGGGATACCCACAAGGTCAAGTGAAGTACAGACCTGCTTTGTCACAATGTCATCCTCACGCGATGGAATCGCCAAGCCGTCGGGGTGATTATGGGCAAGTATGACAGAACACGCACGCTTTTTCAGCGCAGTCTCCACTATTCTTCTTACGCTGGTCTGCACGGCATTTACAACTCCCCTGCCCATTTCCGTGCATGATATAACTCTCTTCTGAGCGTCGAGGCACAGCAGGTATACGATTTCTTCCTTTTCAAACATGAAGCGCGGTACAAAATACCGTCCCGCCGCTTCGGAATTGGTAATAAACTCAACATTGCCGTCTTTTGTCTCAAAGCACTTCCGTATGATCTGCGGGATAAGGAGTATCAGCGTCGCAGCATTCTCCCCTATTCCCGGCACCTCAGTCAGTTCCTGAAAGCTCGCTTCAAATACGCCGGACAGCGTTTCAAAACGGTCAAGCAGCGCATGTGCAAGCTCATTTGTATCCTTGCGCGGAATTGCATAGAAGAGCAGAAGCTCAAGTGCATTAAGCTCATTGAAATTAACCAGTCCGTGTTCGATAAAACGGTTTTTCAGCCGTTCTCTGTGACCGTTGTGAACTCCCATTGAAGACTCACCTTCTGTATCTAGTGTGTGATCAAAGTTCCATTGTTGCATATGCGTTAAGATCGCTGCCTGCGGTATGTCCCGCAAGATACTCATAATACCCCTGCGCGCCTACCATTGCGCCGTTATCGCCACAGAGCTTGAGCGGCGGGACAAATAATTCAAATCCGTTTTCCTCCGCAGCTTTTTTGAAATCTGCACGTATCCGGGAATTTGCCGCAACGCCGCCGGCAACGACCACCTTATTATATCCCAGTTCCTTTGCCGCACGTATCGTTCTCGGCACAAGGCTGTCGCTTACAGCCTTGGTAAAGGACGCCGCAAGCGAACTTCTATCTATTTCCTCGCCCTTCTGCTCCGCATTATGTACCAGATTTATGACCGCAGTCTTGAGACCCGAAAAGCTCATATCATACGGATTGCCGTCGACATGTGCTATCGGAAAGCTGTACTTTTTATCGTCCCCGCCCTGTGAAAGCTCATCAATGGGCTTTCCGCCGGGATACGGCAGTCCAAGCACACGCGCTGTCTTGTCAAAGCATTCACCCGCCGCATCGTCGCGCGTGGCCCCCAATATTTTCATGTCCGTATAATCGCGCACATCCACAAGTATCGTGTTGCCGCCGGATATGGCAAGGCACAGGAACGGCGGCTCAAGCTCGGGATAGGCAAGATAATTGGCGGCAATATGTCCGCGGATATGGTGCACCGGAATAAGCGGCACGTTCAGCGCATATGCGCAGGATTTTGCAAAATTTACGCCGACAAGCACAGCCCCGATAAGTCCCGGTGCATACGACACGGCAACCGCGTCAATGTCCTTGCGTTCTATCCCTGCGGCCTCAATGGCTCTCTGAGCAAGGATGGATATTGACTCTACATGACAGCGGGAAGCTATCTCCGGAACAACGCCGCCGTAAACCGCATGCAGCTTGGCCTGAGAAAAAATCTGATCGGTAAGTATCTTCCGTCCGTCCTCGACGACGGCGACTGCGGTCTCATCGCAGGTGGATTCAAATGATAGTATTTTCAATATTTGCGCCTCATTTCAGAAATTTTGTCATCAGTACGGCATCCTCTTTGGGAAGCTCATAATAGTTTTTTCTAACGCCTACAGGTACAAAACCATGCTTCTTATATAATGCTATCGCCGGAGAATTGCTCTGCCTCGCTTCAAGCGTGACAAATGCGAGATCTAGCGCCGCAGCGCGCCTCGTCAGCTCATCTATGAGCGCATCAGCGATCCCCTGCCGCCTGTACTCCGGTGCTACGGCGACATTTGAGATATAGCCCTCGTCGATGATATACATCATGCCGACGTAGCCCAAAACCGCTTCGCCGGATTCGGCGGCAATGAACACATGGCAGCTGTCCGGCAGCTGGCTTTCAAGCTGCTCTTTCGTCCACGGCATGGAAAAACACGCCTGCTCTATCTGCTCAAGCTGTTCTATATGCCGCAGTTCTGCATTGACTATGCGGTATTCCATCGTCTCAGTGCGCCTCCGACCAGCTGTGGCCTATATGCGCATCAACAGTCAGCGGCACAGAAAGCTTTGCTGCATTTTCCATCTCTTCCGTCAATATGGTTTTCACCCGCTCCGCTTCTTCCTGCGGACACTCTGCGATCAATTCATCGTGCACCTGCAGGATGAGTTTTGCGCGCAGACCTTCAGCCTTCAGCCTGCGGTAAACATTCACCATTGCAAGCTTTATGATATCCGCCGCAGTACCCTGTATAGGCATATTCAATGCCACACGTTCGCCAAAGGACCGCATATTGAAATTTGAACTCTTGAGTTCCGGCAGATAGCGGCGACGGCCGTATATCGTGGCAACGTAACCGTCTTTCTTCGCCTTTTCAACGATCAACTTCATATAATCCCGCACGCCGTGATACTTGGCAAGATATGCATCCATATATGCCTTGGCTTCGCTCTGGTAAACGCCGATATCCTGAGCCAGTGAGAATGCCGAAATGCCGTATACGATACCGAAGTTTACGGCCTTTGCGCGGCTCCTCAGCGTCGGCGTGACCTCGCTCACCGGGACATTGAACACGTTTGAGGCTGTGACAGTGTGAAAATCCTCACCGCTGAAAAATGCATCCTTCATCGTCTCATCACCGGAAATATGCGCCAGCAGGCGCAGCTCTATCTGACTGTAGTCAGCATCAACAAGGCACATGCCGGGTGATGCGACGAACATGCTTCTTATCTGCGCACCGAGCTTTTTGCGCACAGGGATATTCTGCAGATTCGGCTCCGTAGATGACAGCCGCCCCGTCGCGGTAACGGTCATCTGGAAGCTCGTGTGTATTCTGCCGTCAGAAGATATGACTTTCAGCAGTCCGTCTGCATAGGTGGATTTGAGCTTTGTGAGCATGCGGTATTCAAGCACATCATCTATTATCGGGTGCTTGCCGCGGAGCTTTTCAAGCACATCGGCATTCGTGCTGTAGCCGGTCTTGGTCTTCTTCCCGAACGGCAGCATGAGTCTGTCAAACAGCACCTCGCCGAGCTGTTTCGGCGAATTTATATTGAACTCGCCGCCTGCATATCCCCAGATATTTTCCTGAAGCCTTGCAATATCGGAGTTCAGGCTTTCGCCGAAGTCATACAGCGCTTTTCGGTCGACGTAGAAGCCTTCGCGCTCCATATCCGCCAGCACCTGACACAGCGGCAGCTCGGCAGAGTAGTAAAGCCCGTCCATATCAAGCTCTCTCAGCTTGCCGTCAAGCACAGGATAGAGCGAATATATTGCCTGTGTGCCGTGCTCCTCTGCTCCCAGATAACGCTGGGCAACACGCTCGAGGCTGTAATCACTGTCCGTCGCTTCAAGAAGATATGCCGCAAGCGCCGTATCAAAGATAAATCCCTCAGTGCTGAGTCCCTCATTCATCAAAAGACGCATTGTATCCTTTACATTGCATCCGAGCTTTTTTATATCGGGGCTGAACACAGCACTCAAAAGTCTGTTGTAGCTCTCCCCACAATTCGACCATGCAGCGGAATAAACCTTCTTTCCGTCGCACAGCTCTATACGGTCCATACCGTCAAGCGGCTGCACCGCAATATATTCCGCCTTTTTCACAGACGCGATCAGTTCATCAGCCTGCTGATCATCCGTAAGTTTTATATATTCGAGAGCTATGCTCTCTTCCTGTGCCGCAATACTGCCATCGCCGGCAGCTATCCCCCACTTCTCAATGAATTTATTAAAGCCCAGACGCTTGAACATTCCATAGAGCTCCGGAGTGTAATCTTCATTCCATATATCGTCCTGCGGGTCAAATTCTATCGGGACTTCGCGCAGTATCGTTGCGAGCCAGTATGACTGGCGGGCGCTGCTCTCACCTGCCGCAAGCTTTTTACGTACGCCCTCCTTTATATCCAGCCCGCTGAGATCTTTGTATATTTCATCCACAGAGCCGAAACGGCGGATAAGATCAAGCGCAGTCTTTTCGCCGATCCCGGGAACGCCGGGAATGTTGTCCGACGTGTCGCCCATAAGCGCCTTGAGGTCGACCATAAGCTTCGGCTCAAAGCCGTATTCCTCACGGAACCGCCCGGGAGTGTACATTATCGTCTCCGTCTGCCCCATGCGGGTCTTTACATTGCAGACGGTAGTAGCATCGCTTATAAGCTGCAAACTGTCCTTGTCGCCGGTGACTATCGTGCAGTCCCAGCCTTTTTCTTCGCAGATGCGCGCAGCAGTGCCGAGTATATCGTCCGCTTCATATCCCTCAAGCTCATAACGGCGGATGCCCATATCGTCAAGCACTTCCTTGAGTATCGGCATCTGTACGGCGAGCTCGTCCGGCATCGGCTTGCGCTGAGCCTTATATGTCTCGCAGGCACGGTGGCGAAAGGTCGGCGCTTTGAGGTCGAAGCTGACGCACACTGCGTCAGGGTGTATCTCATCCAGCAGCCGTCTGAAAATGGCAAGAAAGCCATAAACCGCATTTGTCGGTGTGCCGTCCGGCGCGTTGAGCTGCCGCACCCCGTAAAATGCGCGGTTTACTATGCTGTTGCCGTCAAGGATCATCAATCTCATGGTACTTTCCTCGCTGTAATATCACTTTTCTCCGCGCAGACGGATTATCTCGTCGCGCAGTTCCGCCGCGATCTCATACTCCAGCATCTTCGCGGCCTTGCGCATCTTATCTTCAAGCTTGTCAATAAGCTCCTTGCGTTCCCGCTCAGTCATCTTCACACCGCCGGTCTTTTTGACAGGGGCAGCAGAATCGGACGATATTTCAAGCAGTCCGCGCACGTCTTTTACTATAGTCTTCGGGACTATGCCGTGCGCCTCATTATACGCCATCTGCTTTTCGCGGCGGCGGGCCGTCTCATCAATACAAGCGCGCATGGACGGCGTAACCGTATCGCCGTACATGATGACCATAGCGTCTGCATTGCGCGCGGCGCGGCCTACAGTCTGGATAAGGCTAGTCTCGCTTCTGAGGAAGCCCTCCTTATCTGCATCAAGTATCGCAACAAGACCGACCTCGGGAATATCCAGTCCCTCGCGCAGAAGGTTTATGCCGACAAGCACGTCAAATTCGCCCAAGCGGAGGTCCCGGATGATCTCCATGCGCTCTATCGTACCTATATCATGGTGCATATAGCGGCAGCGGATGCCGGTATTGGTGAAATATTCAGTCAGGTTCTCCGCCATCTTCTTCGTAAGAGTTGTGACGAGAGTGCGCTGTCCCTTCGCTGTTTTCTCGTTTATCTCGCCGATCAGGTCGTCGATCTGATTCTCCGTCGGGCGGACAAAAATCTCCGGGTCAAGAAGTCCCGTCGGGCGGATGATCTGCTCTACGATCTGTCCCGCGTGCTCACGCTCATAATCGCCGGGGGTTGCCGAGACAAAAACGCGCTGATGTATGCGCTGCTCGAACTCATCAAATTTCAGCGGGCGGTTATCAAAGGCTGACGGCAGCCGGAAGCCGAATTCGACAAGCGACTCCTTGCGGGCTCTGTCGCCGCGGTACATGGCCCGCACCTGCGGCAGCGTGACATGACTCTCGTCCACAAAAAGCAGGAAGTCCTTCGGGAAATAGTCCAGCAGCGTCATCGGAGGACTACCGGCAGACCGGTTTGAGATCACGCGGGAGTAGTTCTCTATACCGGTGCAGTAGCCAAGCTCCTGCATCATATCTATATCGTAGTCCGTGCGCTGCTTTATGCGCTGCGCCTCAATGAGCTTATTGTTATCATTAAAGTACTTAACGCGCTCATCACATTCTGTACGTATGCGCTCTATAGCGGCGGACATTTTTTCCTTTGTTGTGACATAGTGGCTTGCCGGATACACGACAGCATGCGTCAGATAGCGCAGCGGTGCGCCGGTGATGACGTTTATTTCGCTGAGCCTGTCAATCTCATCGCCAAAGAATTCCACACGTATCGCGCGGTCATTCCAGTAAGCCGGGAATATCTCGACCGTATCGCCGCGGACGCGGAACATATTGCGCTCAAAGGCAATATCATTGCGCTCATAGCGTGCATCAATGAGCTTATGCAGCAGCTCATCCATATTCCAGACCTGCCCCGGCCTCATGGATATTGCCATGTTTGCAAAATCGTCCGGCTCGCCCAGACCATAGATGCAGGAGACCGACGCCACAACAATTACGTCACGGCGCTCAAGCAGAGAGAAGGTCGCCGACAGCCGCAGGCGGTCGATCTCGTCATTTATTGCGCAGTCTTTCTCTATATAAGTATCTGTGTGAGGAATATATGCCTCGGGCTGATAATAGTCGTAATAGGAAACAAAGTATTCCACAGCGTTTTCCGGAAAAAACTCCTTGAACTCGCTGCATAGCTGTGCTGCCAGCGTCTTATTATGCGCCAGTACGAGCGTAGGCCGGTTGAGACGCGCGATCACATTCGCCATTGTGAACGTCTTACCTGAGCCAGTGACGCCAAGCAGTACCTGCTCATCCAATCCGTTCTCTATGCCCGAAACGAGCGCATCTATCGCCTCCGGCTGATCACCGGTAGGTTTGTATTGCGAAACTAACTTAAAACTGTCCATGAATTACTCCGAAAGCCCCCCTCGCTCGGCAAAGGTACACATTTGAATAATATATTATACCACGCAGCATATCAAACCACAAGGAAAACAGCCGCAAAAATTATCACTGCCGGTGTTATAAGCATGAACGCCTGCACGCAAAAAACCGTTCTTCATTTACAGGGCTTTTATGCGTGACATAACCGAGAAATATGATATAATAAATTCTATAGTAAAAAAAGAAATACCAAGGAGAATTTCAGTGAAAACAAGAAGAATGCTGCGCAAGTGCCTGATCGTTCTACTTTGCATTGCAGCTGCCGCCGGGATCATCGGCGCTGCCCAATTTTATCATCGTTCCGACCCGAAAAACTTGAAACAGTTTGACACGAGCAATCCGTTCATCACCGGAACAACCACTATCTCCGCTCATCGCAGCGGTGCTGGAGACTTTCCCGAGGAAACGCTTGCAGCGTTCCGCGGCTGTGTTGAATCCCCCGGCCTGCATGTGACATATTTTGAATTTGATCTACATATGACAGCTGACAATATTCTGGTGCTGTCCCATGACGATACGCTCGATCGCGTGTCGGATGCTGTATCTGTTTTCGGTGAAAAAGACATTCAGGTTCGCGAAAAGACGCTGGACGAGTTGAAGCAGCTGAACATGGCAGCTCAGTTTGTAAATGATGCCGGAGAAATGCCTTACGCAGAGCTTCACGGCAGTGCTGTGCCAGACGAGCTTCGTATCCTGTCACTGGATGAGGTGCTGGATTATCTGACTTCTGCCGGTGAATTCCGCTACATCATTGAGATCAAGGACGGCGGCGACACAGGACTTGCTGCGGCAGATCAACTGTATGCAACACTGAAAGAACGCGGTCTGCTGAATCGGGTCATTATCGGCACTTTCAGAGACGAAGTTGCAAATTATATTACAAAAAATTATCCTGATACGCACCGCAGTGCCAGTCCGGCCGAAGTAGTGCAGTTCTATCTCGCTGCTTTGACTGATAAAAAGGACTTCACCTGCTCATATAATGTGCTCCAGCTGCCGTTCAATAACGCCGGGTCGAGCTTTGGCATCAATCTGGGACTTGTCAAAATCATCAACTATGCTCATGCCCACGATCTTGCCATGCAGTACTGGACCGTAAACTCCGAAGAAGACATGGAGTACCTTATAAGTATCGGCGCAGATGCCCTGATCACGGATTACCCGGATCGTGCCGCTGCAATCATCAGCAGGCATTCGTAAATTTGTTAGTAAATTTGAAGTTTTAAGTTCGCTATTTGTGCCAGATATTTGCAATTTCTGTTGCGTTGGCGCAACACAGCAAAAGCCCGCAAACCGTTGATAATACAAGAAAATCCCGTAGTTTCAACAACTACGGGATTTCTCAAAAAGTGGAGCAGGGTACGGGAGTCGAACCCGCCTAGCCAGCTTGGGAAGCTGGAGTAATACCGATATACCAACCCTGCATGCTCGGACAGTATAACATGTCCGAGTTGAAATTTCAATAGTATTCTGCGGTAAAACGTATAAAAATCACTTTTCGTCCGCCCGCTGGAGCGCATAATGGTTCGCCGATGAAAATGAAACAGTATCGACAACTTTATTCGTCTGCGTATCATAGACGATCATGACCATCTCGCTTGCGCCGAACCATGTCAGCTTCTTACCGGCAAACACGACATTCTGATATTCGAAGCTGACCGTCAGCTTCTCTCCGTCGAGGCTGAACGTGATCGTATCGCCGTTTACGCTCGCCGGTGCATTCACGCCGGATGCGGTATCGTTTACGAGGAATGCATCCTTGCTGTTTTCAGCCGCCGCAAGCCCCGGCAGTCCGATGCTCTCCATTTCCTTCACGAGCATCCGATACTCTTCGTTATCTTCCCACGGTTCATTCTTGACAACAAGAGCAGCTCTTCCGTTTCTGCGCAGTTCGGCAAAGTAATCCGAATTTTCTGTTATCGCGGTGAGATAATCGTCGTTGACATTACATGCGTTTATGTCCCAGCTGATATAGCGCTCATCGCCGCGGTGATCCTCAACGCCGAAGTTTTCCCTGAGATACGCACCGAGCCAATGCGAGACCTTGCGCGCACCGCTGCCGTTCATATGACGGTCAGTAGAATAATCATGCGCGGTCACGCCAAGCTCGTTTTCCATAAGATTCATGTTGACAAATGGTAGGCCGTTTTCGTCTGCAATGTCCGCGACGGTGTTGAATATCTCCTGTTCATCGGTCTTCTCTACCGATGGCGTTTTGAGCAGCATAAGAGGTATGCCGTTATCTTTGCATAGTGCAATTATCCTGTTGAGGTAGTCAAGCTCCTTGTCCATGATCTCCCTGCGTGCCGTAACACCCTCGGCGCTCTCATGCCGGTAATTGCCGGCGCCGTAGAGGAGATAGCTGCCCTTGAAGTTTTCAAGGCCGGCTGACCACGGGAAGTGCTCGAAATCCTTTTGTTCAAGCTCATCAAAACGGCTGTGATAAAGTGGAAGGCCAAGCAGCAGATTAAACCAGCGCTCTTTCGGCGCAGAAACCCTGACGGCATCGAGCTTGTTCTTTGAAAGCTTCATACCCGCCGTATTCTTTATCTGGTTCTGCTCTTCTGAATACTCATAGTCGCTCACAGTCGCCGTTACTTCAAGGCAGATCACCTTCGGCTGCTGATACTTGAGCGCCTCAACTATGAAATGGTATGAGTTCCACAGCGGCTGGACGCCGCCCCAGAGGTTATAGCTTGAAATGCCGTACTCCGTCCATAGCTCTGCCGTGTCTATATTTATGCCGGAGTGGCTGTTGCCGACAAGAAGCACATCCACAGTGCCCTGCGGCTGCGCATAGAAGTCCTGCATCGTGAGTATGCCGTCCACGCGCTTCATGACAAGGACTCGGTTGGCATACCACAGTCCGCCGAGGGCAAGGGCTATAACAAGCAGAACACATATTACTCTTTTGAAATATTTGTTTTTCATTGCTCAGCCGCCCCCTTAGAATCCTGCGTACACAAAAGCGTTGGCCGAGTACTGCGCGCCATACACGCCAAATACGATCAATGCAAAGAACATCACAAGACAAAGCGCCGCACGGAACGCCACGTTCTGCTGCAATATAAATTTGCAGCTATAGCCATGCTCACGGAGTGCCGACACAGCAAGCAGTATCAGGCCGCCGAAAATGCATATTCTCCAATCCGCCGCGGTCATGCCCAGCTCGTAAAATGAGCCGTCAAAAAGCACCCACGGATTCCACACGGAAAACATCTGGCGGAAATACACCGCGGTAGCCTTCAGGCCGCCGATGCTGAACGGCACAACTATCGCCGCCATAAGCATGAACACAATAAATCGCTGAAGCATCTTGAATCCGAAGCTCTCGCGGTTTATATGCAGCTTCTCGCAGGCCGCAGTGCGCCATGGCAGCGTCAACTGGCCGACCGCCATATAAAATGCGCCCATAAAGCCCCAGAAAGCGAATGTCCACGCAGCACCGTGCCAAAGGCCGCTTGCAGTAAAGACAATGAACGTGTTGAGTATTTTTCTCGCCTTGCCCTTGCGGCTGCCGCCGAGCGGTATATAGAGATAATCCGTGAACCAGCTCGTCATGGAAATATGCCAGCGGCGCCACATTCCGGCGACGGTCGTTGCAAACCACGGCTGACGGAAGTTGTCCGGAATATCAAAGCCAAACAGCGCCGCAACGGCGATAGCCATATAGCTGTAGCCTGCAAAATCGACATACAGCTGCAGCATGGCGCAGGAAACATGCACGAGCATGATAAACCCGCCGTAGTCGTAATAGCTGTTGAATACGTATGTTACAAAGCCTGCCAGCCTGTCGGAGAGGACAAGCTTCAAAAATGCGCCCCACAGAAATGTGAAAAGGAATATCTGAAACCTTTCCCAGCTCACCTCGCGGCGCTGCCTTATCTGCGGCAGAAAGCTTGCGGCGCGAAGTATCGGGCCGGAGATAACTGTCGGAAAGAATGCTACAAAAAGGCTGTAGTTTATCAGATCCTTTTCCGGCTCGGCCTTGCCGCTCTTCAAATCGAACAGATATGTAGAGCTCTGGAAGGTATAAAACGCAAGACCTACCGGCAGAAGAAGCTTCGGCATGGCTATCGACACGCCAAAAAGGCTCAGCACGAGGTTGATATTGCCGAGCAGAAAGCCCGTGTATTTGAACACGATAAGAATGATGAGATTGAGAATAAATGCCCACGTATAGACTCTGCTGCGCTTTTTCTCACTCTCCTGCTCCGAACCGATGCGCCCGCCGAGATAGGTCACGGCGATACTCATGGCGAGAACCAGCAGATATTTCAGATCATAGCTGGCATAGAATATAACGCTTGCTGCAAGCAGCACTATATTCTGTCCGCGCGCGGTTTTCCCGCACAGCACGTAAAAGAGGAAGCACAGCGGCAGAAGCAGTGCCCAGAACTGAAAGCTTACAAATGACATAGCTTACCCTAACTTATTTATATTTTTACTTGACTTACAGAAGCGTTATGCCCGCTTTCTCGCAGGCCGTCATAGTCTCGTCATCCCATATGGACGCCTGGACCTCGCCGATATGCGCCTTTCCAAGCAGCAGCATTGAGATGCGCGACTGCCCTATGCCGCCGCCTATGGTAAGCGGCAGTTCACCGTTGAGCAGTGCCTTATGATACGGGAGCTCACGGCGCTCATCATGGCCGGAGAGCGTGAGCTGCCGGTCAAGAGATGCAGGATCCACGCGAATGCCCATGGAGGACACCTCCACCGCACATCCAAGCCAGTCGCACCAGAAAAGGATATCTCCGTTGAGGTCCCAATCGTCATAGTCAGGTGCGCGGCCGTCATGCGGCTTGCCTGATCTGAGCTTCCCTCCGATGCCGATTATAAACACGGTCTTATGTTCTTTCGCATACGCATTTTCGCGCTCCTTGGGCGTCTTGTCAGGGTACATATCTTCAAGCTGCTGCGCAGTTACGAATGAGACGCGGCGCTCAAACTTGCCAAGGCTCTGAAGCTGCGGATATATAGCCTGCATGGTGTCCTGCGTGTCGCATATTGCGGTGACTATGTCCATAACGGTGGATTTGAGATAATCAACATTGCGGTTCTCTGGCAGAATGACCTTTTCCCAATCCCACTGGTCAACGTAAACGGAGTGCAGATTATCCAGCACCTCTTCATCGCGGCGGATAGCGTCCATATCTGTGCAGAGGCCGCGGCCGGGATAGAAGCCGTAGCGCTTGAGCGCAAGGCGCTTCCATTTTGCCAGAGAATGTACGACCTGCGCCGTCTTGTCGGAGCGGAGTATATCAAAAGACACGGGGCGCTCCACACCGTTGAGGTCGTCGTTTATACCGGACCCGGCCTCAACAAACAGCGGTGCGGAGACGCGGTAGAGATTAAGCAGCGCACAGAGTCTGTCCTCAAACAGACGTTTGAGCAGGCCTATCGCTTTCTGCGTGTCATAAATACTCAAAATACTTTTGTAACCCTCGGGGATGTTTGAATTCATGGCTTATTTTCTCTTTTCTTTTTCCTCGCTCAGAAGAGCGGCAATTTTCTGATAATATCCCTCCGCACCTCGGCGAAAGTTTTTTTCAATAAGCTTTGCCTGCGTCTCATCGCCGCATAGAAAGCTGAGATTGATGATTTCACCCTTACCGTCAGACATGGCAAGGTGTACGGTCATGCCGCTGTCCGTCATGCTGTGCTCGGTCACGATCATAGCGTCGCGGCGGATTCGGTCGGCGACCGGCGCAAGAAGCCTCTCGGCCTTGGTGCGGACAGAATACGGCAGGCTGCTCTCGACCGCATCGGCATTGCGCGCGCCCTTTTCGGTAATGCGGTAGCCGTCATCAGTCTGCTCGATATGACCTGTGTCCACAAGCTCGCTGAGGCAGTCGGAATAATCGAAATATCCGACGCCGTCATCGCACTGGCACAGATCAAGCAGCGTCTCCGCATCGACTACGCCGGGCAGGCGGCGCAGGACAAAAAGAATAAGTATCTTTATATCGAGCTTTTCATGTATAAACCCAAATCTGCCCATATAGTCCTCCTTCGCTTTTTTCAGTTTTATTATTTTATTATAATCCTCAACTTTTTTCAAGGACTAAATCACACAACCGAAGGCCAAGTGCATACACTGTATTGAAGTTTCTTCAATTCTGGACAACAGGAGGTATATCTATGGCCGACAGAGTTGTACCCGGGCCCGTAGAGAGCTCGGCGAGCATCCGTGAAGCCGTATGCATCAATACAAAGAAGATATTCGACAGCTGCCGAGACAAGGACTGTGTTGACGATCTGAGAGTGTATCCCACCGTCACTTCACAGTCCTACATAGAAAACGCCCTGAGCATTCGCCCGAGGTCCGCGGAGCTTCTGTACGTAGATGTAAATGTTGAGCCCATCGGTTTCAACCGGGGATATTACACGGTTGACTGCACCTATTTCTACCGCGTTACCTGCGAGACCTTCCCCGCCGGGCAGATCTGCACAGGGCTTGCGATATTTGACAAAAGAGTGATGCTCTTCGGCAGCGAGGGCAGCGTAAAATCCTTCTCCTCCGACAGCGTGCTGCCGCTGGCGACTGTAGGCGATCTGCCCACGGCTGTGGTCAATTCCGTAGACCCGATCTGCCTGCACAGCAAGCTCGTGGATTCAGACTGTCTTATTCCCACCGACATCGAGCAGCGCCACATTCCCGATTTCATTTCCTCCGCTTTTGCAGAGTCGCTCGTGCTGACCGACACTGCAAGGCGTTGGTTCGTGACGATAGGTCAGTTCAGCATAATCCGCCTTGAGCGCGACACGCAGCTGCTCATCCCCGCATATGACTACTGCATGCCGGATAAGGAGTGTCCCGGCGTTGCAAGCGACGAGGACCCCTGCCTGCTTTTCAGCCGCATCCGCTTCCCGGTGGAGGAGTTTTTCCCTCCCGACAGCGTCTGCGAGTGCGACGATTACCGCAAAATGGCATCAAAGGCAAAGTAAGGAGCAGAAAAAGGCCGTATGTTTTCGGATTGGAAAACATACGGCCTTTGTGCTGCATCAGCAGGTGCGGATTGCCCGTTCGCCGTCTCTCGTCCCGTACTGTTGTTTATTTATCCGGAAGCTCCCCATACGGCACACACGGAGCATGAGAGATGCCCTGAAGCTCTATGCAGAAACTGTCAGCGATGGAGCCGGCCCGCTTATATAAACAGCGCCCCGGCTTCGGCCTGAGCGCTGTTTCTTGTTGCCTCTATTATTATATTGTCAAATAAGCCCGTTCAGAAGGATTATGAGAATAAGCACAGGCAGGACATATTTGAAATACGGCTTGAGCTTTGGCGACATACGGATGCCGGTGCCCTTATTGACCTCGGCAATATACTTGTCGAAGCCCCAGCCCCATTTGCTCACGCAGAACAGCAGGTACACGAGAGAGCCGCCCGGCAGCAGAATATTGCTTACAAGGAAATCCTCACTGTCGAGCACGTCGCGCGCGCCGATGATGTGGAGGTCGCTCCAGATATTGTAGCCAAATACGCACGGCAGGCTTGCAAGCGCAAGAACAAAGAAGTTCACGAGCACTGCCTTTTTGCGGCTCCAGCCGAAAGTGTCCATGCAGATGGCGAGAATATTCTCAAACACTGCAAGCACAGTGGAAAAGCTTGCAAAAATCATGAACATGAAGAACAGCGTCCCCCAGAAGCGTCCGCCAGCCATATTCACGAACACCTGCGGCAGCGTCACGAAAATAAGTGAAGGCCCCTGATCGGGTGCAACGCCGAAGGAGAAGCATGCCGGGAATATTATCGTTCCGGCCATGAGTGCCACGAAGGTATCAAGCGCACAAATGCGCACAGCTTCACCGGTCAGCGTGTGTTCGTCGCTCATATAGCTGCCGAATATCTCCATAGCGGCTATGCCGAGGCTAAGCGTAAAGAACGCCTGATTCATTGCGTCGGTTATGATCGTGCCGAGGCCGTTTTCGCGTATGCTTTCAGCCGACGGCAGAAGATAGAACTTCATGCCTTCCGCCGCGCCCGGAAGCGTAAGGCTGTGTACGGCAAGCACAAGTATAAGCGCAAGCAGCGCGAGCATCATTATTTTAGATATGCGTTCGAGACCCTTTTGCAGTCCGAAAGAGCAGACAAGGAAGCCCACAAGCACCACAAGCTCAGTCCACACCGCCATCTCGCCGGGAGCTGCCAACATCGAACCGAACACGCCGCTGATGGAATCCGTATCCATACCGGCAGTGAACACGCCTGTGAGGAATTTGCCGAAATAGCTGGCCATCCAGCCGGTCACGGTCGTGTAATACATCATAAGCAGATAGCAGCCGAGCATGCACAGCCATCCGTGGACATGCCACTTATGTCCCGGGGATTCCAGCGTTTTATATGACAGCACAGCGCTTCTGCGGCTTGCACGGCCAACAGCGAGCTCCATCGTCAGAACTGGGACGCCCATAATCAAAAGGCATATGAGATAGAACAGCACAAAAAATCCGCCGCCGTCCTGACCTGTAACATAAGGGAAGCGCCAAACATTGCCGATGCCGATAGCGCAGCCTGCACTGACGAGCAGGAAGCCCAGACGCGAGCCGAACGATTCTCTTTTCATTTCACCCAACCTCATTTTCCAAAAATGTGCCAAAAAAGATACGCTTATTCTAACGGCAAAAGTTCCGCTTTACAAGTGCAGTTTCGACATGATAAAATAAGAAAAACTTATGTTATGGAGAATTCAGATGAATCGTAATCAGCTCAGATATTTTGTCGCGGCAGCGGAAAGTCAGAGCTTCACCAAGGCCGCAGAGCAGTTCTATATATCGCAGACCGCGATAACGCAGCAAATACGTCTTCTGGAGGACAGCCTTGGCTGCCCGCTGTTTGACCGCAGCACGCGGCCTGTCACGCTCACACCGGCCGGAAAAATATTTCTTGTTGAAGCAAAGGCCATACTCGAACGCATGAGTCAGGCCGCTGATCGTGTGCATGACGCCTCGACCGGGCTCACGGGCACGCTGCGCGTTGGCTACGTGCGCGGCTATGAGCGCAGCGACCTCTCTGTGCTGATCAGGTCGTTTCATCAGAAAAACAGCAACGTGCTTATCACATTTTACCGCTGTCCGACAGACGTTCTGGCGGCTGGACTGACGCAGCACGAATATGACATTATATTCACTTGGGACAGCACCGACTTAAAAAAGCAGGCAGGCATAGAATACATTACTGTTGAAAAAGCCCGGCTCGTTGTCGCCCTCTATGCCGGGCATCCGCTCGCCCGGCACCGTCAGCTCAAGCGCAGTGAGCTGCGCGGAGAGACGATACTTTACATGTCTCCGGACTCTGCGAACGATTCCTACGGCGATGCATTTTTCATGCAGCTTTATAAGGCTGCGGGCTACAAGCCGAATATTCTATTCCGCTCCTGCGATGCGGAGAGCATACTGATGATGGTCGCCGCGGAGGAAGGCATATCCATACTTCCGGGCTATCTCACAGCCAAGCTATACAATGCCGATAACCTCGTTTTTGTCCCTCTTATAGGCGACGGTGAAGAGGAGGAAATAATCGCGGCATGGCAGCAGAACAACCGGAATCCCGCGCTGCGGCAGTTCATCACCACGCTGACTGCGGCGCTGAGCAATCAGAAGCATTCCGCAGATGCTCCCGGCCTGAAAGCATCCTTAACCGGTGAGGGCGGCGCATACTGAGCGTTCAGCCAAGCGCCACGTCAAGAACCATCATAATGCTGAAGCCCACGGCAAAAAACACGGTGCCGATATTGGAATGTTTGCCCTGAGACATCTCGGGTATCAGCTCTTCAACGACGACATAGAGCATGGCGCCCGCCGCAAAGCTCAAAAGATACGGCAGAGCCGGAACGATCAGCTGCGCTGCCAGAATTGTCAGAACGGCGCCGACAGGCTCCACCACGCCGGATAACACACCGCCTAAAAACGCCCTGCTCTTCCCCATCCCTTCCGCGCGCAGCGGCATTGAGATTATCGCTCCTTCGGGAAAGTTCTGGATAGCAATACCGAGGGACAGCGCAAGCGCCCCCGCCGCCGTGATCTGCGCGCTGCCGAAGAGATAACCGGCATATACCACGCCGACAGCCATTCCTTCCGGAATATTGTGCAGCGTCACAGCCAGTACCATCATCGTAGTGCGCTGAAGGCGGCTTTTCGGCCCCTCTGCCTCCCCGCTGTTGGCATGCAGATGCGGTATCACATGATCGAGCGTCAGCAAAAATAAAATTCCGATCCAGAAGCCGGTAAACGCAGGCACAAACGACAGCTTCCCCATATCCGCAGCCTGCTCTATGGCCGGGATAAGCAGACTCCATACCGACGCCGCGACCATTACGCCCGCGGCAAAGCCGGTCAGCGAACGCTGCACAGCGTCGCTAAGCGACTTTTTCATAAAGAACACGCAGGCCGCCCCAAGCGACGTCCCCAAAAACGGGATAAGAATACCATAAAACGCTTCCATCTATTTCTCACTTTCTGTGCTGCAGTTTTAGTATAATGAGCATCAGTTAAATGTATTTAACTGATGCTCATTATACTATGCATGCGTCAATTTTTCAAGCCCCGGCAGACAGGCGCTGATATTCCCCCCCTGTATATGCGCAGATAAATCATTTTATCTATTATAAATGAGGCTTGACAAATTTGATCTCTTAAACCACCATTCATAACACTGTTATGAAACAGTGTTATGAATGGTGGTGCATCAATGGCAAAACAACTTGAGGGCGTGTCCGAACGCATATTGGAATGTGCAACGGCAGAATTTCTTGAAAAAGGCTATACCGACGCCTCTCTGCGCACTATTGCCGCAGCGGCAGGTACAAGCACAAACTCGATCTATGTCCGTTTCAGGGACAAGGAGGGTCTTTTCTCCGCGATCGTCGAACCTGTTCTGAATGAAATGATCTCCATGTTTGCGCGGATACAGGAGACATTCCACCAGCTGGACAGCCGTGCGCAGGTGGAAATACTGCCGGATTATTCGGCAAACGGCATGGAAACACTCATTGATTTCATGTATGACCACCCTGATGAGTTCCGGCTTCTGCTCGACGCTTCTCACGGAACGCGCTTTCATAATTTTGTGGATGAAATGGTGCGTATAGAGGTTGAATATACCTATAAGTATATGGCTGCAACAGGTTACCCGGAAACTATCGGCGACGCAATGACGGAGACCGTGCTGCACATCGTGACCACATCGTACTTTGAGGGGATTTTTGAGGTCATACGCCATGGCATGAGCCGTGATGAAGCAAAAAAGTATATCTCGCTCCTTGGCCGTTATCATCATACCGGGTTTGACGCGATATTCACTCCCGAAAAATAAGTTGGCAGGTTGCCTGAAAAGGCAGCTTTCCACATAGCCGCAGGTTAGATATATCTAATTACGGGAGGGATTCAAAATGGAAAATCAAAGCCCTGTCCAGCGCATCTGGGAATTGGGCAAGGATGAACATGGCAGGCTTATCACAGCCGTTGTTCTCGCTGTACCCGGCGTGACCGGCGGCATGGTGCCGTATTTTGCAGCCGCAAAAGTGATCGTGCTGCTGCTTGCTGGGGAAAATGTACTCGCGGCATATACGCCGTGGCTGCTCTCTGCGCTCGGCGGATACCTCATACGCACCGTGCTCTATATACACGGAATTGAGGTCATCAAGGCGTTCAATCAGGGGAAGAAATCCTATGCCCGTTTTGTAGACAAAGTGCGTGCAAACGCCCAGTATTATTACGACTGGATGCGCCGCAGTCAGCTCGGCATGTCGATGGCCTACGCCTTTTTCCCCGCGCAGATGCTGACTGTGCTGCCGCTCGGCTGGGTATTCTATTTGCACGGCACGCTCTCTGCCGAGACCTTTATCACTGTGATTATTCTCGCGCTCGGCATGTCTGCCCCAATTGTGGCCGCGTTCAATTTTGTCGACACTCTCGCCCAGGTCGGCACAACCGTGGGGCAGGTCGACGAAATACTCAAAGCTGAAGAGCAGTCGCACAGTCCTGAGCCTGTCGTATTCAACGGACACAGCATCGACGTCAAAAACGTCTCATTCGGCTATCACGAAGACAAGGAGATCCTGCACGGCATAAGCCTTTCCATTCCGCAAAACAGCATGACGGCGCTCGTCGGCCCCTCCGGCTCCGGCAAGTCTACGATGGCAAAGCTTATAGCAGGCTTTTGGGATGTAAAAGACGGCAGTATAGCAATAGACGGCCATGAGCTGAAAGATATACCTCTCACGCAGCTCTACGATCAGGTCGCTTTCGTCTCTCAGGATAATTACCTGTTTGACGAGAGCATCCGCGAAAATATCCGCATGGGCCGTGCGGGCGCTACCGACGCCGAGGTCGAGACCGCAGCACGCGCCGCGGGATGCGATGACTTCATCAGCGGCCTTGAAAACGGTTATGACACTGTAGCCGGCGGGGGCGGCGCGCATCTTTCCGGCGGCGAACGGCAGCGCATAGCGATCGCCCGCGCAATGCTCAAGGATGCTCCGGTAATCATTCTGGACGAGGCAACAGCTAACGTAGATCCCGAAAATGAAGACCGGCTGCAGAAGGCCATCGAGGCTCTGACGCGCGACAAGACCATCATCATGATCGCTCACAGGCTCAAGACAGTACGTCACGCCGATCAGATACTTGTTATCGACCACGGCAAGATAGTACAGCAGGGCAAACACGAAGAGCTTATCTCCGTTCCAGGCATCTACGCAGATTTCGTCGGCGGCAAGAGAGAATCCGCCGGGTGGAAGCTTTAATACCGGAAGCCCGACACAAAGAAAAAAGATACAGCCCCATCTTACAATAGAAGATGGGGCTGTATTCAATTTATATAACCGGGATTTTTATGCGTGATCCTGTCTTACAGCAAGCTCTGATCCGTGACGGCACGGCCTGCAATGCGTCCATAGAAGAGGGCGCTGCCTATCGAGGTGCCGCAGGTAGGATACTGAGTGCCGTACATGCCGGTACCGGCGACCTCGCCAGCCGCATAGAGGTGCGGGATAACAGAGCCGTCCGGCTTCATAACACGCGCGGAAACATCGGTTTCAAGTCCGCCAAAGGTGACGGTCACGCAGGGATGCATACGCAGTGCCACAAACTTGGGCCCCTTTATCGGGTGCAGGAACTCGGCGGGCTTGCCGAAGTCCTCGTCCACACCCTTTTCGACCATCTCGCAGTAACGGTCATAGGTTGCGCGCAGGACTGCCGGGTCGCAGCCCATCTTCTTCGCAAGCTCCTCTATGCTCGTAGCGCAGGGATCCTTGGACTTGCCTGTTGCAGCGCACTTATAGCCATACTGCACGCCGCTGTAAGGCTCCTTGCCGCTGGTTATATACCAGCCGCAGTTGCTGCCGGAACGGGCGATAGCGTCGCTGACAGTGTACTGATAGCTCCACTCGTTAACAACGCGCTCGCCGCGGTCGTTAACGACAAGGCCTGACTCGTCATTGATGCCGATGCCGCAGGTAAGGCTCGTGTACACGACCTGAACTGCCGGGTGCTCATAGTTGAGTGCGCCGATCTTCGCCGCTGCGGTGAGACCGTCTCCGACATTTCCGTGAGGCACATTGCTGAAATAGTGCGTCACAGGATAACGTGCAACCATTTCCTTGTTGCGCGCATAGCCGCCCGTTGCAAGGATAACGCCCTTCTTTGCATAAAGCGTGAGCTTTGCACCGTTCTTGCGCGTGCAGGTCACGCCGGTAACGGCGCCGGTCTCGTCGGTGAGCAGTTCGTTCATGGCGGTGTCGTATATGATCTCGCCGCCGAGGTCATTTTCATAGTACAGCGTAAGGGGCGTGGATATTTCGCCGCCCTCGCCGTTGGTCTGTCCGCCGCCGCCGGGGGAATTGTGCACGCGCCACGGCTGGAGACTGACGTGGATAGGCTCGACGTCGAGCACGTCAAAGTGCGTTTTCAGCACGCCGTCCTTTTCAACGGGCTTCGATATAGGCTCCCACGGCTGGGCAAGGACTTCCTCGCGGTCGCCCTTTACAGTAGCCTCGATGGAAGAGAGCCAGTCAAGAGTCTGGTTGAGATGATCGACAAGATAGCGGTTCTTGGACTCGTCCATAAACTTGCCGTTCCTATTGCCGACCTCCATAAGGTAGTCATAGACCATATCCTTTGTATCATGGATGCCCTGCTTTTTCTGCCACTTTGTGCCTGCGCCAAGGAGCTTACCGCCGCTTCTCGCAGTCGCGCCGCCGGTGATGCCCTGCTTTTCCACGATAACAACATCTGCACCTGCAAGCTTTGCCTCAATGGCTGCGGCAAGGCCGCCCGCGCCTGCACCGCACACGACAACGTCTACAGTGCGCACTTCATCCTTATAATCGGGAGCTTTCGGGCCGGGAGCCGCCTTGAGTGCCGCTATCTCGTCTTTAGATGCACCGGCCGCCTTGAGTGCCGCTGCCGTCGCGTCAATTATAGCCGCGCAGGTCAGGTCTGCGCCATCAACAGTGGGGATATTCAGTGACTGATATTCCACAATGAGCTTCGGGAAGCGCTCCATCGGAGTCGTGTTAAGACCCCATGCAATGCCGCGGTACTCCTTGTGCTGCGTGACCTTTACTGATTCTATTCTGTTTTCGGACACCGTAACGTTTACGAACAGCTTGCCGCCATAGCCGCGGCCAACGCCTTCGTATGTTCCGGGATTATAGCCCATATACTGCACCTCCGTTTTTTATTTTGTAATAGTCTATCAAAGATCAAGCTTCTCAGCCTGGTCGTCTCTCCAGAAGAACTGCCAATCCTTGAGATGCCACTGTATTGCGGTCTCTCTCGGGTCCATGGTAGCCGTCACGCCCTTGGCGTACATGTCGTCGATCTGCGCATCGCTGTAGCCGAGGAATTCAAGCACCTCGCGGCTGTGCTCGCCGAAGGTCGGCGCGGATGCGACGATCTGTGCGGGATTCTTCTTGAACTTGTTGGTGATGCCGATACCCTTCATCTCACCGTATACGCTGTCGGTCCATGTCGCAATGTCTTCACGCGCGGCATACTGTGCGCTGTTCTCAATGTCTGCCGGGCCGAATGCCTTCTGGTTGGGGATGCCCGCCTTATTCAGGATGGCCTCGACCTCATCCACAGTGCGCTCGGCGCAGAACTTTGTGATAGCAGCCTCGATGCGCTGGCCGCGCGGCAGAGACTTGAGAGAGCCGGTCATGCCCTCGGGGAAGTCGGGGTCAGTTCCGTCGCCCGGCGTGGGCAGGCCAACGAGAGGATAACCCTTCTTGGTGTTGCCTGCGCCGACCATGCCGATGAAGATCGTGCCGCCGTCCTTGCAGTCATAGAACGAGAAGCCCGCCGCGATGTCGCTGACATTGCCGGTGCGGTACTTGACAGGCTCGCCCGGTCCGGGATAACCCTTGTTGAACCACTCTGCGGGGTAGCTGCCCAGCAGGCGGAACATCGTCTCATACTGCGACACGTCGCAGGAGTCGCCTTCGCCGGTGATACGTGCGTTCGTCATGATGGACAGCGCGCAGATGCAGGCATTGTAGGCAGTGGCATAATCGGAGAGGTACGGATTGACCTTGAGCGGAGGAGACGTGGGGCTCGTGCCGTTCATGTACATATAGCCGCCCATGGCCTGTCCGGAGACATCGTATGCGGCCTTATTCTTGTCCGGGCCGGTCTGACCGTAGCCGGAGACATGGACGATAGCGAGCTTGCGGTTTATCTTCCACATATGCTCGTCGCTGAGACCGGCCTTTGCATATGTTCCTGGACGTCCGGACTCTATCCATATATCCGCCCACGCGATCAGCTTCTCAAGAACTTCTTTGCCCTTCGGTGTACGGGTGTTGAGGGTGATGGAATAGGTGTTGCGGTGATCCTGAGAGTAGCCATAGTTTCCGCGGGTCTGGCAGGGCATGTTCGGAGATTCTACCTGAACGACCTGCGCGCCCATTTCGGCCATGATGCTTGCGGCGAAGGGGCCGGCAATATTGGTACCGGTCATGAGTACCTTTACGCTCGACAGCACACCGAACTTCGGGAAATTGGCAAACGGCATATGTGTGCCGTAATAATCCGTGTAACGTGTAGACATTATTCAGCTTTCCTTTCTTTTTTAGTGTGATCCGTCACATATTGAGCCAGCCGGCATCGACCTTCAGCTCTGCGCCGGAGATATAGCGTGCAGCTACATCGTCTGCAAGATAGGCGATCGCGTTTGCGCAGTCTTTGGGCTTGCCAAGTATGGGCTTCTTCTCACCGGGCTTTGTGATGGTGTGCAGCGGAGCCGCGTTGCCGGCGCGCATCTGCCACTCAAGAATGCCGATGCCCATCTCACGGGGAACCTTGTTGATCTCGGTGAGGATATTTGCGGGCTCTATGCAGTTGCAGCGGATGCCGCGCTCAAAGAACGAAGCGGAAATGTTGCGCGTAAGGCCAAGCACGGCGTGCTTTGTCATAACGTACATCGTGCCGCCCTTGAGGCCGCGCAGAGATGCCGCAGAAGCCACGTTGACGATATTTGCAGGGGTGCCCTGCTCAAGGAATATCTTTATCGCGCGCTGGCAGCACAGGAATACTGCACGCTGGTTGGTCTCGTAGATCATGTCATAGATCTCCTGAGAGGTCTCGTGAATAGGCAGCTGGCCGTCGAGCATACCGGCGTTGTTAACGAGAATGTCAAGATGGCCGAACTCCTTGAGACAGGTATCGAACATGGCCTCTATCTGTGCCGGGTCACGCACGTCGGTCTTAACCGGCAGGATAACGCCGGGCGCGTTTTCAGCCGCGACTTTATCGCGCAGATCCTCGAGCTTCTTCATACGGCGCGCAGCCGCAACGACCTTTGCGCCCTCCATGGCGAACAGTCTCGCAGTGGACCGTCCTATGCCGGAGCTTGCACCGGTAACTATGACTACCTTACCTTCAAATCGCATTTTAATTCCTCCTTCAAATATTTTGTAAAATGTAACGGCATTAACCGTTCTTTTGTCAAAAGAATATCATTGCACAGCGAAGATGTCCAATATCATTTTTTTCTCTTGTCATAAGTTTTACTTCTTGCTATAATAACCGGGAGCTATGTTTGACGCGCGGAAAGCTGTGCGTCTGCAAAGGAGGCAAACCATGGGAATACAACGTCTGCCGGTATTTATATCTGCCGCAGAAAATCTCAATTTTACAAGAGCAGCCGAAGAACAGTGCATCTCTCAGACTGCCGTCAGCCAGCAGATAAAGCTCTTGGAGCAGGAGCTCGGCTACGAGCTTTTCGTGCGGGGAAAGCGCGGCGTAAGCCTGACTCCGGCGGGAAAGGTTTTCTATAAACAGTGCAAGCAGCTTATGATACGCTACAACGACGCGGCGGCACAGGGACGGAAGGTCGCACGCGGCAATACGACCGATCTGCGGATCGGCTACGCAGGCGCATACGAGCTGCGGACCATAGTTTCGCAGATACGCAAATACCGCCGCCTGCACCCGGAGGCGGAATTCGAGTTTACTCTGGGCAGCAACAGAAGCCTGCTGAATGATCTTGCCTCCGGGCAGCTTGACATGGCGGTGCTCTCAGGCTTCGGAATGGAGCTCGGCAAGGGGCTTGACAGCCGAGTTACACTTTCAGATCCCTGCGAGGTGATGATAAGCTCCGCTCATCCGCTGGCAGAAAAAAAGGTGATAAATCCGCGTGATCTCAAGGGCATCCCGATCGTGCTGAACCGTGCGCAGGACACCCAGCCCTCTGCCGGTCAGATCGCAGGCATGTATGCAAATATGGGGCTGAGCGAGAACAAACGCATGTACGCCGACGATTTCTACAGTATCGCCCTCATTATCAACACGGGCATTGCTTTCAGCATCATGCCGGCAAGCATTGTACACTGGGGCATAGAGGGCGTTGTATTCCGTCCTATACAGGGCTTCAAGGCCAAAGCCCGCACGCTTCTCGTTTATCCGCGCGGCTCACAGGATCCGGGCATCCAGTCCTTCGTCTCTCTTGTAAAGCCAAAGTACTAATAAATATGAAAACGGGACCGCTCCAATGCAATCAGGCATTGGGGCGGTCCCGTTTTTTCAATCTCTTGCGAAGAGATCCCTTGTATACACCTTTTCTCTCACATCGTCGAGTTCATGGTTATAGCGATTGGCAATAATGATGCCGCACATGTCCTTAAATTGGGTCAGATCCTCTATTCTCGGGCAGCCCATGAATTCATCCGTTTTCAGCGCGGGCTCATAGACGGCCAGCTTCACACCTCTGGCAAGAAGGCGCTTCATAACACTCTGTATGCTCGAAGCGCGGAAATTATCGGATTCGGACTTCATCGTGAGTCTGTACACGCCTATTGTGACATCCCGGTGCCCATCATAGAATCCGGCGCGGCGGAGAATATTTTCGGCAATAACGTCCTTGCGGGTGCGGTTGCTCTCCACAATGGCAGATATAAGATTTTCCGGTACCTGCTCGTAATTAGCGCGCAGCTGCTTTGTGTCCTTGGGCAGGCAATAGCCGCCGTAGCCGAAGGACGGGTTGTTATAGTGCGCGCCGATGCGCGGGTCGAGACAGACTCCGCCGATGATCTGTGCGGTGTCAAGCCCGCGCACCTCGGCGTAGGTGTCCAGCTCGTTGAAGAAGCTGACCCTCAAAGCAAGATAAGTGTTTGCGAAAAGCTTGACCGCCTCGGCCTCGGCGCTGCGCATGAACAGCATCGGAACATCGCTGTCCTCCGCGCCCTCCTGAAGCAGAGCCGCAAACGTCTCCGCCGCCGCGGCGGAGCGCGGCGTACCCGTCGTGCCGGCAATGATGCGCGAGGGATGGAGATTGTCGTACAGCGCCTTCCCTTCCCGCAGAAATTCCGGGAAAAATATAATGCCGTCCGTGCCGAACCGGCGGCTGATCTTATCCGTATATCCCACCGGAACAGTAGATTTTATTACGATGGCTGCTGCGGGATTGACACGTAGCACCGTGCTTATGACATCCTCTACAGCGGAGGTATCAAATGTGTTTTTTTCCGGGTCATAGTCCGTCGGCACGGCGATAATAACAAACTGAGCGTCCCTGTATGCCGCTTCCGCGTCGGTCGTCGCAGTGAGACGAAGCTTTTTATGCGCAAGGAAATCCTCGATCTCCGCATCCTTTATCGGGGAAACGCCTGAGTTTATCATGTCTGCCTTGGTCTTTGTGGTAGTAACGGCACAGACCTCGTTATGCTGCGCAAGAAGTACTGAGAGAGAAAGGCCGACATAGCCCACACCTGCCGCTGCGATCTTCATATTTCTGCCTCCCGTGAGGTTTTTACCATGCTTCAAACCCCGTCACCGCATCACGCAGGAGCGGGGCTTTTTTATCTTTTTCGGAAAGAATGGGCGCATCTGTGCCCCAGTCTATCCCAAGCTCCGGGTCGTTCCAGCGGATGCCGCCCTCAGCCTGCGGCGCATAGGGATTATCCGCCTTATAGGCAAACTCCACATTATCCGTGAGTGTGAGGAACGCATGTCCGAAGCCGCGCGGTATCAGGAGCTGACACCGGTTCTCACCGGAGAGTGTAAATGCATCCCACATGCCGTAGGTCGGACTGCTGCGCCGCAGATCGACCGTAACGTCCAGCACCGCGCCGCGCAGACAGCGCACGAGCTTGGCCTGCGCCGCATCGCCGCGCTGGAAGTGTATCCCGCGCAGAGTCCCCTTTGCTGCGGAGAAAGACTGATTGTCCTGAACAAAGTTGTAATCAAACCCCTCGCGCTCAAATGCAGCCTTTGACCACGTTTCCATGAAATATCCCCGGCTGTCGCCAAATACCTGCGGTTTGATTATAAATACGCCGTCCAGCTTTGTTTTTATGAGCTCCATTGCTGTTCCTCAATTCTCTGTACTGTGCAGTCCGGCCAAAAAACGGTCGAGCGCGTCCTGCCACGCGGGCAGCGGGGCAAAGCCCTGCCGCGCAAGCTTGCTTTTGTCAAGGCGGCTGTTGAGCGGGCGCGGCGCCTCCGCGCCATACTCCGCCGTCGTCACAGGAATGACCTGCGTGTCAACCCCTTCGCGCTCAAATATTGCGCGGGCAAAATCATACCATGAGATAAACCCGCCCTCGTTCGTGGCATTATAAAAACCGTATCTGACGCTCTGTGCCATATCCGCAAGCAAACGTGCAAGGTCACGCGAATATGTGGGCGTGCCGATCTGGTCGGCCACGACGCGGATCGTATCATGCGTCCGCGCAAGGCGGCGCATAGTCTTCACAAAATTATTTCCGTTCTGCCCGTAAAGCCATGCAGTGCGAACGACAAAAAAGTTTTCCAGATTATCCGACACCGCGAACTCCCCTTCAAGCTTTGTCTGCCCATAGAAATTGCACGGGGCAAAATCGCGGCAGTCCGCCGTCCACGGCGCATCGCCGGTACCCGGAAACACGTAATCGGTGCTGATATAGAGCATTTTGCAGCCTGTGTTTTTGCATGCGCGGGCAAGATTTTCCGTTCCGTGCACATTGACCGCACGGACCGCTTCTCGGTTTTCCGTCCGTTCTGCCGCGTCCACCGCAGTCCACGCCGCGCAGTGTATAACAGCATCTGGCATCACCTCGTCCACAACGCGCGATACCGCATCGCCGTCGCGGAGGTCAAGCCGCACATAGTCCGGGCGCTCCGACGGCGCCGTTCCCGTACCGGTCACGCTGTGTCCGCGCGCGGCAAATTCAAGCGCAGCATCATGGCCGAGCTGGCCGTTGACACCGGTTATAAGTACCCTCATGTTCTCAGCTCTCTGCGTTCATATACTGCTCCGGCGCGCCATAGAAATCGAGCAGCATTGCGGCGAATTTGTCGTGTACGCCGTGCTTTGCGGGAGCCTGAACGATGTTCATGCCTGGGTTATGATTGCCCTCGATGAGCTCAAGCTTTCCGCCCGGAAGTATCGCCACATCCCATCCGACGACACGCAGGCAAGGAAGCGTTGCCGACGCCTCGCGGCAGAGCTCAATGACCTCGTCCCAGTGCGGGATCTGTTCGTAGAGGAAAGGCACGCCAGTCATCGGGTGGACACGGTAATAGTCACCGTGCTCATCCATGCCGTCAGTTATTATAACACCGGTTTCAGGATCTATCTCACAGAAAATGCCGCCGCCGTGCGCATTGTCAACATGCAGTCCGTTGTTGCCCACACGCAGCCCGCAGCCGAACACTTCAAAACGCTCCCCATTTCGAAACGTGATGACACGCAGTGTGTTCAGAGACTCGGGGTGGAAGCGCGCAAGCTCTTCGTCCGACTCAATGAATTGCTCGGCAAGATATTTCTTCTCGCACAGCTCTTCGAAAAGAGCTCCCAGATCTTGCTCGGCATCAAGCATTTCCGCTGTGTATTTGCGAAAACCGATGCCCCAGCTTGAATACTGCGGCTTGAGCGCAACGCTGCCATAGCGGCGCACAAAGGCAACAAACTCATCCATAGTGGATTCCGGCAGATACAGCCAGCCGCGCCGGACATACTGCGAAAAATTCTTCAGGAAGCTCACCTTGTCCTTCAGATAGGGCTCGGAAGCGCTGTTATATGGGCGCATGAGGAGCGTAGCCTCAGTGTCAGTGAGAAATTCCTTCTGCCTTGCAGTCGACAGCCCATAGAAGCCGAATATCATATACTCCGACATTGACACGCGTTTTTCCGGATTATTACGGCGCACGCGGAGGTAATCGTGGAATAGTTTGTTCTCCGTAAACCCGTAAGGCATGTGCTGCACACCGCTTATATATCCGTGAAAGCGCTTTCTGAGTACGGGATACGCCTTTACATTTTTGACAATGATATTATCTGTGAGTATGTTATTCATGATCTTCACCCAAGCATTTTTTCAGAAGTGTATATTTTCCCACGCCGTCAAACTGAATGATGTTGCCGCCGGGCCAGCTGTAGTTCCCTTCGATAAGCTCCGGCCCGTCCGGCGTCACGGCGATATCCCAGCCGGCATAGCCGACTGTCGGCACGCGCTCCATCGCCTGCCGGACGCAGCGCGTGATCTCCGTCCAGTACGGCACCATAAGTCCCGGCATGCGCACGCCGGAGCCGGGATGGTAAATGAAATCGCGGATATCTGTATTGTTCCGGCCTGAACCTGATATGCGCCCCGTATCCATATCTATAGGATATGCCACGCCGCCGCTGTGGAAATTGTCCGTACACGCGCCGCGCCCGCCGCATTTGAGGCAGGCTCCGATCAGTACGGTTTGCCCATCACGGTCACGGGCAGCATTTATCCGCACGGAGTTGACGCTGGCCGCGTTCAGCGCAGACAGCACGGGGTGCTGGCAAATGACCTCTTCGACCAGAATTCTGTTTTCACGGCAGCTACGGTAGAAATCTTCCACCGAGCCAAGCTGCTCCGTGCGCAGTTTTTCTATTCCGCGCCCCATCGTTCCCCTCACCGGCTTTAGCATGAATTCATCATGCCTTTCAAGAAAACCGGCAAACGCCGCAAAGCCGCTGTCAGGCGCATATACGCTTTCCCGTTTTACCAGCCCTGCAAAGACGTTGTTGAACTCATTTTTGCATGCCAGTGCGCGCCGGTCATCCTCAGAGGCACCGGCATTCAGCTCACGGTCGCATTCCTTTGAGCGGCCGGATGTCAGAAACGTTTCCCTCTGCCGGTCGCTGAGCTCATAAAAGCGCAGAACGAAGTAGTTTTCAGGTGAAGCGCCGTGCCTGAAGCCGCAATAAACAGCGTCGGCCAGATAAACGGGAAGCGCTCCGCCGCGCGCGTCGCAGAGCCGCCGGCACATTGAATATGTTTTTTTTAATGCCGTCCACCCTGACATCAGACTATCGTGCTCCCCGCGTCACGCAATATCGTTCTTATATTTTCCGCGCCGAGATATTCTATCGTGCGTCCGCCGCAGCGCAGATCACGGCCAAGCGCGGCCGATGCGATCTCTATAAGAGACGAGCACACAGGCGTCGCCGTGCCGAGTGTGCGGCCCAGCGATTCAAGCAGCACCAGTCCCTGCGGCACATCCTCCGCAATATAACGCGAGTCCACACTCAGCGGCCCCTTCGCGCGCGTCGGCATGGCGGCATATTCAAAAAACACCTCTTTGCCGCTGCGCTGCTCGTCAAGGCTGTTGCGGAACTTGCAGGCCTCCACATATGGGATCGGCTCACAGCCAAGCTTTTCAAGCACCTGCATTTTTTCACCGTCGAGCGCTTCCAGCACTCTCCACACCGAAGGCGTGAAAACCTCGTGATACATGCAATAATCGCCGCCGGTGGCCTCGATGCGCGGTATGCTCATCACGGCGCCAACGGTATGCACGATCATGTTTGGATTATGCAGCGCCGCCTCGACGACGCTTTTCAGATAGAAAAACGGCGTGCCGAGCATGTCCAGCTTCTTCTCCGCCTCCGCAGCGGATGCCGCCGGATATATCCCAAGCGGGTTTCTGACATTGCGGAAGCCAACCTTGAACCGGCCCGGCTCCGAGATACGGCCGTCGATGAAGTTGCTCTCCCCTTCTACTATGATGACACCCTGTGCCGGATTGAGACCGAGCACGCTGGCCGTGGAGAGATAACCGGGCACGATGAGCAGTATCTGCCCGGGCACAAGCAGCGGTACGACACGGCGCAGAACCTCCTTATGGTATCCTGTCTGCGTGCAGAGAAGGACTATTTCGCAGCCGGAAATATCGTCTATACTGCGCGAGGGATGCGCAATGCGGCAGACGGTCTCCGTACCGAATTCATCCATCACCATTGCTCCGTCATGCCGTTCCAGATATGTAAAGTTATCCTCATGTACGGAGCGTGACGTCTTTATAAGCGTTACCTCATGCCCGCGAGCCGCATAATCCGCCGCGAGAGCGCATCCGCTGTTTCCTGCTCCAAGAACCGCAATTTTCACATTGTCACTCCACTTTCATCATACTGCCGAACATCATATCCGTCTCCGGCAGGCGTTTATTGTCCAGTGCGGCTGCCGGAGTAAACGTAAGCTCTCCGAACCGCACGCCTTTTGCAGTTATATAGAGGTCGACCCTCACGAACGGGAAAGTCCCGCTGAGTCTGTCGGCCGTCTCAAATGCTTCGTCAAGGAACTCAGGCTTAGGCAGCGAAAAATCTTCCGGCGCGGCCTTGGAGTCCCGGTTTATACGCAGGAGATCAAAATTCCGGTCAAAAAAATAAAACCTCGGCCAGCCTTCACTGCGCCCTGAGCACAGCATCACGCAGTATGCCCGCCCATTGAAGCAGTAGAACTTGTAGTCCTCGGGCAATCCGCCGTCCGGGCCGCTTATATATTCCTCGACGATTATCTTCTTTTCCACATGCCGGTACTGCAGCTCAGAATAATATGCCCAGAACGGCTCGCGCCCCCATCTTTCCAGCTGCTTTTCCGCAGCGGGAATATCGAGTACGCTCTTGTCCGGGCAAATAATATTATAGCCGCAGCCGAAGTTCCACTTCATTGCAAAGCTGTCCGGCAAGCTGTCCCACTCAATCTCATCCGCACGGTCATAAACCGCGTACAGTCTGTTGAGCGTTTCCGCACAACCGCACTCGGCGACGTAGCTGCGCACGCGGTATTTATCCGCACACTGACGGACAAGCGGATCTGTACCGTAGCGCTCAAGCTTGAGCTTGAGCAGCTTCTCGTTGAGCGTCTTCGGTTCCCTGAGTTCCGGCAGGCGGCCAAACTTTTTCAGGAAGAGAAGCTTTGTATTCAGTCTTGGCGAGATATATGAGACAAGTGTATAAAAGGCTCTTGAGCCCCGGCGTATCCTCTTTTTCTTCATTTCTAAATCAGACACCGGCATCAGCCAGCGCAAGCTGCTTGGTCTGGCCGAATTCACCGTTCGCATCTGCCGCCGCATACTCTGAGAGCATGAGCTCTTCCGCCGCATCGAGCGATTCGAGCAGGCAGCGTATCACAAATTTGGAGCGCTTGATAATGGAACGGTACTCCATCTTCGATGCGACATACTGATAGTGCAGCACGGAAATGGACGGGTCGTAGCGCACGACGCAGTTTTCCCGGCGGCACAGCCAGTCAAGTATCTCCATCTCATAATACATGAAGGTTTTCGGATAAAACGGCTCTGGATGCCGGTCAATATACCTTCTGGAAAATATGACGCAGGAGCCGTGGAGCACCACGCTCTCCATTGCCTTTGCCGAGTCGATATTCTGCTTTGCCCTGTTGCGGCGCTGTGCGATACGCCAGATGGCAGGGCTGTTCTTCTCTCCGCTGCTGAGCAGGAGCAGCACAGGGTTCTGACTGCGTCTGACAAAAGCGCGCTTTTTTCTGACGCCCTCGAGATTCACGGCATGCAGCGATTTGGGGCTCTGGTGTATGCCGGAGAACACGGAAAGAATATCCGGCCCAAGCAGGTCGAACGGATGCTCTTCGTATATACGCTCGATCCCTTCAGTAAAACCGTGCTGCTGTATCTCCACATCATTATTGAGCACGCAGACAAAATCCGCGTCAAGCTCGTCGGCCACATACCTCACGCCGAGGTTATTGCCGCGCGCGAAACCGGAATTATCGGGATTCAGGATAACGTCAACATACGGATCTGCCTCAAATTCCTGCGCGAGCTCTGCCCCGGTGCCGTTCGGCGACGCATTGTCAACGATGACGATATGCTTCGCTCCGGCAAGAGCTTTTATGCTCTCCACGCATTTTCTTGTCGTATCTATCGCGCGGTAATGAAGTATTACAAATGCAGTCATTTTTAAGCCGTCCTTACTTCTTCACAGGCATGGCCCTGAATGTATCAAATATAAAATAGACGAGATCATAGAAACTATGGCTCAGCCTGTAGCTTTTTCTGAAGTGCCCCGCCGCTGTCTTTGGGTCGGCAGGATGCAGGCGTTTCCCCATGCGCCGGTTCATTACCGCGTCGCTCTCCGGGTATTTTTCATATAGCGCCCTGTGTTTCTCATACAGGCGCAGAAGATGCGGATAGGAATTCACAACGGCAGATATGCTGTCGCTCCCGACCTCCGATTCAACAAGAGCCTCCGGCAGATATACAAGGTCGAAGCGCGCCGCCGCGCGGACAGCAAAATCCCAGTCCTGATAGCGGCGTATGCTCTCATCAAAGCGCAGCTCGGCCCACACGCAGCGGTGCATGAGCATCGTCTGCGTGCTTGCACGGTTCTCGGCAAGAAAATCCTCAAGCGCACACCCCGGCCGCGGCGCATGGACAGGATAATAGAAGCGGCTGCCATTAGCCGCGACACGGTTCATCCCGCAGTAACACATATCCGCGCCTGTCTCCATGAGCCGGCGGTATTGCTTTTCAAGCTTGTCCTGATGCCATGTATCATCACTGTCCTGAAAAGCGATAATTCCTCCCTGTGCACGTTCAGCCCCATAGTTCCGGGCGTAGCATGCACCGTGATTCTCCTCATAGCGCAGGAACTTTACTCTGGGATCGCTTATATCGCGGAACAGCTCCTCCGTGCCGTCGGTCGACGCATCGTCGACGACGATGACCTCTATATTGCCATAGGTCTGATTCAGCACGCTTTCCAGACAGGCCGGCAGCTTGTCCTTCCTGTTATAGCTCGGTATCACGACAGAGATCAGCTCACTGTATTCCATAATTCCTCCATGCGGTTCATCGTATAACATCTGTCAATAGTTTCAGCTCTCGCCGCACTTCGGGAAAGGAAAGCTCTCAAGCATCAGCTTTTTCTTTTCAGCCGCAGCTTCCGGTGTTATGCTCCAGGAATCCTGTATCTCGTTTATCTCCGGTGCCATCTCGCATCTGAGGTCTCTCTGCACATGCTCTACGCCGTAGGCTGAATAATAGTCGTCAAATTTATATCCGTCGCCCAGCGGGCGGTCTGAGAACAGCACATGCATATTCGGTATGCCGAAGCTGTCGGCAACTATCAGCCCGTGGAGAGAGCTGGATATGACTGTGCGGCACTGCGCAAGCTGCTTTATTACTTCAAGCGGCTCGTCCTTAACGTTTATGAGTATGCTGCCGTCATATTTACGCGCGACATCATGCACAAGCTCCTCTTTCAGATCGCAGATGTGCGGGATTATACCTATATCGTACTTCTTTTCCGGCAATGTGTCAATCAGTTCCGAAGCCAGAATACCGGCGTCCCCCGTCGGTATATCCAGCCTGCGTCCGGTCATACGCTCTGCATTTTTCCTCGTCATCTCGCCGCGGACGGCGTGAAAGCGCATATCACGCTTAAAAAATCTTCCGTCACAATCCGAATAATTTATAAATCCCGTTCCCCATATGCGGACGGTCGGATGCGTAAAGCCGTTGATCGTCTGCTGCACCTTCATAAGCGGCGTGCCGTGCAGCTTATACTGCGCAAGACAGCTGCCAACAGCACACACTTCCCCGGTGAGGAACGATGCGCGCTCGACCTTATAGCCAAAGCAATGTTCAATTATCATAGGGCTGAGCAAGTCGCCCATGTTAGCCAGCTTAGCGTAGTACAGCTTCAGAGTATCCCGCATTTTACACACTCCCGCAAAATCAGTGCAGCGCACGGCTGTATGGGATGGCATACATAAATAAGAAGAAAAGACCGACAAAAATTGCAAAAGCAATATATATGATCCACATTTTGTGATCCTTCCGGTTCTCCGCAGCGTCGCGCGCAGACGGAGGCGCATCAAAAAGCGCATCACGCTCCGCCGCTTCATCCGCAGACGGAGGAACAAGCGCAGAGCCCAGCACCACGCCTAACACGCTCATGAGCATACCGATAAAGAACGGATCCAGCCAGACCGGCGGCGTATAGTCCGCCGCGGAAAATAATATCTTAGCCCCCGCGCAGCCGATGAAGCCGAGCAGCATGCCCAGATAAGCTCCGGTTTTGCTCAGGCGGCGGCTCCAGACACTGCCAAAGGCCACAATGCTCCACGAGCCGGCTATAACGGTGCCGCCGAAATACATTATCATGAATATCTGCGGCGGGTTCAGATATGCAAGGACGAGTATCACAAGGCTCGCCGCAAGCATGGCCGCTCTTGAAAGACGCAGCTTTTTCCGGTCGCCATCATAGGTTTGCGGCGCAATATCATTTACGGCAGAGAAGCCTATGAGCGAGAGAAATGTCGACGCTGAGGATATACCCGCGGCGCTGATGCCTATAAGCATGATAACACCGATGACCGGCGGGAGTACATTCATTGCAGCCCATATAAGAGCTTCACTTCCGTTCAGGCTGCCGTTCAGAACACGTATGAACGCAGCCGAGAAATAAAGCGCTACCGTCACCGTCATTACGCCCATGGACGACCACACGGAAGAGCGCAGCACAACATGCTCATCCCTCGCCATAAGATAGCGGCTAGTCTGCCACGGGCTTATCGCCACGACAAGAGCCCATACTATACCGTAGGTTATGGCCCATGTGAGATTGCTTGCGCCGTCCGGATAAAGATAGCCTGGATTCCCGGCCCACGAAATGATGCCGGGCATGCTCTCGCAGTTTGCAAGCGCCGCTATGCCGCCGAACCAGCCGCCGGCCGCATGAACAATAAACGGCACAGCAACCAGAGCCGCCAGCAGAAACACCATGAACATGATCGTATCCGTCAGCAGCACACCCGGCGAACCGGAGTAGATCGTAAACGAAGTAAACGTGAACCACACTATGACAACGCACATCGAATAACTGTATCCGGTTATGCTGCTTATAAGAGTCGCCACGCCCTGTATAGCCGAGAGCAGATATGCACTCACAGATACGAGCATTATGATTGAAGACAGTCTTCTCAGCCGCTCCGATCTGAAGCGCCGGCCAAAGTATTCCGGCAACGTCGAGACCTCGCTACGGCGTATGTATCTTCCAAAGAAACCGGCTCCATATATGTATCCGGTCGCCTGGAGGATGCCGACTGTGACGATGCCCATAAAAAAGCCCGAATACACCTCGCCGGTATCTCCGAGAAATGCACCTGTTGAGAGGAATGACGCGATCAGTGAGCCGACGATCAATATCGTCGGCGCGTTGCGGCCGGAAACATAATAGTCATTGGTGTCCTTCACCATGCGGCCCGCAATTATGCCGACGGCAAAAAAAACGGCAAGTGCGGCAAGTATGCCGATAAAATAAGCGTTCATTTCCTGCGTCCGCCTTTATTTCCGGGGCCGGTCACCGCGCGGTAGACAAACGCGGTTATCGCTATCCATACGCCGAATGCGATGGAGATGACAGCTTCCATGTTTTGTTCTCCTCTGTCCGTATTCAGCCGAGGCTGAGTATGACCCTGTCATACCGGCTGTCCGGTTTAAAAGGCCGTCCGTTTATCTCGTCAAAAAGCGGCTGATAGCCATAGCCGTCGGTCAGCCAGCTGTAGCCGCGGTACTGCGCCGTATTGAAGCCGGGTATCGTATTGGCCTCGATTATGAGCGGGCCTTTTTCCGTGACGGCAATATCCCAGCCGATGTTGGATATTTTACTGGCAAGAGGCACGGCGCGGCGCATCATGTCAATGCTCTCTTCCCAAAACGGCATCTTCAGCCCTTTGAACACCGTGCCGGTGACGGGATGAGCCGCGTGATCCGTGTATTTATTCTGATCAACGGCGTCCGTTACGACCTCACCTGTCCTGATATCTATCATGGCTGTGAGCGCATCCTGACATCCGTTGGAAATTTCTTTTTCAATTGCGGTGGTGAGCACTGGGGCAAAAAGATATGAGCCCGAGGGCGCGCACACCGTGTAAAATCTGATTATGCTGACGGCGCCGGGGTTTACCCGCGTGAGCGCATCATGCTGTACTATGTACTCCTCTATTATACCGTCTCCGCTGCTGCGTATAAGCTCCATGCTGTCGAGGGCTTCAGCCTCGTCGGCGCACGGCAGGACGCGGACGCCCTTGCCCTGTCCCTTGCAGTTCGGCTTGTACACGACCTTTCCCGTATCCTCCGCCAGCTCACGCAGCAATTTCGCATCTGCATCGCGCGAAAACACGCAGCGCCGGCCATAAAAGTCGGAAAAGACCTTTGAGAAGATGTACTTGTTCATCAGCAAACAGATATATCGCCTGTCTGTATAAGTCTTTCTGAACTCGGCGCGCGTCCACAGTGTGGAGATACTGCGCTTCTGCGCATCGGACAGCTCACTGTAGCCTGTCCATTCGTATTCACCGAGTGAAATATGGTTGATTTTTTTTGCGGAGAGTATATCCCTTTCTATATACGCCGGAGTCCTGCCGCACTTTTCCGAATAAGCTACGGCAAATTCCCGGATATGTTTTCTGGCGGATATTGCCCTTTTCACGCCTGTTTGCTTTTCCATTTCATACTCTCCTGCTCTATGTAAAATTAAATGCCGCGCTGAGCCTCTCATTTGAGAGGCTCAACCTTAGCGTGTATCGTTACTGTATGGATTCAAAATAATCGTAGGAAGGATCTTTCACTTTGTCGCGTCCGTTGTTGTAATCCGGAGCGTAGTCCGGGTGGAACATCATGGTATTGTCGCCGGCCACAGTGCGCTTTACAACGAGCCACTTGCCGTCGCGTTTCTCCCAAAGGTCAATGTCGCGGCAGCGCGCCATAACGGTCATTCCGTTGCGGTACTTACAGGCAGCGTACATATACGCTTCCGAGGCAGCCTTGGTACCGTCTTCACTGAGCTTTATGAGTATATTAGTCATAACATGGTGGGTAGAAACCATTTTCCTGTGCATCTTGAGCATCATGTCAATGAATCCCCACCCGGTTCCCTTGTAAGTCGGCCCGTAGTCCACCTGCGCGTCCTCTGCAAAAACCGTCTTACCGAGGGCATTATCTATGCGGTCAAGCGCCCTTGCATAGACATAGTACTGGTCTCGGATAGCCTCTTTTTCAACTAATTTTTCGATCTCAGTCATTGTTCTTTTCCTTTCATTAATTTTCTGTATCTTACATCATCGCAATAAGCGATTCAAGCTCGGCTTTTCTTCCTGTGCGTGTGATTATCTGCATGCCGCCCATCTGAGCCGTGCTGTTCGCTTCGACCATGCACCAGCCTTTCGTGCTGTATGCAAGATCCCAACCGCAGTAGTGGTCGCCCGGGACGGTCAGCGCCGCCTTTTTTACGATCTCCACCGCCTTTTCCCATTCCGGGATCTGAAATCCGCGGAAAGTGACATGCGTGTCCGGGTGCTCTTTATACCGATTGCCTTTTTTGTCGGCGCCGTCGGAGCATATCACGCCTGTCTCAGGGTCAATAAGCGCGCTTATGCCTCCCGCGCTGAAATTGTCCACAACGCTCTCGCCGCGGCCTACTCTCAGTGTCGGATGGAAAAGCCTGACCTCGTCCCCGTTGACGACAACGGTAGGTATGCGGAGAGTGTTCACCGAATTCGGATGTATCACCGACATCCCCGGCGCCTGCTCTATAAGCTCTTCAATGACCGCACCGTTCTGCGCATACTCCGCATAGGCCTCTTCAAGCGAGGCATACGCATCTGCGCTGTCCTTATGAACGCCCTTGCCGAATGCCGCATAGACCGGCTTGACGATATACTGCGGATGCTTTGAGACAAACGCGCGCAGCTCTTCGGTCATGTCCTGCGTGATCTCTTCACCGCCGCGGTTTTTGGGGATACGTATCATGTCGCGCATGAACATGCTCTGAAACCTTTTATATGTACGGTATTTGTTTTCAAATATATCGGTATTCTTTGCAAGGTTCATGCGCGGATAATAGCTGAGACGTATCCCCTCGGTTATGAACGAGTCGCGGTAAGCGTCATCATGCCCCTCGAAATCAAAGAGAAAATATTCATCGTAGTACGAGCCGTACCGAAACAGGCTGCGTATCATGTCGCGGCGCAGCGCGCGGACGTAGCGGCGATCCTTTATGGCATCGCTGCCCTTGAACCGTTCAATTATCTCGTCCTGTTTCCCGCGCTTGCGGTGATAATAATATGCTTTCCTGTACCAGTTTTTGAAGCGTATCTTTCTGTATATTTTACGCCTTAAATCTCTCAGCATGGTTTCTGCCCCGGATGCGCGTCCCCGCATTTTTTGCACAAGCCGTCATACAGCAAGTGTACGGCGGCTTGTTTGGTGTCTTTATTTCTTTACCGCCTTTTTCTTCGGGCGGAACATGTTGATTCTGATGCGGTGGGACTTGTCGCGCTGGAAGGACTCCTCGTAAACACGCAGATAGCCGGTGTCCTCGATGAGCCACTCGCCGTCTATCTTGACATACTTGTCAGTGTAGATTGCGGAACCCTGGATCTGCAGACCCTCGTAGGGGTTGCCCTCTGCGAAGATGAGGTTGTCCTGCAGGTACCACTTGCCGTATGCAACGGTGTCGCTCTCAAACCAGATAACGGGGTTGTGTCCCTGATGGAGAGTGATCTCGGTGTTGGGCATGGACTCCTTGAAGTAGTTGGTGATCTCCTTGGGGCCATGGAAAACGAGCTTGCCGTTGGAGTAAGCGGTGGAGATATTCGGGGTCATAGTGGTTTCAAGCGCATCCCAGTCCTTGGTGTCAAGGGCGCGGAAGTACTTGCTCTTGAGCTCCTTAATTGCCTGCACGTCCTTGAGACGCTGCACTTCTTTTTCAAGAGCTTCGAGACGTTCTTCAACAGTCATGGTAATTTTCCTTTCTTAAAATTATGAATACACAGATGTTGCTGACTTTACCTGTCAGATCTTCATGCCGACTTCATATGCCTCGGCAGTTGCGTCGATACCCATGCGCGCCTGCTTTGCATCGCCGATAACATCATAGGGGATGCCGAGCTCTTCGCACTTTGCGGTCAGATCGCCTGTGGGACGGGAGACCATGCCGGTAGCAATGACAAGGGTGTCGAAATGGCGGGTCTTGTCAGAGGTCTTCTTGAACTTGTCGGTAAACTTGTAGTTGATGGTGTTGCCTTCCACGCTGACAACCTTTGAGCGGTTGCTCTTCTTGATGGTGTCGCCGGGGTACTCGATGTCGAGGAACATGGTGCGCAGCATGCCCATGCCGTTGCCGACACGCTTTGTATCCATAACACGGACATCCTTGATGCCCTTGTCAATGAGGTACTGGGCAGTCTCGCATCCAGTTCCGCCGCCGCCGAGAACAACAACTTCGCCCTTGGGCTCGACCTTGCCGGTGAGAACGTCCTCTGCGAAGACGACGTTTTCGTTGCCCTCGAGGCCGGGGATATTGGGCATCACATAATGTGCGCCGGTTGCTACGATAACATGGTCGGGCTTGACCTCTGCGATGAGCTCAGGAGTGACAGTGGTGCCGGTCTTGATCTCGATACCGCGGCGCTTGCACTCTTCAACTTCCCACAGAACGGCTTCGGTGAACTCCTTCTTCTTGGGAGCCACACCGGCCAGAACGAACTCGCCGCCGGCCTGCTCGGAAGCTTCATAAACGGTGGGGTTATGTCCGCGGGCCTTGAGGAACTCAGCTGCGGTCAGGCCGCCGATGCCGGCGCCGATGACCATGACGTTCTTTGCGGTCTCAGCCTTGGGCAGTCCCTTGTACTCGAGGCAGAGCATCGGGTTGCGGGTGCAGGTGATGTGAGTTGCCTTCGGGTCGATGACCTTGTCATAGCAGCCCTGAGTGCAGCCGATGCACTTGCGGATCTCGTTGTCGCGGCCTTCCATGGCCTTCTTGCACCACTCGGGATCAACGAGCTGGCCGCGGCCAATTGCGATCATATCGATCTTGCCCTCTTTGATGAGCTTATCGGCAAGATCCGGAGTAGTCACGCGGCCGACGCCGATGACGGGGATGTCAACGCGCTCCTTGATGGCGGCGATATTGTCCATATTGAAGCCCGGCTCAAGGTTGTAGGGCGGGACTTCGTAAACGGTGGCAAGGCTGCGGGCATTGCCGCGGCTGAGGTCGATCGCATCAACGCCGGCCTCGTGCGCCCACTTGACAAACTGCACGGTCTCGTCAACGGTGGTGACTGCGGGCAGCATTTCGTCGATAGCATCAAGACGCATGAGAAGAGGCATATCCTCGGGCATGTTCGCACGCATCTCGCGGATGACCTCGAGGTTGAAGCGGCAGCGGTTCTCAAGGCTCTGGTTGCCATACTCATCGGTGCGCTTATTGAGAGACGGGTTCATAAACTCGTGCGGCAGATAGGTGTGCGCCCCGTGGAACTCGAGCGCATCAAAGCCGGCCTCGACAGCAAGCTTTGCGGAAACACCGAACTGCTTGACGATCTCGTGGATACGCTCGACAGTCAGCGTGTCGGGAGTCTCGAGAACGTTGGTCTTATCGAAGAAGTCAGCCGGGACGAAGCCGCCGTGCCAGATCTGGACAGCTGCCTTACCGCCGTTTGCGTGGATAGCTTCGGTGATCTTCTTTATCTCATCGCGCTGCTGCTCGTTGTAGAGGCCGAGGTACAGATAAGCATGGCACTCCGGGCAGATGGAAGCGATCTCAACTATGTTCAGACCGCAGCCGCCTGCGGCGCGCGCCGCGTGATATGCGGGGAGGTCGTCGGCAACAAAATTCTTGTTCTTTACCATTTTGGTATTCATACCGGGAAGAACCACGCGGTTCTTCAGCTCAAGCCCTCTGAGCTTGATGGGAGAAAACAGTGCGTCGTAACTCATAATAACACATTACACCTTTCCAAAATAATTGTGTTGTTCAGCTCTTGCCGCGTTCCATAACATTTCGGGATTTGGGCAGGCCCGGGAATGACCTGCCGGAAATACTTTTTGATGTAGTATCAAAAGCTATTGTAGAAATTTTAACACTGAACTCTCCGGTGTGTCGGAAAGAATATAGAGTTCTAATGCATAAGCAATGTACAAAAAGTCCGATTTTGGTGTCAGTTTTTGTTCCCCGCTGTGCATGACGCTGTATAATTAATATTGTATCAGCTCATTCCATGGCAAAAATCACCACATTTCAAACAGCATTGTAGCAAAATTAAAGAAAATGTCTGTATATTTTGCAGAATTATATGAGCTTTTTCTCGGGAATGTAGATTATTTAACAAGAGAAAATGTGAGACATGATCCGCGCGGTTAGTCTATACTTTTATACGTAAAGTCAACAGTCTGCATTTACCCTTTAAACCATAAAAAAATTCAGGAGGCAACGACATGATAACCGACATGAAAGACGCGAAAATCTTTTCTCCTCTGCAGCTGGGAAGGACCACTCTTAAAAACCGCATAGCCATGGCTCCTATGAGCATGCACTATGAGGCGACTGACGGCACCGTTCCCAAGCAGCTGGCGGACATCTTTGTGCGCCGTGCTGAAGGCGGCGCAGGCTACGTTGTTATTGATGCTGTCACCGTCGACCACAAATACTGGTACATCGGCAAGACTACTGCGCTTGACAAGGATTCCCTCGTTCCGCAGTTTGCCGCATTTGCAAAGCGCGTAAGCGACGCCGGCAGCACGCTGTTCCCGCAGCTTATCCATCCGGGTCCCGAGTCCATATGCGCACTCAAGGGCATCAAGCCCCTGGGTCCCTCCGTCAACACGAACGCAAACGGCGCTGTCAGCAGAGCGATCACTATCGACGAGATCCACAAGGTCGTAAAGCAGTACGGTCAGGCCGCGCGCCGTGCAGAGGAAGCCGGCTGCGGCGGTATCGCCCTGCATGTTGCACACGCCTACATGCTCCCCGGCGCTTTTCTCTCTCCCCTGCGCAACAAGCGTATGGACGAGTACGGCGGATGCATTGACAACCGCGCCCGCCTGATCCTTGAAATAATCGAGGAGTGCCGCAGAAATATCAGCCGCGACTTCCCGATAGTCCTGCGCGTCTCCGGTTCCGAGCGCGTTCCCGGCGGCAACAGCCTTGACGAGATGCTCTACCTTGCACCGAAATTCGAGGCAGCCGGCGTAGATATGCTTGAGGTCTCCGGCGGCGTCCAGTACGAGGATCTGCAGGATATACTTCCCTCTCACAGCCAGAAGATCGGCAAGAACGTATATGAGGCCTCCGAAATCAAGAAGGTCGTCAATATCCCCGTGTTTGCCGTCGGCAAGATAAACGACATCCGCTACGCAGCAGACCTCGTGGAGCGCGGCCTGATAGACGGCGTATCCATGGGCCGTCCTCTGCTCGCCGATCCCGACCTGCCGAAGAAGGCATATGAGAACCGCTTCGACGATATCACTCCCTGCGGCTCCTGCGGCGGCCGCTGCATCACCCCGGAGGATCCCCATCATCCGGTCTGCAAGTGCCACATCAACCCGCTCGTCGGCCACGAGTATGACTTCCCGTTCAACCCCACCACTTCCCCCAAGAAGGTGCTCATCATCGGCGCAGGCCCCGGCGGCATGTACACCGCTGTCACCGCTGCCGAGCGCGGCCACGATGTGACCGTGTGGGAGAAGAGCAAGCAGATCGGCGGCCAGCTCAATCTCGCCGTTGTCTCTCCCGGCAAGCAGGAAATGTGCAAGTGGCTGACTCACCTCAACTACCGCGCAAAGAAGGCCGGCGTAAAGTTCGAGTTCAAGAAGGAAGCAACCGTTGAGGCCGTCCGTGAATTTGCTCCTGACGCTGTTGTTGTTGCAACCGGCGCTACCCCGCTTATCCCCACTTTCATCAAAGGTGTCGGCGACTACCCTGTCATCACCACCCACGACATCCTCAGCCGCAAGATCACCATCCCCAAAGGCACCGTCTGCATCCTCGGCGGCGGCGAAGTCGCATGCGAGACCGCAGAAATGCTCATGGCTGACGCACGTCCCAACTCCTTTGCTACCACCGGCAGCATCGGCGATGTCGAGGTCACGCTCGTTGAGATGCAGCCGCAGCTCATGACCGGCGTGTGCCTGCCCAACAGGAACATCGCTCTTGCAAGTCTGCGCCGTGAGGGCGTCAAGTCCTACATCAACTCCAAGGTTCTCGAAGTCACCGAGCATGATGTAAAGATTCAGCACAAGGACGGCAGCGAGGAATGGCTCAAGGGCTTCGACTACATCGTCCTCGGCCTTGGTTCCAGAAAGTACGATCCGCTGTCCGAAGAGCTCAAGACCTTCGTCCCCGAAGTTCACGTTATCGGCGACGCCATAAAGCCCGGTCAGTCCAGCGATGCAATGCATCAGGGCTTCCACGTTGGCTACGAGCTGTAATAGACGCGCAAAAACGTATAGAAATTTGATATTTGACAAAAAATCACCGGCTGTACAGCCGGTGATTTTTTGCTTTTATGTGAGAATTGCACATTTTTTCAACCGAAACGGCAGATAATTGAAAAGTTTTCACGGTTAACGCTTGAATTTTTAATAAAATGCTGTTAAGCTATATATAAATTATAAAAACACTGCAGCATCAGCTGACAGATTTTGCTGAGAAATTATCGGGGAGGTGTATAACGTTTTGAAGAGAAAATACAGACCCCTCTGCGAGACGCCGCACAGCGGTGTATTCTGCGGCCCGGACAAATATCTCAGGCTTCAGGAATACACTATCAGCGAAGAAATGTACCCGATCATGGAGTTTGACAGCTATTTTATTCTTATCCGCAGCGGCAGCGGAAATTTCGTCATCAACGGTGAGGAATTCCCCGTCCAGCCCGGCTGCGTATCCTGGCTCCAGGGCTCTCAGGTTCTGACCATCTGCCCCGAGTTCGGCGGCGAGCTGAAGATCTGGGTGTGCGCCTTTGAATACCAGCTTCTCAGTTACTTCATGTTCAACAGCATATCCTCCGGCGGTGAGATCGATATTGTCACAGCCCGCCCGGTAATCGGACCCGACGGAGACATCGTAAAAGAGATCGTCCATCTTTTTGAGCAGTTCAAGCATCTTTCAAAGAAGAACAGCTGCGGTTCGGCTGTAATAAGAAGCTCGTTTTTGCGCAAGATCGAGCTGCTGTACAATCGCGCCGCACACATACAGCGTTCCAAATACAAATTTGACGATATGCCGCTCAGCCGCAAGGCAAGCCTCTATATCGCCACTCACAGCACGGCGAACCTCACCGCAGCCGGCGTCGCCGCGGCAGTCGCTCCCGAGGCGGACGAGACCGCGCTCAACCATGCGCTGCTTGTTGCAACAGGGCTCAATTTCAGTCAGTTTCTCAACCGCATGCGCATCGTACTTGCCATGTCATATTTTCTTTATGACAGTCTGCCGTTTGACTACGTCTCTTCCATATCCGGCTTCAACATGGAGATCACGTTTTTCCGCCGTTTCAAGGCGCTTACCGGAACAACGCCGCAGACCTATCTCAACGAAATGCTTTGCGACGGCAAAAATGGTCAGATATACCGCGGCATGATCATGAGCGAGACGCTCATATCCGCGATAAGCTACCTCTATGAAAATATGGCCGAGCCTATAGACGCCGAGACCCTTGCAAAGGAGCTGTACACATCGGAGAATATCTTACGTGTTCAGTTCAAGACCCGCTTCAATTCGAGCTATAAGCAGGTTCTGTCTCTGTTCCGCGTCCGTTATGCCGAGGCGCTTCTCACAACGACCGATCTGCCGACAGTTGACATTGCGATGGAAACAGGCTTCGGCTCTGACCGCACCATGGGCAGAGTGTTCTATTCAATAAACAACATTTCTCCCGGCGAGTTCAAGAAAAAAAGGAAACTGAGGAGGAATACGGATGGCTAAGGAAAACGCCCCCGCGGCAAACGCCGCCGGTGCAGCCGACAATCGCGGCGTTTTATCCGGCGCGCACGATTATTTTGTCAACAATGTCCTTCCGGATGATATTAAGGCCTGCGTAAAGCGAATAAAATCACCCACGCTGTATATGAACAACCACGATCAGACATTTATTCTCGTCCGCTCCGGCAAGGGCATGCTGACCGTCAACGGGCTTGAATACGATCTCGACGCCGGTACGCTGGTGAATCTCGGCCCATTTCACCGCTACCGCTATATCCCCGCCGGCGGCAGTGAGCTGGAAGTCGTCGAGACGCGCACAAATCCCGGCACATATGTCTACATGATTGCAAATCCCTATCTCAGGCTCGAACAGTTTTCCGTCCCCTCGGAGCCGCCGGTAGTGCATCTCAAGGGTATTTATGCCGACATTGCCAACGAATCAATGAACGGCCTTCTTGCCGAAATGGAGAAAAAATCTCCGGATCGCACAGCTCTGTGCTTCTGCTACATGACCGATCTTTTCGGCTTGATAACGGAAAAGCTGCACAAAAATTATTTTCAAAAGTAAACCCGTCCCCCAGCATATTGTAAGCTCCCGCGGACTGCCGGCCCGGCAGTCCGCGGGAGCTCTCTTTTACAGCAGATGTATGCACCTTGCAATGTAATCGGCCGCCTCCTGACCGGTAAGGCACTGCTCGGACGGAAGCTTCTGCATATGGTTCAGCCACATGTTCAGCTGTCTTATCATCGCGCTGCCGGAGATAGAATACACCGGCTGGTTCTGCCCTCCGCGCAGATTCATGGCAAACGCCGTGTGCTGGTTTGTAAAGACCGACACCGAAAGATCATCATAATTGCAGATCTTATTCTGCGTGGACAGGATATACACCTGTTCGGGGTTCCTTTTCAACTGCGCCGCCATGTTTTTCAGGTGCTGCAGCCTGTCCTCGGGCGGCACCTCTATAAGTGTGCCCATCACCATGAGCCGCCCGGTATAAATATAGTCTACAAGCGCAAGCTGGTATATCAGGACAGACTCGAAGAAGTCCGAACCGTTGAAAAACAACTGCATCTCCCCGGCGAGCTCCGGATGCATTGCAATGAACTTTTTCTTAAGACTGTCAGGAAGGAAAAAAGGCTGCATCCGATCCAGCAGGCAGCGGCAATGCGGCTGAATAAGAAAATCGAGAAAATACTGTTTTTCCATCAGCTGCTTAATATTTACCGCCTTTGCTGCCGGAAGCCTGTCGCGGATATAGGCATCTGCCGAGCTGCAATAGCGGTCGATAATATTTCTGTCTCCCGACTCCAGCAGATGCACCTCCTTGGAAAACGGCTCCCGGATATATTGCAGGAGCAATCCGTCGCGGATAAGATACACATAGCCTGTCCTGTCGAGGCGCGCACCATAAAATTCATAGCGTATCTTCTTGCCCAGCCCAATCAAATAGCAGAACGAGCGGCAGGAAATATCGGTCCTCGACCCGAAATCGTCCATATCTATAAACTGTATCACGCGCAGCTCAGTCCCTGCCGGAAGAATATCCGTGACCCGTCCGAAAAACGAATCATTGTTCTTGAACTGGATATGTATCGGCGTCGTACATATCATGTCCAGCCGCTTGGCGGGCGGCATTTGCTGAAGCGCTGTGAAAATACTTTCAGGAAACAACGCAATATCTTTCACAGGGCCGATCATAGCGTTTTCTCTTCCGGTTTTCTCCGGCGCCGGAGCGCGCTTTTTCCGCTCTTCGGCCAGCGTGGCGGCAAGCATGGATGCAAGCGCACCGGAAAACGCCCTGTCCGTCAGGTCGTCACATTCAAGATTAAACTGTCCCGCTATCCGTGCGCGCACATCAGGATCAGTGTTCTCCGTCAGGTACGCTGCGATCTTCATAAACAGCTCATCGTTGTTGCGCAGCGCGGGGAGCTTCACTCCGTTTACCCACCGGCTGATATAAGAGGGATCATATCCCAGCGCGTCAGCAAGATTGCAGCGTTTTACGCCGCACAATCTTGTCAGCTCCTGCAATGTTCTGCCAAATGTCATAAACGCCCTCCAGAAACGTGAATTCATCTTGCCCAGATGTACGTATATTTCCCTTGATTCATATAAATAATATAGCTCACCGGCATGTATTTTGCAACAGTCATTCGCGTGGCGCCGTAATTACGCCATTTTTTGCTTGACCATTCCTCAAATCATTAAGGCAACTCAAGTCAATTTTTGACGGTAAAAAGCACAGTGCATCAAGATGATACACTGTGCTTTTTACCGCGCAAATGATAATATTATGTCAAGTCATACACGTATGCGTCGAATGTATGGTTTTTTGCCGTATATTTTGCGCCGCGTGTATAAGCAAAAATGAAAGCAAAAAGGAGGAATTCAACTTGACCATCGATCCTGACAAGAAAATTAAAGAGCTGTCACGGGCCATCATAGAGGAGGCCGGACTGCCCTACACCGCCGCTCAGCTTGCGGAGATACCATCTATTCTGGCCGCAAAGAGCCGGTATTTCTGGTGCATCGACAATCAGGAATTTGACCTGATGCCGGATGTATTCACTGCCGAGGGCTTCCAGACCTTCTGGAGCGGACGTCCGGGCTTTAAAGACCGCGACAAGCAGGTCCAGCAGAACCGGAATACCTGCGGGGACGACATGGTGCCCATGCACTTCGGCTACAACCAGATAGTCCGTTTTACGGGCGAGCGCAGCGCCCAGCTGCTCACGCGCATGCACGACTACCATACATACAAGGACAACGGGGAGACATATTCCGGCTACGGTCTGTATGTTGACGATCTTGTGAAGTGCAGCGACGACCGCTGGCGCATAAAGACACTGCGGCTTACTTACCGCGTTCTTGAAGGAAAATTAAGGAGGAGCAAATAATGGACAGACTGAAAGACAAAGTAGCGATAATCACCGGCGCAGGCGGCGGCATATGCCATAAAGCTTCGGAGCTTTTCTGCCGCGAGGGCGCAAAGGTCGTCATGGTCGATATTGACCCTCAGGTCGAGGATTTCAGCCGCGAGATCAACGAAAACGGCGGAGACACGATAGCCGTCGTCGCCGACGTATCTCTGCGCGACACATGGGTGAACCTGCAGAAGCTCACTTTGGAGAAATACGGCCGTATAGACACCGTCGTCAACGGTGCAGCCGCATTCTCGCCTCCGACGCACGACTGGGCCTATATCACTTCCGAAATGATACACGAGGTCATGCGCGTCAACATCGACTCCATGGTATATTCCTATCAGACCGTGCTGCGCTACATGATGAAAAAGAAGATCCGCGGCAGCTTCCTCAACTTCGCATCCTCCACCGCGCTGGCCTACAACGGCGCTGCAACGCAGGGCTATCCGTTCTCCAAGGCCTGCATAAAGCTCGCCACGCAGAACATGGTGAATCAGGTCAGCAAAAAATACGGCATACGCTTCAATTGCCTCGCCCCTAATTATGTATGGGTGCCGAAGCAGGCAAAGGTCTTTGATATGTACAAGGAGCACTTTATAGCCTCCACCCCAATGCCGTATATCGGCGAGCCGGAGGACGCCGCATGGGCAATTGTTTACCTCTGCTCCGATGAAGCAAAATACATAAACGGCGTGTGCCTGCCGGTCGACGGCGGCTGGGTCGTTCAGAAATAAATCCCGGAAGGAGTGAGAGCTATGCCATCCCTTTTGTCGGCGCCTGTCAGAATAGGCAGCATGGAGCTGAAAAACAGAATGGTAATGGCGCCCATGGGAGTCACCGTGGGCAATATGAGCAGAAGCACCGTGGAGTATTTCGTTGAGCGCGCCAAGGGCGGCGCGGCAATGATATTCTGCAATATCCGCGCATCGCTGTCCTTTGAAAGCGGCGAGCACTCAATATTTTTCTGTGAAGAGACGGAACCGCTTTTTGCGGAAATGGCCAGGCGCTGCCACAGCTTCGGCTGCCGGGTCGCCGCGCAGATACAGCCCGGCGACGGCCGGATCGGCGGGCCGTCCGTAAAATACAGGGTGCCCATAAGCGCGTCAAACTGCCCGTGGATGCATGTGCCAAAGATGCGCTGCCACGCGCTGAGCATAGACGAGATACACGAGCTCGAAAGCGACTTTCGCAGCAGTGTACAGGCCGCGATCCGCTGCGGTGCAGACTGCATCGGTATCCACGCCTACGGCGGATATCTCACGGACCAGTTTTTGACCGAACGCTGGAATACGCGCCGCGACGAGTACGGCGGTTCGCTGGAAAACCGCGCGAGATTTCTCAAGGAGCTCATCGGCATATGCAAGGAAGAGGGCGGCCCCGATTTCCCTGTAATAGTTAAATTCACCCCGGATCACTACATGGACGGCGAAGGCTACCGGCACATCGATGAAGGCATCGAGCTTGCAAAGCTCATCGTAAGCTACGGGGCCGACGCGCTGCATGTAGACGCCGGCTGTCACGAGAACTGGCCGAACGCCATGCCGCCTGCCGGCATGCAGATGATGACTCTCCAGTCGCGCTCGGCCAAGATAATAAAGGCCGCCGTTAACGTTCCTGTGCTTACTCACGGGCGTTTCGGGGACGTGCAGAAGGCGGAGGCTGCGCTGCGCGACAGCGTATGCGACATTGCGGTTATCGGGCGCGGTCTTCTTGCCGATCCCGATCTGCCGAACAAGGTGCTTTCCGGACGTCCGGACGATATACGCCCCTGCATTTCGTGCAACGAGGGCTGCATAGGCCGCGTATACAACAATGAGGCCGCTACATGCGCGATGAATCCCCGCTGCGGACACGAGGACGGAAGCATCGACATTCCAAAGGCCGCCGTGCCGAAAAAGCTCCTTGTTATCGGCGCAGGCCCCGGAGGCTGCATGGCCGCGCTCTACGCAAAGCAGGCCGGACACAGCGTTGAGATCTGGGAAAAGAGCGACCACATCGGCGGCAACGCGCTCAACGCCTGCAAGCCGTATTTCAAGGCCGACATGCACCGCATGATAAGGTATTTTGAGCGGGAGCTGCTCATCAACGGTATTCCCGTGCGCTATTATACCGAGCCGGACGCCGCAAAGGTAAAAGAATATGCTCCCGATCACATCATTCTGGCCGCAGGCGGCCGCCCGATCCTTCCCCGTTCCATCCCCGGCCTTGATCTACCGAAAGTCTATCCCGCAACGGAGGCTCTGAGCTGCTGCTGCGATGTCGGCGATCGGGTATTGGTCGTAGGCGGCGGTCTTGTCGGCGTGGAGACCGCGCTTCAGATGGACATGTGGGGAAAGCTCGTCACGTGCATAGATATGGCAAAAACCATTCCCTCCGAGCCCGGCTTCAAAATGAACGACATGCTCATGAAACAGTACATGGTCAAATCGAATGTACAGTTCATGCCGTCTACAAAGCTCGTTCGGATAGACGGAGATGATTTCACCTGCACCGTGACCGTTGAATCCGAAGGCGTGCAGAGTACCGTCGAATGCGACACGGTGCTCCTTGCGCTCGGCTTTCTTCCGACGGCGGATCTGGCCGGACAGTTCGATTCGATCGCGCCTGTCACCGTCATTGGCGACAGCCAGCGCCCAAGAAAGATCATCTTTGCGATTGAGGATGCGCACAATGCCGTAAGGGCTCTCAGCTGAGCCGTAAAGGCGTACTTATCACAGTTTTTCCCCGCTGTTCCGTGTGTTTGCGGGGTTGAAACGCATTGTTAAATTTTGCGCGTATTCGTGCTTGTCAAATTTCAGATTTTGTCGGCGGCATCTATATAAAAATATAAGGCAAAGCCCGGAAATGTCAAAAAAATAATGTTAAAATATTGTCGTTCCATAACATAGCAATACCGGTGATACTGATCCGGAGTTACGGGAAAGCTCCGGGGAGATGTAAAAAAACTTGTATTAAGAAAGGAATAGCAAAATGTTTGAAAACGAATTCAAAGGTAAAGTAGTACTGGTTACCGGCGGCAGCCGCGGCATCGGCTTTGCCACAGTAAAGGGCTTCCTCGCCGCAGGCGCAAAGGTCTATTTCCTCAGCCACTATGAAGAGACCGGCGCAAAGGCTCTGGCCGCACTCAAGGAGATCAACCCCGACTACGAAGTCATGACCAAGGCCATCGACCTGTGCGACTACAAGGCAGTTCAGGAGCTGTACAAGGAGATCGAGGCAAAATGGGGCCGTCTGGATGTTCTCGTCAACAACGCAGGCACCGACTCCAGCACCTGGATAACCAAGCTCAAACAGTCTGAGTGGGATGCAGTATGCGACCTGAACATGAAGGGACCCTTCACCATGTGCAAGTATGCCGTTCCTTATCTTGTTAAGACCAAGGGCTGCATCGTCAACACCGCATCCGTCGCCGGTGTTTACGGCTCCCCCACTGGTCTGCCCTACCCCACTTCCAAGGCTGGTCTCATTGCAATGACCAAGTCCATTGCATACTCCTTCGCCAACAAGGGCGTGCGCGTCAATGCTGTCGCACCCGGCGTTGTTGCAACTGACCTCGTTGCGAGTCTGCCCAAGTTCGCAAAGGATTCCATCGGCGACACCATTCCTCTCAAGCGCTTTGCAGAGCCCGAAGAGATCGCAAACGGCATCATGTTCCTCTCCTCCAGCGCTGCATCCTACGTCACCGGCGTCTGCCTCCAGATCGACGGCGGCTACCGTCCCAGCAACCTCACCACCTGATAAACAGATACACTCTGCCCTGCTTAACGCAGGGCAGGGGCAAATCTCGGAATATGCGAGGTCTTTTTCATGGGAGCCAATACTGAACACTTCAATTATTTCAATACCTCCGAGGAGAGCTTCTTTACTCCCGGACGGCAGCTTGCCGACATTGCACATGTCAAGCCTGATGCGCCCGCAATAATTTATATCTCTCCGGAGAACACTGAGTCCGTTACGTCCTGGCACGAGCTGGAAACGCTGTCCAGCCGCATCGCCTGGTATCTTATCGGTCAGGGCATAGGCCCTGGTAAAAGTGTCCTCTCCGCGCTCCCCAATATTCCGACGCACATAGCGCTTGCATTCGGCATATGGAAGACCGGGGCCTGCTATGTCCCGGTGTCCAACCGTGTGCCTCAGCGCAATATGGCTGAGATCTGCGAATGCGTCGCCCCTTCACTCGTCATAACCAACCGAAAGAAGCCCGAAGGTTATCCGTCCCTCACGACGGCGGAGCTGCGTGAGCTCTGCGCGCCGATGTCGGACGAAATGCCGCCCGATATACTCGCCATTCCGAATCTTGCCAACTGCTCCGGCGGTACCACAGGCAAGACGAAGGTCATCCAGCAGGATATGCCTGCCGGTGAGAGCGACGAAGGACTCAAGACATGGTTTACCGTGTCGGGCATGAGCTTTGAAATGCGCCAGCTGCTTGCGGGTCCGCTCTTCCACGGCGCCCCGCACTCCGCCGCTTTCAACGGCCTCTACTGCGGCAATACTCTTGTAATGCCTGCAAGTCTCGATGCGGAGACGATCGTCCGCTGCATCAAAAAGTACGAGATCGAATATGTGCAGATGGTGCCGACGCTCATGCAGCGCATCATCCGCATGCCCGGCTTCAACAAGGACGATCTGAAGAGCCTGAAGGTGCTGTGCCATACCGGCGGAGTATGCTCTGCCGATCTCAAGCGCCAATGGCTCGACATTCTCGGCCCCGAGAAGCTTTATGAGATGTACTCAATGACCGAGTGTATCGGAATGACTCATATCCGCGGCGACGAATGGCTCCGTCATCCGGGCTCTGTAGGCCGGATACTCTGCGGGAAGCTTTCCATCCGCGGCGACGATGGGCAGGAGCTGCCCACGGGCGAGGTCGGCAACATATACATGTCCTGGGGGGCAAACAGCCCGAAGGTCGAGTACAAGAATATCGCACCGATCGAATGCGATGAAAATGGCTTTAAGAGCGTCGGCGATATGGGCTATGTCGATGACGAGGGTTATCTCTATTTTGCCGACAGGCGCAGCGATATGATAGTTACCGGCGGAGAAAACGTTTTTGCCGCCGAAGTCGAAACTGCGCTTATGAAGCATCCTGCCGTGGTTGACGCAGTAGTAGTCGGTCTGCCCGACAAGGACTGGGGCCACCGTATCCACGCTATCGTAGAGACGAGCGCGCCTGTGACACAGAAAGAGCTCATCAGATTTGCCCTGAATTATCTTACACCGTATAAGCTACCCAAATCCATAGATTTTGTGGATCATATCCCCCGCAACGAAAGTGGAAAAGTAGTGCGCAGTCAGCTCGTTGAAGAGAGTCTGAAAAAGGGTTTCTGAGCCGGCCGTGCATACATAAAAATTGCTGAGCATACGCCAGCAAAAAAAGAAAAGGAGAAAAAACAATGGAGAAAAAGCAGTTCAAAGGCTGGGGCATTCTTGTCGCCGCTTTCCTGATGGCCTTCCTCCCCACCGGCATAATGAACAACTGCTTCGCACTGTACATGGCTCCGGTATGCGCCGATCTCGGATTCAGCACCACCAGCTGGTCCATGGTCAACCTCATCGGTTCCTTTGCAAGCGCAGCAGGCGCGATGATAATCGCAGGCCTCTATCAGAAGAAGAACATGAAGATCGTAGCCGCTGTTGTGGCTGTCGGCACATCTCTCTGCTGGCTCGTTGCGACCAAGTGCACTGCTATCTGGCAGTTCTACCTTGTCTTCGCTCTGTCCAACATCTTCCTCGCCGGTCTGACCCAGCTGCCCATCTCCATGCTCATCACTGCATGGTTTGAGGACAAGCGTTCTACCATGATGTCCATCGCCTTTGCAGGCGGCGGCCTTGGCGGCGCTGTCTGGGCTCCTGTCATTTCCAAGTTCATCGCTTCCAGCGCATCCGGCTGGAAATCCGCAATGCTCTTCTCTGCCGCTGTCGTCGGCATCGTAATGGTTCTCACCGCTCTGTTCCTTGTCAAGCGCTCTCCTGCCGAGTATGGCACCGAGCCTTACCGCACTGCCAAGAAGGATGACTCCTCCGCGAACGCAACCGCAGCAAAGTCCTCTGCATGGGTCGGCGTTTCCAAGAAGGTTGCTACCAAGTCCGGCGCTTGGGGCTGCGTCCTCGCAGTCGTTATCCTCATCGGCTTCATCTCTGCCGGTGTTACCACTCACGTTCCCAACTTCGTTACCTCTATCGCTCAGGACGGCGGCAAGCTCCAGGGCACCGTTCTTTCCGTTTACTCCATCGTCTCCATCCTTGGTGTTGTCGCTGGCGGCGCATTTATGGATAAGATAGGCATCCGCAAGGCCGTTCTCGGCGCAGTCGTACTGGTCATCATCGGTCTGGCCTGCCTGTACATCTACTCCATCACCGGCACTGTCGCTATCGCCTTCGGTTACTCCGTATTCTTCGCAATCGCAATGTTCCTGCCCAGAGTTCTGCCCGCAGTTCTCATGTCCGAGGTCTTCGGCACCAAGGATTACGCCTCCATCTACGCTCTGGCAAACCTCTTCTTCCTCATCGGCTGCGCTGTCGGCTCCGTGCTGACCTCCATCATTCAGGGTATTGCCGGTTACGGTGTCACCTGGATCGTATACATGGTCTTCGCAGTCCTTCTGTTCCTGGCTGTCTCCGGCGCTATCAAGGGCGGCGAGAAGCTCAAGGCTCAGTATCCCGAGGGAGACTGATAATCTCCGTACCGTAAACGTCAGCATGCATATTGCATGCTGACGTGAGTGAAAATAACAAAAATCAAAATTTTCAGAAAGGATCTCAGCAATGAAAGAAATCGACAATAAGCTGACACAAAAGTTCAGTGAGTATCCCGAATTCGGCGTTCTCAAGGGCGTTAAGGTTTTCGTGACCGGCACCAACATCGCCGGCCCCTTCGCTGGTTCCCTGATGGCTGAGATGGGCGCAAAGGTCCTTCAGGCCGAGGCTCCCACCATCGCATGCCAGACCCGCGGCACTCTTGCATGGTCCCAGAACCACCGCAATGAGTACTCCATCACCATCAACTCCGCCACTCCCGCAGGCAAGAAAATATTCCTCAAGTGCATCGAGTGGGCAGATATATGGATAGAGGCAGGCCGTCCCGGCTCCTATGCAAAGCGCGGCCTCACCGATGAAGTGTGCTGGAAGCACAACAAGGCTCTCTCCATCGTTCACGTCTCCGGCTACGGCCAGTTCGGCCCGTCCAAGAACAAGCCCTCCTACGACGTCTCCGGTCAGGCAATGGGCGGCTACATGTACATGAACGGCGTGTCCCCCACCTCCGGCCCTCTGAAGGTCAATCCGTATCTGTCCGACTATATCACCGCTTACAACGCCTGCATCTGCGCAATGGCCGGCTACATCAACGCCAAGAACAGCGGCGAGGGCGACTCCTGCGACGTCGCACAGTACGACACCATGTTCCGTCTGCTCGACAACTACCCCGCCAACTGGTTCAACAAGGGTTATCCCAAGCAGGGTGATCCCGTGCCCTACCGCACCGGCAACAAGAGCGACCAGGCAGCCTGCTTCTCTTTCTATGACACCAAGGACAGTAACGCAATGTTCGTCGCTATCGTCGGCCAGGGTCCTGTTGAGCGCGGCTATCCTATCATTGGCATGCCCAAGCCCGGCACCACTCCCGAGGTTCCCAAAGAGTGCACCGGTTTCCCGCTTTTCGACCCGCGCGGCCAGAAGGCAGAAGAGCTGTGCGCAAAGTTCTGCGCAGAGCGTACCTGCGATGAGCTTGAAGAGATCTTCAACAAGGCCGGTATCCCCTGCCAGAGAGCTTATGGCCCCGCAGACATCGAGAAGGATCCTCAGTACGAAGCACGCGAGAACATCGTCGAGTGGGACGACCAGTGCTTCGGCCGCATGAAAGGTATCGGCGTGACCAATATCTTCAAGAAGAATCCTTCCCAGATCGTCGCTTCCGCTCCCTGCTTCGGCGAGCACAACCGCGAGGTTCTCGAGAGCTTCGGCTACACCGATGAAGAGATCGACGCTCTGTACAAGAAGGGCGAGCTTGCGACCTGGACTCCTGCCGAGACCGCAAAGAGGAAGAACTTCGTTGAATGGCACTTCTTCTGGGATCCCGAGAGACAGGCAAAGCGCATCGGTCTTGACTATCCCCCCAAAAAGTAAAAATTAACTCATAAGCAACGATAAGCTGCCATTACTGACCTGTGTCAGCGTATGGCAGCTTATCTTGAATGAGCTGAAAATTGTATTAAAAGTGCAGAAAAAGGAGGCGCAAAATATATGAGTTTTAAAAAAATTGACTGCAAGCTCACGCAGAAGTTCAATGAGTATCCGAACTTCGGTGTTCTGAATGATGTAAAGGTATTTGTATCCGGAACTGCTATCGCCGGTCCGTTCGCCGGCTGCCTCATGGCTGAAATGGGCGCAAAGGTCCTTCAGTCTGAAGCTCCGACAATATCCTGCGGCACGCGCGGAACCACCAGCTGGTCTCAGAACCACCGCAACGAGTTTTCCATCACCTGCAATCCCCGCACTCCCGCCGGCAAGAAGATATTCAAAAAGTGCCTTGAGTGGGCCGATATTTGGATAGAATCCAGCAAGGCCGGTACCTATGCCCGCATGGGCCTTACCGATGAGGTATGCTGGGGCGTCAACAGCAAATTATGCATAGTACACGTCTCCGGCTACGGCCAGACAGGTCCGTATAAATCCAAGGCGTCTTATGACGTCTCCGGTCAGGCGATGGGCGGCTACATGTACATGAACGGCGCGTCTCCCGACTCTCCCCCGCTGAAAATAAATCCGTATCTGTCCGACTATGTTACGGCCTACAACGCCTGCATGACGGCTCTGTCCGCATATGTTCACGCACTCAAGACCGGAAAGGGTGAATCCTGCGACGTCGCACAGTATGATACAATGTTCCGTCTGCTCGACAATTATCCTGTGCTCTGGTACAACAAGGGTTACCCCAAAGACGGTGAGCCCGTCCCCTACCGTACCGGCAACCACTCCGATCTCGCTGCATGCTTCTCGTTCTATACTACCAAGGACAACAAGCAGCTGTTCGTTGCCATCAACGGCCCCGGCCCTGTTGAGAAGGGTTACCCCATTATCGGCGTAGGCACTCCGGGTGTTACTCCGGGTCTGCCGAAAGGCATCCCCGGCTATCCGCTCAATACGCCTATGGGTCAGAAGGCGGACGCCGCTCTCACAAAGTTCTGTGCTGAGCATACCTGCGATGAGCTCGAAGAGATATTCAATAAGGTCAATATCCCCAACCAGAGAGCTTATGAGCCGGCCGACATAGAAAACGATCCTCAGTACGCCGAGCGCGAGAATCTCGTCGAGTGGGAGGATCAGATATTCGGCGACATGAAGGGTATCGGCATTACCAACCGCTTCAAGAACAATCCCTCTCAGATCGTTGCCTCCGCTCCCTGCTTCGGCGAACACAACCGCGAGGTCCTGCAGTCGTTCGGATATTCCGATGAGGAAATCGACGCCCTGTACAAGAAGGGCGAGATCGTCACATGGACGCCCGCTGATACAGCGCGCATCCGTCATCTGCCCGACTGGGGCTTTTTCTGGGACACCGAGCGTCAGTGCGAACGCATTGGCATGGAATGGCCGCTCGAAAACAAATAAATAAAATAAGGGTCGGGCATTCGCAGTGACAGTCTGGTCTGTGCGCAACTCGCCCGCCGCATAATAAATTCTGCATAATCTGCAAAGGAGAAACAAATGGGTAGACTCGATGGAAAGGTCTGTTTCGTTACAGGCGCAGGCTCCGGTATAGGCGCAAAAACCGCTGAACTCTTCGCCCAGGAGGGTGCAAGCGTTATAATGGCAGACATGCATGAGGAAAACCTCAACAACGTCGCCGAGAGCATAAAGGCCGCAGGCGGCGATGTCATGACGGCTGTCGTAAATATAACCGATAATGACGCCATAAAAGCCGCCGTCGCAGCAGGCATCGAAAAGTACGGCAAGATCGACGCACTGGCCAACATTGCCGGCGTCCTCGATGTAGCGATGAGACCTATCGACGATTTTCTTACCGCTGATCTTGATATGACTTTCGGCGTTAATGTCAAGGGAACGATGTATGTCACCCGCGCGGTCGTTAAGCAGTTTGTCGAGCAGGGCTACGGCGCGATCGCAACCGTCGCCTCTGTCGGCGGCGTGACCGGCAACGGCAGCGCCGCTTATACGGTCTCCAAGGGTGCGGAGATCTCGCTCACCAAGCATATCGCCCTGCGCTTTGCAAACGGCGAACAGAATATCCGTGCAAACTGCGTATGCCCCGGCACCGTCATGACCCCGATGACCCACCGCGCTATGAAGGCAAGAGGCAAGTACACGAAGGCTGCAAAGGCAATGCAGGCATCCACCGCAAAGCACTCCACGCTGGCTGTCGGCACATGCTCCGATCTTGACATTGCAAAGATCCTCCTCTTCCTGTGCAGCGACGATTCCGCACCGATCAACGGGCAGACCATTGTCGCAGACTACGGTGCAAATCTCTGATTATCTTTTTGCACTCACAACAGCTCCCAACAACCTGTGAATAAAACGATTTAAGAAAGGAACTGCACAACATGAGCAACAGACTGGAAGGAAAAGTCGCGCTGGTAACAGCATGCACCAGAGGCATAGGCCGCGCAATCGCCGATTTATTTGTCGATGAGGGCGCAAAGGTATATTACGCCTGCCGAAATATGGAGACCGGCAAAGCCGCAGTCGAAGCCGCACGCGCACGCGGCGGTCAGGCCGAGCTCGTATACTTTGAGGCACACGAGCCTGCAACGCACAGAAGCATGATAAACGAGTGCCTTGCCAAAGAAGGCCGTCTCGATGTTCTTGTCAACAACTTCGGTGAATCCAACCCCCGCAAGGATCTTGACATAACGAAATGCACCTACAAAGAGTTTGAAAAAACCGTGTGCGTTGATCTTTCGACCGTGTTCAACGCCTCTCAGGAAGCTCTCAACAAGGCAATGCTCAAGCAGCATTCCGGCAGCATCATAAACATCGGCTCTGTCGCGGCTGTCTGCCCTGACAAGACTCAGGTCGGCTACGGCGTCGCAAAATCCGGCATTAACCACCTCAGCCGTCAGATGGCGCGTCAGGTCGCACATGCCGGCGTCCGCGTCAATGTGCTTAACCCCGGCATCATTGCTACCGAGGCTGTTGCAAGATTTCTTACCCCTGAGACTCAGGCCCGCTACACGACCAACTGCATGATAAAGCGCCTGGGCGAGCCTATCGACATTGCATATATGGCACTCTACCTCGCCTCGGACGAGTCAAAGTACGTCACTGCACATGTGATGAACGTCTCCGGCGGCTGGATGTGAGAAGTACATTTACCGTCTGATATCTTTTATAGCAAAAATGAGTCCGGCTTTACGCCGGGCTCATTTTTGTTGCCTGCCTTCCGGATACTGTTGGAATTTTCAAATGTGTTCCGGATTTACTTGACAATAACTGACGCATCTGTTATTATCGGTTTGTAAACCAGTATATAAACCAATTACCGATCTGAAGCCGCAGTAAATCGCAGCGGGATACCCACGGTGCACTGGTCTTACCCTCCGGTGCACTCTCCCACGACTGCCTGCCCGCCGGGTACGGGTCAAGGCGAGAAAGGAAACTTTATCTCCAATGAAAATGAAACGACTCGTATCCAGCGCCTTAGCGCTTATACTGCTTGTCAGTCTTCCCGTGTCGGCGCTGGCGGCGGAGTGGGACATCAGCAACGGCGACATCACCGTAAACGCCGGAAGCGGCGGGCAGACGGTCACCCAGGGAGGCGGAGCCGCTGTAGAGGACATTGCCCCCGTCATTACGGGAACCTCCACGGAAAACACCGTCACCATCCATGCAGAGAAGGATCAGACCGCAAACGTCACCCTCTCCGGCGCAAACATCGACGTGAGCAGTGCGGGCAAGGCCGCCGTTTCCACCACCGGCGAGGGCAATGTGAACATCGAGCTGAACGGAAGCAACGCGCTTAAGAGCGGTCACTCTCATGCCGGCCTGGAAAAGAACAACGACGGTAATCTGACCATTCAGGACAAGGATAAAGACGGCTCCCTGAACGCCAAGGGCGGTCAGGACGGCGCAGGCATCGGCGGAGGAAGCAGCGGCGCTGGCAGCGACATCACCATCACCGGCGGCAAGGTCACGGCGCGGGGCGGGAATTATGGTGCTGGCATCGGTGGCGGTGCTTACGGTAACGGCAGCGACATCACTGTCACCGGCGGCGAAGTCACCGCAAATAGCGGCAACTACGGTGCCGGTATCGGCGGCGGAGGTTGGGGCAATGGCAATAACATCTCCATCTCTGGCGGCAAGGTCACTGCCACCGGCGGCACGTTCGCTGCGGGTATCGGCGGCGGAATGCATCGGGATGGAAATGACATCACGATCTCCGGCGGCGAGGTCAGTGCCGCCGGAGGCAGGTGCGGCGCAGGCATTGGCGGCGGCCTTGATGCACGCGGCAGCGGAGACGTCACGGTTTCCGGCGATGCGAAGCTGAAGGTGCGGGGCGGCAAGACAGGCGATGACGGGCAGGGAGCCGGTATCGGCAATGGCGGCGTACGTGACCAAAACGGTCCGGTGAACGGCACAGAGGTCGAGCCGGATATTTGCGCGCTGAACCCCAGCGGGAAAATCGAATATTACGCGCCCGGCAGTGTCATGACGGGAACTCCCAGCAAAACGGTCACAAACCCAACCGGAGACCATGCGTGGGACAGCGGCAGGGTGACAAAGCCTGCCACCTGCACGGAAAAGGGAGTTAAGACTTACACCTGCACAAGGCATTCTTCTCACACAAAAAACGAGGAAATCCCTGCTCTGAACCATAGCTTTGATGGGCAGGAGTATGTTTCCGACAACAACGCCACCTGCGAACAGGACGGCACCAAGACGGCAAAGTGCGTGCGCTACGGCACGGGCGGCTGCACGGAAACGGACACGGTAACGGACACGGGCAGCAAGCTCGGGCATTTCTTTGAGGTTGAGGACTATGTTTCCAACAACGATGCCACCTGCGAGCAGGACGGCACGAAGACGGCAAAGTGCGTGCGCTACGGCACGGGGGACTGCATGGAAACGGACACGGTAACGGACACGGACAGCAAGCTCGGGCATCTCTTTGAGGACTATGTTTCCAACAACGATGCGACCTATGCGCACGACGGCACCAAGACGGCAAAGTGCGTGCGGTATGACCAGTGCGGGGAGACCCACACCATACCGGATGAGGGAAGCCGGTTAATAGCTTCTCCCCTCTACCGCGTGACCGCCAAGGACGGCAGGGACATTGCCTACACGGCCGAGCAGAAGGGCGGCGTGCTGACCGTCACCGTTGACGAGGACCTTGCCATTCTCACGGGCAGACTCAGCGGCATCCGCACCCTCAAGGCGCAGGGCGTGGAGAAGATCATTTTTGTCACCAATGGCGCGACCTCCGCGTTTATGCTCTCTGATCTGTTGGAAAAGGGCGAAAGCGGCGAAACCTACAAGCTCACCCACAACGACAGTTCCGTTTCTTTCACCATAGGTGCAAAAGAAACCGACATAAGCAGTATAATAGAATAAGCACAAGATGAAGCTTGCGCCGACTTAGGATATTCAGTCAGGCTTCAGGCCATAAAAAAGTCAAAGTCCATCACTGGAGACTTGATTTGAAAAAAGAAGAAGGAGTCAGCATAGTGACGTTTTCGCCGCGAGGCGGAACCGAAACGGTGCTGACTCCTTCTGACGCTGGCGGCGGGAAAAGCCAATTTTGAGGACTGAAAAACCGACTTGAAGCCCAGTGAAACGGGTTCAAGTCGGAAAGGAGGAGCAAGGGAGCGCAGACGAAGAATCCGGCAGCTCAAGATGAGCTGCCGGATTTTGAGTGGAGCGGACTTTGCTCCGACGTGGTGGTGCGGGTAACAGGGGTCGAACCTGCACGCCTCTCAGCACGAGAACCTAAATCTCGCATGTCTGCCAATTTCATCATGCCCGCATAGCAATGCTATTCTACCACAGCCCCGCGCAGGGAGCAAGCAGAAAATTGCAGTCCGCTTTTTGAAGGCTGCGGAGATGAGGAAACGGCGCATTTTTTTCCTGCGTTTGCATAACGAACGGGAGACACACGGTGCAAACCCTGTGTCTCCCGCTTTTTTGATTCGTTTCCGCCGGGCGGCTGTGCTTCCGCGCGCCGCGTCCTTTTTCAGACGTACTTCTGCGTCACGGTGTCGAACACGCCGCGGGTGGTCAGGCGCAGCGTCGGAATGACCGGCAGCGCCATGAACGAGAGCGTCATGAACGGATCGACGCCGCGGCTCACGCCGAGGGCGAACGCCTTTTCCTTGGCGTTTTCCAGCTCGCGGTTGACGTCCACGAGCGGCTCCTCGCTCATGATGCCCGCGATCTGGAGCTGCACCTCGCCGAGCACCTTGCCGCCGTCCATCACAACGATGCCGCCGCCAAGCTCGACCACGCGGTTGACCGCCGCGGCCATGTCCTCCTCGTTCGCGCCGACGACGATGATGTTGTGGCTGTCGTGCGAGATGGAGGTCGCCACCGCGCCGGACTTGAGGCCGTAGCCCTTGATGTAGCCGATGCCGATGTGGTGCGTGTTCTTATGGCGCTCGATGACCGCGATCTTGAGGATGTCGTTTTCCAGGTCGATCCTGTCGGCGTAGCCGGCGTCGGTCGTCACGATCTCGCCCGGGACCATGCCGAGCACGGCGCGCGGGCGGGTCTCGGTGAAATCGTCGGCGGTGAGGTGCGCGACGTGGAAGGTCTCGTGGGAGCGCTTGATGAGATGCGGGTCGATCTCGGGAGCCTCAAAGGGCGCGACCTCTTTGCCGTCGAACATGAGCTTGCCCTTCTTGTAGACCTCGAGAATATTGAAGTCGCGGAAGTTGTCGATGATAACGAAGTCGGCGAGGAAGCCGGGCGCGATGGCGCCGCGGTTGTTGAGCAGGAAGTAGCGGGCAGCATGATGGCTCGCGCACTTGACGGCGATGATGGGGTCCACGCCCGCGGCGATGGCCTTCTTGATGATGTAGTCGATGTGACCCTTTTCCAGCAGATCGTTGGGGTGCTTGTCGTCCGTGCAGAACATACAGTAGGTGTAATACTGCGGGGTGAGCAGCGGCAGCAGCGCGTCAAGGT